>VTLG01005172.1_pt1 | contig 85923 bp, 81 predicted proteins | sample 4694571 | NCBI WGS metagenome assembly VTLG01 (sample SAMN12604809, study PRJNA352737) | marine metagenome | biome: ENVO:00000447; feature: ENVO:00000209|ENVO:00000569|ENVO:01000036; material: ENVO:00002151; isolation source: viral sequences binned using virsorter ...
ATCTATAACCATCACCAGTAGTAATGATTGAAGTAGAAGTACCAGTAGGTTCAACTGTTGATGGTTTTCCGTTAGGATCGCTAGGGGAAGTTCCGTTATAGATGCACTTATAAACCTGATACTGAGAATTTACAACGTAAAAGTCAGAATCATATAGTTTAGTTGCACCAGAAGCAGCAGTTTTACTAGGAGAATAATCATGACGATACATGTCATAAGTGAAACCTAATCCACCAGTAGTTTGTTCTGGGGAAACCCAGTCAATTCTACGTACAACTTGAACCGTGTCGGCAGCAAGAACACGTTTCAATGATATCATATCATCATAAGATGCTGAGAATTCAGAGAAAGAATCTACCGCTTGTGGTGGAGAGTTCTCATTATCCCAAGTTTGGGGTCTACCTATAAAGATATAAACCCTATCTCGACTAGAACCTGCATCTGCATCACTTTGAGTTGCATCTGGTCCTTCAAGAGCCTTAATGAATTTTTGTGCCGAAAAAATTCTAAATTGATCAGTTAATAGAGCTGCCATGTCCTAGTGACTATTGTCCTCCTGTTTATTTATGCCTATTTGGAACGAACGATTGTATTATACTCAATTCGCTTAATTCTATAAGATGCACCACCATTACCAACAATGTTCTCACCACCCATAATTGCATACGCTACAGCACCAGATCCTGTGCTATCTCCAGATGCATTTGTGAAGGTTACTGTTGGATGAAGTGCATATAAATTATCAACAGATTGTTGAATTCCATATCCACCATTACTAATGGTAACACTAGCAACTTGGTCACCTGCTGTTGTCATGTTAACTGTACCAGTTGCTTGTATATCTCCAATATTTTCAATTGATATTACTGGTGGTGCAGTATAGTTAGTTCCTGGATTTTGTATATAGAAATCAACAATACTACTGTTATGAGAGAACTCATACAACCAACCAGAAATACCAACATTAATATTACCAGTATTATATGGAGTTATATCTTGTACTCTTAATATAAGATTTACTGGATCCCAAGAAACAACTGTTCCTCTAACACCAGAAATATCTCCAGTGACAATCTCATTAACACTAAAGTTTAATCCATTAGCATTATTAGCATCAACGTAAATATCAACTATTGAATTATGTGAAACACCTTCACTTAATCCACCAGCTTCAGTAATAGTAGCAAATTTAAATGGTATACTTGCATCCTTTATACTATCACCAACTTGGAAAAGTGTAGTGTTAGTTCCACCTTGAGTTTCTTCAATACCATATAAAGAACTATATATACCACCTTCTAAACTAATTTGGTTTTCAAAAGTAGTACCAGTATTAACCAAATCAGGAATACCGTCACCTGCACCATCATTTTCTGCTATATCTTGGAAATCTTTATCTGCTATTGTACCTAAAGGTGTTGTTAAAGTAACAATATTAGTACCTTCAGCATCTATAATAATATGTGGATCAAATCCAGAAGGTGCACTTTGAGCAGTACCAGCATCAAACTGAACAATAGCATCTTCAGTAGAAGGAATACCACCATCAATAAATGCTAATTCATCAATTTCAAATACAACTAAAAGTTCTCTAAATTCAGGATCCCAATCGTATACTTTAGCAACCTTATTATTAGCATTTTCAACTTGTCTAATAACTCTATCACCAACACTAAAATTAAAAGTTTGATTAGAATCTAAGATAACTCTTTGATCATAATTAAAATTAACACCTCTTGTTAATCCATAGAACCTACCATCAGATTTATTTGTATAGGTAATAGTTTCTTTATTAACTATAACTTGTCCAGATCCAGGATAAGCACTAGTATCATCTACATATATGGTTAAATCAGATGGTCCAACATCTTTAACTAAACCAGTTAAATTGATTTGACCAGAATTATATGCTTGTCTTGCTCTAGTTTTTCTCTTAAGATCTACTAGTTTTGTAAATATAATATTTGGAGAACTAGTATAACCCTGTCCTTGCTCTGTTACATTAATAGCAGTTACTTGTCCTTGACTGATTATTGCTTCAGCCTTTGCACCAAGTCCTCCACCACCTGTGATTAAAATTGAAGGTGCTTCTTGATAAAATTCTCCTCCATCTACAATACTAACACTAGTTACTTTACCTCGTGTATCTATTGCTGCAGCACCTTGAGCTCCTTGCCCTCCACCACCTTCAAAAATAAGTGTTGGAGGTGTAGCATAACTTCTACCACCATTAAGTAAAGACAGACCAGTTACAGTCTGTACAGTAGGAGTTCCATCTGCACCTGTTCCTTGACCACCAAGAATCCTTGCTGTTGCTCCACTAAAGAAATTATCACCCTTTTTAGTCATTCTAATATAAGCAACTTTCCCTGCTTGATCACCTGTACCTAAAACAACTTCACCTTCTGCAGTTGTTGGAAATTCAGTTGCTAAATCAGGAGGTGTGTCACCTTCAAATAAAGGTGTGCCATAAAATCTTGTACCTATAGTATAAGGATATTCTGGTACTCCTATATTAGTTCCATATTCTCCCAAATTATCTCCAGTATACTGCTTCTTTCCAGTCATAAAATATGCATAAGTTCCATTAGGATACTCTGGAGTTACTGCAAATCTACCATTATGTTGATCAAGCGTTCCTCTATATTGTACAAACTTCCAATTAGCAGTAGTACCTGAAGTATGACCAGGTTCATCTTGTGCATCACCACTAGCAGTAATTGCTGCAGTTGCTTCATATATTGAATAACTATTATTTTCTCCATTATCACTAGGAGTTACTACAGTATCATATTGATCATAATCAGTATCTTTATCCCATGCTGGTGATTCATCAAAAATATAATCTTCTATTAAATCTCCAAGAACATATCCATCTTGAACAGTTCTTACTCCAACTGCAGCAGTTGTATCAGAAAATGTATAAAGTGCAGCAGGAGCATCTACAGGAACTTCAAATCTCAATTCTCTCTTAGTTGCAGCATCAAAACCAGCAATATAACTTGCATAAGTTACTTCTGTTTCTTCAAGATAATACTTAACTTTACCATGACCAGAATACACAAATGCAGTATCTCCTAATGTACCACCATGCCAACCATCATCTGAAGTAGAAATTAGTAATGCTTCACCATCATTAGAGGAATCGTCTTGATTAAAGACATAAGTTTTTCCTCTAAAAAGTTCTAAGAAACTTGGAGTTGATCCATCAAATAAAAATTTATTATTAGATAATGTAACTGCATATGTTACAGTTGAAGGAGTAACAACATCTGGTCTATTACCTGGTAATTCTGCAGTAGTTCTTAATCTATATCCAGAAACTTCAGGTTCAATTACTCCACCTAATACTCTACTATATGAACCATTAGAGAACCTTGTAAACTCACTTTTACCATAAGGACCATAAATTGGATAACCATCATAAGACATACCCAGAATCTTTGAGTGCCCATTAATATGTCTAGCATAATCAACAGCAATAGCATTACCAGAACTATCTTGATATCCATCAGCATCTGATGTAGCAAAATAGTAAGTATTAGTAATTGGTGCATCGTCAATATCAGTATCTAAACTAATATAACCTGCATGTCCAGTCCAACCAGACATGTATTGATGATGTGCACAATGATAATAAATTCTTTGTGATTCATCGGCATTCATTATGAATAATGGTTGCCATTGATTTTCATAATCAGCTGCAGGTGCTTCAGTAACTCCTGTACTCTTATAATAAAGTGTTCCTGGACTTGGATTTAAAGGACCATCTGGAGTAGTACTAAACCTCATTGGATGTCCTTGTTCACCTTGTTGATTACTACTATCTGATTGATTCCAAATAATTAAATAATTTCTCTGTACTTTAATATCTTCTGGTGCCATATAATATTGACCAGGCACAAAAGGACCAAATTCATTTGCTTCAGGTCCAAAGTCTATATAAAAAATTCCTTGTGGAAATGATGTTGGATTATCTGATATTATAAAACTAAATCCATTTGATCCTAAACATGTATCATTAATTGCAAAATCTTCTGTGGTACCCAACAATCTCAAATAAACATGGGTAACTAGGTTTTGATTATTTCTAACAACTTTAGAAATAGTTCCTTTTGCTGCTCCACTAACTTCATCAACAATCCTACCAACTTCAACATTACCAAGAGTTTCATCAACTTGTGAAACTGTTAGCATAATATTATCATATTCTACCTTTACATTCCAAGTAAATTGTTGTAACCTACCCCAATCAAATACACCATTATCCTGATCAAATTCTAATATTGATTTTAAACTATGATAATAAGAAATATTACCATCAACTAGAACATCATTAGAATTAGTATTTTTTATATACTTATGCTTAACTGTATCAATATTAAATCCTGGATGTGGATTTCCAGCACCAGACCAATCTGGAGTATGGAGTAAACCACCATTCGCTAGGATTCCAACTACTTTACTACTTTGTATCTCTCTAGTTCCTGGATTAGGAACATCTTTACCACCTCTATAAATGAATGTTTGATCAAAAGATCTATCAATTAAAGGTCCACCACCTGGTGCTGCCTCTGCCTCTATCCAAGTAGGTTTTACATGATTATCACTTTGTATTCTTAATCTATCAGTATCGGATTGAAATGTACCTGATGTAGGAGAATTAGGATGTGTTTGCCATATCCTATTAATATCAAATGAATTTAAAATATTAGGAGTTTCTGAAGATGGTGTGATCTGCAATCGAAGAGGATCATAACCTTTACCTCTTTCTAGAACACGAACATGTATAATTTTACCAGAATCTTCATCAATAATTGGATATAATAATGCTTCCTGTTCTGGAGTTCCGCATCCAGTAATAGTTAATCGTGGAGGATCTGCTGGATCATATAAAGATCCAGGATTCTCTATTTCTACCGCTTTAACACCGAAAATTTCATCAAATATAGGTTTAATTACGGCACCAGATCCAGGAACAGTTCTTGCCATTTATATTATGTTATAACGTTGATAGTTCCTTGCATCGCAGCATGGAGTGTACATTGATAATATAGTGTAGTAGGAGCGTCCATAGGAACAGTCCAATAAAGTACTGATGTTCCACTACCAGTTTGACCAGAAGTGTATGGTGTTCCTGCTAATCCTTGAGTACTTTGAATCCTAAATGGATGTGACGCAGCTTGTACAGTATTGTCAAAAGCATATGTCTGTCCTCTTTGAACATATATTGTAGGATCATTCTGTGTAGTTGGGAAACCAGGTCCACTAAAAGTATAATCTGATGCACCATTAGCATTAATTTCCCACCATGTAATAGGACTACGAGTAGGAACCCAAGTGGTTCCATTATAGAACAATGAATCACCTTGTACTAAGGTACCTAAATTTACATCTGTTAATGCTGCTAATGTAGTTGTTAAAGTACCACTAAAATCAACTGTTAAAACATCACCAGTAATAGAGGTTGTAATATTAGTTCCACCAGCAATAGTTAATGAATCTGTTGCTGAGTCAGCAGTAACACTACCAGTATCACCAGCAATTGTTGCAAATAAATTAACAGAACTTACACCTGCGTTATCATCTGCTGCTTTCCAAAGTGCTGCAGCATTATCCCATTTAAGAACCTGTCCATCAGTAGGTGACACAGTAGTTGTATCAACATCTGCTAAAAGATCAATACTGGAATATTGTGTTGCTATTTTTGCCTGTACGTCACCAGCACCACCTGTTGTAATATTAATATTAACATATGGATTATCATCACCATCTACAGTAAAGAAATATCCAGTATATGTTGCTGCTGAAGGTGCACTTCCAAGTGTACTAAATTCATTCTTATATTTTACCTTTGTTGGCATGTCAATAGTGCCATCACTACCTTCAAAGGTATTTGTAACTCCACCATTAGATATAGTTACATCTCCTGTTCCATTAGGGGCAATAATAATATTGCCATTAGAAGCAGAGATAATGGAATTACCATTAACATCAAGTGCTGCAGTTAAGTTTGTATAATCTGACGGGATAAAATTAGTTCCATTATAACGAAGAACTTGTCCACTAGCGGGGTTTGTGGTACTGACCGTTAAGTTTGTACCATTACCTAAAGCAGAATATATTTCATTAAAATTATCATTAATCTTATCACCACCAACTCTCAGGGTGTCACCTGTATTATCATTGGAGGTAGTACCAATATTTAATCCTTGTTTGGCCATTACTTATACGGTTTTTCTATAAAGTTATTTATGGAAGTATTTCGGGGTCAACTAGTTCTTCACCATATTGACTTAAATCAGGAGCTGTCCAATCATCAGGAACTGATGTTTCTACTTCAATATCTGGGTTCTGATAAGATTGTCCAGGTGAACTCATTTCAACACCAGCAACACCAACCAGAGCACGAATCTGTCCATCGAATCCTGATACAGAATCAATTCTTACTGTAGGTCTTGTTGTATATCCAGAACCTCCACCTGTTACCTGTACATCTCTAATAAACCCACTAATAATATTTGCCTGACCTTTAGCATTTTGTCCAAAGACAGATCCAAGATAATCAAAGGTAATTAATGAGTTTGATGACTCAATAACAGCAACTTCTCTATCTTCTGTTTCACCCTGTATATCTATAAAATCACCAGGCTCAATAGGTGGTACAACTTCAGCAGCATCAACGTCTGCCTCAGAACCAACGTAAGAGAAAGCAACGAATGTTGATCCCACACGAGGAATCTCAGAGAAGATTATTCTAGAACCAACAATCTCAAAACCTACGCCTGGTTCCTGTATAACACCATTGAGTGAAACTATGATGTTGTTTTCTGGAAGAATTGTAGAAGATTGAACACCTTCTGTAAGTGTTAATGAGTAGAATATATCATTACGCTTGAGGTTGAATGACTGACGTAAAGAGTCAAACTCGAATGAAATATCATCCAATTGTCTCAATTTACCTATATAGAACCCTGTAAATGATGCTCCTAGATCTGGTGCTTCTGTGAACTGAATCTGGTTAGAGAACGCTGTATATGCTAAAGTAGATCCTGGAGGTTGTAATATACCATTAACAAATACCATTAAATGTCCTTCTGGATCTGGTAGATATTGAGTACCATTTGCAATAGTTAATGGGAATGTTGTCTGAGTACCATCAAATCCTTTAAATGCACGTTTAACACGAGCGAGTAAAGTTTCTTTTGAAAGAACGACAGATCTATAATCTTCAGGACCACGTATCCAATCTCTAGTACTAAATGTTCCTTTTACATCACTTAGATATAATCTCTTATTAATACCAACATCACGAATATCTTGAACTAATGCTGATGCAGAACCAGCAGTTGTAGTCTTAGTTGTAATAGATGCGTAACCAACTGGGAATCCAGTTAATCCATCTCCATAATCACCAACAAGATCACCATTATTAAATGTTCCTTGATATTCTGCAATATAGAGATAATTATTATCTAAATCAACTTCAGATATTATTCCATATTGTGTTGGATCTTGTGCACCATTAATAATCTTATAAAGTCTATTTCCTACTGTAAAGACATTCAATGAACTTACTATACTAATTCCAAGTCTAATATATCCACCAGAAGCAATTCTGGATCCAACACCAAGATTAAGACCAGCATACTTACTAACATCTAAGTATTGTCTAGAAGATTCTGGATAAACAACAGAAGTTGTTTCAAATGAACCTAATAGAGTTTCAGTATCAACTGTTAGAGTACCGCCAGTATTATCTAATGTTGCTGCTTGATTCTTAATATATCCAGTTGGTGTCGCAGTATTACTAGAAGTATAACCTTTAAATGGTATGTCGTTACCAAATTCACCCTTAACATCAATAATGTGTATTCTATCTTCTATTTGACTGATTTGTGCAGTTGTAGAATTATTAGCACCAACAACATTATCTGTAATTGCCCAAGGACCAGCAGTTACTTCTACATCTAGGTACTTATAGTTTTCATCAAAATGATAACCATAAACAACACCAGTAATTGAAGGTGCACCTTGCTTGGCAACAACCTCACCCATTGTGTAAGGACCATCTGTAATATCACCATCAATACGGAATCTCTGATAGATCTTAACTATCTTACCTTCATTTGTTGAAATTCTTTCTAGTTCAGCAGATGAATCACTCCATGTTCCATATAGATAATCAGTATTATTCACTCCACCTCTAATTCCTGTAGGAACAGTTCTTGTTCCATAATTCTTAGTAGGAATAACAATGCCATTATAAGTTGGTAGAGTAGTATAATGAGTATCTACTGCTAACTGCTTACTTATAATATCTAAAGAACCATTAATAAATTCTCTAACAGATTTTTCATCATAATTTGATGCAACAGAAGAATCATAATAAGAGTAGAAACTAACTTGTGGAGATGGAGCAACAAGAGTACCTGTAATAGATTGCTTCATGTAAGTATTCAATAAGTTAAGAGCATACTGCTTAACATTATATTCCATATCACCATAGAATACTTGACCTGCTTCAGAAGTATAAGGATCTAATGCACCTTCAGCAATCTTAGCACCCCAAACAAGAAGATCTGTTGCTGTATTATATGATATGTTATTATTAAGACCGATATAAGGTACAAATTGTCTGAATCCCCAAGAGAATGTCATTGTGATATATGCTCTATACCAACCATCTCCAAATGGAATTGCACCATATGCATCAACATTTACACCACCCTGAGGTTGGAATATAGAACTAGTTGATCCATTAGTTAAATCAAGATTGAAGAAAGCATCCTGTCTTCCAACATAATCAACGTCTAATGTTACCCTAATGTGTACATTTGATTCTGTACCAGCTTTAACGAAAGTAGAGAATGTAAAATTACGGAATTGAGTTACATTAAATGGACCTTCATCAAATGTATTATCAGCGTTATCCCATGTTAAATTACCATCATCAAATGTATCATAGTAACTCATGGTGTATCTCTTATAGATGCCGTGAGTACCAGCTACTGTGGTTGAAGTTAATTTATCTGCAGTATAATTTGTAGAAAGATCAAAATCAGGTGGTCGAGATGTTATAGCACTATCATTTTCTGAAACTGTTGTCTCAATTGATGTCCAATTAGGAGAACTAAATGTTTCAGGAGTAGGTACAAGGTTATCAGAAGAAACTTGACCTTGAATATTAGAAGTTATTTGTCTTGCTGTATTCAGAATCTTAACGTTAGTTGGTTTTGAATAAACGTTATAGACTGATACAACACTAGCATACGTTGCAGTAGCACCACTTCCCTGTCCAACAAGAGTATCAGATGGTGCTGGTACATTAGTTGTATTGGGTTTGATATACAAATGATTATTTGCTGCATCAAATTCTAATATTTCAGCATTACCACTAGGATATCTTAATATTTCACCATCTTTAAAGTTTCCAGTAACTGTATTAATAAGAATCTTATACGCTCTAGTAGTTGAATTTACATCTGTAGTAATAAGATCATGGACAATATCATCAGTTAATTCAGTAACAAAGTTATCATATACCCACGTATCAGTACCGAATTGCTGATTAACAATAGCACCAATCTCCTGAACATAATAATTCTTATTATAAAGAATATTCTTAGCAGCACTTCTAGCATCAATTTTACCAGGAGCAAGCATAAGAACTGCAGTCTCAACTAAATCTCTTATTCTATAAACTACAGCATTAATATCTGTAGGACTTAAAGCATCTCTATATGCATTTTCATTTGAATGTTGTGCTTGATATTGTTCACCAGTTACAGCATCACTAAATGTATAAAGTAGATTTCTAGCTGCTTTCTCACAAAGTAGTTTAAGTTTTTCGATTGAGAATAAAGTAGCAAGTAATTCATTTTCAACTTCATCAATTTGAAGATTTGCTGTTAGATACGATTCAATTGCAGTAATAGTACTATTATTACCACCAGTTTGTAAATCAGATATAATACTGAGAACAATTAACTTAAGATCTCTTTGGCATGTTAATTCACCATTATCACCTGGATATGCATGTGCCTGATAATTAACACCATTTAATTGATAAGTAAATTCTACAGTAGTAAGACCTGTTATTTCTTCGGCAATGTATTGTCTATTAAAGTATAAACGATCTGCAGCAATATTAAAGTCATTATCAGTAGGAGCAATAATATCATTAGCAGTTGTAATTAAAGTATCAACAGCACTCTTAACATTAGCACATCCACCAGCATCATTAGTAATATCCCAATCACCAACAATAATATCATTAGTATTAGTATAATCTAAATCACCAGTTACACATTGCTTAACATAATGACCTACACGATCATGTGCATATACAGACTGGAATACTTGTAAACGAATATGCTGTAATTCGCCACTTTGTCCAATATAGAACTTAGCACCAGTAACAATATTTCTATTCCCACCTGATTCAAGATCATTGGCAATAGCATCAATAATTAATCCAATATCTTGCTGACAACGTAAAGTACCTGCTCCACTTCCATCTGTATTTCTAGGCATATCCAAAGCAAGATCTGGATATCTAGCAAGCATATCATATGAAGATTTATCAAGAATAACTCCACGATTAGCACGTATTAGATTTGCTGCATCACGGAATCTATACTGAGTATCAGCATCAACTTGATTTGCATATAGAATATCATTGGTAGCATCATGATATGAAACATCAAATGGAGTATCAATATATTCATCAACCCTACCACCAGCAAATTCTTGAGCAGCTTCTACTCTTGCAACAGATGCTAGATGATCTACAGGACTTGGTAGATTTGCTTGCTCTAAAGTATCAGTTACAATATCCATCAAGTTTCCAGTTGTTGTATAAACATCTGTGCAATCTTGTGTTGAATACTTAGATTGTGTTACTGCATTAGAATCTGCAGCAGAGAATGTATGTACATATTGATCATCTGATCCAGATTTTCCAACGTTTACTGTAATGCTAGTATTAGAAACTGAATCTGTTACTCTTATAACTTGATTAGATGCAGGATCAGTAGTTCTTGGATAAGATGCAATTTCTTCATTTCCATCCTTATCACATGTAAATTTAATAGAATTTCCAGATAAGAATACTGAACTACCAGCAACAACTAATCCATTATTTGCAAATGATACAAAGGTATGAGTATAGTTACCACCAGTACTAATAGCATTAGTAAGAGCAGATATAAACCTATGATTGTAATTACCACCAGACATTAAGACTGATCTAGTAATAGCATTAGGTAGTGCAGATTTAAATGTATGTGTATAATTACCACCAGTAGTTATTGCTTGAGCATCTGCATTTACAAATGTATGAGTAGTAGTATTAGAAGATATACCAGCATTAACTGTAATTGTATCAGCAGTTACATCTATAATTTCTACATTTGTATCATAATTTCTATCACGTTTTTGCTTAATTCCACCACCTTTACTTGCTGTAATTGTATGTACATAATTACCACCACTAATTACAGAATCAGCAAGAGATGATGCATAAGTATGAGAATAACCACCACCAGATATTACAGCACCTGCAGCTGCAGATACAAATGTGTGAGCATTGGTATTAGTAATAGCACCCTGACCACCATTAACATTAATAGTGATAGTTCCAGCAGCATAATCAACTGCAGTGATATTCATTGCATTGTTATAAGCATAATCAGCACCACCTGCAGCTGCAGATCCAGTTGCACGAGGATAAGTTCCATTACCAACTGTACCACCTTGATCACAAGAGAATACAAATGATTGAGGGGCAAGTCTTACTGACATACCAACTTTCAAAGTATGAAGACCTATAGTAATGACCATATCACCACTAGTAGGATTATAAGTTGCATCTGTTGGAGTATGATATTTTAAAGGTGATTTACCAACGTTTACTGTAATTGAATCTTCAGTAGTAGATTTTATTTCAACAGAGTTTCTATACGCTCTATCACGCTTCATCTTAACTCCATCAGCAGATGCTGTTATAAAAGTATGATTATAATTACCACCTGTTACAATTGCACCTGGAAGAGCATAAAGGAATGTATGGGTTTCTAGGTTTGATATTGGAGTGTTAAGAGCTGAGTTAACATTAACTGCGATATATGTCTGATTACCATCAATGAACAGAACTGGAAGAGAAGTGTTATATGCATAGTCTTGACCATCACCAGTATTAGCACCTGAAGCACGAGGATACTTATTAACAGTTGAGTTACCATCTTGAGTACAAGCAAACCATAAAGATTCTGGGTTAATTCTAATACCATCTCCTAAACTTACAGCACGTGCTAATTCAGGATTGAAAATGTATAAGTTACCAGTATCAGGATAGTAGTTAACTGCTTGTGCATCATAACCGACAAGTGGTGTTGTACCAACATTAACTTCAAAAGTGTTCTCAGTTACAGCACCAACATCTAACCATGTGTCTATAACTGGATCTGATGTACGTGGATATGTCTTCTGTGCAGTATTCCCATCCATTTCACATGTGAATGTGAATGAATCTTGATCAAACTTAACTTTATCACCAGTATCCATTCTATGCTGAGGTACTGTAACTACCATTACCCCAGTTTCCCCATTATAAGTTGCACCTGTTGCTGTGTAATTATCGATATTTGGTCTAGGATAAGACTTAGTAGCAGTGCCACCATCCATATCACAAGTAAAACTAACAGCTCCTTCTAGAAGTCTAACATTAGTACCTTGTACTAAACCATGAGAACCACCTATAGTTAAAACTAAATCACCAGTTGCAGGATCATAAGTTGCATTTGATGGAGAGTGAGTTACTGTTGGAGACTTACCAACAAATACTTCAAATGTAGTTGTGGTTACATTAGAAACCTTTAACCATTTGTTATAAGTTGGATCTGTTGTTCTAGGATAGGTGTGCTTAGAAGAACGTTCATCCATTGAACATTCAAAAGTAATTCCACCTTCATCAAACTTAACCCAATCCCCATTTCTAATTCCATGAGCAAGTGGTGTAGTAACAGAAAGAATACCAGTAATAGGATTATAAGTTGTTCCACCCCATGCAGTATGACTATCAATAGTGGCTCTTGGATAAGAGTGATTAGTAGCATTACCATCTTGTGCACATGTAAATGTTATTGATTCTAAAGCAATCCTAACATTTGAACCTTTAGATAATCCATGATTACCAATGGTAAGTTCCATTGCACCTGTAGTTGGATTATAAACAGCATCTCTAGGTGTATATGTCTTAGTTGGAGATTTACCAACATTAACATCAAAAGTATTATCAGTTACATTAGAAATTTCTATCCAATCACCAGAAATAGGATCACTTGTTCTTGGATATGAATGATCAGAGAAATGATCATCCATTGAACATGTAAATGTTAATGCATTATCTCTAATAAGAATTCTTTCTCCATCCTTCATACCATGACTATTAGAAGTAATTGTCATTGCACCTGTTTCTGCATTATAAGTTGCAGCAGTAGGTTGATATTGGTATGAACTTAAACCTTGGAAAGTATGTGTAGATGTATTAGTTGCTGTATAACCATCTAAAGGATTGATTGTAACTGTAGTTGAGGTAACTGCATCAACAGGAACCGCTTGAGCTACTAATGGATCTCCTTCAATTATGCCATTTATAGATGCGGTAACCCAAGTATGAGAATCTGTATTAGTTGAAGGAACAGAATCTAAAACTTGAATCTTAAATGAAGTTTCAGTTACATTATTAATGAATAACCATCTACCACTAACAGGGTCAGTAGATCTTGGATAAGTTTTCTTCTGATCATCCCCAAGTGCACCTTGGAATCCACAAGCAAATGTAATTGAATCATCAACAAACATAATTGGAGTTCCAGGTCTCATTCCATGAACACTGGTTATACAATTGTTAGCAGCAGCTTGTCCAGTAACGAAGTTATGTGTTGTAGTATCTGTAATAGCACCCTGACCACCATTAACGTTAACTGTAATAGAAGTACCAGTTACTGCCTTAATCATTAAAGCAGTATTATATGCATAATCATTACCATTACTTCTAGGATATACTTTATTAGTTGTATTTCCATCACCATTATAATCACAGGTAAATGTTAATGACTCCTCAGCAATCTTAATTCTATCACCAACAACAAATCCATGACCAAGTATAACTGCACCAGAAGTTGCTTCAACAAATTGATGAGTAGAAATATCTGTAATAGCACCTTGACCACCATTAATATTAACGGTAATAGTACCTCCTGATTGGTCTACAGCAGTGATATCTAGATAAGTATCGAATGCATAATCAGCACCATTATTACCAGTTGTAGAGGCACCTGATGCACGTGGATACTTCTTCTGAGTTTGATTGCCATCACCAAGATAATTACATGTAAATGTTAGAGATTCTTCGGCAAGTTTAATACGATCATTTGTAGTTAATGTATGAGCACCAATATCTAAAACTAAGTCACCTGTTGATGGGTTATAAGTAGCACCACTAACATCCTTAGTACCAGAATTTAATGCAATCGTTAATACCATATCACCCGAAGTTGGGTCATATGTTACAGCAGTAGGAGTATGAGAATCTTGAGATACCTTAATTTCAACTATACCTGTAGCAGGATTATATGTTGTTCCAGGTCCAGCAGTATGTCTTGCAACTTGAGTTCTAGGATAAGCATAGTTACCAGCACCTTCAGTACAACTAAAGAGAAGTGAATTAGGTGCTACTTTAAGTGTTGAATTTGCTTTACTTACACATCCACTAACAGCAGATACGAATGAATGAGTATCAGTATTTGTAGAAGGTACTACATCTAGAACTTGAACATCAAATGTATCTGTAGTTACATTAGAAATAGGAATCCACTTATTACTAATTGGGTCAGTTGAACGTGGATAATCTTTCTGTGCAGCAGTACCAGATGCACCACCAAATGCACAACTTAACTTCAATCCACCATCAGCAATCTTAATCTTCTCACCATTAGAGAATCCATGACCACTAATAGTAAGAGTCATAATACCTGTTGTTGGATTATATGCAACATCAGTTGGTGTATGAGTGGTTGGAGCAGGTAAACTATGAGAACCAATAGTAAGTTCCATAGCACCAGTTGATGAATTATAAGTCGCTGCTGTAGGAGCATATGACTTAGTAGGAGATGCACCAACGTTAACTGTTATAGAATTATTCTTCTTAACGATACCATTTTCTAAAGCAGTAACAAATTCATGAGTATATTGCTGATCAGAAGGAGATTGACCTACATTAACTGTAAATGTATCTGTGGTGAAAGACTTAATTCTTAACCATCTACCAGCAAAAGGATCAATTCCAGGACGAGGATAATTATGAACACTTATGTTATTATCTCTAGAACATGTAAATGTTAATGAATTATTTTCAATTCTTATTTGATCTGTAGTAGATAATCCATGACCAGGAATAGTAATGCTTATATCACCTGTTAATGAATTATAACTTGCATTTGCTGCTGTTAATGTTTCACCATCAATGTAGATAGGAAGTGAAGTATCATGTGCAGGATCATCTCCTCTAGGATAAGAATGGTCAGTTGAATAATTATCTTGATCACAACTAAAGGTTATACCATCCTTTAGCATTTTAATTGTTTCTCCAGACCTTGTAATTCCATTAGGTACAGCAGAAATAAATGTATGGGTGTAAGAACCACCAGCAGTAATAGCATTAGTAGCAGCACCTTGACCAGTTACGAATGCATGAGTGTAAGAACCACCAGTTTCAATAGCGTTGAATGCAGTACGATCAACCCAGTTATGTGCAGTTGTATCTGTAATTGCACCTTGACCACCATTGACGTTAACTGTTATGGTTCCTGCAGATTGATCATCAGCAGTTATTGATACAGCAGTATTATAAGCATAGTCAGCACCAGCATTACCAGTTGTAGAGGCACCTGATGCACGAGGATATTTCTTAGTAGTGGTATTTCCATCACTATTATAATCACAAGTAAACCATAAAGATTCAGTTGCTATCTTAATACTTGTTCCAGTAGTCAATCCATGAGCAGTACCGATTGTCAATACCATATCACCCGATGTTGGGTTATATGTTGCATTAGTAACGTTATACTTAACTAGAGGTGATTTTCCAACATTAATATTGATTGTTGTATCAGTTACTCCAGTAATAGGAATAGAAGCACCAGATACAGGATCAGTTGAACGAGGATATGTATGATTAGATCCATTAGCATCCATCGAACATGTGAATGTCAATGAATTATCAGCAATCTTAATAGTAGATCCCTGTTTTAAAGTATGAGCACCAATAGTAAGTTCCATTTCACCTGTTGATGCATCATAAGTTGCTGCAGTTGGTGTAAAGTTAGAAAGAGTAGTAGTACCAACATTAACATCAAATGTATTAGTAGTAACGTTAGAAATAGCTAACCACTTATTAAACTTAGGATCAGTCTTTCTAGGATAAGTGTGATATGTAAGATTACTATCCATATCACAAGTAAATGTTAGAGAATCTTCTTCAATTAAGACTCTATCACCAATAAAGAGACCATGATCAACTGTTATTGCGTCAGAAAGAGCAGAAGCAAATGTATGAACATAATTACCACCACTTACAACTGCTTTAGTAGCAGTTATTCCAGCCCAACTATGAGCATCACTATTACTAATTGCACCTTGACCACCATTAACGTTAACTGTAATAGTAGTTGCAGATTCTGCAGTAATTTCTAGAGCAGCTTCATAAGCATAGTCAGCACCATCTGCTGTATTAGCATCTGCCCCACGAGGATAAGTTCCAGATCCACTACCACAATTGAATGTTAATGTATTAGGTTTAATGTATATACTTTCACCTACTGTTAATGAATGAGAACCAATAGTAAGTTCCATATCACCACTAGTGGTATTGTAAGTAGCATTAGTTACATCAAATTCAGTATTAAGTGTTTTACCAACATTTACTGTTATTGATCTTGCAGTAACTTCTGTAATTTCAATAGATTGATTATATACAGGATCTGTAGTTCTTGGATAAGTTTTAATAGTTTCATTTCCATTCATCGAACATGTGAATGATAATGAATCTTGCTTAATATTAACTTTATTACCCTTAGTTAAACTATGAGTACCTATTATTAATTCCAGATCACCACTTACAGGATTATATTTTGCATCTGTTACATCAAAAATAGGAGTGTCAACTGTAACAGATAGAACACCAGTACCAGCAGTATATGTGGCACTCTTTGCTGTATACTTACTACCAGTACGTAAATTATGATCGCCAATGGTCATAGTTAACCATCCAGTTTGACCATCATAAGTTCCAGCAGTAGGTGTGTAATTAACTGTAGGTGATTTACCAACAAATACATCAAAAGTATTAGTCTGAATATTAGATATCTCTAACCAACCTTGGCCAGCAGGATCATCAGGTCTTGGATAACTCTGATCAACGGTATTACCATCAGAGGTACAATTCATTACAAGAGAATTCTCTTTAATCTTAACTTTAGTTCCTGCAGGAAGTTGATGATTATTAACTTGTAATGTTAGATATCCTGTAGTCGCACTATAAGAAGCATCAATAGGAGAAAGTTCTGTAGGACCAGTTAAACTATGAGATCCTATTGTTAGTACTAAATCACCTGTTGATGGAGAGTAAGTAGCATCAGTTGGTGTAAATTGTGTTAATCCTGAATAACCAGACTCGGTTATAGTTGTATCTGTTATCTGTGCTAAACCATGATCTCCTTGTATATCCCAAAGTTCATTATTGATGATATACTTAACCATCTCTTCAACCTTATTAATTACAAAGAGACTTTGTGGTATTTCATTCTCAATTTGACGTAAAGCAACAGGATTCTGTGTACGATCAACATAGAACGCAGCAGCATCCCATATACTACTATTACTACCATTTCTAAGGTCGGAAATAACAGAAGTTAAAATATCACGAACATCATCTTCACAATTAATTTCCCCTCCAATAACGGTAAATGAAGGGAATACTTGCTTCATAATATAGACTGCTTCATTAGCAATAAAATCTTTATTAGCATCTATTAAAACTGAAGCATTAATATATCTTTGTGATCTATTTGCAAATCCAGCAGGAACCTTTGCAACTCCAACATTAACTGTAAGAGTAGTTGCTGATACTGAAGTAATATCTAGAGCAGTATTATATGCAGGATCAGTAGTTCTTGGATAAGAATGATTAGTTGCATGACCATCTTTAGAACATGTAAATGTTAGTGAAGATTGAGCAATAGTTAGTGTATCACTAGTAGTAAAACTATGAGATCCTATTGTTAATACTAAATCACCAGTTACAGGATTATATGTTGCATCAGTTACATCTTTTTGAACTGCTCCAGCAGTTATTGTTATAGCATTGGATACTGTGCCACCTACGTAAATATGAGCACCAGAAATACGTGTACTTTCTAATATAGAATCATTATTAAAGTATTCGTTTGCTGTAAATGCTTCAGTACCAGACCAATCACTAGACCAAGTTTGGCCATCAATACCATCAAAGTGGAAGAGTATCTTAGCATTTGCATCTCCTTGGAAAATACCATCTTGAGGAGCAAATGGTAATGATGTATATCTGTTAGTATTAGATAATCTAAATTCATCAATATTACCACTAAACCCATTAGCACCACTATAATCACAACCAATTCTTACTGGTTTAGAAACATAAGAACTACTATCTGTACCAGTACCTACTTCAGCACCATTAAGTATTATCTTAACTGTAGTAGATGATCTTTGAACACATACATGGTACCAAACATCATTGTTTAATGTTGTTGCACCAGATGTAACCAAATCAGATCCATTAACATGGTATCTTATTTGTCCAGCTTCAAGATATAATCTTGGGGCAACTTCAGATGCTGCAGATACTCTACCATCAAGAAGTGTTGCTGTACCAGATAAAGAACTAGTTGCAGCTCTCACCCACATTTCAATAGTAAATGCATCAGCACCAAATGCAGTTTCAGCACTAGATGGAATATTAATATAATCAAAAGATGCAGCAGCAAGTAATAATGATGCACCACCATATTTTGACTGAGCAGTATCTATTTGTGCACTACCCTTAAAGGTTGCTGTATGAATATCTTGTCCATTTGCTTGTGTTCTTCCAATCTTACCAAGGTAAATTGTATTACGTGCTTGGTTATAACCAATAACTTCTGCTTTTGTATCACGAGTTCTTATTACATGTCCTTGAGAGAAGAATCCAGTACCAAGTTTTTCTCTAAATGTTAATCTTCTTACTCTTCCTGGTTCATTAGCAGTAAATTCACCATCATTATTACCATATTCTAACTTGTAGTTACGAATAATCTCACCAGAAGTTAAAGTACCACTAGGATTATCATAAGGAACAACTACGTTATTAATCTGTTCATTTGATGGGAATTGAGAGTTAAAATCAGTCGCATTATCATCAAATTTAACAATACTTACTTGAGACTTGGATATATCATCAAGAACAACGTTTGGATATGTTTGAGAAGTAATTCTGTTGAATAATAGTCCAAAGAAAGATGATCCTGGAGAAATATTAACTTGTTCAATAAATTCATTCGTAACTGGATCTTGATATGTAGAAGTTGCTGTAATACTTGCAACTACCCCAGATCCAGCACCAATAATGACATCATTTAATTGAATATCATAAAGACCTGGTGTAGATTTATAAGTACCAGTTGTTTTACTTAAAGTAAGAGTATTAGTAACGCTAATATCTGTTCCGTAAATTGGAATATCTTCTTGCTGTGAAACTGCACTAGTACCATCTTCTCCTCTTGTTACACTAAGAGTCGTAGATTCTGTATTATTTGCAATACTGTTAACTGTAAATATTTCAGCACCCATCTGATACTTCTTAGAAGTTTCAAATGTTCCAGCTGGAACTGGAGAATCATCAGTTAATGTATTAGAAACAACTTCAAAACTAGTAGTTGAAGCACCTATAGTATAACGTAACTTAGCAAGTGGTGTTTCAGAACCTGATTCTAAGTTAACCTCTTCAACTTTTGCAATATCTCCAGTTAAGTTAGTAACAGTTTCACCATATGTAAATAATCCAATATTAGCAACTGCAAATTGACCTGTAAGGTTTGCAGAGAATCCAGTAGCACTAACTGTACATAATTCTCCAGAAGGAATTCCTGGTATAAATGTTCCTTCAGTAATGTATCCATATATGTCATTACCTTCTACCTTAGTAACAATTAGTCTTGCTGTACTTGCAGTACCTACAAGACTATTACCTACAGTTGGGAATATTCCACTAATATTTGTAAATGTTAGTCTAACTGTAGCAATCTGATTAATAGTTACGCTTACATACTTAACACTAGCAGGTGGTTGAGGAGGATCAGCGAAAACAATAGAATCTCCTTCAATCTTAAATGCTGTATCTGGAGTTTGTACAACACCATTTAATACAATCATTAACTGATTAGCGTTAGCAACAATTGTACTTTGATCAACTGTTAATGGGAAAGCAATCCTTTCACCATCAAATAAATTTGAAATATCATCTACACGTTGAACAACAGAGGTTAAGATATTCTCAGAAGATGTTAATCTCTTTTGACGGAATAAAACTTCAGTATTATTAAATTCTGTATAAACTGGTTCAACTAAAGCAAAACTTTGAATATTTGGAACTGTTGCCTGTCTAGCAAGTTCAACTGACTTAGTTAATTGGAAAGCAGTTTCTTTATTTGGTATAAGACCATATTCATTAAGATTTAACTCACCAAATACTTTAAATGATGCAGGGTGAACGTTCTTAAGAAGAATTTCTTTCCACTCACCAATAGATACTGCAGACTTAACAGCATAAGAGAAATCTTGATAGTAGTAAGAATCTTGTATTTTTTGAATAATTTCAGAAGGTTTACCAATATCATCAATGAATTGACCAGTAGTTCTAGTAATAGAACCAATTTCCAATACACCTTTAGCAATTGCAAGATCACTAATAATACCAGAAGATTTAGAAATAACACCAGTAAGTCTTTGACCTTCTAGCCAACTACCAGTATAATCAACAACTTTAAGAATTCTAGGTCCAATTTGCCAACCAGAGTTAGTAGAAACATATCCAGTTGCAGTAGCAATCTCTAATGAATCTCCTTGATATACTAATTCTCCTTCCAAGAAAGTGGAAGTAATAACATTTGCTTCTGCAGCACCACCGAATGATGATGTTAATATTTGCTGCCTTCCTTCACCAGCATTAACAAATCCAAGTGCATCTCCTAATTCAGCATTGGAAGCAGTAATAGCAAGTTTTAACTGATCATCTTCTAATGAATTAGAAGATCCAGTAATAGCATAATAAGTTGTAGTACCATTTAAACGACCAGTTGCTCCAGAAGATAATGGGAAATCAGCACCATCACCAGTATCAACTACATTAAGAGTGACTTCTGCACCATTTACAATTCCATGTGGGAATGCAAATTGGAATAATCCCAAGTCAAGGTTTACAACATAGTTAAATGATGATTTTAATTCAACTGCTGGTGTAGAAGAATATCCAGCACCAGAATCTTTTACTATAATCTGATCAATACGACCATTTTTAATAGTTGCTTCTGCAACAGCACCAGATCCACCACCACCTGTAATTACAACAGCAGGTGCTTGTGAATATCCAGAACCTGGGTCAGTAACAGTAATACTATCAAGTATACTGGTAGAAGTAAGCTGTGCATTTATTGGGAATGTGATCTCAGGGCGTAGTGTATAGTCATGAGAATAATCATAACCAAAATTATTATTCTTTAATTTCTTAATCTTACCAACTTTATTACCCTTAGTAAAGATGGATGCACCAGAACCAAATGGAGGAATAATAACTTCTAAATCTGCACCAGAACCAGCTAATCCTGCTCCAAGAATACCATCTATAGATTCAACATCAATAGTTGCAGTTGTATATCCTTTACCTGGAGAAGTAACAACAACTTCTTGAATTTGACCAGGAATAGTAATACCTTCAGCATCTTGACCATCAGCAACTGTAATAGTAACTAATCCACCTTCACCATCACCACCTATAGGAACTTGATTATAAGTACCAATTGCATATTCAGTACCTGGTTCTTTAATTTGAACTCTTTCAATTTGTCTAGTTGACTGAATACCAGTAATAATAGGTAATTTAGAATAGAATCCACCAGAATTAACTATTCTAATATCTGATATCTTACCAACAGCAGCTAATGAACTTGTACTATATGATGTTTGTGCTACAGCAGCATCTCCTTCAGGTTCACTTGCCAATTTAAATTTAAATGTATCAGCACCCTTTGTAATAGTTGCACCACTAATACTAGTAATAGTAAAGTTTCCAAGATAAGGTGAATCTACAATATCAAGATATGCACCTTCTGATATTGGAGAATCATCTCCCAATCTAGATGGATCGAAATAATATGATATATTAGTTACAATATCATTATCTACTTTTAGTTTAACTGTAGGTGTAGGTTGTCCTTCTCCAGTTAATCCAGGAGTTCCTATTCTTTCAATTGAGTTAAATGAATATTCCAATTTATACAAATTATCCTTAGAGAAGGATAAGTTTGCACCAGCAAGTGAAGAATGGCTCATATCAAACAAATACTGGTGTCCATAGTACATTTGAAGGACAGGAGACTTAGCAAAGATACTAACTCCTCCAGCAGATGTTGCAGGACTTGTAATAGCAGGAGTTGGTAACTTATAGATAAATTCTAATGAACTTATAACATTATTAACTGTAAATGATCCATCATATTCATCATAGGCAGTACCAGCAACTTCTTCTGTTGGGTTACCATCAACATAAATCATTTCTCCAGCAGAAAGATAATGACCAGTAGCAGTAATTACATAAACTTCATCTGTATTAGCAACGTTAGTAACTTGAAGAATCTTTGTTAGATTAGCAGTTAGACTTATCTTTAAGACACCAGTTAAATTAATAATCTGTGCTGTACTATAAGAAGCATTAAATGATATATCACCAGTATCAATATCAATAACAGAACCTGGAATAAAGGTAGATCCACCAGCTACTTCTTCAATTTTTATACTATAATCAGCAATTGAGAAAGGTTTAAATTTAGCATAACCATCTAAATTCTGTGACCCACCAGCATTATAAGTTCCATCTAAATTATATTTGTCTAAATCAATATCAAATGTTCCTGGAGTTGTATTATCTACTAAACTGAAAGTATAATCTACAATTTCATTCGTATCATCAGGAACAGGTCCAACAATACCATAAGAACTTGCTTCATCAAATTGCTCAGTTACTAATGATCCTGTATTAGTATCATCAGTCCATGCATTATTATTAACAGCAACATATACTTTATTATTAGCATCATCCTTTCTAAGAATATAACCACTATTAACAAAGGTTCCAGAATCATTATTTAAACGTAATTTTGCACCAACTGTAAACATAAAGTCTTGGTTGATGGTAAGTTCTTGAACATTATCAATCTTAGTTGTATTAGTTACTTTAAAGTAATATTTGTCTTTAACTACAGCAGATACTTTAAGTTTTGATGAACCTGGAGAAGGAACTGTAGATGTTCTAGAACTCCAAAGATCACTAGTATGAACCAATGTTTCAGTATCTTGATTCATTGATGTTGTAGCATCATCAAAATCTAAAGTCTGGAAACCAGCACTACCTAAAGCATATCCAGTATTAGTAACAGTAAGTGTAGATCCCACAACAGGAGTAACTGCAGTACGAGCAAATCCTAATTGTGTATTAGTTTGTAGTCCTTTATCACCCAATCTATCAGAATCTGAATTCTTATCGGATTTTAAACCCCAACCAACATAATCAATATAATCATATTGATTTAAATTTAAAGTAAACCAAGCATCATCTTGCCAGTCGTATGTTGGAGCAAAAGCACCTACAAGAGGTAAAACAACAATATCAGCTGGAACTGTAGGTGTAACTGCTCTATTTCTTAAACGTAAATTATCTAACCACCATTGACCTTGTTGACCTGACTGGAATTGTCCTGTTGTACCAGACCATCCTGGCTGGTTACCAATCCATAAATCTTTATTACCTAAAGAAGTTGCAGCAAGTGTACCACTTACAACAGATATACCATTTACATAGACTGTAAATAGATCACCTGCTTTCTTAATTCCAATAAATTGCCATGTATTATCAGCATACATGGTTGTAACTGTTGAAGTTAATGCACTACCTGCAGCATTAAGTGCGGTTGTACTATTAGTAACAACTAAAGTTAATGATCCATTACTAGGTGTAGTTTGATCATAATACAACCATAAACCACCTGTAGTATCAGTAGCATCTCCAATACCAATTAAAGTTTCTGAATTTTGACCATGTGTATTGGTAACACTACCATCTTTATACAACATGAACTCCATAGTCCAATCTTCAGCAAGTCTAGTACCTAAAGAAGCAGCAGTAAACTGAATCGCTGCATTTTCCCATGTTGAAGGGTTTACAGTATCTCTACCTAAGAATTTAACTAATCCGTTACTAGAATCTAATGCCAATGCATCTCCTTCACCTATGAAGGTTGGAGTATAATGTCCTGTAGTATCTGTAGTTTCACCAGAATCAAATTTGAATATAAATTCATTTCTATTCCAAACTGTCTGACCATAAGAATAAACATCACCTGAATTATCTACAGATAATGAATGTATCCTAAGACCTTCAATATTGTTCTTATTAAGCTCATTGGTAGTATGTTTCTTCATAATACCATCATATCCAATCTTAATCGTTCCTACTTTCGCATATCCGTTAGTAGAATTTGTTTGTGAATATCCAACATTAAGATCACCAAAAATATCAATTACACCCTTATTAACAGCAGTAATTCCTGTATCTGGCATCACATAACGCTTATTCCATATAATTGATCCCGAATTACTTAATTTACAGACCCATAAACTATCTTGGGTAGTATCATCTGCCTTTTGTTGGCATGTAGCAGTAAGATAGAACTCATTAAATTCATCTACACATATACTAGTATCAAGGAAAGAATATACACTATTACTTAATTCTTTAGTCCATTCAACATCAATAGCACTAAGACCAATAGTTGCCTTACCAAAAACAACATTAGTATCGGAAGCATTAGCATCCGTTGCAGTTTCCATAATAAAGTAAATATCTTCACCTAAAACAACTAAATCAGTAATTCTTTCAGACTTAGTAGACGATGCTATCTTTCTCTTAATAGCAAAATTACCTGTTGTATCAATAGATGCTAAGAAAGCATCATCAGGATAAAGTGAATTTGTATTTGTATATCCACCAATAACATAACGAGTATCGGAATATTTTTTAACAGCACTTACATAATCAGCACGATTTGAACCAGATATACCAGCATAACCTTTCTGGAATGTTAAACTAGCATTTAGACCATCATTAGATTGAACATACTTTGCTAAAATGATATCTGGATTATAAGCATTTAATATTTGACTATTTGGTTTATTAATACCAACTAACCAAATATCATCACCTTCTACAGACATTTTTTGCCATTCTGTATATTCTAATCCACTATCACTTTCTAATGTCTTTTCCCATTCTTTAATACCCAAAGAAGAGAACTTAGATATAAAAGCAACTTCATTTCCAAGACTATCTTTTGTTTTACCACAAATAAAAGCCTCTTTATCATCATTTACATAACTATCATTAATTTTTACATAATTATTATTCACCATCTTGGCGATATAATAATCTGCCTTTTTATAAACTTGTGGATGACTTAAAATAACACGAGGATTCTGAGTATAACCAGAACCAGAATTTATAATATTAACAGTATTAATTGATCCAACAGAAGTTACAACTGCCTCTATTTCACCTTTTTTACCATCACCATCTATAATAATTGATGGTGGGATTTCCTCATCATATCCAGATCCTGCTTGATCAATTACAACTTGTTCAATACCCTTAAATTGACGTACAACAAATGTTTTATTGGTATCATCCATAATAGGATTGTAATCAATAAAAACATCATCTCCAGAAGATATATTATGAGGGACTGCAGTTTTTAAAACACCATAATTCTGTCCACCAACATTTTCAAAAGAATATAAAGATACTGTTTCACCAGTAATCTTAGAAACTCTAGCAGAAACTCCAGTACCATCAGTACCAGTATTATCAAATACTAGAATATCATTAACCTGATAACTACTACCTGGGTTTTCAACTGTAAATCCAGTTACAGAAGCATCTTCAAATTTAGTGGTAGTTTCAACTTCTATGTCAACCTTAGAATCAAATCTAACTTTAGGGAAGTAATCAAATAATTGTAATGGTGATTCTTCATACAATTGATCTGGATTATCAATTTCATCCTGTGTAATAACACCATCATTGTTATCATCTTCTGGATCAAATAAGAGAATCTCACCTGCTTCAGTAGTTATAGCGTTTGTAGAAGCATTTGGTGCTCTTTCAACATCAATATCAACATTTTCATAAGGATCTCTGTAACGAACAACCCCAGTAGGAATATTCTGTTGTGTAGCACCTTCACTAAGGTTCCAACTATCAACTACAGAATTGAAATTTGGACCTATAACATAAGGGAAAAGTGGATTACCATCTTCTGTAGAATCAATAGTAACAAAATAACAATATCTACCACCTGGATAATCTGGTGTTTTACAAAAACGACCATTATACTGATCTAAATCTCCAAGACCAAAAACATATTCATAATCTTCAACAAAATTACCAGCAGTTTCATCTGTAAGTAAAGGACCAGATGCTCTTACTGGATATGGATTAGTGATTGCATTATAAACTATAGCAGGTTTTAGTTGATATGAAGTATCTAATTTTTTAATAACAGATCCCTGATCAGTAGGATCAGTATATCCATAAGGTCCATAAATTGGATTACCATCAAATGCCCATCCAATTATAGGAGAGTGATCTAGATTAGATTCTTGTTCTTTAATAAGACCAGCATTATTTTCATATAAATTATCACCTAAAATATATCTTAAAGTTTGTGGGTTTGCAAGATGAGCATATTCACCACCATATTGGTTATTATATCCTTCAAATACTCCACCCTTTGCACTATCAAAGATTGATGATTTATCTAAATTATATCTCCATTGGAATACAGAAGGTGTAAATGTTGCACCAGATCCTACAGATGTTAAGGTAATAATAGTAGTACCTTGAACATAATTAATACCTCTGTTTATAATTTCAATTCCTGTAACTCTACCAGCATTTTCACCATCTACATCAATAGTAGCACGTGCTATAGCACCAAAACCTACACCTTGTATAGACACTGTAGGTGCTGTAGTATATCCTTGTCCAGCAGAAATTATTGCTATTGAAATAATTCTTCCGTCATTCACAATTGCTTGTGCAACCGCACCTTCACCAGAACTTAAAGTAACAGTTGGATTTGATGTATATGATTGACCACCAGTATCAACATCAACTTGTTTAATTGGTCCTCTAACAGAGGCTACAGCAGTTGCTCCAGTTCCACCACCACCAACAATAGTAATTGAAGGTTGAGAAGTATATCCAGAACCTCCAGAATTCATTAGAATACGAGATACTGATCCTTTTGTGATAATAGCAGTTGCAGCAGCACCAGAACCACCTCCACCAACAATTGATACTAGAGGAGAAGATGTATAATTAGAACCACCTGATGTTACTGTAATTTCATTAATAGAACCATCAACAATTACAGATGCAGTTGCTCCAGTTCCTCCACCACCACTAATTGTAATAACAGGAGGTGATGCAGCATCATATCCAGAACCTGGAGTTGTTGTACCAATACCTGTAACAGGTCCAAAAGTCTTGGTACTACTAGATTTATAAGACCATACAGAAACACCATTAACCCATGTTCCAATTGGACCTGGACTAATATCATTTTTAGTTGAAATGGTTTGAGGTGCTAATGGAAACCTATTTAATTTACGTTGGTTACCTGGAAGAAGTGCAGATCCAGGGAAAGGTCCAATCTTATAATTAGGAATACCTGTAGAAGCAATATAAACGTGATTATCATTAAAAAATGTATTTTGGATATTAGTCGTATAAGGACCAATAGCATTTAAAACAGCAGAACTATCAGATTTACCCAAATTAAGGTCAACTGATACTAAAATATTACCTTGAGGAATAACTTGAGCTGGTTGTGGAAGTTGATATTGGAAAACTGTTTCACTATCCCTAGAAGTTACAAGGAAAGTTCCGTTATAAAGGATTGGATTAGCACCATAAACAGTTACCTGATCTCCAACTAACAAACCATGAGGATTAGAGCATGTTATAGTAGCATATCTATCATCAATACCACCAAACTGAACTTGTGTTACTTCTATAAGTTTTTTAACGTTATATAACCAAGTAGTAAGTTCTGGTAAAACACTTGTTCCTCCCAACTTAGAAACAGATAATTTATCTCCAGGTAAGTAATAAGAACCAGTATCAGTTAATGTTGTTTGTTGAGCATCAACTATACCTACAACATTAAGTACAACTTCTTGTGCAGTTCCCTTATTTACATAAACATTGAAATTAGATGTTACTTGAGTAGCAGAATCCCAATCTTCAACAGTATTATTAACTGAACGAGTACACTCAATAAACTGGTTTAATGATTTTTCTTTATATTGAACAACTTCTGTTGTTGTACCTTCTCCTATAACAAACTCTCCGTTTCTTTCTGGCCAACCAATAGTAGAGTCAACTGTTATAACACTATCCTCAAAACCTAGTGGTTCAGCAAGTTTTGTCTTATAAGGAACAACAAAAATACCATTAATCGTTTCTTCAGAAAGAACTAATTCAAAAATCTCAACTTCTGAGGTTTTAATAGAAATATAATTTTCTACAAGAGCACTAGCAGCTTTAATACTAGTATCAGCAATATCTTCTTCTTGTGTTAAAAGACCATCTTTAATATCAGTTGGATTTCCACTAACTAATGTTGCACGTAAAATAGTATCAATAGACCATGTAGAAGCAGATGGTTTAATAATTTGATCTTTTGGATAAGAAACACTTACCTGTTCACCATATAATAACTTAAACAAATAAGCAATACTGAAAGAAGTACCCTTAGTACTATAAAATTGCTTTATAGTTTGAATTGCAGTACGTACATCTATCTTCTTATAATCTAATTCTGGTACATCAGGGAGAAATTGTTCTGTATACTTATCTAATATCCTTTTAACAAATAAAGCATCTAAACATTTTACTTCAGTATCTACTATTGCAGCAGATGCAGTAGTATTATTAGAAAATACTGCGTTACCAGTCTCTGTATATTCAACAATACCACTAGCAGCTCTAGCACATCCTTCAAATGATGCTTTAGTATAGTCATTACCACTACGGTTTATATTAAAACCAGTAACTTCATTTACACCAATTTCAACAGAACATTCTGCTTCAGGTGGACTTTGAATGACAATTTTTGGAGGTGTATCTGGACTATATCCACTACCAAAATTAACAATATTAATATCAGTGATTTTGCCGTTAAATATTGCTGCAGTTGCAGTTGCACCTACTCCACCAATATAATTACCAACAGCATCTACTCTACTATCTACAATATAGACTGAAGGAACATCATCATATCCACTACCACCATCAAGTAATTCAACAGATGTTACCCTACCATCTCCATCAACTTTAGTTTCTAATATTTGTGCTCCTACTGGATCAATAACAGCAATTCTAGGTGTTGATAAGTAACCCTGACCAGCATTTAATACTGTAATACTTGTAATCTTACCATCAGTTAAAACTGCTTGTAATGATGCTCTAATTCCATCAGTACCCGTTGGTTCATCAACATATACGCTAGGAACTGTAGAATAATCAGATCCACCATCAGTAATAGTAATTCCACCAGAAATACTACCCCCAAGCATTGTAGGAGGTGCTAATTTTGCCCCTCCAGGCTGTTTAAAAGTAACTCTAGGTGTAAATGTATATCCACTACCAGAATTAGTAATTTCAACGTCAGTAATTTCTCCATTAGTAACAGTTGCCTTTAATTCAGCAATTTGAGATCCTGTTTTAGTAGGACTCTCAATCACTACACGAGGAGGATTGGTATCACTATATCCTTTACCACCAGATAGTAATGTAGAAACTTTAATACCATTAACAAGTGCTGTGGCAGATGCACCTCCACCAGTATCAGATCCAATAGAAACTTTTGGAGGATACTCAAATTGATATAAAGAACCAGTTACACTAGTTTCAATACCAGTAAGTGCACCAAAATCATTTACACGGGCATATCCTATAGCACCACTACCAAAAGAAGGAATTGGAGCTTCAATTGAATATACCGACAAATATCTACCATTTAAAGGTGCTTCTTTAAAAATAAATTTAGATCCATCAAGGAAGAAATCTACCTTTGGTACAAGAAGTTTATTATCATAAACAGCAAGAATATATTCATCTACAAGAGGTTCATATGAAATACCATTTCTAGTAAGTTCAAATTCTGTCTTAGCATCCCCAAAAGAACCAGATACATTATCTGTTCCTACAATAGTATTCTCAACAAATCCACTTAAGAAAAAGATATAAGTTGAAGAAGAATCATCTGCAGGAACTCTTGTTCTAGGTGCTTCAGTATAAACAATATCAGTACCACTAATTTGATAATCTATTCCAGGAACTAATACTTCACCATATACACTTACAATAATATGTTGTGGAGAAGGTACACCAACAGGAGCAGATTGTGATGTTAATGGAAAAGATCGTGTAGATCCATCAAAATCATTGATATGACTGGCAAGATCAGTCCATTTTAATTTTACTTGCTCATAAGAAATACCTGGACTTAACGCAATATTTGGTGCAGCAGTTGTTTTTTCATAATATATTACCTCATCACCAATTAATATTGATCCATTATTACTTAAAAACTTATCTACACTCTCTACAACAATCGATTGACTACTATCAGTAATAGGTTCAACAATTTTAGTTGTTCCATCCAAAATACCAATATCTAACTTATCAATATTAAGATATTGAAGGAAGTTATTAATTATATTTTGACCTAATCCTGTTTTCTCCTGAGATCTATAATAATATTCAATAAATTTATTGAATAACGGGTAATCAGATTCTATAAAATCTGGTACCTGAGTATTAATAGACTGAGAAACTTTATTGATATTTGTCATCTAATTAGAAACAACTAGAAGTATTAATTGCACCTGCATTTGCCAAGTCTGGAACTTCAACTACTGAAGGGGTTTGATTGAACGTTGTTGGTGTCAAACTATTTAGTGGAATTGTGGCAGGTGGAGTAGTTCCTAATGGAGCAACAGTAACCTCAGGTGAGATAATATTAACAATAGTTCCAGGTGTTGAAGCAGGAATAGTTGAATTGTTTGCTGGTATAAAATTAACAGGAATTTTTAAATCTTGAGGAAGATTAGTAGGATCTGTTACCGAACCTGTTCCACTAATAGGATCTGTTATAGTAGTAGCAGTTGAAGGTGGTAAATTGGAACCAGTACCAATAATATTAACTGGACCAAAGCATATTTGACCAGAATCATAATCTACTGATCCAGCAGAATCATCTGTATAAATTTTTCTTGTTCCTGTATTATAGAACATTCTCAAATTACCAAATCCATCATCTTCAAATTGCTGATCTACACCTGGTCGAGTATCAGTTCTAAAAGTTCCAGATAATAGTACAGGTTCTTTCTTACAAACGCTATCAGTTCCATCACCTGTATCACCTGTTCCATCTCCACTAGTATTACTTGGAGCACTATTATACAATCCAGCACCAGTAGAAATACAATAAGTATTAGTTTGATTACTTGATGGTTTAATGTATTTTAAGATACTAACTTGAGAAGAAACATCAGCAATACTATTATCAGATAAAGTAACTGCCTTTTCAAATGCTCCTAATCTAAAGGTAGAATTGAAATTGTTTATCTTAGTTTGTGCTGCCCAATCACCAATTGCTTTTTGTATATTAGATTGTATTTCAGAAGTATTACCTCTTCCAGTATCATATTGAGCAAATAGTTTGATATAAACATATACATCATCAGGATCTATTACTACAGGATCAATAGATGCCATAGAATATGATCTTAATTTATCTTGTAAATCCTTTTTAGTAGCATCATTTAGATTAGATCCTGTCTTTGTTTTAACAGCGATATAAACTTTTCCATAAGTAGGAGGATTTAATGAATCTCCACCATATGCTATAACAGTATCTGCATTATCATAGATGTTTTTAGTAATAATTGCATAGTCTTGTGCTGTTACTGCTCTATATTGAGAAGCATAAAATCTAGGTGCATTATACTTAATTGATTCAATACTTTCAGCAGATTCACCAAGATATGACTTATTTCTAGTTTCTAATGCAACAAAAGCTTGACCATAAGTATTTCCATTATTATCATTTATTTTTGCTACAAAATTAAATTTTCCAACATCATTAGCTGCAGCACCATCAGTAACAATATACGATAATTCTACAACTTCACCATCTTTTACTGCTCTACCTACACTATCATCACCAAACCTTACCTCATACCTCATATCCTCGCCTTCAGAGAGGAAGTAAACCCTACTTATACCAGTTAGGTTAGTAACATTATCAACCCTATTGTAAACGTCTGAAGAGGTAGATGATTCGTTTGGTTTTACTCTAACAACTAACTTAGAAACATCAGCATCTTCAGCAGGTATTCTATAAGTCTGTTTCGCAAAAGTATTAACAACATAACTAAAAGTTACATTTTGACCTTCATATATCGGAACACATTTAAATGTTGCGACTCCAGTAGTCTGATCTACATTTACAGTAATATCTTCAAGAGTATTCCATATATAATTTCCACCAGAAGCAACTGCACCTTTCGGTAAAGTAGCAGTAGATGGATATTCTCCATTTATCAATTGTGTATCACATCTTAATTCAATGAATGCTTTAGAAGAAATAATTGATCGTGGAGTATAATTTAGCAGCTTTGCAATATTAGTAACGTTATCTCTAATAGTTGCTGACGGTAAGAATACTTCATTTAATGCCATATTCGCATTAAATGCTGTATAATAGGTATTATATGATAAAGTATCAATTAAATATGCCAAAGTAGAACCATCAAAGTCGTAATCACTAAATTCGGTTCTAGTTCTTAGGTACGATTTAATAGAAGCTTTGATATCCTCAAAGTCTAATGCTGTTAAATTATTCGGTTGCATTATTCAGGTCTCTGTAAAATAAATGCTATTGTCTCAACTATAGGTAATCCTACAACTCTATATGTTATAGAAATATTAATCTTGTTACTTTCCAATATTGGAGTAACTATACAATCACTAATCTTTACCCTTGGTTCATATTGCCTAATGGTATTTAGTACTTCTTCCTTTAATGCATCAGCAGTAAAGGGATCTAGTGGTTCAAAAAGAAGAGCATTAACACGACATCCTTTAGTGGGTTGAAATGGTTTTTCACCCATTTGAGTCAAAATTAAGTTTTTTACAGACTGTTTTATTGAATTTTCATTTTTCACGATAGCTAGGTCATCAGTAAAAGAATTTTTAGAAAAAGACACACCAATATCCTTGAAACTTCTAGATTTCTTAAATTCCTTATTTGTAATGTCTTTTAGTGCCATTAAACTTTATAAAATGTGTACTTTAAAGTCAATTCTTCCATCGGTCCGATAGGTTTGATGACTTTCACATAATATTTGTTATCTACTCTATATTTTTCACAATTAGGACTATTACTATGGTTAATAAAACCGCCTAATGGCATTCTATAAATTTCATCATCGATAACTAGATGTGACATACCCAATTCAGTGCCCACTTTCAAAGATACTCTAGAGAATATTCCTTGACCTGCAACAGGACTATTTGCAACAAATAATCCTTCTGGCAAAGCTTTGTACATCACATTTACATAATACCTAGTTATTATTTAGCGACCTTGCCCACGATATCTCTTTTTTGGTGCATTTCTAGAAGTAGCAGCGTATTTTGTATGCTTTCCTCTTCCTTGTCTGGTCTTTTTAGGTGGTGCTTGGATAAAATCTCCACCACTTATGCCACTTTTTGCTTTTGCCATGAATAATCAATATATTGTGCTTATATTATAGCACATTTTTAGTTTCCGACAAATACATCTTCACTTGAACCAGAAACAACGGATTTACACGGATATTTTGTAGTATCATTACCAAGTGGATCATCTATTCTACCTAAAAGTTTACCATTTACGAAAACTGTCTTCGTAGTTGAGTATAATTTCCGTATATGACCATCTGAAGGCTCTCTTCCTCCACTATCTCCGTCCGTACAATGCCAAGCAGGTGTTCTACGAATGCAAAAACACTTAAAACCAATGGAAACTGTACCAAATTTAGTTGGTGTAGGGTGTCTAATAAGCTCATCCTGATCAACTATAGGTATTTTATCGTTAATTACTACGTCTGTTACAGTTTCTCCTGCAGGTCTTTGCGGTTCAGGTGGCCAAATAGCAACACTATTTGTCAATCTAAGCGGTTTATTAACAATTTGACCCGCTAAAGTTGCGTGACGGCATCCACCTAAGATACCACCACCTAATCCAGGGTGATGAAATGCACTAGTTGCTCTTCCATGACCGCTACAATTACCAACGTATAGTGCTGCTCCTCTTGCCATAGTTATTTTTTACGAATAAGGATTACCATAAGCTTTAACTGCACGATCAAATGTCTCCATTGATCTAGTTAAATCGTGATATATTTTACAATCTCCCTTTGCAGTCCACTCTTTACACCCATCACCTAACATATTAGACATAGTATACGTCAATGTTGTAACAACTGTATTACCATCTCCGTCAGTACTAGTTTGAGTATTAGGGTTTGGCGTAGTTCCTGCGGGTGCATTACAATTAATATGTGCACATCCCGCATTAGTAGGCTTACAACTAAGTTCGATTGTTATCGTATCATGTTGAGTAGGATCAGCACGATACTGCTTTAACAAATATTTAGTATTCTCCGTAGCATAAGGTAACTGAGTAAGACTTCCTTGTATTGTCTGAACGTAGTTAGCATCGTATTTTACCTTTTCAGGTACCTTTTCTTGAGTATATTTGTCAAGAACACCATTCCAATGCTTATCTATGTCCTCTACATGGTTCTTTAACATGTTCCTATATTCGTCAGATAGGTCTTTAAGACCTTCTTTATCTACATATCCCTTATTTCTATCATTATCATGGAACTGACGTAAATTATCAATTACGTCTTTTGTGTACTTACGTTGACCAATTTCATGGTATCTATCGATTGTTGGGTCTTTATCAATATAATAAGCAGCATCAATGCTCTTAGCAGTAACAGATGCTTTTAAATTATCATTATAATTGTCCCAATGTGCGTATGTTTCACGACTAATTGTTAGTCCTTCTTCCGCATATGCTTTAAGAATACCTCTTTTTATGTTTGGTGTGTTCGCATCATACGCAGAAACACCTAATGCTTTTGGATTTTCCTTAAAAACGTTCCTCACCCATATCTGAGGAGGGTAATCATCTGGGTATCCTTTACCACCATCAAGAATTTGAACACCAGTTAGTACACCTGACGTGAAAATACCCTTTACAGAAGCATTTTTCTTCGCTGGTTCCTCTTCACCATCAACTAGTTCACCTGCTTGATAGATAGAACCTACACTTCTCTTAGGTATTTTAGGTGCTGTTATCTCTAGTATAGGCTCTTGTGTTAATTGATTCCACCCTTCACCGCCATCAGTTATGGATACTCCCGTAACTACTCCATTTGTAACTGTAACGTTACAATTTGGTTGTTTTAGCGTATTAAAGAGGTCTGGAGCACCTTTTGTGAGTCTTGCGGTAACAAATTGGACGGATTTATCCAAAAATTCGTAAATTCCGATCAAAATTGCCCGATCTTTGATGCCATAACCCGCTTTTGCGGTAATTTGGTGACTTCTAGACGATGTATACTGCGTTTCTTTGGTAAAATCGCTCCCTGCACCATCTAAATACACTACATGATACGGAAAATTGTTAATATCAGTATGAAATGCACGTAAAATCTTATGACCATTAAGAGTATCACCCTCCACTAGTCTATCAAACCCTGATTGAGGATTAACAATCTCTACATCACCAACGGCACTAAGCTTAATATTAACAGATAGTGTAGTTGTACTATTATCAGGATGAGTGTGTGCATAAGACAATTGGGTAGTATCATTCAATGTATACCCTGTTCCAGGATCCATAATGTTTAGTATAGTCCATTCAGTACCTGAGAATACTGTGGACGTTCCCGAATCGTCAAATTTTGGTTCTATTTTTACTTGAAGTTTAAGTCCAGTGCCCCCGCTTAAAGAAATAGAGAAGATTTGTATAGTACCAAATGACTCTTCTGTAGCTTGCCAAGGGTTTTGAGAGGATTCATATGTAATTCCTTGACTTGATCCCTGATCCCATGCATCAACATACCCAGAACCAGTATAAGATATTTGTATATCTTGGACTCCAGTAGGTTGTGTGGTTGCCAAGGCATCATATTTAAAGGCTAATTTGTAACTTGTGGTTCCAAACCCGAATAGTGTGGGGTGCGGGCAGTCGGGGTCGCCAGTCAAATCTTGGGGTGCTGTATACTTTAATGTGGTTTCGGCTGGAGAACAGGTAAAATTGTTACAAGGTACGCAAGTATATTCATAAGAAGAAGAACTTGAAGGATCTCCTCCACCAGGAGGTGTACTTACAGTTGTACCATCTTCATCTTCAATATGATAGCAAGGCGTACCTACTATACCCATATTATCAGAGGTATCATATAGGTAACTAAACCAAGTGTCCGATGTAACCATATCATATGATAGTTCATTCGGATAATAGTCGTAAAATACTCTCGCTGGTTCCTGATTACTAAGTGAAGGGTAATTGTTTGGTATATCTCTAGTTACTTTACCGCAATTGGATGGTCCTGGTCTGAGAGGTCCAGGATCAGGTAACTCAATAATGACAGAATCGTGCATTACCGAGTTTAAATCTCTTTCTGGTATATGATAGTCTACAGTTTCCCCTGTAAGAGGGTCTATATTCGTCTTCGCTGGATCTGATGGATATTCAAGAAACTCGAACGTAACACCTAAATCAGCAGTCTCTGGGGTGTTTAATGTACATGGTTCACCACCCCCAAAGCGAATATCAGTCAGTCTTTTGCATCCCATATACTTTTTCCTCTAATACTTTAAGTCTTTCGTAAATGTTATCATAGTTCTCCTTAGTATTTAAGTAATCTTCGTGCCCACTTGGTTTATAATACGTCTTATCTGGAGTAGGCATCTCATTAACAAACTTCTCTATACCTTCTAATCTCTTTACAATAGCAGATAAGCACATGTTAATTGCTTCATGTGCCTCTTTATTATCTAACCAAGGGTCTATTTTATCACTCATTACTGTTAATTGCTTTTAATCTAAATTTAGAGTCGTCAGTAACATCATATTCTAGTTCTGAGTCAGTTGACCATCCGAGTTCTTCAATTACGTCATATGGTATAGTCAGTATTAAGTCTCCGTAGTCATCTTCCTCCAGTTTAGTTGTGAATCTTTTACTCATTTTATAATCTATTTGATTTGGGATTATTACTGGGATGTTGTAGTTTCCAACCCTCCCATAGAGTATATAGAGATTCTTTATTCTTACCTACACCATTGCTAGTATATACAGACGCACAATCATACATACGACTATCTAAACATTTTTCTAATCTTATTAATTGCTCTAGTGCCCATACACGTGTGTCTTGTAAATCCTCTTTAGTCATTTTTTATACTGGAAAAATTTTTTAATGTAGATGTAAAAATAATTTCTAATAATATATCTCTCTCGATTGGGAACCTTTGTAGGTTAGGGTAGTGAAACGTTTAATATAACGGCCGCCATAAAGACCGAGAACCCCCATGAACACTGCGATTTGAGTGTTATATAATTATAGATAGTGACTGCATGAGTTTGTGTTACATAAGCACAGGTAATTGCTATGCCTTAATTATAACATAGCACTGCAATTGTTGTCAATAGGTGTTAAGAAGTGTTTTGGGCATGATTATCAACAACCTCCATAAACCATCCGATTGATTTGATATAATCAAAGCACGAATGTTTAGGCAATTCTTTATATCTATCGCCCCTAGAGTTTCTAACACCATCCATGTACAATTCTAGGTCACTAATTGTTTCAAACGTACCATGTAATTTGTCGTCTGAATCATACACTTTGTATTGCATAATTGCTTAGAATTGTTGTGAACCCTTACAGAGTTATTATAGGGCATTTGTGTTAGTTTGTCAAGTGTAATCCTGTGATAATTGTTGATACTCTCACAGGGTATATTGCAGGTTGTTAAATGTTATTGACGAATCGGTAATCAACGTGCTAAGACTACATTTTCCTGAGAGGATTACAGAGGCATTAAACACACTAATAGATTTATATTACCATTTAATTGTTTTACACAATTCAGTCAAAGTTTTCCACATGGTTGTTAATAACCCTCCATAATTTGTGTTTTCTAATGTATTCCCATTGCATAACGATTAACTCCTTAAGTGTTATATACACATAGTGAATTTGTTCTCCGTGAGTAACATTTAAGTCATACTCTTTGTTCTCGCTATTTGTCATTGTACGTCCTCATATCTTCCCTCTTGTGATTTATACATAGTAACGCTAATTTGCTTGTCTTCCGTGTTATCCACAGGCATACAATTACACCAGTCATTCTTATACACTAAGACGTTAACTTCATTGTATTTGTTTATACTATGTTTTGCTAATTCTGGGGGTTTCTTCCATCTATGTGTAGTAAGAGTTATATACATTTTGTCTATGAAATTAACGACCCCAGTATCATCCCCACATGTAATCTTTAATCCTTTTTTAAACTCTTTGTAGTGCATATTAGGATGGATAAAATGTTATTTAGATGATGATATTAGGCACCTCTCGATTACAGTCAAACGAGAAACTTTGTGAGTAATCTTCACAATCAACATCATAAATCGTGACAGGTTTGAGTAAATCTTCTTCGGGAAGATTTTGGAGTTCAGTAAGAAGATCTAGGTAGGTCATTGCAGGTAATTGTTTATAATCTGCCACGATAGAATCGTAGGCAGTTGTTAATAAGTTCCAAGGGATAAGTTGAAAGTGTACAGACATACTTTTTAGGGTAAATTTGCCTGGCGGGCGAACCACAACATGAGAGAATTAACCATACTATTTAATACTTAATAGCATAAATCTTCAAACCTTTTATTAGTTTCTATCTCTATTTCTTGTAGAACACCAGTGGGAGAATTCTGTTCTAATGTATATAATTGATCTGAAGATAGGTTATTTTTAATTCTATACTCCTCCCAAACTTCATCATATAAGTTCTCAAGAATTGCTTCGTTATGTATATTTGACATGATTAATTGTCCTCCTGATTGTTAATTAGTTCGATTGAATTAATGTCCCATTCTGATACATACTCATCTAATACTTCAAATGAGTTAATATCAGCATGTGCTAATTCTCTTGCTTCGTCTTCACTTTGTGCGTCAACTTCTATAGTGAAGTAGTTAATTTCTGCACACTCTATTAGATAAGAATTCATAGTAATTAAACCCCCTTAAGTGATAGTGAATTGTTGTGATCTTGTTTTAGATGTAAACAAGTTTTGTGAATTTGAAAGAGTAAATTCATATTAACTCCCTCCCAATCTGTCCACTCTGATACATAATCCCACTGCTCAAAATCGCCTGTTTCATCAACATTTAGTGGGCATGATTTGAATTCTAAATCTTCATCTACCCAGAAGATTCTTCCGAAAGCGTCACTTGAATACATGATTAATTAACCTCCTTAAATGTTAATGAGTGTGGTTTGTGTAGTAGTCTGAAATCGGTTTCAATCTCTGTGAAGAAAGTGTTAATTTGTTTCTTCATTTCTTTCCAATTCTTTCTACTATAGGGGGTATAAGATACTTCCCTTATTTGATAATTAACGCTCATAACCATTCTCCTTAAGTATAAAACTGTCGAGAAGATTAACGTCTAATTCTTTATCATCAAAATCAATTTTAGCACATCCATATACACCCCACTCCTCTAATTCTTGTGTGAATTCTTTCCAATTAGCACATACACATGCTACGTTTTGAAAGTTATCAACCTCTAGTATTCTGTTGATAATTGTTTGTGTTTTGTTCATTTAATTAACCTCCTTAAGTGATACGAATTGTGGAACATTTGAGTGGTCTACGTTATTATCAACATATTTAAATGTATGAATCTTATCATACACTTCATTTAAATATGATTCGATTGATATAACTTTCTTAGACATAGTTTCACCCATAAATGTTAATATTCTAAGCACTTTGTCGTACTTAACATTACCATTAAGGTCTTTAATTGGATAGTAATCACATACCATAGACCCGCCTTTTGATTGGATTTGCATAATAAAAACTCCGAGAATGTTTAGTAAAAAAGTGTTAAACTCCAAGGGAGATTAGAAGATCTTTTAGATAATCTTCAGCACAATCTTGTGCATCATAAATGTTATCAAAAGTGCCGAGATCGACCTGATCGCCTATAATGCAACCAGTTGAATCATCATAATTCATAGAACGGACTTTGAAAACATCCCTACCATAGTGGTAGATTGCTAGATTTGGATCTAGATCGTTCTCACGTCTGTAAACGTCAAACATAGAGGTTCGGGTGCCTTGCACCCACTCGAAACCTAGATAGTCATCACATAGGTTGAGTGATTGAGAAAAAAGTGTTTTTGAATTGTTCATATACTTATTATACACATAAAAGGGGTCACTTTGGGGGTTTTATGTGCCAGTTTGTCTATTGTCCTAGTGTGTAGGATCCTAAGACACAGGCACCATATCTGACCTCAGCATATCCATACTCTACAGATAGGTCTAGGCATAAACCCCAACAATCGTCAAGATTAACAAATGAGGAATTCTCAAATGGTGCGGATGGACAATGAACTGAATATCTCATAATTTAAAATCAAATTTGTTTATACTATTATCATCCCATAAAACGAGGCAAAAATCAAGCGACCTTGTGCCTGTTTGTCAACTGGTCTTATTCTGCATTTCTTTATACTTTGCCTGTGCTATTTTATGCCATTGATCTTCAGTAAAATGCTCTTTATATTCCTCCTTAACTTCATCATATATGTTTGCGATTAGCAGTTCTTCGTTATTACTTGGTTTCATAAAATTACCCTCTTATTTGTATCAACTGTATTTATTTCTACGTTATCACATAACGAGTCTAATATATCATGGTGTTTATCAACTGCACATTCTAATTCTTCAAAGATATTATCAATCTCTGCTATCAATTCTTCATTATCATTATCATTTAATAAATGTGGATCTGGATTTAAACTAGCAACATGCCCTTCTAAAATATAAAGAATAGTGCTTATTTGCTCTTCAGTTAGTGATACATCCAACTTACAATCTGGTAGAGGTTTGTGTATAATAACCTTAGCATCTAACTCACTATTTGTTGCATTAGGGTTTGCAGTTTGTTGATAATTAGTCATGGAATTTACTCCTATAAGTTTGCAATAGTGTCCCAGATTTCGATATAGTTTTTCAACCAATCTTTCTGGTAAGTTGTTAGTTCATCATCAGAACTTCCAAATAAAATATCATCAGCACTATGTAATTCTATATTATGTTTTATACAAAAGTCCTCTAATACGTCAGATAATGTGTCAAGTGTGTTCATAAATTTAACCTCCATAAATGTTAAGTTGTTTAGGATATTGTTGAGTTACGTTATCAACTAACTCATCATATAATTCCTGTTCATTAGTAAGAACTATCTCTTCTTCTAACTCCTTATCTGTTAGTTTCTCTAAGAATTCTACCATAGTATCATATACAAATTGCTCCATAGATTTGAAGTCCATACTATCAACAACTATCTGAGAATACTGCTCAATTAGTTGATCTTTTTGTGCAGAAGTTAGTTTTGTCATAGTTAATAACGAATGTTAAATTTGGCATTTGGTCTTACAAATTCACTAGCATTTTGTAGTTGGTCACTAATAAAAAAGCGTGAATCTTCAGAGTTGTAAATAAGAACTCCAACGAGGATTAGTAGAATTAGTTTCATACTCCCCACTCAAATCTTGGGTTCTCAAGTATAATATCTCTCACTCTTTCTCTGTCTAAACTATCACCATCACCCCATGAATAGTGAACATATTCTAAATCACCCTTTTCAATTCTTCTCTTATATGTGAAAAAGGCATCATAAATATGTCCCTTAGTTAAACCCTTGATAGGGTATAAATCGCTGTTTGGTGCATAGAAATCCCAAACATAGTTTACAAAAGTGTTAAGTTGTTTAATAGTTGGCATAAGAAAGTAATAATAAAGAGCAGTAAAAAGGAAGTGGTTTTATGCCACTTCCAGATGATTTGCATCTACTAAGATCATACCATCAAAGAAACTTGTTGTTTCGTTGTTGTAACTAACGAACCAATTCCAGTTCTTTTGAAATACTTTGCAACCCCACTTTACCTCGTCTAAAATAGCATTTAGTCGTGATTTTGTGGTGTTTGTCTCATAACCACAAGAGTCTAATTTGACTGCTTTTAAGTTATGATCGAAAGTAGCAATTTGGTGACCATGTAGAAAGATAGAAGAGCAATTTGTTGACTCGTTGTAACTAACTGAGGTGTTGGATCCTGCCCAGTTTCCCTTGTTAGAGATTGCGAAGTTCATTTGCTTTTCAATTTTTCTCATAAGTGCTTTGGTTGACTACTCTTATATAATAACCGATTATAGGGACAATGGGGAAAAAAGTGGACACTTATTCCACTGGCACATCAAATTCCTCTAACCAATAATCTAGTGTTATCTTATGTTCTTTACAATAATCATTCACAATCTCAAATGATTCTTTATTCTCAAAGTCTACAACATTGTCAGCAGTTTCTATACGATAGTAACCCATTTTACCCTCCATAAGTGTATAAAAAGAGTGGGGTGATTAACCCCACTGTATTACTATTAGACTATGAATTAGCAACAAAGTCATCAATGATTTGAACAACTTCTGCTGCTGTTTGTGCATCTTCAAGTAGATTGAATAGAGCAACTTCAGGATTAAATGCCATGATAAGGTGTTAATTAAGAGGGACAATTAAGCAGTTTAGAGTCATACTTAAGGACTCAAGATTATCTCATATAGAGATAACCACCTGCCCAATCTACATTATTTGGTTGAAACAAATAAGCACGATCTTCAGGTCTATTTAAGTTAAACCTAACGTGTTTTGCTGGTGATTTCCAACTCGCTGGTTTGTAAACTTCCCCTGTATTCTTATCAACAAAGGCATGAACACTTCCATCCCTATATTCATTTCTATCTTGAAATGTGTCGTAGTCTTGTTGTATAATCTTGTAATACTTTTTACCACTAACTATCTTAAACTTCATCAAATTAGCAGTACCATTGTTTACATCTTCTAACTGCTTTTTAGCATAGTCTGATGTAAATGTTCTCATAGATCTTACATGGTAATCTCTATAATTTGTTTCAAGAGATTCACACAATTGTGTTACAAACTCTTTGATAGTATCTGTCTTAATTGTTGATGAGGTCATGCTAATCTCCATGAGGTTTTGTTTACTGAAGACTTGCAACTTTGGCAAGTTAGTGCACTCCAAGAGAAGTGAAATACTCGTGCTTCGTTATTACATAGTGGGCATACTATTTGTTTCCCACTAACACCCGCACGAGTGTATTTGGTGACATTATTTGTCACTCTGCTACCTCAGAGATAAACTCTAAGAATAGAAATTCGTAGTTATCCTCAATAGGATCAACTCCATCTATCACCCATTCTTGATAGATAGCGTGGACATTTTCATAGTCTCCGTTATCAGCGTGATCTACTAATTTGTCTAGTAGAGTATCACCCATAAGATCAATAGATTCTTCTCTCATTTTGACTCCTTTTTAAGTGTGTTAGGTGTCAAGAAATAATACTTGATTATTGGAGTTGGATTAACCAACTGAGCATAAATTTGTTTTGTCAAGTGTGACATAGTAAAATTCAAAAGGTGAGAGAAACAAATCCCAGATGTCTGACCTATGCTAACTTGTTTACCAAGTCTAATTAAGGTCTCAGGGATGGGATTTGTTTCCCATGTACCTAATATAACCGATATTAGGGATAATGGGGAGAATAGTGTGCACTTTGAATACCGTCACACTAAACGTATGCAATGGGTGGTCTTCCCTCTATAAAGATATATGAGACAATAGATTGTAATCTCTTTGCAATTCTTTGTCCATACTTACCAGTCATAGGTATAACAATTTGACCAAAACTTTTATGGTATAATTGATAAGAACCTGCTGGTATATTACCCTCCTTCATTGATACTCTATCCTTCTCATGTATCCTAATAACTCTACCTATTGTCTGTGCCATTTCAATAGTTGGTAAGTTTCTAAGCATGACTGAATGAGTCAATCCAGGAACATTTATACCCTCTGATAGTATAGAATAGTGGAAGATTATAAACTTTTTGTTATCATCTTTACCCCAATCTGTAAGCACTTGGAAGAACTTTTCTCTACCAACTTTCTTACCATTGATAACAGCACCATGCTTAGATGTGATGTGCATGATGTTATAATCATGCTCTAATAACCATGATTGAATATCAGTTTGTGATAGCATATTCCATAGTATTCTTGTTGTTGGAGCAGATACAAGTATCTTTGGATTGTTATCAGTTATGTTGGTAATTATGTCCTTTAAGTTATCACTATCTACTTCATGTGCATTTAACTTAGTACGCTCACGATCAGTTTCAAATGGTATAACTTTAGGATATAAGATAGTGCCACTATCTATTAACTCCTTTGCATCAGTTTGTTCTAATATATTACCATATATTTCCGCATTATTCATACCTCTTTCCGCACTAATACTATTTTTAGAGCGTGAAATGCGTGGAGTAGCAGTAAAGAAGTAGCGTGGTATTTCATACTTAGCAATTCTCTTTACTTGCTCAAAGAATACTTTGCTAGTACCATTGTGTGCTTCGTCAAAGTATATTCTGTTGATATTTACACTACTATCTAATACTCTGTGGAGTGAATGATAGGTAGTAAATATTAACTTATCACTAGCATTATTACATGCCCAGTGTGTTAATTCTTCGTGTTTTGTGGTGCTAAAATGATGTGTTTCACCACTATGTACATGTGCTATTTGTACATTTGGAATAGCAGATTCAAACTCATTAGATAATTGATTAGCAAGCAATATGCGTGGTGCTACTATAACAATTGTCTGTGTTTTGCGTGGAGTTTGTGATAATATTCTATTGCAATCTGCTATCATTATGAATGTTTTGCCACCACCAGTAGGTATAATAATTTGACCACAATCTTCTGCGGTCATGTTATCATAAGCACGTAACTGATGAGGTCTCAATGTATCTTTCAAAGAATCCATTTTAAAGGACATAATCATTATAAACTAAAAAACCACCCCATTGGGGTGGTTGTGTGTAGGTTGTGTGATTGTCACACTAAGCGGTTACTCCTGTCTCTTTTAGAATTAGTTTAACAAATCCCTCAAGATATACTAGAGGAAGTATTACTAACTCAAGACCATTTAACTCGCTTATGTTTCTTCTTTTCACATCAACTTTGACTTCTTCTTTAATAGTTTCAGTCACGATTGGATCTCCATTTACTTTAGTTGCAACTACCGTATTTAGAGGAGTTGATGTTACTTTCTTTGCAGTTGCCTTGCGTGTTCTTCTCTTGCGTGGTGTTGCAGTTGAAGTCTTACGAGGTGTTGCAGTTGGCATAAAATAATAATGCAATGTAAACTATAGGGATGTTAGTTCTTTCTTCGGTAGCGAACCGAGAGGCACATCCATCTCCTCGTAAAGGACTTACAGAGCGTAATTTCTCAACTGAATTGAGACAACCATAGACTCTTGCCAAATGGTGTTGAGGGACTAGGGGAAGTCAATTACCCTAACGTCATGTCTAAGATTTACAACTTCAAAACTCATATTTTTATAACGGATGAATTACCGTGAGTACAAGAGGTCTCCAAACATAAAGAGCAGTTTTCCACAGCGTGTACCAAAGGACATCTGATTGTTGCTCACCCCTGCCTTGCGTTGATGTCTTAGTAGTTAGGAACCTAGTGATCCCTCAACATTTATAATATAGCACCATCCAACAGGTCTGTCAGTCCATTATGTACCACTTTGTCAGGTGTCACATGGTATTGTCTCACTCTCTCCTCTATTAAATTACCATAATCCTCGTGCAATTCACACCCTAAGTAATACCTACCTAATGATTTTGCTACTGCTGCTGTTGTACCACTACCCATAAATGGGTCGAGGATAGTATCATTTAGTGCTGAACCTGCTTTAATACATGGGATGATTAATTCAGGTGGGAAAGTAGCAAAATGAGCACCCTTATATGGTTTCTTAGTTATACTCCAGACAGATCGTTTATTCTTTTTTGGATATGATTTTGTAAGACCCGAATGTGGTGCCAATCCTGTTCCTTCGTTGTGATATTTGCCGTTGGTTCTATCTCTTGTTCCCCAATCTTTTGCTGGTTCTTTGATACTTTCATTGTCATAATAGTAGTTCTTACTTTTACTTAATAGGAAGATATATTCATGTGATTTTGTACATCTATCCCTTACACTTTCTGGCATTGGATTAGGTTTATGCCATATAATATCTTGTCTTAAATACCATCCATCATTGCGTAATGCAAATGCTAACATCCACGGTATTCCAATTAAATCTTTTGATTTTAAATTCTTAAACTTATTACCCCTAACTGGTGTTCTATCAGGTAAATCTTGTTTAGTCTTACTAACTGATTGTTTAGGATAATTACCATCACTACGATAGTTATAATAACTATCACCAATATTTAACCATAATGTACCATCATCAGTCAATACATTTCTAACTTCTCTGAATACTTTCACCATTTGATTAACATATTCTTCTGGTGATTGTTCTAAACCTATTTGATTATCTTCTCCACCATAATCTCTTAGTCCGTAATATGGTGGACTTGTTACACACATTCTAGCACTATTTGGTAGAAATGCTGATAATGTCTTACGACAATCACCAAATAAAATAGTATCTTTCATAGTTTCATTATAAGGATTTCATGTGATTCTTTAGGTGCATTACCTACATCTTTCTTATTCTTTCCTACTCTAGTTTCACCTAGAGCATAAGAATAATGCCACTCAGGAAATATTTGATCGAAATCTTTATAATACTCCCTAATAGTCTCACAATTATTATAACTTAAAATAAAAGATCCATTATGAGAATGTAATAAATCTCTTAATCTTTCATGGTTAAATCCTGAATGATGTACATCTATATTAGCATTAGGATAGATACCTTTAAACATTTTATTGTCTTTATCTTTCTCTAAGTAATACGGTGGATCAAGATATAAGAACTCTGTATTAAATTCTGTTATAACATCAATAAAATCACCCTTCTCTACATGTAACTTAGGGTTACCATAATTTCTGATCTTATCTATCATTTTATCCCATTTCTTTTGGGATTCATATATCTTACTCATCCAACCTAAGTACATAGGTCCATATGAAAGATTGTGATTAAAATAATAATATGCTGCTGCTGTTAAGTTATCTAAATCAATTCCATCTCTTCGATAATAATCTGTATGCCAATCTTTAAGCATACGTTGAGTATAATTCCACTCAAGTAGTTTATCTTTAACTCTCTTATATTCTTTCTTAGTTGGAGATAATTCTGATAATTTATCTGCTAATGCTATATTATGATATAATAATTGATCCCAAAAAATAACTAGGGCATCAAAAATATCGAACCCTAGTATTTCTATTCCCAACTCACTTGACCATCTTGATTCTAAACTACCACCACCCATAAAGGGTGATATTATTCTATTAGGAATAGGTAGTTTAGGTATTTGTTGGGTGATAATATCGTATGCTTTTGATTTACCACCAGCATACCTAATTGGTGTTTTCATTAACCAGTAATCGGTTTAGATTATTATAGTCAGATAGGTAAATATATCTTTGGTTGAATTCTTTACCCGCAGATACAGAACCATCCTTTCTTTTGTGATTTACTTTACCATCTTCCCTTATTATCATATCACCATCATACCCATTTTGTCTACCCTTTAAGTTAGATTCAACATTACGATCTGACTCATTCTTAACATAACGCTCTATCCAATAAAGATAGAAATTATATGCTTTGCGATAAGTAGAGTATTTTGCTTCACCACCTCTAACATATACCTCATCAGTAATAGACATTGCTGCCATCATTATTTTACCTAAAGCATTAGTTTTTGCACCATTTACATAACTTCTATCATTACATGCTCTAACTAAGTCATTAAAATGTTTATCACCTTTAAATGCCTTAGTTGCTGCTAATAATGCAGTTAATAACGGTGGATCTATACCATTTGCTTTCTTTAAGTTAAACTGATCTAAGTATTTAAGTTCTGGTAAAAAGTGTTGTAATTGTAAACCTGAGATCTCTCTTGCAGACGCAGTTTTAGTCTCATTTGGACCTACTTCAACAGAATCTTTACCTTTATTTGAACCATATTGAGGTGCACCATAAGTAAACATTGATGCAAAATTAAGAGCAGTTCCTATTGTACCATCAATAAACTTAGGTGATATAGGATTCCATCCTAATACTCTATATTGACCAGTTAATGCTTCACCAGTTGTTTCACAAGCATCAGGAGAATCGTAGGTTAAGTATATACCATGCAATTCTTTTAATGTTTCTTTCTTGTAAACATTAGCAGATAATCTTTGTGGTAGTTTGTTTAAATTGTAATTTGTCCAAACAAATTTACGAGTATTAGCATCAAGAATAAAGACAGATCCTGCTTTATATAATATGCCATCCTCATCACGATCATCTTGTGTAAGAATACCAAGTGCAATCACTAAATGAGGATCTTTTAACTCATTCATATGATTTGTTTTAGACTTTTGTAATCTTAATTCTTCTCTTCTTTGTTTAATCCAAGAGTTGATTTGAATAAAAAGATCAAAAGAAAGAATACCATGATATAGTGATCCTTCAATATGATCTAAAGTGTCTACGAAGTCTTTAAACTCCGTAGACATTTCACTTTGATTAATAATATTCTCAGTTAATGTCATATAAAATTTACTTTGGTTTTGTTAAAATATTGTGTCCTTCTTGGATATATCTTTCCCAAGGTTTTGCTTGTTCTTGATAGTTCCAATCTGGATATGATCCTGTGAATCTAACATAATCAGATACACATTTATCTTCCATTTCTTTAAATGCAGAGACTAATGTTTGTTCAGTTCCAAATAATCCTCTAACAGGAGCAAGAACTTGTTCAGATAAAATAATATAAACCTGAACCTCTTTACATGCCTTAAGTGATTCAAATATTAGAGTATTGATACCATAAGATCTTATTGAAGGACGACCAGTGTTACCAGAAACATAAAAAGACATTGTTGATTTAATGCCTCCTTTGCCTACACTTCCACCGATCTTCTTGATCTCGCCATCAACAACTAATAGATAAACTCTACCAGCATTGTTCTTAAGAAATGTTGTAGGTAAATCTTCCCACACCATTCTAAGATTAGACTTAGATGTACTTGTATTAAGTACAACTTTACCCACTAATTGAGCATTTGGACAATCAGAAATTTTCATGTAATTAAGTTTTGAGTGAAATATGAAGGTTATGAGATACCTCCAAACTTGATTAGATCATAACATAATCTAATGAGGATTAAATGTCCTCAGGTACAAAGCGTAACATATCGTAATAACTACGATAGCAATGACCAATACGTTAGCAATCATTCAATAGAACCATACCATGCGAGAAGGGCAAGAATAGCACCAATAATTAATAATGGTAACCATATTTGAGATAGAAGTACCAAGAACAAGAATCCTATAATAATAGGTAATGCCGATAGACTTGAAAATATTCCAGCACGAGTAGTAGGATATTGTGTAGTGCTTTGACCACTATTGGTCTCACCCTTCCACAATACTCTCAATACTGGCATACCATACATTGCTTCAGCAGTTTGTCTTGCTTCATCCTCGTGATAACAATCATTAATGAATACAGTTTTGTTAATACCATTATCACGTTGAAGAAGGACTTCATAAGTGTTCATAGGTTTGCTAATACATCATAAACAGCATCATCCTCAGTTCCTATAACTGATGAAACCCAATCATCCTCCTGCTCTTGGCAGTTATCAAATTGTTCATCATAGTCTACTGATGGAACAAATAGTCTTTTAGGCATTGTACCCAAATCCTCCATTGTTAAAACGACGTGTTGATTCAATTTCTTCTCTTAATTTAGAAAGAGAAGTTTTTAATTTAATAAGTTCCTCATCATTGTATAGAAAAGGATCCTTATCTGCTTTTTTTAAAGCATTTTTTAGCAGTTTAATCTGCATCTTAGGTGAGAAGTATTTCCTCATACATTTAATATAGTATATAATTTAGGATTTTGGGGAGCATCTATGCCACTTTATCTGCTGGCACATGCTTATACAATTCTTTTAGATGAAGTTTCTCTGTAATCTCCTCTATATCTGCCATCTTCGATTGATACTCATCAAATGCAAGAGCATGATCTCTAAAGAATTGTTTCTGGAGTTGACAGACATACATGATTAAAGCATCTTTCACAATCATCTTTTGATCCCTAGAAAGTAGTTGAGAATGAATTCCGATCATCTTCGGAGTGTTTTTGTGTACTCTACTATATTATCACGAACTTGCAATAATTCAAGATAACAATGTTGATTATGTGCACATGAACGTAAATGATTATCTGGTTTGTGAAGAGACTCGATAAACAAATCGAGTCCTCTATTCCACTTATCATTTTCTGACTCAATGTCATGTATAGTATTTTGGTCTTTCATTAATATTGTGTAGTATATTCTATTTCGATACCATCAAATGAAGCATCATCATATTCCTCTTCAAAATAATCATCCTCCACTAAGTTCATCATCTGAGAGTTGTCCGTTGAACATTCTCTTTTTTTGATTTGCTTTTCCATAGTCATAAGATTCCTCCCATTTAGAACGATTAGTACCTCCTTTCTGCCTTTTATCTCTTAGTGATTTACCTGGAGAATAATATCCTCTTTCTGAACCACCTCGTCTAAAAGTTTTGCCCATTTGTTTGAATAGTCTTAAATTTAACTACAATGTATATAGTACCACGAAAACTCAATGAGTGTCAAGTTTCCCGATTGGTATCTTTATATACCGTATCATTTTTTTGTGCATATTTTTCCCTTAGGAAGACTACTGAACTATCATCAACTCTAGTATCCTCTAAATCTTTATCTTTGACATGAGATTCATTAGATACACTAAGTTCATTAAAATAAAAACCAACTCCTCTAAGGAAGTCTGAAGTATTATCAACAACGTCTGTTAAATAGTCGCTATGAAATTCTTTTGTTGTAACTACACCCTGATCGTCAGTTGCAGTTAAAATGAATGATGGCATCCGCCTTAAATGTGATTACTCAGAATTATAGCACTATAATTTCTAATTGGCAACCACTTGTGCCACTTGACAAATTGATTCTAATGTTATAATATACATGGTATATTAAAGTGATACTATGCAAGAACAACTAGCATATAAAGTTGATGAGACTAAATTAACTGAGGATTATAATGATTTTATTGGAATATATGATGGATTCTTTCCTGAAGATTTCTGTCAAGATGTTATAAACTTATTCAACTACTCATCACCTATAGTTAAAACAAGAAATACATTAGATGTATCTCAGGATTTTGTATTTTCTTCTGACTTTGTAGAAAATGCTATGCCTAGTATATCATCACTTAATATAAAACTTAGATCATATTTTCATCAAATATCAGATTTTTTAGTTGGTAAGTATATAGACAAATATAATGTACTTAAAGCATTAGAAGGATATAGGTTACATGATTTAAAGATACAAAAGATTAAACCAACAGAAGGGTTTCATCATTGGCACTATGAAAATATACTCCGTAGATATAATGATAGAAGATTAGTATTACAGTTATATCTAAATGATGTTAATGATGGTGGAGAAACTGAGTTTCTATATTATTCTAAAAGAATATCACCAACACAAGGTAAATTTTTAATATATCCAGCAACATATACACATGCACATAGAGGCAACCCACCATTAACAGGTAACAAATATATAATTACATCTTGGGTTGAAGGAGTTGGTAAAGATTAGATAACATCCTTAGATCTAGTCTTAAACATTAAACTCATTCTTATTTCATCACAATAATGAGAGACTGGTCTTACTCCATGCCAACAACTACCAGGAATTATTAATATACTTCTACTTTTAGGCAGATAAGACTCACTTATCTGCCTTTTTTCTCTGTCCCATACTATAGTTTCACCACACCAATCAACATTCCAATTCTTATTAGCATACACAATACATGTTTTACTACTAGGATGAAGATCGTCTCTATGTAATATTTGATCTATTCCTGATGTAACAGCATTAGCATAACATCTTACTAATACATCATCTTTAAAATATTTTGGTTTGAGACATTGCCAAATTTTTTTAATGATTCCATGCAACTCACTTTCACAATCATAATATTTTTCTTCCTTATATTCTGGACCAGCAAATATTATAGACCAATGAGGAATACTCCTCTTCATACCATTAAGAGATTTAAATCCCCATTTCCATGATGAATTGAGTAAAAATTGTTCTAATTCTAGTGAAGTATCTTCTGATAGAACGTCTTCATTATAATCCAAATGCACCTTTAAAGTCTGTTGCAATATTCTGTATTACTGTTTCACATTGACTTTCAGTCACCCTAGTTCCACTGTTTCTTGATAATAATATTCTACCATTTATACAAGAAACACTTGTAGTTTCATATCTTGAGTAATCACTATTTGTATTAGTACTATAATCTGTTTGATCTATAGAAGTAATTGCAGAGTTAAGACTAGGATGTCCTAGAGTAAAATATAAATGATTAACTGATGGGTCACCAGCGTTATATGCTTTATTACACAACCAAGAGTGAACAATACATCCATTTACAACACTATTATTAGAATATATTGTTGAATTATTTGTGCTACCACCACCATCTGCACCTAAATCTCCTGAAGTGTACCATCCATATTGACGTGAAGTATTACCACTTGTAGAAATACAGAATAATGGATGAGTATAACCTAAAGCACCCCACCTCAAATTTCCAGCAGTTGTACTAACAGTATTGTAATTAATATCATCCGCTACATTACTACCTGCTTGATATACATCAACATAGTTACCACCGTCATACATATCTCCACCACCATCACTGATGTAACCTGGTGAATTATCAAGACCATAATTATAAAAACTTGAATTTTTATAATTATTAAGACGTGCTCTAAAATAATTAATTAAAGTCGTAAAATCAGTATCACTACCAAGATCTACTGGTGGGGGTGGTGCTACTGATGCCAATGACAACCATCCACCATTGATAGATGTATCAGTTCCATCATATAAATCAAGAGTATTATTAGTAGTATTCCATCCCATTCTACCTTGAATAAGATTTGATGAAGGTCTGGAACCATCTGTCCAAGTTTCTAAAGTATCTAAAGAACTTTGAAGATCACTCCAAGCACTACCAGTATAAACTTGTATTCCTCCTACTTCAGTATTGTATATTAATGTACCTGCTGATGGAGATCCAGGTCTATTAGAATTAGTGTGAGAAGACAATGATAACCCTTCACCAGGACTAACATTAGTCGTAGTTAGGTTGGTTGGATTAAGTTGTCCAGTAGTAAATGTGGACATAAAATTCTATTTTATCAATCTTGATTATTTATACGTCACCAACGTTGGTACTTGGGTAAGATCTACCCTCACCCCAAATTATTCTTACAGCACCCTTTCCACCTGTTCCACCTGATGAATAGGTGTCATCTTCTGGTGCACCTCCTCCACCACCATAATCACCACCAAAATTATCACTTGAACCACTACCACCGCCACCATTACTACCACCTGATCCACCGCCACCATTTGCTTGACCATCTGAACCAGCACCGAGGATACCTACACCTCCTCCACCACCACCATGTGATGAACCGCCACCTCCAGCACCGCCACCGCCAGAACCATTGGAACCAGAACCTGATCGACCACCTTGTCCACCATTTCCTGAATATCCTCCAGCACCACCGCCACCTTGCTGACCTGCATCATTAATAGCATTTGAACCTGCACCACCATTACCACCACCTTGAGCACCTGAACCAGAACTACCTGATCCAGCAGATCCTCCACCAGTATTTTGAGATGCCTCTGCAACACCTCCACCACCTCCACCAGCATATAGGAGATTACTTCCACTTCTTCTTATATAACTCTCACCACCACTACTTCCGTTACTATTACCAAATCCACCACCAGAACCTGCGTTACCTGCTTTAATATCTAAGGATTCACCACTGGTTACAGCAAAAGTACCCCATGAGAGTCCTCCTCCTCCACCAGCACCAGAACCAGTACCAGAGTTACCAGCACCGCCTCCTCCTCCTCCACCGCCACCAACAACGACAGCAGATATTTCAGTTACACCATTAGGTACAGTAAATGTAGTTGTTTGAGCAGTTGTCCACTCTTGTTGACCTGGTTCAGCAGCAGCACTTCCCGCTATTGCTCTCCAATCAGGATCACCAGTATCAGTAACTCCAGTATATATCTCTAATGCAGTATCAGCAGTATTGTATCCAGGAAATCCAACAGTTAAATTTGCAGTTGGTCTATTATCACTACCATCCCATTTTGTTAATACACTACTATCTGCTAATGGTGACCATGAACTTCCATCCCATACTAAAACCTGATTTAATGTAGTATCAAATATTAATGAACCTGTAGTAGCAGATCCAGGTCTAGTACCAGTTGTATAGTTTGGTATCCTAGTACCTCCTGCTGATTTTATTGTTCCAGTAGGATTTAAATTAGTTGCTGTTACTGTTGTTACGTTTAATTGTGGCATTATACATCTCCTACGTTAGTACTTGGGTATGCTCTTCCTGGTCCCCAAATGATTCTGACAGCACCGACACCACCATCACCACCACTATCTTGAGTGTCATCTTCAGCAGCACCACCGCCACCGCCATGAGTACCACCACCTTGTGAAGATGATCCTCCACCATTACCACCAGCAGATCCTCCAGATCCACCAGCACCATTTCCTCCAGTACCAGATGATCCTTCACCTAAGATGCCGACTCCACCGCCACCACCTCCATAGGTGTTACCACCATTACCACCTGATCCTCCACCACCAGATCCATTATTACCTGTTGTTGATCTACCACCTTGACCACCGCCACCAGAATATCCACCAGCACCTCCACCACCTTGAGCAGATGAGTCATTAATAGCATTAGATCCATTACCACCATTACCACCACCTTGAGCAGCATTTCCAGAAGCACCAGAACCACCTGATCCTCCACCAGTATTTTGAGATGCTTCACCAATACCTCCTCCACCTCCTCCTGCATAGAGAAGATTAGTACCACTACGTCTTATCCAACTATTACCACCTGCTTGACCATTACTACCACCAGTATTACCACCTGATCCACCAGTTCCTGCCTGAATATCTAGAGTTTCACCAGCAGTAACAGGAATAGTGCCCCATGAAAGACCACCTCCTCCACCAGCACCAGAACCAGTACCAGAGTTACCAACGCAACCTCCACCACCGCCTCCACCACCGACACATACGGCAGAAATTTCTGTGAGACCATTAGGTACTGTAAATGTTGCTGAACCACCACTTGTCCACTCTTGTTGACCTGGTTCTGCTACTCCACCACCAGCAGAAGCAGTTGCTAATTGTCTCCAACCTTGCTCAACAGGAGTAGTTCCATCATAAACTTCAAAATAATTATGTTCTGTATTATATCCTATAGTTCCTACAACTAAACCTGATGTTGGTCTAGTTGAATCTGTCCAAGTATTAAAAGGTGACCCACCAAGAGATTCCCATTGGTTTGCCTTTCTAACTTCAGTTTGTCCACTTGCAGTATTGAATATAACTGTATAAAGTTCAGCAGCAGGTTTACCGTCTGCTGGATAATTAGGTAATGCTAACTCACCAGTAGTAGTTATCACACCTGAAGCGTTAACGTTTCTACAATTAACGGTAGTAGCATTTAATGTTGACATAATACCTATTAACTATCCTTTCTATTTATTTATTTAATCCACCAGTACATTGGCGTAGATGACAATGCACCATTATTTCCTGGATTACTTGTTGCACTGTTACCACCACAACCCCAATCCGTGTTATCATCATTACCAACCTTAACATTATTATTACTATCACAATCTTGACCTGTAGTATCATTACTAGCACCATCATAAGGTATTGCTAATGTTCCATCAGAGTCTTGACCAGATCTAGCAGTATAGTTTGCATTTCTACCAACATAATACCATTCAAATTGTCCACCATCAGTTGATAACTGAGTCCAAGGATTCATCCAACCTGATGAAGGTGCAGTGTTACCACCTATACTACCATAACTATATTCAGAAGTGTCAGTTCTATTATTTTGATATCCAAAGTCACTTATATTATTATATTTGTGATCAGGTCTATTATATGTCCATCTCAAATTATAACTATTATCAAATTTTCTTATACAAGTTCTTTGTACATTAGGATTACCACCATTAGAAAGATAATGTTGACCTACTGCTGGTGCCCACACCTCTTTCCATGTAATTGCTGACGACCAATTATAATACCAATCTGCTTGAGAATTTAGTCCTAAAGAATTAATGTCATTAGTACAAGTAATCCTAAACTGATTTATAGTCATATCTGACATATTAGCACTAACAGCATAACCTGAATTCTGATCTATAGTACCTACTGTAGTTGTAACATTATTATTCTTACCACCCCAATATCTACTCTGACCGAATGTACCTGCCAGCATCCAACCAGATCCTCCTTGTGCATCTTGAGTATCAAAATCACAATATACTTGTTTAGCACCACCAGTAGTAAGAATCCAATATAATCCTTGACCAGAAGTAACTACTTCATTATCATATAACCACTTAGCAGAAGGAGCAGCAGCACCTTCACTACTTCCATCTTGACCAACACCAAATGGGAATGTTACCCAATCAGTACCATTATATAATTCAACTTTATTTGTTTGAATATTCAAACGAATCATACCAGGATTAGGATTTGCAGGTCTTTGTGCTGTAGTTCCTTGAGGTAATGCAAATTGACCATCAGATGCCATACTCATATTACCATTCACATTTAAATGATTAGGACTATCCATACGAATCCTAAACTCATCCCATTCTGGTCCTTTTAATCCGTCTGTTTGAACTATACTCATTTTATAAACCGTAGAATGCTTTTTCAGCGTTAAAGTGTTGTGCTATTTGTGCTGCTGATAGGTAAGTACTGTAATATCTTATATGACCATATCCAGCATTTTGTGCAATATTCTGTTGTGCTTGATTTGCTCCAACAGATAAGTTAAATGTATTATTAAAGTTATGAGTAGTATTAGATGTTGCAACCACAGCACCATTAATATAAATTTCTCTACCAGTTTGAGTCTGCATTGCTACTATATGTTTCCAACCAGTACCAATGTTTGAAGAGTTATAACCAAATAGATTACCACCATCACTAAACATTTGCAACTGTGAACCATCACCATTAAATATTAAACCAGCATCACTACTACTCCAGAAATTACTCTTACACATAAGAATAGACCAACCTTGACCTGGACTATATGGTAACCAGAACCAACCTTCCATAGTAAATGGATTGGTTCCCACATTCATTGCAGTAACGTTACCATCAGCAAAACTAACACTTGCAGTACCATTTGCCCAAGATGATCTAACTCTATAATTATTTGGTTTATATGTATTTGTATTATCAGAAACTGTCCAAGAAGCACCAGTAACTTTATCTACCCATGTTGCTGCACCAGCAGTATATTCTGTTGGATCCAACCATGATGCTAAACCTGCTGTCTGTATCTGTCCACTACCAGAACTACCTGTACCTCCAATAGGTGTCAATCCATATCTTTCGCACATAGCATCATAATTAATTTGAACTTCAGATGATGAAAGTTCTCTATTATAAACCATTGCAACAGCATAGTCACCTATAAATGGTTCATTACCACCACCAGTACCACTATCACCAGCACCAAAACACCATGTTGTTGTAGTATGTTGAGTAGACTGATTACCACTTGCATATTCTAAAACACCATTAACATATAATCTTACTGGACCACCATCAGTATGTGTCATAGTAAGATTATACCAAGTATTAGTAACTAAATCATATCCAGTATCAAGAGTAGGATCATAACAATAAACATTAACTCCACTAGTTGCAAATAACCAATCATCATTATCTTGGTCAACCCAACTTCTCCAACCACTTAAATTAGTAGGTCTTATCCAAATATTATATGTAAATGTATTATAACTAACGCTCGAAGTCTCTATCTGTGCTAACTCATTACTATTTCCACTCATTTGGAAATAACCATTATTATTAGAAGACCAATTTGGATTGTATATAGTAGCATTTCCAAAAGGTGTTCCTGCTGGTGCTATATTAGTCCATGTACCACCACTTCCACTATATGAATTTGAATCTCCAGCATCTAAATGTATATCTAATCCATTAGTTACTATTGTTGCAGCACCTCCACCACCAGCAACAAATGGTACTACCCAATCAGTACCACTCCAACATTCACAACTAACAGTATCAGTATTCCATCTCAAATATCCTACACTAGGACTTTGAGGTCTTTGTGATGTACCACCAGCAGGTAATTGAAAAGCACCTGTATTTGCACCTAAAGATAAGACACCCTCAACACCAAGAGTATGTCCAGTAGGAATAGATACTTGTCCTAAAGTTTCTGCTACTCCTTCTAATTTACCAACGTTTAGAGTGCTCATTTATGAAAATTCTATACGATTATATTTAGAGAGATAACCATGATGCCCCTGTCCAACATTCTAAAACATTAGAATCAGTATTAAATCTTATACTACCAGTAACTGCTTCACCTGTTCTTTGTGATGTAGTTCCTGCAGGAAGTGGTATATAAGATTGTCCAAGAATTCTAAGATCACTTTCCATTTCAAGTGTTCCCTCATCCCTAATAGTAACTGTAAAATTAGGTGAATTTCCTTGTATAGTACCTACGTTTAATTGCATTATACAACACTCCAAGAAGCACCATTTTCTATGGTAACTGTAAAACCTGAATTAATTGTTATTGGACCTGCACTCATCCCATTAGCATATTCTGCACCATTGTTTGCTGTCGCACCAACAGTTATATTTTCTGCTATGGTATTAGCATTGGTTCTGATTACACTATTATCACCTATTGCTGGACCTCCTCCAGATACAGAAGTCCAACCAGGACTTCCTGTACCATCATCTGATTTGTATATCTCAGCAGCATCAAGGTCTGTATTAAACCTTAAAGTACCTGGAGATACACCAGATGGTCTTTGTGCAGCAGTACCAGCAGGTAATCTAAATACACTACTTGTATTTAAAAAACTTAAGGTGGTTATAATTGCTTCTGTTGACGTGGAAATCTGATTTCCACTAATTCTTGATATTGCCATACTAGATAAACTCCCTCCTTTATATTTAGATTGGCAGTTCTAAAATATGAACTGTGTCACTTGCTAATGGTGCATCACCAGATGTAAATACAACGTTTGCTCCAGAAGCATCTACTGTATAGTTAGTTCCTGCAATTTGAGCAACACCATTTAGGAATACAATAACTGAATCAGCAGTATGTTGTATGCCACCAGTATATGTTGTAACTGCAAATGTTAATGTTGCACCATCACCAGTATATGATTTTGTAATATACTTATCAGCAGCAACACCACCTCTACCAGTAACAACTAAATCACCATCAACTCTAGCACTACCATTAACATCTACTCTATAAAGAGTATTTGCTGCAACGCCAAGACCAATATGCTGATTAGCACCAAATGTGTCAATATTAATCTGTCCAGTATCAGTTAAACCAAATTGTTTCCATACTTGACCATAATATATCCAACCAAGAGATTTACCTGGAGTCCAATTTATATTATAAACTAAGTCACCATCAGAAGGTGTATCATAGTCAGTAATATTAGAGAAATCAGGCAATCCACTTGCATCTTCTGGTGCTAATAAAGTCTGCTTAATAACTGTACCATCTTGGTTAAAGTAAGATAACTTCTTAGATTGTAAATTCTTAGTAGATGTAACTAAACCTTGGAATGTAACAGGACCAGCAAATATAGATTCTAACTGGTTAGATGCACCACCAATTACAGTTAACTTATCAGTAAGAACCAACTCAGAGAATGTCTCAATAGTTGTATTCTCTTCACCAACAACATTTAACTGAGCAATATCTTCATTAGTGATCTGACCTGTAACTGGGTTAATAACCTGGTTACCAATAAATAGGTCACCATTAGAGTTAAGTCCTGAATAGAAAGCAACACCCGCTTCTTCTTTTATACTCTGTGAGAATCTAACTTGGTTTTGTGTAAGAGTCTCAACCTGAGTTTGAGGGAACGCAGTAGAATAGTTACCAGGACCGAAACCAAGATACTCAAACGTATGATTACCTGATCTAAGGATCGAGTGTCGTCTGAACTCGACATTGATTGGTGCAACTGTTCCGTCATTATTCTGTCTTATATTAATTTTTCTTGTTTCTTCATCACCTGCACGTGCAGTTAATTCAACGTTAGATAATCTACCATTAACAGAATCATAGTTAGGTGTAGTACCTGGTTGAGTCCAACCTATATCTCCTAATAAATATTGAGTTCCTTCCTTAGTAATAGAGAGTTTTGGATCTTTATTAGGTGTAGGTGTTGCACCATCAGTAGCATTTACTAATCCGATAATTTCATTATCTGCAACTGACACAGAAGCAATAGGATCAGCAATAGGATTATCTCTGTCAAATGTAGGATATACCTCATTAACATTTTGAGAGAAGAATCTATCATTAAAGTTAGAAGTTGAAGGTGCAATAGATGCACATAATAATGTTAGGTAATAGATACCATCATCAACACCTCGAACAAATGGTTGTACAACTTCTATATTATAGATGTAATAGCATTTATCCAATTTATATGATGTTGTATCACTATTCAATGGTTGTAAAACATAACCACTCAACGGATCTCTTGGTAATGGATTAGTCTTATCCTTATCAATAACTAAACGAACACGATATGTTCTATCATCCAAATCTCTTGGGTCAGGTATTCTCTTAAGGAATGTAGTTGGTGTGAAATTAACGTTATTATAAACTGTATTTGTTGAAAGTGTTGTATAAATCCCATTATCAACAGCATCAACAGATAGATACCATCCACCAACTTGTTCTGTATTAGTACCTATAGTGTAAGTTGCACTATCAAATTGAATTGGAGAACCAGGAGTACCAGCAGCAAGACCAGAAACACTAGGTCCATAAGGTGTAATCTTAGCAGAATGAACAGATGCTTCAGATGCACCTTGAGCAACTAATAAACAATTTAATTTATCAGGAACAGCAGAATTACCTGTACCATCTTGTCTAGAACCAATAGTATAACCCTGTACTCTAGTTGTTGGTGGAGATTGTTCGATAGTATAACCATATAGATATAATCTTGTTCCAGGAACACCACCTTGACCTGCTAATGCAGAGTTAATTACTTTAGTTCTTTGTATATCAACGTTAACCCAGTTAACAGATGTTTCTTCACCGAAGATAACATTACCATTAACAGTTGTAGTATTAGTTCCTGTTAAAGTAACAACTCTAGTATTTGTATTAACAGTACCAACTATTGCACCAACAGCAATTCCAGTACCAGAAACAAGCATACCTGGAACAACACCCATAATAGAACCATCATTAGCAAGTGTTATTGAAGATGCACCAAATACACCAGTAGCAGTTGTTGAAATAACATCCAATGCTTTTGGTGGAATAACATGAGTTAATGCACCTGCTTTATCTTTTGAGAATGCCTTTGATTTAAATCCAGCAGATCTAAGTGCAGTATTACCAAAGTTACTATTACTATTGGTAATTGACATGTCAGCACCTCTAATAGCAGAGAAGTGTGCAAAGTATCCAACAGCGAACACCGAGACTGCCTGAATAAATGCGTCATCAGATGCAACAATATGTCTATGCCCCCATCCTTTACGATATTCAGCAAATCCATCTAAGTGAGCACCATCTCCAGATGTTGCTACATCATAATTACCAGTTGATTGATTATATCTTACAAATGCTCTGTCATCCTTCTGTAGTGATAGTCCAGTAAACTGAGCAACAACCATTGATTTGAAACCAGTTGCCTTAGCACCATTAGCAAGCATACCATTCATACCCCACACACTTCTTAGTGATAGGTTGAAAGCATAAGGTGATGCAGAGTCAACTGTATCAATCTCTGTCTTAACAGTTATATTTGAACCAACAGCATTTCCTGAAGGTTCTCCTTGCATTTGATATGTAAATACGTTACCTGATGCAGAAGTAACAGTGAATGAACCATTATAAACTCCAGCATCAACTTCTGAAGTAGGACCAGTTGATCCAGTAACACCAGATACATTAATATTAACACCAACAGAGAATCCATGATCTCTTGGGTTATCAAATTCATCTACAGTAACAGCAGTTGCAGTTTGACCATTTCTTGTAATTTGTAGAATCCTATATTCATCACTAATAGGACCAACAATTCTGTTCTCCTCAACTCTTGCCTGAATCTGGTCAGTTGAAGGATCACCAGATGTATCAGGAATTGTTGCGAATGCTTTAGATATTTTCTGATAATATATGTCTAAATCTGTTCTTTCTAATATATTTGGTACAGCAGAATAATCTGCATTAGGTACACTACCTTCAGTAATAAGAGTTGATAATGGATTTAAACCATCTGCAAACTCAAAACAAGTTAATCTATGATGTGAATACTTAGGTGCTAATGTCTCTACACTATCAGGTTTGAAATATACACCTTCTTCTGCACCATCAAAGAATGAGAATTGCCAGAAGTAAGTACCACCAGTTACTTTGAATATTGCAGTACGAGAAGGTACTTGATCTTCTGTATTAATACCTTTAGATGGAAGAGTTGTAGGATATGGAACGTATTTTGGAATTATTTTAGTTCTTCTAAGGTCAGTACCAACAACAGAACAACCTCTAGGTACAATGACACCACCTTCAACGGAGTTGTATTTGTATAATACATTGTTAGGGGAAGTTAAATCTAGGTTAGAATTTGAATCAATGGGAGCAACGTTTGTATATAAAACATCACCTGGTCTGTTATCAATAACATACTCAGCAGGATAGAGCATGATACTAAAAGCATCAAACTCGTCATTACTTAAACCAACTCTATATGAAAATCGTGCTACTTCAAGAAATGCTCGTTGCAACGATTTAAAAGGTCGCAAAGCAGAGTTTCCTCTATTATCAATAGAGTCTGAAGCATCAAAATCGTCAGGGTTGACGTAGATAATACGTCCAGTCCTGGACGTAATAATATTCTTTAACCTAGTTAGTGACATTACCTACTTTGCCTTTATTGTTATTTATTATGGTGATTAATCGCCACCACCGCCACCACCAAATACTCTGGCAGTTATAGCGTTGCTTGCATCTTCAAAACCAATCACACTAAACACATTATTTTGTGCAACACTGTTTACAACTAGTCTTTCTCCTCCACCAATTACTAAAGAAGTAATTTTATCAATATTATTGGCAGCATTTGCTTTACCAACAGCAATATAATCACTTGCTTCAACAGCAGCAGTTGCTACATCAACACTACTAATTGTAGCGAGTGTTCTAGAAGCACTACTAGAAATTGGACAATCTCTAAAGGTATCAGAAGTAGTAAAGTCAGCAGAATTTATACCTTTAATTACCTTTAGAACACTTCCACTATAATCACGAACATAACCATAAGGACCAGCAGTTTGACCTGTAACAGTATATGTTACAGCACCGACTTGGAAAGTATCAGTAGAGTTAACTATTGTTCCTTCTTTTGCATATATGAAAAATTCAGTATATTCATAGTTGGTACTTGTAGAAACATAACGGTTATCTCCACCATAAACAGAGTTTCCAGCAGTTCCTGTACCACCATCATAGAAATATATTTGTGCTGCGGGATTATTACCTGCTAAAACATATTGACTATATGCACCACCCGATCCAGCAGTACCATTGGTAGTTTTACCAGTAGTATATTCAGTACCATCATCACCATTACCAGCAGTACCATCAGGTCCAAACTCACCATTAATAGTAGTAGAAAGTTTGAAATCTCTACCACTCATAGAAGCGTCAGATGTATCAAAACGATATGTTCTATCAGAGAATAATGTTACTCCTCCGTTAAAATATAAACTATAAGTACCACCAGCAGTTGTAGTTGAGAAAACAAAATCACCAGCAGCAGTTCCTATACCACCTGATGAAATAGTTGCTCCAGCACCACCAGTACTTGCTATCGCATCACCAGCAGCAAATTCTGCACCAGTTCCATTTATAGTTGAAGGACCAACATAGATAATACTTTCAGCAACACCATATACTACTGCTGTTGTATCATTAGGTGAAGTTCCTGTAGAGATTGTTTCTCCAACACCAAATGAACCACTTAAAGATTCATAAGTAATCTGTCTTATATTAATTGCCTTAACAAATACTGAAGTAAAGTCTGGAACGTAAAAGTTTTCAAATCTAAATGACTTTTCTCCATCATTGGTAGTAATCGATAAACCTGGAGTAAATCCTGATTGTAATCCCATTGCAGTATTAACTGCAACTCTATAATTTGTAATTACATCACCTGTATGTAACTTATATGTTGAAGCACCTAGAGTTAATTTTTGATCATACTCTTTAATTGCTACACTATATGCGGATGCTGATCCGTCATTTGCAACATTAAGCACCACACTCGCAGATCGCCCTATTTTAGGTGCGTACAGCACAGTATCTGTTCCTGCTGCTGGTTTAGATTGTGCTAAAATTCCTTGGTCTGCCATAGCTATTTTTAATTAAAATCCTGCGTAAAAGAATTGTTGTAGTCTGGTTCTACCAGAAAGTACTTGTGCTCCAATACCAGCACCGAAGTTAACATCAGAGGTAGTAACGTTTTCTGTTGACAATAAAGTGGCATCTGCATCAGGGAACTTAATAGTTCTTGGATTAGTAATATTATCAAATCCAAATGAAACACTACCAAGTAAATTAGATGTTTCTTTAAAAATCGGACTAAAGATTGTCTTATTAGACAAATCTTGTTGTGCCTCTTCGGTTACTAATGTATTATTGCCACTAGAGTTATTTAGAAGGTTTGTTGGTGGGAAATCGTATATAGAGTTTGATAGAGTATTCTGATTGTCTAGATTAAATGTAATTTTTTTAGTAGGATCACCAGAATCTTGTAGAATTAATTGTTCTATAGATTTATTCTGAAGTATTTGTGTTGCATCAGTACCAACAACAGTTACATTAGTATCAGGAAATGTAACTACCCTATTTGCTGTTAGTGCATCAGTATTAAACTGAGCATAACTGGTTCCAGAATCTGCATTTGCAACAAATTTAGCATTAACTAAACTTTTATTTAATGTAGTTTGTTCTGCTTTAGTATCAAGTAAAGTAGATGAAGTAGCAGTTGGTTCAGCAGTTGTTGTTACTGTTCCACCATCAGGTAAGAAATAAGAACGTCTACTACCAGAAGTGATTGACCAGTTAATTTGGAAAATTGCTTCTTCAGTATTATCTACAAGAACAAAATTATCTTCATCAATAAGAAGAGTCTTGTTCGTCAATGTTTGTTGTGTATCACTACCTACTATGGTAGTACCATTACCAGAAGTGATAGCAGGAAATGTAAATATACGAGTATTGGTACCCGTACCAACATTACTTACTTCAAATCTTGCTTTTGGACCTTGAGCATCCTCAAGAATAAAAGTTTGATCAGATACAACAAAATTACCAGTTACTTTAACAGCACCAGTACCTTTAGGTGATAATACGATATCAGCATTATTTGCCACATCATCAACAGCAGTCATATACAAAGATACACTACTATTACCATTATCTATCCTAGTCATATACAAACCACCATCACCAAAAGCAATTCCTATTTGGTCATAAGCATTCTGATATATTCCAGAATCTCTATCCAAATCAAAACATAGACCAGGATCATTTTTTGTACCCTGACCTACCCCTTTGAATAATTGATTTACTTTTGCTTTTCTGTTAGGAATCAATGGGTCAGATACAACAACTGGGAGAATTGCTTCTCCCGAAAGGTTAGAATCTGATATTGTATCTAACTGAGATATCTTCTTTGTTCCCACGAATAATCACACTATTGGCTACTTGTCTATTTATACGGATTTAACCTCCCTATTTTGAAGAAGGGTTTCGTAAAGATCACTTGCTCTTTCTAAGCAATCGCTATGATATTTAATTTTCACTTCTAATTCCCTTAAAAGATCTTCATAACAATCATTATCATTTTCTATATAATCATCTAAAATATTAGATAGAAAATTATTGGTAACTGATGTACCAGGTAATTCAACAATATTGTTCATAGTAATACCTCATTGTAAAAAAGAAAGTTGACGTTCAAGTTCATACTTGACTGTATACAATGGACCTTCCATTGCTTTTTCCCACTTATTGCCCTTTATTGTACTGATAACACTATCAATTTGTATTAAACAAATTTCAGTAGCAGATTTGGATGTACCAAATACTCCTATATCGTTATCAATATCCTCATAATTTGGATCCTCAATCCTTCTCCAATTTTCATTATCAGGCATTTTTCTCATCCTTTATATCTTGATGTAATCTCTTTAATGCTTCTGTAACTTCAGGAGTTTCCTCCCATTCCCAAGTAGACTGACGACCTTTATTATCAGTCGTTTCAAAAGTTTTCTTTGTCATGAGCTTTGTAAAATCCCCCAAGTGGTTGCAATGTACTTTTCTTGTCCAATAGGGGGATTACCCCTATGGACATGTGTATAACCTGCTGGAAATATAATTAACCTACCTGCTTTTGACTTAACCCTCTTATTCAAATATAAGAATTCTGTTTCTCCACCCTCTTCAATATCACTCAAATATATCTGTATTACTAATTGCCTCGCACAGGATATTACCGTCGAATTCTCAAAATGCCAGTCATGAAATCCTCCTCCAACAGGTATTTTCTTTAACTTGAAATCATAAAACAAAAATCTAGATTGACCTAATACCGTATACTTCTTCAAATATTGATTTACACATTGACTAGTAACATTAAAAAATGTATCACTGACTGGCGATGCTGCATTTAAATCATAATGCCATGAATCGTTATACTCTTCCATATCAATTCTATGGTTCTCAAGTTGATGGGGAGTTGTAAATCCCGTTTTTCTTAAGTTCTCAAAGAATGAAATGAAATTAGAACATTGTTCTTTTGTAAGAACATTATCATAGACTCCAATAAAATCATCCTGTAAAGGAATTTGCTTAGAGACTTTTTTCACAACATTAAGATTGTTCTTCATTTTATAGGCAATAAAAAATAGAGGGCACTCTTTCTAATCAGAGATCTTTTGTACTCCCTCCAGACGTTTCAAGAACATTTTAGTTCTTTTCTTCAATTGACGCAAACGAGCAGACGCTAACTTTGACTTAGTATTGCGACCCAATTTTCTAGGAGTTTCATGCCGTTTGAGTCTCATGACTGCCTCATTTGCTCACGTATTATAACGTATTTAGGCAGCGTTGTCAACAAAGTCCTTTCTAAATTCTTCAACTTGTTTGAGGACATCATCATCTACTGGTGGACCAGATTGTATTACTGGTGTTAGTAAAGCAACTGATCCATCAGATCTTTTAATTCTCCAAACTGTACGATTCCTTTCACACATAGTTAAAAGGAAAGGTAAATTAGATACTGCTTCTTCTTCTGTAATTTCTTGTATGTCAGTCATAAGTCATTCCAATGTCGGATTACCCCCGCAATAATAAAAGAATTAGTGATGAGATAAGTAAGAAAGATAAAAGATCGAACAAGGACAATAAGATTATCATACCTCTGCGTCTTCTCATCAGCGAAACTACCCAACGCATACTTCCATACTCTCCATAGTCTAGTCATTTTTTAAGATAATATGCTTTATAATAAGATACTATCCCATTTGTTGTGACTTGTCCTTTTGATAACCACTCATCTATACAAGTGTAAACATTTTGTTGATTAGGAAATTCTGCACTTAAAATTTTAAATGAGTATCTCCTAAGTTTTAATTGTTCTTCGGTGGGATTTTGAGGATCGTACATCATGCTTCAGCAAAAGAATATGTAATTCTTTCTGGTTCAAGCGTTTCTGCAATTTGTGCTATAGTTTCTGAGAAACCTTCAGCACCTTCATCATCAAATTTCCAATTAACCACTTTATCATATCCCTCATTGTCCATGATTTTTACTTGGCGTTTTGAGAGATTGATGAATACGTGTTCCACAAAGGTCTCCATAGAGTTGTTTTCCATATCCATATTATAGCACAGGTGTCAAGGGCTAGTTCAAATATATTGAGGATCCAGTAATAATAACCTCATCCTCAGCACTAATAGTTATAACTGCGTCAGACTCAATTGTTGTATTTTCACCAGACTTAGTAGATAGTGCACCTTCTGTTGCTTCAATAACAATAGATCCTTCATTGGCAATTATAGAAGCACCAACATCAGCACAAGTTACATTATATGGTCCTTCTTCATTAACAATAGTATATTTTGGTGGAGTTGCAACAGGAGATCCGTCAGGAAATAAGTCAGTCTGAACATTACCAGTTACTTGACGATATATACCAGTTTGCTTATATGTCTTTTCTTCATTCTTAGGATAATTAATATTTTCAAATAAAGAAGGACACTGTAATGTAATAGAATTAGATCCAACTAAAATAACATCACCACCTGCTATATTAGTTTTATCATAATCAGTTGACCAATTACTACCTGTCATTTTGACATCAGTAGATGCTACTTCAAACTCAGTACCATGTACAGATAACTTAGCTCCACCAGTTTTTATATCCAGGTCGGTATTTAAATTGATGGTATGTTTCTGAATCTTTTCATTCTTCTTATTACCCTTCCGATCTACCATTTTAGGTGCACCTGTAGCAGTAACAAAGAATCCTCCACCTACTGTAAGATGAAAATCTCCATCAACTTTTAATTTATAATCACCTTTAACAGTATAATCAAAGTCTTTATCAATACTCTTACATTCATCACCATGAACTTCTTGAGTAAGATTACCAGCATATGATGTATGATCAGCAACTAAAGCACCAGTAGAACCTTTACCTCCTGTTTGTTTATTTACATAAGAATCTATTTCTTTTGATTGTTTTGCTGCTTCTTCACGATCAGAAGATTTTGATTTACCTTTTTTCCTATATTCCTTTTGAGCTACATGTTTAGCAAACTCAGCATTATCTCTTTTTATAGAATATGAAGTGGTACCACTTGCAGTTCTATTAACTTCCATTTCAGCACCAGGAGTGCCACTATGCATAGTATATCCACCAGAGGGATTAGTTGTAGCAGATGTTAAGTATGGATCAACATCCTTTAACATAGAATCTATTAAAGAATTGGGTTTATCTCCACTACCACACTTAGATCTATCACTACCTCTCATCTTATTGATTTCTTCTAATTCCTCTTCACTACAATTAGTAACACCAAAGAAAGGATACCATCCAGAATCATCACCAGCAGAATCTGGTTTTCTTTCACAATTTGGTTTAGCAAATTTAAGGAACATGGCAAGAATACCACCAATGACATCCAAGGCACTATCTGCATTCTCAAATATGCTAGTCAGTTCTGATATAATACCTTCTCCTTCCTTCCATTCATCTAAAATTTTAGATGCCTCACCTTGTCCCTGTAAAGTACTTTCAATACTACCAATTACACCTTGTATTTGACCTACAATACTTTCTGAACTACAAACAATACTTTCAGTTATATCATCAAGAGATTGTTCTATAAAGGATGATTTATCAAGTTTACCCTCTAAAAAACTATTAATATTGTCAGTAACAGAACTCATAGGATCTGCTATGAATGATGCAAGTTGGGAATCATTCTTACAAAGGGCAGATAGAACCTGAGTAATTGCATCCTGTACTGCCTGATATATTACTAATGGTTCTCCAGTTACCTTCTCATCTAATTTTTTCTTATCAAGTTCTTCAGCAAGATTACCCATTGCTTCTCTTTGGGCAGCAATAAGTTGAGTAAATAATGGAGCTAAAATTCTTTGAATAGGTGCAGTAAGTTCTGGTCCTGTAACCATCTTACCATTTGTTACATTAATATAATATGCTTCTGAACCTCCTCCTTGATATCCACTACTACCTGCAGGTATTAATGTTGACGCTGTGTCAGCAATATTCTGCATTTCATTTTTTAACTGCTGCTTAAAACTCTTTATTGGTCCACCAACACCATTTGCTGATGGAGTTAATACATCAGTTGGTTTATTAGCGTTACCACTACTACCTGGAAGTGCTACACCAAGATTAGAAGGAGATCCTAAACCACCAGTATCAGAAGTCCTCATTGAAGGCATCTTAACTGTATTAGTTGGTCCTTGTCTCTTATATCCTTCATCCTTACTACTAGCAGTAGTTGCATTAGGATACATTGGATTTAATGATGCTGGATTAGGAGCAATTCCAGGCTCCATATCCTCTCCAGTAAATGCAAATTGTTTCTTTTCGTTAGTATCGTCAGATTTTTCAACTCTCAAAACACCCATAACAATAGGCATTTGGGCATTTTCTCCATCCATGAAGAATCCCATGACAATAGCACCTGGTTGTAATTGTCCAGAACTCTCACCTTGTCCGTCATTACCTGCTTGAGAAGTGTGCTGCAATACACTAGCCCAAGGTAAATGTTCTGTAGGTAGATCACCAGTTGTTCCACCACGGAAATTGGTATAGTATCCAAGTACACGAACCTTTACCCGACCAAGTTCCATCGGATCTTCATTATCTTCAACTTCTCCAACCCACCAGAAAAATCCGTCTTTACCGACAAAATTTACAGATGACTCTTGAATAATACCATCAATTGTATTCATCGCCTTTACAGTTTTCTAATATTTATTAGTTACCTGTGATGTATCCCCACAGAATGTTCCATAAAGATTTACTAGCACTACCTTGAATCTCATCAAAGATGTACATATTAAGTTTAAAAGCATAATTTGCCTCATCAACTAAAGCACAAATCTCAACAGCATCTAAGTCCAAAGAATCTAAATCAGAACGATATCCATCTTTAAATTCTTTAGCATCAGGTACTCTAGGAAACTCATAAAACATTAGACCTGATCCTTTAGCAGGTTGTAGTGCTTTCTGAGCAATATTCTTAAGAATTTGTCCACCAGATAAATCACCAATATAACGTGTATAGTGATGTGATATAAGAAGAAATGGAGATTTCTCTGCTACTTCATTAAGTCTGTGTATATAAGTTTTACATGCTTCCGACCCACCATGAGAAACCTCATTTCTCCACATAGGACCATAATAATACCTAAGATCATGTTCAAGAAAATTAGTACGATCAAGTTTTGATTGATATTTTTGTAAAGTTTTAGCAAGAGGATCATTTGTCTTACTAATCAAATCCTCCATACAACTATAAACATAATAAAAATTCGTAAGTAACTTACGATATTCTTCTTCATTTACAACACCTTTAAGAAAACCTCTTACAAACTTTGTGTTTTCTGCTGCTGAATGGGATTTTTTAGTCCCTTCCTTTAGTTCTTTTGCTAGTCCCATATCAAACTTTATTAAATTTGTAAATTTCTTCTGCACCCCAGATGATTCTTCCTTTTGAATCTAAGAATCTATCTCTCATATGTAGTTTATTTTCATAGAGACCAAGTTCTGCATGACCAGTGATTGTTTCACCACTTTCTGTCATACTAGTATCAAATTGACCCATCCATGAACTACCATCAAACTTTAATATCATATCACATGTTTCATCACGTGTCAATCCACTATAAGTACCACCCCAATGCTCAAGTATAACTTCAGTATCGGATAGTACTTTTAGTTTTTTATTAGTTTTTAAATATGGACTATTCTCTTCTTTCCTACTCCAATGCACAGAATGTATAAACTCCCCATCATCCTCCCACTTTACAAAAACAGATCTGTATAAAGTAGGTGATGATTGTGCTTGTGTCTTATTAGACCAAGTTCCAAGTAACCATGATAAAAAATTGTTCATTAATCGTCATATACTAAGCACTCTGGCTCGTCAGGATGCATTTCACAGAATAGTTCAATTGCATTAGGATCATGATGATCTCCTGCTTCTATCTCTGCTTGATGATGTTCCCTGTACACTTCTAACTCATGCAACTCTTCGTTGATGTGTCTACGAGATGCAGGACTAGTTGTTGGGTTGTCAAGAATATCTCTATCTTTTTGAATGTGTTCTTCGATAGTCTTCATAATTTTAATCTCCGTTACTATAGGTAACTATACTATTATTTATGCTACAGCTGCGTCTTTCATAAGGATTAATTCAGATTTATGGTTACGATTTGCAAACGAATGGGTAATTCCAGCAATAAGATACCTACCACTATAACGCTTATCTGTTATAGGTCTAGTACCAACTTTTTCAACTGATGGTACAATAAGATTAATCCCTTTACCAGCATAAAGATCTAAATTACCAGGTATTTTAACTAACATTTGAATTGCTTTAAGAGATTCTATACGCATATATTGATACGCTTGTAATTCCACTAATTCTTGATAATTCTTTTGAGGATTATCTTTGAACTTAGGATCAAAAATTTGATTTGGCATTACAGTATAACGTGTACGTTTAGGATAATCAATCATACTCTGAACATCTTTATCCATCTGACCATAAACACTGGTAGCCTTTTTAGTACCTAAGTGAGACATTTTTTTCCATGCATTACTAATAGAATAACGATATGCGTCATTCTGCATATCTGTACTCAATCCCATCTTAGAATTAGAAATTGTAACTGGATCAAATCCAACACTATATCCAGACCAATCACCATCCCTTAAACCTAATAAGAAATTTCTTTCCTTTGGAAAAGACATACCTTCAATCCTATATTGATCTCTACCAGCACCTTCTAATTTTTTTGGACTATATTCATAGGTATATAATTTTACTTTTCCTGAAGTATAATCGCTTTTTTCCTCAGTTTGATCATTAATATCATCAATCAGATGATCAATTGATTTGAAATTAAATCCTAAAGCACTTTCAAAGAATACAAACCCATTTTGAAAATCACCACCTTTATTCATTTTACGAATACTACGCTGTGCAATCCAATATATTGTATCAAGTGGTCTCCAATTTGTAGCTATAAAATTCTGTTTATTAAGAGTCTCTTCTATAAATGCTTTCTTACTACTACCAATATATTTTTTATCTTTAATAAGTTGTTCTACAACCTCATGTGATTGTGTCTTACCTTCAAATAATACTTCTGAATTACCAAATACATTCTTAACTTCATTTCTTAAATACTCATCAGAAATTGCGTTTATAATATACGTTTCTGTATATTCATTTGTTTTTGTTCTAGCCTGTATTTCATAAGCCCTAAACCAATAAGTTCTATCTATTATAGTAGATTGGACTTGAATTCTAAACTTTTCTGATCCAGTCATGGCACCAAGAACACCACCACTATCCATAATAGAAATTTGACATTCTAAAGTTGCTAAGGTTATGGTTTCAGTTATTTCTATTCCTAGTACATAATCTGACATGTCATAGTTACCATTAGCTTCAAGACGTTCACCATCTCGATAAACGCTAACCCTAATATCAACTTCACCAGCTTCTGATCGTTGTAATCCCATTTATGATGCCTTCTTCATTGGATTTAATAGTGAATTTATCTGCATTGCAGGTGATTGAGTAGTTGCTTGTCCACCCGCATTTATAAATTTAGGTTGATTCATTCTACCTTGTTGCTGTAATTGGCTTATTGTGGCATATGCTTGTTGTATTGTTTGTTGATTGGCTAAGTTCATTTGTTGTATTTGATTCATTGCTGCTTCAATCATATTTCTAGAATTTTTAGCAATCTTTTCACGTGCAGCATCACGTTTTTGAGTCATTCTATCTAGATTAGTTTTCTCCTGTCTAGATTGAGTACCAACATTTTGAGGACCACCTCCAGATTGCTCTTCTGAACCACCTCCACCACGTGAAATGAGAGCAGTTTGACCACCAGTAGATTTTCCTCCTGATGTGCCAAACATTCTAGATGCTTCTGTTTGATTTGGTGAATTTACACTTCCACCTCCTCCAGTATTAATTCCACCAAGATCAACAGGTGCTGGTGCTCCTATCATAGCATCCTGTGGTCCTACCAAATATTGATTATCTCCTCTTCCTCCACGCCATCTAGAATCAAAGAACCTACCATCAGTTGACATTTCACCTTGAACAAGACCATTCTGCTTATAATATTGAGGTGCTGCTCTAAACTCTAAAGCACCAGAAACAAATGAATTAGATCTTGATCTATTAGTTTTATTTCTAGTATCTCTTATATAACCTTGAATAACATCAGGTGTTGTTCCTGCCCACTCTGCTGCATCCTCAATAGTTTTAATCTGTTTAAATTTATTTGATCCTCTACTAAAAACTCCATGAAACTGACCAGGTGCAGCAAAAACATCTGTAAGATTAGTTCCACCGTAACCTCCATGTTGAACTCTATTTGCTGCTACTTGAAGTACATCAGTTGCAGATGATCCTCTACCAGCTTCTGTAGATAATGCTGCTGCAACACGTATCTCTTCTTCTGTTGGTGGTTTACCACCTTCAGCCGATTGACCTATATCAGTAGTATTAGATCTAGTATCTTCTTTACCACCACTTGTAAGATTACTCCATGTTTTATTAACCCATCCAGCTATTCCTTCTTGAGCTTGTTGTGTATTATCACCAATGGTTGTAGCACCCATACCAGGAATTATAGCAGTAATCTTACCAAAGGTATCACCTAACCAATCTTTTGCTCCTGAGAATATATTTTGAAGTCCCGCAAAAGGTCCAGTAGCCTCTCCACCATCAGCAGATTCACCTCCTCCCATTCCAAACATTCCTTTGGCACCATCAATAATATTACTCAACCAATTACCAGTTTCTTGTTTCTTACCTTCATCTAGACTTAAAGACCATCCTTTACCACCAAAGAAATTTTTAGTTCTATCAAGAATATCACCAAAGAAATTAGATTTCTTTTCTTCTTTCTTTCCACCACCAAAAGTATTACCTAACCAATTCTTTGCACCACTTAACCATCCACCTTTCTTCTCTTCTTTCTTCTTTCCACCACCAAATATATTACCTATACCACTTAACCATCCACCTTTCTTTTCTGGTTTCTTATCTTTCTTTTTAAATATATTACCTATACCACTTAACCATCCACCACTCTTTTGATTTTTTGATCCTGCACTTTTATTTTTATTACCAAAAAGTCCACCAAGAAAGAATCCAGGAACTTCACCATAACCCATTCTTGAAGCTTCAGAAGCTCTTTCCTGAGTTAAATGTGGATTAGCTCTTGTCGCTTTATTATCAATAGGAACTACATAACCAGTTTGATTAGATTTCGTTCCTATCCATTCTGTACCATGAGCTTCAATAGTTTTACCACCAACATCTACATTATATCCAGAATCAGGACCACTAACAAAACCACCTAATTCATATTTGGGTATTTGTCTACCGTATTCTTTTTTACCCCAACTAAATGGATTCCACCAACTACTCTTCTTCTCTTTCTTTTTATTACTACCACCACCAAATAAATTACCTAAAAATCCACTACTCTTCTTCTCTTCCTTCTTCTTTCCACCACCAAATAAATTACTTAACCATCCACCACTCTTCTCCTGTTTTTTAGGTTTATTTAAAAAGTTCTCAATACCACTAGTACCACCACCATATGTGTCCAATTTCTGTTTAGGAGACATATTAAAGAACCGCATATATTCATCAGTGGAAACCTCTTTTCCATTAATATATGCCTTCCCACTCTTCATATCAAATCTACCACTAACGTCTTGCTTTGACGTTATCTTTTGCATCTTTGGTGGTGGTGTTTTCTCTTTTTTACCACCCAATCCAAACAAATTACCTAGACCACTTAAGAATCCACCACCTTGTTTTCCTTGTTCTCTTACTGTTTGCTGCTTTTCACCTCCTTTGCCACCTAATCCAAAAGCACTTAAAATACCAGCAAATCCACCACTTTCTTTCCATCCCTTTCTATTATTAAGAAAATCACTATTATTAAGACCTTCAAATATACCACTAAAATCTTTTAATGATTTTGCAATATCACTATTCAATAAATTATTTTCAAACTCCTGAAGAGCAGGTTTAAACTCGTCTGGTAATTCATTTTTCGATAAAATTGTCTTAAGAGTCTGATCAATACCCCTAATATTATCACCTAGTTTAGCAAATTCTCCATCTGGATCTAAAGAACCTAAATCTAAATCACCCCTATTATTAATAAAATCATTAAAATCTGAAGCATCTTCTTGATCATCACCCTTTGGAGTTTGTATTAACGTTAATTTACCATTTTCAACTCCTAAAAATCCTTTATCACTAGGTCCAAAAACTCCTTTTAAAGGATCTTGTTGAACTTGTGGTCTTAAATTTAAAGCATCTTGATTACCTTCTAAAGTTCCATCAGCAGTTGGTTGTGGGAATAATAATTCACTAACACCCCATAATGCAAGACCACTGCCTACAATTCTCGTACCTGCTCCTAAGAGTCCACGACCTCTTCCTCTACCAAATCCTCTTCCTCTACCTCTACCCATTCCCATGCCACGACCACCACCAGTAGCAAATCTAATAAGTGCTCTAATACTACCAATAATGTCTCTAATTAGTTTATCAGGTCTGAATAGATACTTCATTCCTAAAACAAGAGTACCTATTCCTAATACTGCCTGACCAAATCTGAATACTTTTTCAAACCATCCAGTATCCTCAGATAACATTCCATATAAACCATCAAGGGCATTAGTAACACCAAATTTGGCTATTGCCATCATAAATTTGACAATAGAAGTAACAACCTTAACTGCTGTCTCAACTGCTTGTTTATTTTTAGGATCTGCCATCCATTTCATTATTGGCAGAACAATAAAAAGTTTAAAGAGACTAGAGAACATCTTAAGAAGTCCTTCTAAGAATCCTGGTGCTTTACCTTCAGAAACTTTAGTTAAAAAACCCTTAGCAACCTTATTATCAGTCTTAGCATACTGCGGTTTAAATTTTTTCTTATTCTCAGCCTGTAATAGTTCTAATCTTTTAACTTGTATATCATTAATTCTTTTAACTGACTTAGCAATACCATTTACAGTATCACCTATATTATTAACTCCTTCAGTATTTTTATTAATAGAAGATGAGACATCAGAAGCTTTGCCCGTTTCCTTAACCTGGACAAACTTATAAAAATTAATTTTTGCTCCCTTCTGTATAGTTGCCATTTAAACTTTCTGTACTACTGTTGATGGGGTAGAAACTATTATCTGTTGTGTATTATTTATTGGTACTGGTATAGGCATTGGTTGTAATTTCTCCAACATTATAATAACTGGCATAAACTCTAATTGTTGGTTGAATGCCCATTCTGCAGAAACTCCACCCTCTTGACTCCATGATTGTGATTTTGCACTACTTACTACACCAAGAACTTTAGGATCAATACCAAGTTTAGTTCCCAATGAAGTTATAGCAGTCTTATAATCTCCACCCATAATAGCATTAACAGCACCACCTAATCCAAATTCCTCAGCTAAACCACCAAGCATAGCCATTGGATTAAGACTTTGCATAACGCCTTTAATACCACCACCACCTTGAACTGCCTCAATAATACCACCTATAGGTGATTCCATGATATTATCCATACCAGGTATCATACCAAGACCTTGAGATAAAGCACCTTGAAGATCTCCTCCAATTACTTTACCTGCAATTTCTGCAATTGGACTACTCATTATATTCGATACGAAATCATTAGCACCAGGTATCATACCTACACCACTCATTATCGCACCACCAATATCACCAGACATAAGTCCTTGTCCAATGCCCATAATACCTTGACCGATGGTACTATTTGTAAAATTAGTAACAGCATCAGAAATACCCGCATTCACCCAGTCAAATGCACCACCTGCAGCAGCACCAATACCACCAGTTACAGCTCCCAGAATATCTCCATTAGCAAGAGATGTAACAGCATTAACTGCTGCCATAACTGGAGCAACACCAGGAATAAATGATGCTACAGTTTGTACTACAGGATTCTGTACAACTTTTCCAACAGTTTCAACAACACCACTAACTGCTTTACTTACACCCTTTACAACACCACTAACTGCTTTACTTACACCTTTAAATATTCTTCCAAAGAAGAAAGGTTCAACAAGTTTTCTCCCATCATTCATTATGGGATCTTCTATATTAGCTAATGGTGTTTTTGCAATAACATTATTAATAAGGAATCTTCCTATTTCTTCACCTATTATTCCACCTGCAAGACCTGTAGCAAAAGCAGGAAGACCACCAAAAGGAGCACCAACTGCTGCACCAGCAGCATATCCAAGCATACCAGCACCCGCTACTCCAAAAGCGTTAATCAAAGGTCGTTTACCTAATGAATACATCAACGCTCCTTCAACGAGCGTTATAATTTTATCAAAACCAGTTAATTTTCCAAAACTACTTTTAGCGGTCTTAAGACCAGTTTGTAATTTCTTTAAATTATTCACCAATTTAGGTGAATCTTTGATCTTTTGAACTTTCTTAAGTACATCAGCAGGTTTAAGCTTTGTAATGTTATTAGCCAAAGCCTTCATCTTCTTGATGGGTTCAAACTTATTAACCTTATTTGTAATAGGTTTTATAAGAACTTCTTTAGCCTTTTCTAATAATTTACCAGGATTTTTAACTAATTCAGCTACATCACCAAACTTTTTTCTCCATTTCTTTGCTTGTTTTACAACATTACTCCATACACCATTAATAAAATCATCAAACCAAGCACCAACATTTTGAGCAGTTTTTTTAACAGCAGTTACTCCTTCTCCAACTACATCCTTAACTACTCCAAAATTCTTTTTCGTACCTGACCAAAGCCAATTCCAAGAATCAGCACCCCATTTATTAATCTTTCCAAGATTATCAAGTGTACCTTCCTTAGCCCAATTAAAAGCACTGCCAGCTCCTTCTGTTACTTTATTCCATTGCTTTCCAAAATCAATACCTGCAAAAGGATTTTTTATATCAATTTTTGGTAACTTGAAATCCTTAAAAGGATTTGATATATTAATTTTTGGTAACTTGAAATCCTTAAAAGGATTTTTAAAATCAATTTTTTTAAATTTATCACCAAGACCTTGGAAAGGATTTTTTATATTAATCTTTTTAACAGAATCCCAAATTCCACTAAGGAATCCTTTTTTATTACCACCAGAACCAGTAGTTACCTTGTTACCAAATGTCTTACCAAACCAATTTTTTATACCGCTTAATGGTCCTGACTTAGTACCACTACCAGTTATCTTAGGTTTTTTAAATTTATCAAATATATTATCCCACCAACTTTTTGGTTTAATACCACCAGTTACTTTCGTACCAAATCCAAATTTCTTTTTAGTATTCTTAAACCAATCAGTTAAAGGACTGAATATTTTACCTATTTTAGATGTTCCACCTGTTATCTTAGGTCTTCTAAAGAAATTCCTCCAAGTCCTTTTTCCTAAATTCTTTAAACCACCTCTTCCTTTAGTAACACCACGACTACCACCAAGTCCACCACCTGCCTGTATTGCTTCCTCTGCTCCAAATAATAAATCTCTTCCCCAATTAACGGCAGAAACCATTCCACCAATACCAGCTATAGCAAGAGCAATCTTACCAAATCCTGCTATTCTTTCTCCAATTTCTTTATCTTTACCGAATACCTGATCAACGGTATTCATTATACCGCCTGTTAACCAGGAAGCAAATTTATATATTTTCTCAAAAACAAAAGCAAGTTTATGTAAAAATACTTCTAACTTCTCAGTATTTTCTGGATTTTTAATCCAGTCAAGAACTTCTTTTGTTATAGCAATACTAGCAATCCATTGCATTAATTGAGTCAATGGACTCAATAACTCAGTTAACCAACTAAAATCCTTTCCAATAACTTTCTTAACGCCAGTAGTCTTTTTAGGCTTTTTACTAACGTCCTTTAAATCCCTTTCCTGTAATTTCTCAGCAGCCTGATCTTTTTCCCTTCTTTCTTGTCTGCGTTCTACTCTTCTTGCTTTTTCTTCTTCTTTTAATTCAAGAAGTCCATTATCAGCAATAGCATCTACTGTTTTATTAATACTTGAAAGAGTTACTCCAAGTCTATTAATAGAATATGTAGTTTTTCTTGCAGCAGAGACTTCTGGAGACTTAGTGCTAGTACCTCCAATAGAAACAAGTTTATATGGTTTTAATTTAGTAGCCACTTGACTAATTTTTATTCTGCTGCTCTTTCATACGTTTTGCCTCTTCTTCTAAGAAGTTAACAAGCATTGAAATGTATACTTCTTTCTCCCAAGGCATTAAATTATCAATATACTCAATATTCCATTTATGATGATGCATTAATGCAAAATTACCTTCAAAATAGTATTGCAGAGTTGTATGAAGAAGGGCTATCCGAAAAAACTAGCTAATCCTTCTAAAACAACATCACTTTCAACACTAGTCTTAGGATTTGTTACCTTAACAGTATGTTGAAGTTTAGGCATGGTATCAAAGAAATCTTGAACTAATTGAAATTGCTTACTACTAAGATTTTCAAAAAATTCAACAATCTCTTCTTTAGGGAGATCACTACAATCATGAACTTCCTCTACATCAGAAATTGATTTTACACAACCAGCTGCCATACCAAATATTTGATCCATTTCAACAGATTGACCTTCAACAAAATTCATTTGAACAAAGGTATCAAGACTTGGATATGCCATAGTAAGAATACAAGTATCAGATAACTTTAATTCCTTCTTATGACCTTTAGTCTTTTTGACTTTAATTTGGTCTAAAGGAATTTTAACTTCTACTTGAGTTTCACCATCATCAGGACAAGTAATCATAACATTAACTTCTTCACCAGCAGATTTAGTACGAATCTGTAGGAATAAGTATTCAATATCAAATGTTGAAAGTTTTTCAACATCCTGTATATCAGTGCAATTTTTAATAATATCCTTAATAGCAGTTATAATATTTGACTGATCTCCAGTCTCAGTTGCTATAAGAAGAATTTTCTCCTCTTTAACGAGAAATGGTCTATAATTAACCGTTCTCCCATCAGAGGGTAGTTTCATTTTGTACTTAGGTACATTTAATTTAGGTAATGCCATAGGATTCAATTCAGTATTATTATTTAGGGAAAAACCTTGAGGGTCAAAAAATACCCCGAATTTTTTCCCCGCCTTTTTGGGAACTAAAAGTCGAATTATATATGCGAATTAGAAAAGAAAATTTATGATACTTGTAACTAATGTATTAATTACACTAGTCTGAATACCTTGTACAGTTATATTATTTGAAGTATAATCTGCTGAAATATCATCTAAACCAGCTGGAAGTGTAATTGTATATGCATCTTGTTGCTCATCAAACTTATCTTCACCAAAGAACCTATAGCGTTCATAGTAAAAAGTAATTGGTAAAGTCATTATTTTAGAATTAGCGTTATCCAACTGTATTGATCCTATATTAAAAGGAAAAACATTCTGCATCTGCCAGCAAGAAGTAATTCTATGTTTTCTTAAATTTCTATTATTAGTATTTGAATAGGAATCAAATGCAAGTTGTTGGGCAGCAGTTAATGGTCCCATAAAATTCTCAAATAATGGATCACCGCCTCCCCTTTCCCATTTAAATACATAAACCTCTGGAGCAGTATAATGCTTAAAGTAATCAGTATATTGATTAGCATCATTTGCCATCAAAGATATCCATCTCTCGAAAAAGATCCTTGTTTTCTGTGATGCAGGAACTTTAAAATTAACTGAAAACTGACTAAAAGTACTTGCAGTAGCATACCTAACAGCAGAACCTACAGATCTAAACGATCCTGTTGTTACTTGTTTACTTGGAAGGTTTACAGTATCTGCAAAGTAATCTAATAAAGTATGCATCTCACCAACTTCTGCCTGTAAATTTCCTCCTCTAACAGCACCAGATGGACGTAATATTTTAGGTGTAGTAAAATGCAATGACCATAAGTTAGTAAAGGATGGTGAAGTATCCTTACTAGTTGCAGATGATATAAACGCCTGAAGTGAGGGATATACTGCTGATGCTTTATTTTTAATAGCCATTATACTTTAAGTTCCTTTTCGGTAATTAACATAAATTCCATGCCGTAATCTCTGCAAAATTCTTTTGCTGCTTTCCATTTAGCTTGATTCACACTCCATGTAACAACTTCAGTAACATAACGTTTAGTTACTTTCTTTTGTCTTTTAGGTTCTTTTGTTTGTTTAGTAGGTTTAACTTCAACAATATACTTCTTTCCATTAACTTTTACATAGAAATCTGGATAATATCTATGACGTTTACCGTCAACAGGAGATGTATAAGGTATAATAATTTCTTCACTCCCCCATTCTTGTACAGAAGGAGTCTGATCACACCAAAGCATGAATTTATATTCCCATGATGACCTGTAATTTATATTACGAGGATCACCTTTATATTTACGAGAAGCTCTAGGAATGTACTTTCCTTGTTTATAACGCATAAATACATAGAGGTCACATTATATTTAGGCAAAAAGTTGGCGATATACAAGTACCCATATGAAACACCTGTTCCTGGCAATGGTGCAGCACTAGACGAATCTCCTACACAAGCTATCGATTACGTTTGTTTCCAAAGGCAGGAAATGAATTACTCTGATAATGACAAGGGGTTTGGTACTGGTGCTTTAAGTATGCCTGGTAATGAATTTAATGTTATTACTCATCCCGACAGAGTATACCTTGCTATGCCTCCTCAACTAGGAACTGCATATTCAGTTGGATATCAGGGTAAAAACATGGGTACTTTAGGAATGTTGGCTGGACAAATTGCATCACAAACACCTCTTAATGAATCTGCTGAGGGTGACGATGGAGGTGAGGCTGGTAAAATTGCAAAAGCATTACAAGATGCTGCAGGTGCTGTTGCTCCAGAATTTATAAGTTCAGCAGTTGCTAATGGAATTTCAGGTGCTAATCAATTCATGGGACTTGGTGGTGGTTTTGATGCTAATGATCTACAGGCATTAACCAACGGAAGAATATTCAATCCATATAGAGAGCAAATATTTACTGGAATAGGATTCAGAAGTCATTCATTTACATTTAAACTTTTTGCAAGATCACCAGAAGAAGCACGAGAAATTAAAGGAATTATAGATTATTTTAAAAAAGGTTCACTACCTCAGATAACAGGAACAACTGATTCAGACAAAAAAGCTGATAGGGGTAGCTATAGTGAGGGTATAAGTAGTGAACGAGCTGATGAAATTGAAGGTGCTCTTAATGAATTATCAAAAAATAGATACTTAAAAATCCCTGACAAATGGGATATTAAATTTATAAGAGTAACAACAGATGCTAATGGTAACTGGTCTTCACCAACACTTCACTTTAGAACAAAGATATCAGTTCTTACTCAAGTAGGTGTTAACTACACTCCAGACGGACAATATAATGCATTCAAACACATACAAAATGAATATGTTTCAGCGACTGGAGGAAATCCAACTGCAATACATGTTCCAGCAGTGACAATGCAACTTGCATTCCAAGAAGCACAACTAGTAACAAAAGACGACGTTAATCAGGGATATTAATATGGCATACTTCAGTCAATTTCCAAATGTATATGCTGGTGAAGGTATCGGTGATAATGAATCATTTAAATATAGACTTGTTAAAAACCTCTTTAGAAGAGTTAAAGTAAGAGAAGATCTAGAAGAATATGGTTCATTATTTGAATCTTATACAATAAAAACTGGTGAATCACCTAGTCAACTAGCATATAGAGTATATGGTGATGCACATCTAGACTGGGTAATACTTTTAATAAACAATATAATTGACATGTATGAACAATGGCCAAAAATTGATTCAGAACTAAGTCAATATGTTAATACAATCTATAGTGATCCAGATACAGTACACCATTACGAAACTAATAAGATTACTATCGGAGAAGGTGTAGATGAAGTAGAATATGTTAAACAAGGTACCATAGTTAATTCAAGTTATCGTGTTGTAATGCCAGATGGAACAACTAAGACAGAGGCAGAGTCAATATATCCAGTAACAAACTATGAACATGAAGTTTATGAAAATGAAAAGAAGCGACAAATATTAATGCCAAATACTACAATGATAAACAAAGTGACAGAAGAATTTGAAAACTTGATTGGATATGAATCTCATGTAGAATTAGATAATTCAAACAATAAATTAACTCCTAATAATATAGCATCAAGATTCTTAGATAATGTTGGATTTGTTACTGGAAGTATAGCAGTTGTTTCTACAGCAAAAGCAGCAGATACAGTTGCTCAGAGTGTTGCAGATGCATTATCAACTAGTACTGCTGTTACTACTGGTACTCCAAGTTCTATAGAATCTCTTGCTAGTACTACAGTAACTACCACATCTACAACCACAACAAGTAGTTCAGGTACTACTACCAGCAGCGACTCTGGCAGTGGAGGATACTAAAAAACCCTACAGGCAAAAAAATACCCCGAATTTTTTTCGGGGTTTTTTTGTAACTAAAAGTTGAATAATATATGAGATTCTCACTCTTGCATTACACTACCTGTCCTGTACCGTGAGTTAACAAACATAGTTTCGATCTCTAGTATGTAATTAGTGTTATGCCACCTGGATTCTTTAATATCATCCATTGCTACAGAAGCTTCACAATATTGGCTTAATGTTTCTTTTCCGTGTTTAGTATAGTACTTAGAAGGTTGATTACCATGAAGATTGTCACCTGACATTGGATTGTTTTGAATTCTACATACTATTTTATATGAGGAAACCCCCATAAAGGGGGTTTCTTAAGGATATCTTTTGGTTTCCTTTACTTAGATTAACCGCCAGCAGCATCACATCCTATAGCACTACCAACAACTG
>VTLG01007465.1_pt1 | contig 85848 bp, 129 predicted proteins | sample 4694571 | NCBI WGS metagenome assembly VTLG01 (sample SAMN12604809, study PRJNA352737) | marine metagenome | biome: ENVO:00000447; feature: ENVO:00000209|ENVO:00000569|ENVO:01000036; material: ENVO:00002151; isolation source: viral sequences binned using virsorter ...
CTAGTTTTTAAATCAGCACCCGTAACTACCTTTTTAACTAATGGACCCTCATATCTAACTCGTACTTCATATGGTTGTCCACTAGCATCTTGAACAACTTTATCTAACATGTATGGCTGTGTAGTTATTAAATCATCTCCAGCCGTATACCTTTGTGAAAGTGGTAATAATTTTTGTGCTTCTGTTATGTCATATATTTCTTTTCCATCACTCATAGGAATTAGACGACCACTCTTAAGTTGTGTAATTTCAATATTTTGACCAGGTATAGTTTGGAGTACTCCTCCTTTTCCTTGAACCATTTTTTGTGGAATTGCTCCTAATGGGAAATATCGTACAGATTCAACAGGATCTACATTTCCAATAATTCGATCTTTACTTCCTGTGAGATCTAAAATAGCTCCTGAGTCAGTAGTAGCTGATGTTTGTAATCTAAAAGGATATTCTAAAACTGATTCTTTTCCTTCAATCTTGTCTGGATCTCTCTTACGTAATCTTGCAAATGAATCAGAATCATCTACAACCATAACTCCTGAAGTCGGATTACCTTGTGCATCCCTACGTAATGGAATAACTTCATCAACTTCACGTTCAAGTCTTACGGATTGAGGAGCTGTAGCTGAAGCTTCTGTTACTTTGCCAGGTACAGGTACAGTTCCTTTACCTCGTATCAGTTCTCGATAAGCTTCTGATTCTAATAAAGGTCCACCCGTGCCTTGAATTCCTGCACTAGGATCTAAATCTCTATCTATGTAATCATCTAGGAAAGAAGTATTTACATTAGGTTCATCAATAACACGATAATTAACACCAGCTAATGCAGAAGGATCATCAGGGACATCAGTCATTGATGCTTTTGCACCGCCAACTACTTCTGATGTGGGATTTGTATAAAGCTGTCTTCCATCAGTAGTACGAGGAGTTGTATTCAATAAAGGACGAACTTCTGCTGTTGAGATATTAGGATTTAATAAAGCTTGTGCTTCAGCACTTCCAGTAGGATAATCTGCTGAAGACATTATTCTTACTTCTTGTTCTGTAGGTGTTAATGCTGTTAAATCTCTAGCCGTATATAATTTCTCTTGTACAACTAAAGGTTTATTTGCAATGGAATCGATATCAACTTGTACATCACTTTTGAATTCTTTTAAGACTTGGTTAGAAGAAGAATTAACTGCAGTAACTGATTGATCCGATACCAAAGGTTGTTTGGCGTTTTGTGCTGCTACTGAAGTATCGATATAACCTTGATCACCTAAATAGTCTTGTAATGAATTAACTGAAGTACCTTCTCTTGTTAATCCAGAAGGACGTTCACTTACTAAGTTAATATCATCTACGACTTCTTCTACTGGAAGTATTTCTTTTACGACACTTTTTACACCTTGTTGAGGTATTGCAACAGTTGGTGTTGTTGTTCCTGTATCAATTCCTGTTGTAACTTTACGTATTGCAGGAGCAGCTTCTGCTGCTGTTTCCTGTATTCCCGCTAGTCCTACAACGGGACGATTTTTTAAAGCTTGTAATCCTCTACGTGCTCCATATATACCACCAACTCCTAAACCAAGTGCACCAATACCTCCGGCAATTTTTCCTAATGCCCCTCTATTTTCTGTGTCCTTATTTTGAAGTTGTGATTTACGCCATTGAAAAACAGCAGGAGCTAATTGAGCTTGTTCTTGCCTACTTTCAGGGACTGGAGTTCCAGTAGCTTTAGCATATGCGTAAAAATCAATCGGAGAAACAGGCATCTTAACTTATCAACCGTTATATTTCTTTCCCTCATTCTATTGTTGATAAATCTAAGAAATACCCGCGCTATATTGAATAAATAGCGTAAACGACACGCCAAATGGAAGCAGGTATCAGACAGAAAAGAGTAGAAGGACTAGAAGCTATCAAAGATAAAGCTTTAGTCATGGCACGTGAAGGTGCAGATGACATGGAAGTCCGCGATTTTGTTACAGAAGGTAAAAAAAGACTCGCATTTGAACTTCCTGACCAAGAAGCTTTTGATAAAGCAGTAACCGCAACACTTCGTTACAAGAATAAGAAGAAAAGTTAAGTAATTTTACTAAATTAAGTGATAGCCAGGGTTTGCCCTGGTTTTTTTGTCCCGTTTTTAGGTCTAATTAGGGATTTTTAGTACAAAATCAACAATCTTGTGGAAAAAAGGGCCTCGTATAGACCCCGAAAAGGGAAACGATTTATCTGAGTAGTCTCCCACAACATACCTGATTCATCTCCCGTATATAAAAAAAGAAAGGCGCATACACCTTCCCTGTGATACGTACGTACTAGCAACAATTCCCCAGAGTTGCTGCCAAATTCCCCTGAATTTCTGCTTCGTTGCTGAATTTACGGCGTTTTCCACAGGATTTCTGTGATTTTCCACAGTTGCGCCTGAAATTGGGGAGAGTTCTGTCGCGAACTAGCGATTAGATAGAACTGTCATTTACTGAGTGGGTTTTCACCGAGCGTTCAACTCCTCGGCTCAGTCTTACCTCCAGCGGAGATAGGTACCGCACACGTAGGAGCAACTCATGAAGTTTGCACGCTTTGCAGGTTTCACAATGAGTCGTGAGTTCTTTACCCGTGTTATTGATGCTGCGGAAGCAATAGTCGATAACAAGACTGTACGTGTGGAATATAACGACTTCTATTCAGAAGGTCTTAAGTGTGTGGATCTCATCCATATGCTCCAAGTTTACGTTAATGACTGCATAGAGGTCAGAAATCGTAAGGTTTATGCCGAAATGATTTCGGGAACAGGAGCTTATCGCTTCAAGCTATCCCGTTAGGGGCTTCGGGGGGTGCAACTCCCCCATTAGCTATTACCTCCAGCGGAGATAGGTACCGCACAAATAGGAAGTCTTATGACTACCTCAACCCGATTACCTTTTAATCCGGTTCAACTCGAAAGAGATGTACTTGGAGATAAACGCTTCCAAGAGATCTTAGATCTTTTAGAAGACGGTTACTCACAAGTGTTATCTAACGAGCAGTACCGGAGGATTGCTGAAATAGCACTTAAAGGTATTCATTGCTGAGCCTAGAGGCTTTAGGGAGGTGCAATTCCTCCCTCAGCTATTGGCTTTATGCCATTTAACTCAACTCAGGAGTACTTCATGTACGTCAAAGCTTTCTTCTTCCCCGATGATTCCTCTTTTCACTGCATTCTTAGTGATTCGGGTGATATTCAACGAGGTATGGAATTCGACATTGAAGGAACACTTACATCTTATTTGACTGGTGATGACTGTATTCAACGTATTTGGCACATCACGAAAGATAAGACTCGTAACTTCACTGTTAAAGAATTCGGTCCTACATGTCGCTGACGCAAGCGCGTAGGGGGTCTGCAATGCCCCCGTCAGCTTTGGCTTTATGCCATACCACCCTATGGAGCTTATCCATGGCCACATTCAAATCCGTGCTTAACAATGACACTCTGGTTGGCTTTGCTATCGGAGCACCTATTGGACTTTTCTTACGTCTATGGGCATGTCATTGGAACTGGGGTCAGTTCATGAACCCTTTCTATCCATGGAATTTGTTAATCAACTGAAGTAGGTACCCCTCATTTTTCGAAATGTGGGAGGGGGTTCAATTCCCCCTTTCAGCCTTACCCAAAGCGGAGATGGGTACCGCACAAACGGAGGTCTTATGACTATTCGTTCCAAGCTGTCTTCCTTCTGTGTGAATACAGCCTGTTTCAATACCGAAGCACTACATGCTGCGGCTAGATACCAGGAGCAGTTCTTGCTCAATCTGGCCACAGGTATTGAATCCAATCGCACTCCTGAATTAGTGCAAGCTAAGTACCAGGAGACGATGGCTCGTTTCCGAAAAGTAGAAGTACAAGAACAGCTTTGCTGAGACGGTGTAGGAGGGGTTCGATTCCCCTCCCTCGGTATTACCTTCTGCGGAGATAGGTACCGCACCGAGATAAATCTTATGACTATCTCAACTCAACTCAATTGTATCGAGCCTTTCTTAACAATCGCAAGACGTTTAGAGGCTGGTTCTCCATATGTAGACATATATATGGAGGATCCCAATTCTCATCAAGTCGCAATCCTTCTCCAAGAGATACGACGAGGTATAGCTTCCGAAAGGAAACTCTATGCCGACAAACTTGATGATCATGGCGTTTCCAATTTAAGAGTCAAGCTAGCTCGTTAGGAGTTATGGGGGTGCAATTCCCCCACTAGCTATTGCCACTCACTGAGAGTGGTACCAGGAGAGCTATGCAAACAGCTAAGCAAACCGAAACCGAGCGACTTCTAGATCAGTTGTATAAACGTCATGGATCTTATGATCTTGACCAGCTCCAATCAAGTTGTTTTAAACCTGAAACTGTTGGTGGTAAGACTCGATATCGTCTTCACTATGAAGATGATGTTGTTGAGGCTTCCATAGTTACAGATGCTCCTCATTCCATTGGAATTTTTGGAAGTCTGGGACTAGCTGGAGAAGACACACTGTATGAAGTCCTCTGGATTAGACCTTTCTCTCATCCCGTTAATGAACCTCAAGGTTACATGAGATGGGATGAAATCCTAGGCGTTATTCGTTACCTCCATTTTGTTAATCACTATGGAGACGATGATGCCTAACTGATCCCTTTACGGAGCCTTTTCGAAGGTTCCCTACAGGGTTCGTCCCCCTGTGTTCCATCTCAACCAAACTCAACTCAATGGCTAAACCCCTTGCAGCTAAGTACAACGTACCTGCTTATAAGGAGTCAACCAAACCTCAGTTGTTTGATCAAGTCCTTCTTATGGAAGAGGCTTTTGCTCACACAGAAGCCGCTGCCAAAGAAGCACAAGAACAGATAGCTGAGCTTAAGGAGACTACTGATGAAGCACTTACGCGGATGGAAAGTGCTCGTAAAGATTGTGTCGAAGCTTCAGAGCTTATGGCCAATCTTGAGTCTCAAAAGGAACGTCTAACTCAGGAATTAGTCACTGTTCGTAAAGAACTTGACCATTCCCAAGAGCTTATAGTTCTTGCTCAAGAAGAGATAGACCTTCTTAAAGAGACTGTCGATGAGTACGAAGCTGATACACCAGAGATCATTCCTTTCTTTGGTGCCGATAAGCGTAGCTTCCAGAGCAGCCTTGCTTTGAGCTTCGCTGAGGTCACTAAGGAATGGAACATCCTTGGTCGTCAGCTCCGTAATCTCGCCAACGAGTACGGACCAAGAGTTATTGCATTCATTGACTCTGTTTTGAAGAGCTTTACTGCTCTACAGAAGAGAGTGTCTTCAATGGTGCAGAACTGACTCTCTCCCAGAGGCCTTCGGGCCTCTCTGAGGGACTCACCCTCAAGTCCGTCTGAGATAACTCAGGCACTGCAACTCAGCTCATGTTCAACTCAGTTGACATCACTGGCCGTATCGCGAATGAGGTCGTGACTACTCATCCAGAAGATGATTTATCACGTACTGAATTTCGTCTTTACGCTTTGAAAGACTCGTCCAAATTCAAGGATGAAGCTGCTATTCCTGTTGTTGCATTCAACGGAGTAGGACTCTCACTGCAGGAACGCTTTCATAAAGGCGATACTGTAAGAGTACAAGGCAGGATTCGTTACAGAACTTGGAAATCTGCTCAAGGTGAACCACGTTCAGCCTATGACGTGATTGTTAACCAAGGGAAAGTAATGTTCCATGGAAAATTGGGACGTGAAGCCCTTGATGCACGAGAAAAGGCAGCTACTCCTGAAGTAGTTGTTCAATAGTTGTCGAAACTCCCCTTCGGGGGAGTCGGCAGGAGATGACCGCCCTGCCCTGAAGAGACAGGTCATTATTCAATCGCAACTCAATCATGCCATCTACTAGATCTTCTAGTGACCAAATTAATATCAGACTTACTCCTGATTTAATTAGGAAACTAGATCTAATTTGTAAATCTGTTAAGACAACTCATGTCTTTACGATTGGAAATCGACCTGGTTTAAGAAAGGGTTTTGAAATTGATTTAGAAGAAATTCCAGAATTACGCAGTAAAACTGTATACGGACTTAATCGTACAACAGTAGTTAAAATCTTAGTTACTAGAGCGATTAATCAGCTTATTCCTGGAAATTTGAAATGAATCAATGAATGACTCTCTCCCTCCCAGATTCCGAAAGGTTCTGGGACTGAGGGACTCACCCTCACTGTTCAATTGCAATTCAACTTATGTCAACCATGAGTGAACTTGATCGTGTTCGTAAAGAACAAGCTCGCTTAGAAACTGAAGCTGCTTATTGTGAGCAAGCTTTAGAAGATGCTAAGACTGAGCTTCAAGAATCTCTTGCAGCTATCGATGCTGAATCTGCTGCTCAAGCGCAAGCTGAAGCTGCTTATGAAGAACGAAGAGCTGAAGAGGCTGCTCTCGCTGATCAACGTGATATTGCTGAAGCGCAAGCTGAATCAAATTACGAAGAGTTACAAGGAGAGAAGTATCTTGAACAGATTAAGGATGCAGACACAGTTGTAGAACCAACTGAATTATTCTGATCCTTTCACGGAGCTTCTATGGAGGCTCCCTGAAGGGTTCGCCCTTCATTCTACTGATTGTTATAAAACTTAACATTCAGTAGCATTCACTTAGCTCTATCCCCAATCCTTATGGAAAGCTTTGCTGAAAATCTACATCAAGTAGATGTTTCTCATCCAGATCATGCATCAATCATCACCCATGGAGATAAAACGATTGTCTCTATTAAGAAGACGGTCGCTCCTGGTGTTGTTCATGAATTTGGATTTACATTTGACTTGACTAAACAAGTTAAGTCTCAAAAGAATATCTCACCTATTAAAAAGAGCGTCTCATGAAACCAGCTTCTTTCTACATCGGTCAAGAAGTACGTAAGCGTAAGCATGGTCTCGGTAAAGAGAACAGCTTCGGAATTATTCAAGAAGTAATTGCACCTTCTAAGAAATTAAGAATGTGGAGTTACAAAGTATTGTTGAATGGTTCTACTCGACCAGATATAGTCGTTCAAAGTCGCCTGGAGGCAACTGATGCCTAGACCTCTTATTGGTCAACGCTTTCAAGTCAATGATCGCGTCATGAAGAAACCTAAGAATGGCTCCTCCGCAGGGAGGGGTTATGGCGTTAGGTATGGCTTCATTAAGAATGTAGAGAAACAGACCTATAACACTGGTGCTGTTCATACAATCTATGAAGTTCAATGGGATGGCAAACAAAGCTACTCCACACATGCTCAACATGTATTGGAAGCTGTTGCCCCCGATTCCCCCCATTTCAGCCCATCAGCTACATAAGTAGTTGGTTATGCGCAGCAGCGCAGCTGGCTTTAAGACGTTTGCTTTGGTCTGCATGTTCCGTCTTATGTAAGTCCAGCTTTCTCTCACTTATCATAATCAAACTCAATTCCATGTTTACTATTGATTGTTCACTAAAGCAGAACGCTTTAGTTGAATCTGGAAAACTCTGGTGTTTTGATTACACCTTTGAAGATGGATCTTTTGTTGAGGATGAACCTCTCATGGCAGAAGCAACCGAGCTTATTAATCGTTTGCTTAAAGCCAAGTATCCTGAACAGGAATCTTTCGAAGGAATCAAAATTACATTCAGTGAAACTAAATTAGAAGAAGCTGATTTAAATCTTGAATACATTGGACCATGTGACGATGGTTCAACCTATGCAGCTACTAATGATGTTGAGAAAGAATTGCAGATGGACATATGGTTATGTCCTGTATTAGATCAATTCTTTACTGATAGACCAGAGAATTTATACGTAACAATAACTATTTAATACCAAACTTCTCCACCGCCACCTGTTTGAGTACTCCTAACTTCATTAATTAAATCATCAACTTGTTGAAGAGTAGGACGTACTCGCCTTTGATATTCAACACCTTTAACAAGACCACCAGTTAATTCATCTCTACGCATTCGCTTAGCCGCTTCTGGACCCCATCCAAGTGCATAAGCACGTCTTATTAAACTATCTATTTGACTTTCCTGATTAGGAACATTTGCACTTCTTAAAAGATGAGCTTTTTGAATACGTTGTAATGCTTCAGTATCAGTTAAACCTCTAGGTAATCCACCACCAAATATATTCATTGGTTGGACTTGACCAGTAGGCTGTATTAAAGAATACTGTGCACCAAGAGGATCAACTGGACTCATTCCTCCACGTCGTTCATATAAAGTAGCTCTTCTTAAAGAGACTGGATTATTATTTAAAATTATTTGTTGTCCAGGATTCTCTCTTATTAATTGAGGAATTAATTGCTGATAATAAGCATCTTCTACTGATTGCATGACTGCTCTATTTTCTGCAACAGTCATATTCGGTCTTGGTGCTTCCATCCGTTGGAAATCCTGACCATCTGCCCATTCAAATGAGACATTACCAATCCCACTCATATTGGGACCGGCACTACGAATACGTTCTAACTCAGTTGGATTAGCAGCTAATACAACATTTCTTCTAGCTATTTCATTTAAATCATCCTTTATATATAAAGGAACATCCCCTTGTGCAGCAATATTTTCAATATATAATTTCATTCTCCCTTCTGGTGTAGCTACACTCAAGGGAGCTGGAACATTTAATAATCGTAATTGTGAAAAAGTATTCGGAATAGATCCTCTTGCTTGAGGACTAGTTGCAGATATCCATCCCTGTGGTATTCCAGCTAACTTTTTAGCAAGCACTATTTATTAATAAATCAATTCCTATATTTTAGTGTGACTATTCTTTAAGGAATGTTAACTCCTCCTGAGCATGAGGTTAAACTGCATCAGTTCCAACTCAATTCAAGGAGACTTTCAATGGCTAGTAAACGTGCTATTAAGCATCCAGATCCTTTATTAAAACGTGATCCTGCTACACATTCATATGTCAAATGGCTACAAAGCCAACAAGGATCTTCTATTGCTGCTAATCAGTTTGAAATGAAGTTATCTAAACAAGATGATAACTTTAATGAAGCTGATAAACAGGAAGAGAAAGATGCTGTCTTGCAAGAGATAGCTGATGAGAATGCTGAAGCGATCACCGAAACAGAACCAAGTGATTGGTCTGGTTATGAGGATCCAGACAGTATTGTTACTTTAGAAGTTTGGAATAGAAGTCTTTACCAAGATGAATAATATGGACATCGTAGAAGTTCCCATTCCTATCTGTACATTAACTAAGTTAATGGTTATCTCTGATAGGGATAAAATATCAGTAGCCCACATTGCTTCTCAAGCAGTGCAGGAATGGGTGCAACACAATTACGGTAAACGTGTACCAGGAGATCCATGAAATTGAAATCCTCAGAAGAGAACACGAAACTAAATCTATGGGATGAAGAACTCATCACTATATTTCTGGTACTTGTTCTTGTTGCCTTCGACTATATCTATAGAGAATGGCAAGAGTTTAAGGAAGGAGGTATTAACTGGGGAATTCTTAAGAGAATCGAAAGACTCCCCCAGACCCCCGCTAACAGCCCAGTACCAAAGTAATTACTATTACTAACCTCTGATCTATTCCTATCATGACTAGTAAAGATAATTGGATGCAAGTTGCTAATGCTATTGCTCATGCTTGTAGGAGATATACCTATCAAGTAGGAGTAGAAATGCAGAAAGCTGGATTGGATCCAAGTTCCTATCTAAAGGAACAAGAAGTAGAACTCAAATCGCTCATGGGTCAAACCTGGAATTTACACTCATCTGAATGTAAAGAACTGGAGATCCAAGATGCTATCAATGTTTGTAATGACGATGACATCATTCGTGCATTAGAACATCTAGAAGGTACAACTGAAAACTTTAGTTATACACCAGGTATAACAAAGAATGATTACATTATTCGACTTGCAATGAATCATGGTTGGGAACCTTTTCCTGAACCAAGTGATGAAGAAATGGGACTCACTGGTGAGCCTCCATTATCTGCTAAAGAAAGACTCGATATAGCCTGGAAAGAGAAGTTGTATGCAAAAAGCTAATGACTGATTTTAAACCAGGTCAAACAGTTAAATCTTTAATCACTAAAGGTGATTTAGTTAGTGGGCATTCTTATGAAATAGTTAAGATTAATACTATGTCATTAAAGAATGAGCCTGTAATCTTTTGTTGGATTAAAAGCGAAGACACTAATAATGTCTTAACATTAGTTCCTCAAACAGATTTAGCTTTATGATTCCATTAGCTATTGTTTTAATCATTGCAATTATTATCCTTTTCTGGATGTTAATTAATGATAACTCTCATCCCAATCATCCGGTATGACTTTATCAGGTACTTGGTATGCAAACATGGAACCAAAACAGAATTGGTATATCAGCGTTCATGAAACTCGTCGTGGTTACATTCGTTGTAATTCACAAGAGGAATGTGATCGTGTCTTCTTAGAAGTTAATGATCCTACTAATCCTGATCGTTCCAAGCATATAGAAAGAATTATCTTTCCATCCCAATCTACTGATCGTGTCTTTGGCCCACGGGTTGAAGGTGATCATCCTAATTTCAAATCAAACTAATTATGCCTAAGAGAAAACGCTCGTGGATTAACTTCGACAAGACAATTGCTGGAGTTAATGTCACAGAAAGAGGACCTCAATCATTCTCTAAAGGATTCAAAATTGGTCCATTCAGATTCACTATTAATGGACGTAAGTCTGGTATCAGGGCATCCATTGGAGTACCTGGTACTGGAATATCTAAACGCAACATCAAACTCAAGGACTTTTAATCATGACTCAGTATTCTATTGGTAAAGAATGGAGACATGGCGGTGTATACCATCGTACAAATGCTATTCACGTTTTAGGGCCAAGAGTTAAAAGCTACAAGACTAAGTGGAACTTTATTGCTACAGTAAAGACACTATCCACTACCTCTAATGAAGACCGACAACAGGGTGCCAGTAACCCTATGGCCTAAGACAAAAGAATTCATGGAAGCTTATGCCAAATTCCTTGGTACAAGTACATCCTCAGTGTGTGCTCACATTATCCAAGATTGGTATGTAGAGCAGACAAAGAACAATGCTACAACAAATTAAGTAGCTCTAGTCCAGTGATGTGTATGACTCTAAACTGTACATCTGTTCAATTCAATTAAAACTTATGCAAGAACCAACTTTTGAAGTAACTACTGTTACTCCCGATATGGCAAAGGCAATCTTTGCTAAGAATGAAACAAAGAACAGAAAGCTTAGAAAACAACACCTTTTACGTTTAACTACAGCCATTCAAAATAATGAATGGAAAGTTACTAATCAAGGTATTGCTCTAGATATTGATGGTAATTTACTCGATGGCCAACATCGTTTAGCTGCTGTAATTAAAGCTAAGAAATCTGTACGTATGATGGTTAGTCGCAATTGCGATCCAAGTACATTTGGTGTTATTGATACAGGTGCCACCAGGAGTGTAGGGGATATCCTTAATCTTGGTGGTTGTAGTGCTAAACAACACTATATTGCAGCAGCAGTAAAGAATTATATACTATATCTTGAATATCCTAAAGAACCATGGACAAGTTCTAAACGTCCGAGTTCTGTTCAAGTATTAGATTGGTATCGAGAAAAGAAAGATACTCTTGATCTTTATGCAAAATTAATTGGACAAATCCACAGAAAGTTTAAATGCTTTAACATGAGTGCAGCTATTGCTTTCTGTTTAATTGCAGATGATGCTGGCTGGAGAACAGAAGAGATTATGGAATATTGGGAAGCTTTAGCTAGTGGTGCAAATCTTGATCCAACATCACCAATCCTATCTTTTAGGAATCAATTATCTAATACATTATTCCGTCGTAGAGGAGCTAATGTTTTACAACAATCATTAAATACAATGATTAAATGTTGGAATAATTGGAAGAATGAAATAGCAACTAAAAGATTCTCTTCACCTCCTAATTATCCAATGCTTCCTATTGTGGAACGTGATGAAATTCACAAGTCTGCAATTCTTGAAATTATCAAGAAAGCTTAATTAATCAGGCATTCATTTGACTAACGGCAACGAATGATGTAAGTCCTGAACTTTACTCAATTGCAATTCAATTTATGGCAAAAATTGTTCATCTCTTTCCATCTGTAATAGATGAAGACACTATTGATCGTATGCGTATCTATGGTGGTTCATTTGTTAGAGCATTAGCTGAAACATTTGTTCAAGCTGATCCAACTAACAAACAAATTCTTGTTGATGGATTCCAAAAATATATAAATGAATATGGTCCTAATGGACGCTTCGCTAAAAAGTATTCTGTAACGGTAAGTAAATCATGACTGAAGTTTACATGGATGACTATGAACATCCAGTTGCATGGGTTAAATCTCTCAATGATGAAAAGTTATTGAAAGATATTGCTATTGCTTGTGTTAGAAAGGAGATGGAAGAAGAAGAACGCCGGAACCAGATTCGTTCAGGCGTTCTTCCTAAAGATCCTCCAACAACAACATGGAACATTAGTGATAGAGATTAACTACATGGAACATTATGAAGTCAATCTTAAATTGACAACTGTTAAACCTCCAGAAGAACTAGTCGAAGTTCTTAAGAAATTATTTCATGATGAAGCATTACATATAACTTCTTATGACTATAACGAGATAGTTCCAAGAGAATTATCTGTTGAACATCATGGAGGTTATCAGTCCTAAGCAAGACTATAAAAGGCTTAATCCAATTCAATTCAGTCCAATGACAACAGCAACTCGCTCTAAAACAAGAGCTAAAAACTCCGAGGAAAAGAAACGTACTCCAGAAGAAAAATTAGTTGAAGAATTAATTGCTCTTATGGAATCAGGTAAAGAACCTTGGAGAAAAGAATGGGATTGTACTAATGGAGGTAAGCAACAAAACATCATTAGTCATCACATTTATACAGGACAAAATCCTGCACTATTAAGTTTCTATCAAATAGCTAGAGGTTATCCTTTACCTTTATGGGCAGGATATAAACAAGCTCAACATAATGGTTGGAAGGTACGTACAGGAGCTAATGCTTGCTATGTATGTATGCCAAAAAAATATACAGTTGAGGTTGAAAATACCTTTGGTGAAAAAGTAAAAGAATCTAGAATTGCTGGCTATACTTATCGTCCTATCTTTAATGTTAAAGAGATGATAGGAGATAATTTAAATGAAACTATTGCTAGACATCAAGGAGAAGCAGAACAACCAAGACCTGAACCAGAACGTATGAATAATTGTGAAAAATTATTCGCTACATATCATCGTCGAGAAGAGTTAGAAACCCAATGGTTTGGTGAAAGAGCTTGTTATTGTCCATCTTCAGATAAAGTAACAATGCCTGAACGTAAAAAGTTTCATTCAGCTCATGCTTTGTACTCTACTTGGGCGCATGAATTGGCTCATTCAACTGGTCATTCCAAACGTTTAAATCGACCTATGCTTGGAAGATTTGGTTGTGATAGTTATGCAAAAGAAGAATTAGTAGCTGAACTAACTGCTTACTTAATTTCAAATGAATTACAAATTAATTCAGATGTAAGTAATCATGCAAGCTATTTAAAGACTTGGATTAAATGCTTACGTAAAGATCCATCTATCTTATCTATATCTTTACAAGCAGCAAATAAAGCCAAGGATTATATTCTTAATCCTAAAGAGAAGGAGGTTAAATCATGAGACTTAATTTAGATTTACCTCCTTCTAATTGGAACAAACTTAAAAAAGTTTTAGAACCATACATAGAAGAATTTGAAGTTGTTGAAAAAGTTTATTATGCAATTGAAAGTCTTGACTTTGAAGAATCATTTGAAGCAGAATTGTTTAAAATACTTTCTGCTTCTGGACATAATCCAATTAATTGGGCAGAACAATCTCTTATTGAAAAATGTCCTGGAGGACCTTCATTGATACGCAAACTTAATAAAACAAATATTAAATGGGCTTCATTAAGAAAAAGTTATTTTGATTATTTACAAAATAATTTTAAATTAACTATAAAAAATTAAATGATTCTTCCAGGAACTACAGTTACTATCATCAATCCTTCATCTATCTATAAAGGATACGTAGGATTTGTACAAAGAATTAGCGGCAATACTGCTGCTGTACTCTTTGATAATTATTCTCCTTGGGAAAAATTAGTAACATTTCCTATCCAAGATTTAGAAGAAGGAGGTATGGGACCAAAGTAAATAAAGATCAAAGATTCTTGCATAATGCTCCAGGCTTCCTTAGTGTGTAAGTCCTGGAGTGCATTGCATGTACTTTTCCCCTTCAACTCTAATTATTACTATGCAAATTGTTTCAGCTGTTAAATCAATCGTCCCACAATTCCATGCATTTAATGATGACGACAATCGTTATCATATAGGTGCAACGTGGGTATCAGACGATGGTCTTAAAGACTATCACAATGTAGAGATACGTTATATACGTAACTCTGAAAGTCTAGCTCTTAAAGGTGAACCTCAACCTGATGGAAGCTGGAAATATGTAGAACCTAATGGCGCAGAACATGTCATGACTGCTGAAAGAGTTAATGCTTATATGAAGCAAACTCATAAACAAGCAGTCATAATGAATGAGATGTTAACAAAGTTGGAAGCTGCTGGTTTAATGCAAGATGCAATTGAAACAGTAAGTGCACCAGCTTAATTTAAATGCCTAAAAGTAAATTGATCGATCAGACTCTTGTTGATCATGTAGTTGATCGTATCAATGAGTACAACTGGACTTGGCCAATTGTTAAAAAGAAACTAATAGAAATGTTAGTGGATTCAATGCCAATGGATGTACTTGAAAGGATTACAGGAGATCCACAAGGATTTAAAGAAGCAGAGAATGTTCTACTTAACTATTATTTACCACAAGATTTGAATTCAAAGTTAATCTTTGATTCATTCTCTATTGTTGGTGAAGAAGAAACCCTCTATGCATTAGAGGGTCTCAAGTTAGATGAAGTATCTAAGCCTGATGTTGATCAGGATGAGAATACTTAATTGTTCGATAAGTGAACTTGGGTTGATTAGATTCAAATTGCTTTGACCACAATTCGTTCTCTGCTCTTTTCTTTTCGGTGTCGTACTCAACACCACGGTATGTAACTGTTGCCATGATGGTATCCGTTGTTACCGTTATGGTAAATCAAAGTGCCTGAACACTGTAGTTCACTCTGTAACAAAGACTACAATCTTAACAATTCATTTACAATTCTACATAAATCAAAATGGAACAAAACAAAGAAACTATTACCATTGAACTTCTTGCCAACTACATGCTTTCACAAGATGAGCGTGGTTTCTGGCACATGAGCAAAATTCATATGGAAGAAGAAGATCATGAAGTCGAAAACATTTGCGAAGCGGTTGAAATCTTCGACCTATTCAAAAAACTCCATGAACAACATCTTCTGAATCATCATGAATACTTTTCACAGAAAAGAATGAAAGAAGATAAAGACGAACCAGACTTATGTGATGAAAGAGGAAGGCCACTTTAAATGCAACTCAATGGAAAGGATATGAATGATGAAATGTTCTTACGTTTCATTACCAAACTTGATCCTGACTGGAAACAAAAACATGAGTGGCATAAATTAAATATTCTTAAACAACAAATTCAACCCTATCCTATTAAAGAAAATGAAATCTAAAGGAAACTTTTGTCCTGAATGCCAGCATCCTCTTAAGATTGTTAAGACATGTTTAACTGATAAAGGTATTCGTCTACGACGTAGATCATGTGAAGCATGTGGTTTCTCTTATTGGTCTATGCAATATCCAGAGGTTTCTATTTCTACTGACCGAATTAAATACAAAGGAAAATGGAAGGTAGAACTTGTTGATTACATTCGAAAATAGAGTAGTATCTAGCCATCTATATGAATAATAATGTCATACGTTATCGCATGTTGGAAAGAGGGTAAGCCATATGGTATTACGGTCGGTGAGGATAAATTTAATCTTGTACCTCTTGACTCTACTAAAAATGTCTCTAGGTTATTTAATCATCCTCACCGTTCCGGTATAGAAAGATTTCTAACTTGGATTAAAGAAAATGACAACAACCTCAAAGGTGAAGACTTCTCAATTCAAGACTACGGCAGGTTCAGAAAATGAACAATGGTTAGTCTTTGATATAGAGACCGACGGACTTTATCATGATGTTACAAAGATTCATTGCGTGGTTATTCATGACCTTGGATCAGGAATTACTACTAGCTATGGGCCTGATGATGTTAATCATTCTATTTCTATCCTCGCAACTGCTAATGTTTTAATCGGACATAATATTCAGTTTTACGACATACCAGTAATTAATAAACTTTATTCAATTAATCTTGACGACTTCTCAAGAGTAATTGATACTCTTGTATGTACTCGTCTTATCTGGCCTAAAGAAAAACTCTATGACCTTGACGATGAACACTATCAAGAAATTCCACCGAAGCTCAAAGGTGGCAATTCCCTCAAAGCTTGGGGACACAGACTCTCTGAATACAAGCTTGAGTTCAAGGACTTCAGTGAATATTCCAAAGAGATGGAGGAGTACTGCATCCAGGATGTCAACGTCACAACCAAATTATGGACGCATATTACTAGCCAACACTACTCTGAGTCGGCTTTGGCTTTGGAACATAACTTTGCTAAAGCCATTAATAAACAAATTCAAACAGGTGTTCCTTTTGATGTGGATGCATGTCTTGATTTGGTGGATAATCTCGGAGCAGAGAAAAGAAAGATTGAAGAACAATTAAAGAAAGTATTCCCTCCTCTTAAACATTCCAACTGGTTTACTCCTAAAGTTAATAACGAAAAACGTGGTTATACCAAGGGAGTTCCTTTTGAAAAAGTAACCTATGAAGAATTCAATCCAGGATCCCGTCAACAAATTGTTGATCGCTTACAACAAAAGTACCAATGGCAACCTGAAAAGCTTACTGATAAAGGAAATCCAATACTGGATGATAAAGTCCTTGAAAAATTAACCTATCCAGAAGCACCGCTATTAGCTAAATACATGATGATCAAGAAACGTCTTGGTCAAATGTCTAGTGGTAATAACGCATGGATAAAACTTGTTAATAATGAAACAGGAAGAATCCATGGAGATGTTATTACTAATGGAACAATTACTGGACGATGTTCACATCGATCTCCAAATCTTGGACAGGTTGTTGCGAAGAAATCTCCTTATGGAAAAGAATGTCGTGCCTTATTCCATGCTCCTTATGATTGGGAAATGATTGGACTAGATGCTAAAGCTTTAGAGCTTAGATGTCTTGCTGGTTACTTAGCTTTATATGATCAAGGTGAGTATGGAAAGCTCGTTATTAATCCAGAAGTGGATATACATCGTTACAATCAAGAACAGTTTGGTGTATCAGATAGAGAAATTGCTAAGCGATTAATCTATGCCATGCTCTATGGTTCAGGTGCAGATAAAGCAGGAACTATTATTGATCCAACTGAAAAAGATCCTGCAAAATTAAAAGCATTAGGACGTAACGCAATCAATGGATTTTTAAATGGAGTTCCAGCATTAAGAATGCTAAAAAATAAAATTGAAGAGACCTTAAATACTCGTGGTTATTTAATAGGTATTGATGGAAGAGCCTTACATTGTCGTTCTGCATTTAAAGGTTTAAATGTTTTACTTCAATCTGCAGGTGGTCTCATCATGAAACAAGTTGTCGTTAACATTCATAAAAATATTGAAGAAAATCTACAGCTTCCTTATGGTGGTGTTTGGGAACAGCTCTTAATGGTTCATGATGAAGTGCAACTAACTTGTAGCAAAAGGTACACAGAAGAGATACGTAACGAAGCATTAAAAGCTTTTCCTCAATCCCAAGAGTTCTTCGACTTTCGTTGTACAATTGAAGGCGACTCTCATGTAGGAACCAATTGGTCTGAAACCCATTGAGTCCGTCCGAGATGACGTAAAACTATGTACTCTGTTCAATTCAATTATGAACTATGTGACCGTAACAGTAGTTACTACTGAAGATGCTAGAAAAATCGAAGGCAGAATACCAGGCGTATTCTGTAATGTTGAGGTTCCTCCACTTGCTTTCGGTAACTATGCACCTACACAATTAGAGTTAAAAGTCTGGGGTAAAAACCAGGAACAATTAGTTTCTATTAAGAAAGGCACTAAGCTTTATTTAGAAGAAGCTGAATTGTATTTCTCTTATGACAAAGAGCGTAGGATTCAAACTAACTGGTTGAAAGGTTCCAACATTCTTCATGTTCCACCAGAGTTTCCTAATGTGAATACAGTTATCCTTTCTGGTCGTTGTGTTAACGAACTTAAAGATACTGATTTCAGAACTTCTGATAAAGGTTTTGTAACTGTTAGGCAATCTCTTGCTGTAACTAATAAGCAAGATCAACCAAGTTATTACAACTTCAAAGCTCTTTACAATACTAAGAATAATTTCAGGCCTAATTATCCTGAATTAATCTTTAACTTCTTAAATAAACCACATGTAGCTGCAACTATACGTGGTCGTATTGTTACAGAAACTTGGAATGATAAAAAGACACAAGAAGAACGTTCTTCAACAATGATTCTTATTGCTGATAAGCAAGGAGTTACATTGAATAAATCTTCAACAACTCCTACATTTCAACCTGTAACTAAGAAAGAAGAAACTACTTCATCAACAGCTAATGTAGAAACTCCTAACTGGAGTCTTGCTCCTAATCCTGCTGTAACTACATCAGTACCAGAGGAAGCTCCTGCTTTTTAATTACTGGGCAAATCAGATTGATTTTACCTCTGTTATAAGTCCCAGATCTCTAGGCATTCATCTTGATGTAAGTCCTAGTTCTAAACCCTGAATACTCCTATGACTACTTCTATGAGTCCTACTAAGAAAAAAACGGCACTTGCCACAAGATCCCTCGATTCATTCCTTATGTTTAAGGAAAAAGAATTTGTCGATGGATTACAATCTTTCGTTACAATTCAACCCTTAAATAAATCAAAACAAAGAGGTTGGTTTATTCGTAAATCAGATCTTGAGACTTGTGGTTGGACTGCAACTGCAACTGATTTTGCAAAAGGATCTGTGATTTGGGATTACACCCAGATCTTTGGTATGCCTCCCAAGACTTCTAAGGAAGAAGGCTTGAACTTCATACAACCTCGCATCCAAGTCTTGATGCGTTCTCCTTTAATGGTTGCTGAAACTAGTGGATTAAGGTTAACTATTGGTTGCTTTGATGATCCAGCAGTAAAAGCACTATGGGATGACGATAAGACTGCTGCAGATCTTGCCGCTTCTAAAGGCGATATCTATAAGCGTAAGTATGGAGTAAGAACAAAGTATCTTATTAATATCCTTACTGAGGATAATTTTCCTGCTCATAAAATTCCAATTGTCCTAACTCTTAAAGGATTAAATGGAACTGATATGGGTGAGAAACTTAAGATCTTTGAAAAGGAAATGAGTAAGTGTTTATCTAAAGCACTTAGCACAGATGTACCTCTCAAATTTAATGAGAAGTTTCATTCAACAACTGTGTTTATTCCTACTCTTGCATCTGACATGAGAGGTAATAACAATGTTGAAATCTGTGCGATCGAAGGATTTGAATCACCTGATTACAGCAGCACTGAAGCTGCACTCGAATCTCTACATCATTTAACAATTCCTAATGATGCAAGAGCAAGAGTCTGGGAAATGTTGGATGATCCTTGGTATCAAGACTATATCAACCAACATTCTCTACAGGATGCAACCAAATTAAATGGTGCATATGGTCAAAAAGATGGCCTTCGTATTCTTCCTAAGAGTGTTGAGAGTGATTCTGTAGATGTAGAAGCAACTACTGTTCCTGCTGCTACTGGTGAAAATTTAAGTCTTTGACTTATTCACGGTACTATTAAGATAGGCCAAGTCATGTACTAAGCCTTTAACAATACTGTGTCGTTGAGTGGCGATCTGAGCTAACAAGATCGCCATTTCTTTTAAGTTTTCAACAGAGTCACAACTCTCGATATATCTCCTGGTCTTTTCAAACCAAAATTGATCAGATAGGGAGATTTCAAATTCAAGTTGTACTGGTGCTTCTTGTTTACTCACTTTAATCTTTTCTTTTCTACTATTCTACATGGAACTTAAATCTAACTTAGCTTTAACTGCAGCACCAATTGCTTTAATTAGTGCGGGTATCTTTACTGCTATTAAGCTTAGTAAAGATATTCATAAGCGGTTTCAAAAGAAACCTAAGATGTCAGTGTTAAATGAAGAGTATGATCTCTTTATTTAATTAATAAGGTAGTATTCTTATCTCTTAAGATTTGAAACATCAGAAAATCTTGTAAGCTCTTAGACATACTTTTATAACTAAGGGCTACATGAATCTGACCAGCTACTACTGAAGCTGTCATTACTCCCCAAAAGATGTAGTACCAATGGGACTTTAGCTGGTGTCTTGGTGCTTTCACTTTTGATTTCATTCAATCAACTCCAACTCAACAATGGAAAAACTTTATACTGAGCTTAACGTAGCTCAGCAGTTTATCTACACTGCTTCTAATATTGGTCGTGCCTATCCAGACTTTGATTATTCTGATATCGCTGGTATCTATAAGCGTGATCAGTATTGTCTTGTGGTACGTACTGATGGATCTGAAGAACTTTATAAAGCTTCTTTGGTACAGAATGAGTATCTAAAATTCAGAGAACGCTTAACTCATTTCTTTCATTGTCTTGGTCATGATTATCGTGGTCCAAGTTTATGGAAAGATGGTTACTACATTATGTTTAAGGGTATTCATTATGCTCATTCAACTAGTAGTACAAGTCCTACAGCACTAGCTCAAAAATTCTTTGAAGAGAATTATGAATTCAAAAGAACAAATGATCGTAATTTAGTTATTGCTGCTTTAGAAAATGATCAATGTAATATTGGTCATCTTATTAAACCAGATGGCGATGATTACTCTTGTTCCTGTGGTTCTTTTCAGAAACAATTTAGAAACATAGATGGATTAAGAAAGGAACTAAATGATCCTGAATTTAAACCATCTTGTATTCATATGGTTTGGATACATACCTATCGAAGATTTTTAAGAGAACGTGCTGCATTATTAAGTACTATTCCTAATGGCATACCAAAGAAATGTGGTGCCTGGACTTTTAAACCTATGATTCAAGGCGGTCCTACTTCTCATGGGAAATTAGAAATCTTCTATACCGATCAAGGCCATATGGCTCCAAGAGATCAATGGAAAGAATATTTCCCTGAGAAAAATTTCACAGAAGAACATCTTTGGACTTATCTCTTTAAGATGGTAAATGCAGGGTATGTACCATTTCTTGGCAGCATACTGACTCAATTTTCCAAGAAAAATGAAAGAAGTTCTTCTGAAAGCCTTAAGGTCCCACGCTCAAGGTCATCTTCAAAAACATCTGGGTAATCTAGAAGTTTATCTAACTAATCCAGTTGGTATCGGAGAACATTCCGATCTGGTCGAAGCTATGGAAAAAGAACTTGATGAAGTAGCTAAGTATGATGACCAACTTGAAATGTTAAATAAATATTTCAAGAATTAAAGTTCCGTCCTAGTTATGACGTAAAACTAACTCATTCAATTCTATTTCTAACAATGAATCAATTCGAAAATCCAGACAAAATGTCTGTGATACAACTCTATGAACATCATCGTTCATTGGAACAATCACAACCTCTATTGGCTCCTGAATCTGCTGAGCTTGTTGAAGCAGAATTAGAGACAATTGCAGAGACACGATCTGAAAAGATTGACCAATTATATTGTGTAAGAGCTAGTCATGAACGAGCCTTACGTGATATTAAAGAGGAAGAAGATCTATTAAAAGAATCTAAAACTCATCATGCATCTCAACTTGAGAGATTTAATAGAGCTTTAAGATTCTTAGGTCGTATGCTTCCAGCTACTAAAGGTAAAAGTGTTTACCTTCAAGGGAATAAGTATCAGTTTGTTCTGACTAAGAAAGCTACTTCTTCAGGTGTAGTTATTGGTTCTAATACTGATGACTGGACTGATAATGAAAAGTTGAAATTCTTAATAGAAGTAGAAACCTTAAAAACAACTAAAACCGTGGTACGTTCAATTACAGGTGAAGTCCTTGATGAAAAGACTACCACCAAAAACGAAGTCAAACTTATTCCAAACGAAGATGCCCTCCGCAACGCAAACCAAGCCAACGAGCAACTCCCACAAGGAGTCAAAATCTACCCCACAGTTTCAATACGATCCAAACGAAATCACGGGGACCTGGACTTGGAAACATCCAAACATTCCCGACAGCTTCTATCAGAAACTAAAGGAGCCGAAGAGTCTTGAGGATGCACATATTCTTATGTGTTGTCATAAACAAAGCGTTGCTGATTTCAATCTTCAAATAGAGATTAATGAATTAGATATGGCAATGCTTTGTGATGATGGCGAGCCTCTGCCTTACCATGAAGATAAGATGCAGGAATTACAAGGTAAGAAGCAAAAGCTTTTTATGGGTAAAAGATTCCATCAAAATGCATCTAACTGTTATTGGTATTGGATGCAAAGATCTGAAAAATAATTAGGCTTACAATATAAGAAGGTAATTGAGGTGTTCCATGGAGAGAGATCCAGCGCAACTTCACAACCTAATAGCTGGGTTTACTCAAGGTGGTACACCTCTGGAGGCTTTGGTTGGAAGTAAAATTGAATGGGGCGTAACCGTTTTAACTGCAGCTATGCTCTCAAATGAGAACTTGGCAGCGAATATGAATGCAGAAGAAATGGTTGATGGTGCTATCAATTATTACAACGTGATTCAAGAAAGATTAGGTTACTACAGACAGAATCAGGTACATTCTCTTGAGAAAATGTTAGAGAGCTGAACAAATACTGGCGGTAAAATATAAGAACTGCCAGTATTAGTTAGAAAAAATGAGTCAAACTAAAGCTCAATTAGTAGATAATGTTGTTGGTGATCTTTCGATAAAAGCTCAAGGTGATCTGCGCTTCAAAGATTCTGACTCTAGTAACTACGTAGGATTTCAATCACCAGCTACTGTCTCTAGTAATGTTCTTTGGACTTTACCTAGTGCAGATGGTAGTGCTAACCAAGTATTAAAAACTGCAGGCAATGGAGTTTTAAGTTGGACTACTGTTTCTGCTACACCAGAAGGTACTGCAATCCTTTCTACTGGTGAATCAGGAACAAATAAGTTTTTACGAATAGATGGAGATGGTACTTGCTCTTGGCAAACAGTAAATACAACTCCTGAAGGTACTGCAATCCTTTCTACTGGTGAAAGTGGTACAGCTAAATTTCTAAGAGTAGATGGTGATGGTACTTGTTCCTGGCAAGTGCCTCAAGCAGGAGTAAGTTCAGATGCATTATGGAATACTGTAGGTGGTACAAATGCTGGAGATAGTTTTAATACCACTGGTAATACTGCTAGATACAATACGCTATTTGGATATGACGCTGGCACAGCAATTACTAGTGCAGATAGAGTTATTTGTATTGGAGCTGATGCTGGTAAATCTATAACCACTGGTAATGATAATACATTCATTGGTTATAGAGCTGGAGAAGATATGGTTAATGGAGAGCTCAATACTGCAGTTGGTATAGATGCCTTAATGGAAAATACAGGTATGAGAAATACCGCTATTGGAAAAAGTGCAATAGAAGATAATATTTATAGTAGTGATAATACTGCTCTTGGTTTTGAATGTTTAAAATCTGGTGGTGGTGGAAATAATACTGTTGTTGGAGCCTATGCCGGAGTTAATTTAGGTAATACTGAATATAACGTAGCTATTGGAAAGAACGCTTTTTATAACGGTACAACAGGTGGTTATAATGTCGCAATTGGTTGTGAATCATTATCACAAGGTAATGATGCTAAACAAAAAAATGTAGCTGTGGGTCATAAAAGTTTCAATCAAATGACTTCTGGTGCAGAAAATGTTGGTATAGGTTATCAAGTTGGATTCGCTATGACTAATGGTGGCCAAAATGTTTTATTAGGTTATGAAACAGGAAAAGCTATTACAACTGGTAGTTCTATTATTGCGTTAGGAAAGAATGCAGGAGTTGCTCTTACTACTGGTAGCTATAACATAGCTATAGGAACAGATTGTCTAGCAACAAATACTACAAGTCAAAAAATTATAGCTATTGGTAGACAAGCATTATATGCAAATACAGGAGAAAAGAATACAGCAATAGGATATTTTGCTGGTAATTCAATAACCACAGGTACTAATAATATAGTTATTGGTCATGATGCAGATGCAAGCGCAGCAACTGTAAGTAATGAAATCACTTTAGGTGATACTGCTATTACTAAGTTCCGCATCCCTGGTATTAACTTTGTTGTTAAAGATACTACAGCTACTAACGATTACGTCTTAACCGTTGATTCAAACGGTGAAGCTGGATGGGAAGCTGCAGGTGGTGGACCTGGTACTGGTCAGCAATATGTAACGTTAAAATCTGGAGCAACATTATCGGATGGTGGACATAATACTTATGCAGGACATCAAGCAGGACAATCTTTAACAGCTAATTCTTCAAATAATACATTATTTGGAAAAGAAGCAGGAAGTAATTTAACTGGAGAAGGTTTTCTTACTGCAATAGGTGAGAGATGTTTAGCTGCAAATACTACTGGTAGTTCTAATACAGCTATTGGTCAAGTAGCTTTAATGTCTTGTACTACAGGAGGATTTAATACTGCTGCTGGTAATAACTCTTTATATGCACTTACGACAGCATCTTACAACGTAGCAATGGGATATCAGGCTGGAACTGCTATTACTACAGGACATTCAAGTGTCATTATTGGTTATCGAGCTGGTTATGCTAATACTACTAATAACACTTCTGTTTATATCGGTTATGAAGCTGCAAAAAATACACCAAATGCAGGCTCAAATGTTGTTATTGGTTATCAAGCTTTCTTAGATAATACAGGAAGTGGTAGTAATAATACTGTTGTTGGAAATCATGCAGGTAAAAGTTTAACCTCTATGTTCACCACCGCTTTAGGTAATCAAGCTGGATATAGTGTTACAAGTGGTGGTTGGAGTGTTTATGTAGGAAGTAATGCGGGATATAACTTAACAACAGGAACAATGAATACTTGTATAGGAGCTAATGCAGGACAAGGAGGCTCAGGAGCAACCTTTGCAAATAGTGTATATATCGGTGGTAACTGTGGAATGGCAATGACCACAGGGGCTGAATGTGTTGCAATAGGACATCAAGTTTTATCTGTAGCTACAACTGGTGGTTATAACGTATGTATTGGTAAAGATTCTGGACAAGATGTTACGACTGGAGATAGTAATACATTTTTAGGAACAGAATCTGGTCATGACATAACAACTGGAGGAAATAATGTTGCAATAGGACGCAAAGCTTTAGATGGAAATACTAATTGCTGGTCAAACGTTGCTATTGGTAATGAGGCATTAGCTGGTTCTTCTGGTGGTACAACTAATACTGCTGTTGGATCTAAAGCTTTAAAAGGAGGACATACTCAAAGTACTGCAGTTGCTGTTGGATATGAAGTATTAATGAGTAATACATCAGGTGCAGGTAACACTGGTATTGGTTATAGATCTTTAAAGTATGCAACAACTGGTTATAACAACAATGCTCTTGGTCTACGATCTTTAGATGCTGTTACTACTGGTTGGGCTAATACTGGAATCGGAGCAGATGCAGGTGGAGCAATAAATACCGGACAAGATAATACTTGTTTAGGTGCTTATTCAGGAAGTGCTATGACTACTTCTGTATTTAATGTTTGTGTAGGTGTTAGTACTGGAGACACTATTACAACAGGTTCTTATAACACTATTCTTGGTAATCGTGCAGATCCAGGGGGTTCTACTAATAATGATGAAGTAGTTGTAGGTAGTGATTGTGCTGGTAAAGGTAGTTCTACAGCTTTCATTAAAGGAACTCCTTATAATGGTGCTAATAGTTCTTCTTGGTCAACAACTTCTGATAGAAGAATTAAGAAAAATATAGTTGATAATACTATTGGTTTAGAAAAGATAAATCAAATTCGTGTTAGAAACTTTGAGTATAGAACTCCAGATGAAATTGATTATACTGAATTTGTTGAAGGGACTAATCCTAAATCAATACCGATTAATAAAAAAGGTACACAATTAGGTGTTATAGCACAAGAAATTGCAGAAGTTTTGTCTGATGTTGTTGTAGAAGAATCATCAGGTGTTAAAACTGTTAATCCAAATAATATTACATGGTATTTAGTTAACGCAGTCAAAGAATTATCTGCTGAAGTAAAAACTTTAAAAACTCAAGTTGCAACATTAGAAGCAGCATAATCTCTGCTATCGTAGATCTATAATTTATTAGAGCAATGGAATCTGTTCCTGTACCACACTTGACTATTACACTTTCGATTGATTTAGATGTTGAATATAATCCTTTCAATGGAAAGACTGAAGAAGAGTATGCAAAAACTTTAGAAAGCGATTTGGCAGAAATCCTTTTTGAAATTAGTCCTAACGTCAAAAACGTTTATACTTCTATAGTTGCTATTGACCCAGGGGATGGACCAAAAGAAATTTGAAGAGACCTGTAAAATGGGTCGCCCGTTCGTAGAAGAGAACGAACGTCGCGTAATTTTTATGACACATATGTATAAATGCTCTGGACGTGACAACCCAGATCATGCTATGCATGGATTATATACAGGTCTATGGCTTGATTTTTGTTTAAATGAAGCTGGACCTGCACAACGTGATCTCTGGTTTGAACGTATGCAATTTGTAAAAGATGTTGAAGATGGGAAAATCAATCCTGATGGGACTCCCAGAATTATTGATGATCCTGTTGATGAATACTTTGAATGTGTTGTAGCTTGTGAAGATGATGATCCTAATTGTCACACAGATTGTGTAGAGGAATTAAAAGATCCTCCTGTTCGTCCTTCTAATAACAACGAAACTATTTAAATGGATTATTTAATTCAGGTTGGATTCATTCTTTTGGGTGGTGCTCTTGCAGCACTACCTATTTTCATAGTTGGAATGGTTTTAAAAAATGAATAGCTTGGCACCCTATCAAGTTGAAGCAATAACTTTTATTGTCTTCTTGATTTGGTTGTGGATATTAATCTTTGGTGCTGAGCCACCAGATGGTTTTACTTAGCTTCTCGATAATGGGCAATACGATGGCAGTTACTACATAAAGGAATACATTTTTTTATTTCACTTTCAATTCGTTTCCATCCATATCCTGTATTAACCATTCGGGAGATACTTTCATCTTTATCTTTAATATGATGAAATTCTAAAACGCGATGATCTTTTAATCCACAGTAAGTGCACTGTAAAGTCTTCTTATATTTAAGTAAACGATCTCGATTTCCTTTGATTCTTTCTTTATCTTTCTTCCAAGGCATGTAAAATTTAATCTTCTTTCCAGATCCAACCTATCTGATATTTATCAAAATAGGGTTCAATACCTATTGCATCCATAATTTCATAGATCAATCGACCTTTTCCTAAACGTATTCCATCTTTTGTCATGATGTTATCGTCAACCACGATTAAGGTTCCTGGTTTGATAATTGATTTTGCTGCAAATAATTCTTTCAGATGATGTGCTGCAGGTGCCCAATCTTCCATCCAATTTTCAATATTATATGAATCTAAATATAAAAGATCTGCACGTCCTGTTAGAGCAGAAAGTTCTTCTACTGAGTCTCCACAAATAACTTCTGTGTTGTTGCCTGTGTTTTTACGGGAGAGTTTGCAAGCTTCGGGATCAATATCAATTGAGATAACAGTACCATCTCTTTCTTTTGCATAGTTATCAAAAAGTAATGTGGAACAGCCATCACCTGTGTAATTATTTTCTTCTCGATACGTTCCTGTTTCTACAATGACAGGTGCTTTAAATCCTATACATCCATCCAAATGTTCAAATATTTGACCAAACGTTTCGGACCTCGCTCCCAGGGATGGTTTGATTTTCTTGAAGTACTTCTTCCAAAATGACATTATTTGCATAGAGATCTACCCTAGTGTACTTAATTTTCTTCCGTTGTAGTTCTTTCTCTTTTGCATAGGCTCCTGAAGTATGCACCTCCTCATGTGGAGGCATCGATTCTTGTTCGTCATAATAAAAACGAGTGAGTCTTGGAACAATCATTTCTGCACATTACAAAAGTTTGCGATAAGGTTAAAAGAATATATGTAACCTTTAATGGTTTCTTCAAAAGATATACTCGAATTCGAGAAGGAAGAAAAGAAAATTAATCCTGAGGTAATGCAGGATTTAAATAAAACAGCTGCTCGAATTACTCTTAACGGTAAAAGACATTACACAACTCCACTATTCACAGGACCAGCACCATCAGTAACAACCATAATTTCAGAAACAGCATCAGAAGCGAGTAAAAGAAAACTTGAAATGTGGTCTAAAGCTAATCCTGGTGTAAAAGAAAAAGCTGCAGAACGTGGAACTTCTATTCATTTCGGAATGGAACAATACTTAAAAGGCAATAAAACTCCTGATATTCCTAATGAATATGAAGAATTCTGGGGTGGAATGCCATCTGTTCTTGACCAATTCGATGAGGTTCTTTGGGCAGAATCACCTGTACTGGATAAGTTTAATTTTACTATTGGTGCTGATGATGTTGCTCGTGTATGGGGATCTGATGATGAAGGAAGAGCATGGGCAGGTGCTCCAGACATTATTGGAGTTGCTAATAATAAGCTTACGCTTGCAGATTTAAAAACAAGTGTTAAACCTTATAGTCGTAAATGGCCTAAAGATTATGAAAAAGGCACACAAGAATGGAGAGATTTATTAGGTGGTCACATGAAATTTAAAAAGACTTGTAAACAATTAGCTGCATATGATATTGCAATTCAACAAACATTAGGCATGACAGTTCAACAAGCTGCAATATTAGTTTCTACTCCAGAACGTACACAAATCTTTAAAATATCAAGAAAATTTTTAAATCTTTTGCATAATGATTGGTACAAAATTGTAGAAGAATATTATAGTCAAATAGAAAATTGTAATGTTTATGATCCTGATCTGATTTAATTTTCATACCTTAATATTTTGAATGATTTTTTCTGGGTTGGAAGCTTTAGGATAATAGAACGCCAGGAGTAACGATTTAAATATTTCTCAATTCGCATCTCATTTGCGAGTACTGGGAATCGTTGTCTTTTTTTTACACCATTTATTACCAGACATCTATACTATGCGAATGACTCAATCAAAAGGACAAGCAGTGCGACCAGGGGAAATTCGACTTGATCTTATCTGTGCTGACTGGCCCTTAACACCACTAGGTTCTCATAAGGATCCTTATACGCCAGGTTGGCAAAATCATCCTTTTAGTCTGCATGAAATTGAAAATGAAATTGTTTCTGGTAAATGTAAAGCTGTTGGTTTATTAGGTGGACCTGTTTATAACCATCCATATGGGTTGGTCTGGATTGATATCGATGGACCTACTGTCTATGATTTAATTGAAGGATTGTCAGGAGATACAGCAGATAAAACATTACCTCCAACACTTACAGTATTGAGTGGAAAATTAGGTCGTGAACGTAAACTTTATAGTGTTCACCGTGATAAGCATAAACATTTCATTAGAAATAAATATACATGGCATGCTGAAGGAGATAAAGAAAAATTAGAAATTCTTTGGAAGAGACATCAAGGAGTCTTGATGGGTTTACATCCTGATACTCAAGGTTATTACACAGCTACAGAACAAGGATTTGAATATGCAGAAGATCTTCCTGAAATACCAGAATGGTTATTGAATTTAATTATTAATAAAAATGTTAGACAAGGTGCACCAGCAAAAGAAACTACTAGGATAGTAGGCCCAACATTCGCACTAAATGCAGAAGCTTCCCTTGAACGTGATATGCAATTGGCTTCTGAGGCTATGTGGGCTTTACCTCCAGAGGCCGCAGATGATTACGACATATGGATTACTATTGGCCAGTCGCTTCATTCGTTGGATGATTCGCTTCTTGATCAATGGGATCAATGGTCTAAGCAATCAGATAAGTACAAGGATGGTGACTGCCAAAAACGCTGGAAGACTTTCGATAAAGGCGGAGCACGTACTCTTGGCTCATTAATCCATCATGCAAAAGAGTATGGATGGCAACCACCACAGGACTACAAAGCACTCAGTCCCGAAATAGATGATGAAACATTAGAACAGGTATCACAAATGTTGACCGATTTTGCACCACATGAAACTTCTGAAGGAACAGAAAAACCTATACGACATCTGCAATCAGTAAGAGTAGCTGCTAAAGGAAAAGAACAGAAACCTAGAAATCCTTCTTCTGATATTGTTGCAAATGTATTGCTGCAATTATATAAAGGTGATCTGAGATATAGCCAATCACATGATGGCTTTTTAATTTATCAATATAAAAGTAAAGGATTATGGACAGTCCTTTCAGATACAGAAATGAAAGGTGAGATTAAAAATAAACTTGAACGTATTAAAGATGAGCTTTTGCCTAATGGCTATAGCATGAATCTTGTTAATGATGTATTAGAACAATTACGTATAACTGTTATCTTTGATGAATGGTACGAAGGTAATGAGCATCTACTATTTACTAATGGGATTCTTGTTGTTGAAACAAAAGAATTAATTCCTTTTGATCGTGAAATGCATCTGACCCAACAGTTGCCATATGATTACGATCCAGGGGCTACATGCGAACCTATTATTAAATGGTTGAAACATGTACAAGAAGATAATTGGGGAAGAGTACAAGTCCTTCGTGCATGGTTAAGAGCTGTTTTATTAAGCTGTGCTGATATACAAAAGTTCGTTGAAATTGTTGGCCCAGGAAAGTCAGGGAAATCTACCTATGCCAACTTGGCTCATGCTTTAGTTGGTGATGTGAATGCAATCATTTCCTCTTTAGAACATTTAGAAAAGAGTCGATTTGAAACTGCCAATCTTTATAAAAAGAAATTACTATTGTTTAATGATGTTGAAAGGTATGGTGGTTCAGTATCAGTATTAAAAGCTATTACTGGACGTGACCTAATAAGGAATGAACGTAAGTTTCAAGCTGGTTCTCTAAAACCTTTCAAGTTCAATGGTCTTGTAATGATCACGGCAAATGAACCAATCCAAACCACTGACCCAACTTCTGGCTTGGCTCGTCGCCGTCTCACTATTCCTTTTGATCGCCCTTTTACTGGTAGTTCTGCTGAGCAGCGCACTCTTATTGATATGGACGATCGTGGCAATCCTTTTGGTGATTTCGCCTCTCTTCTTCCTGGATTAGTTAACTGGGTATTAGATATGCCTGAGTTAGAGATGCGTGAATATCTTATGGAAACAAATCATAAAGTTGGTTTCTTTGCCAAGCATCATCGTGAACAGATTCTTAAATCTAATCAGATTATGGATTGGATGGATCATTGTTTAATTTTTGATCCTAGTAGTTCTGCACCTGTTGGATTAGCAAAACATTCACAACCAGGATCTTCTAATGTCTTTATATCTTGGGATAAATGGTTGTATGCAAGTTATTGTGAATTCTCTAAAGCTTCTAATAGTAATATTCTTGGTCGTAGCAGATTTGAAACCTTATTGATGGATGTATGTGTACATCAGCTACGTTTAAATGTTTATAAATTTAAAGATCGTAGAGGCATGAGAGTTAAGAATATTGCTTGTCGTTCTTCTGATCAAAAGTTTGCAGACTATCCTTCTCTTATTGAAGTTGGTTTAAATAAAGAAAAATGGAGGGAACAATATGGAAACGTTATTGATAAGGATGCTAAGGAGGAAGAGTAATGAAAAATCTATTCTGGGTTAATACTCCTGTGTTAATGAAAGCCCTTACTGATTATGAAAATGAAATGCTTCCTCATTCTTTAGAACTCTGGATTGAAGACTTATTAGAACTAGAAAAATCTAACGATAGATCGGGAATTAATAAACACACATAACCTTTCAAACTGTGTATAGTTGAATTAGAAGATATGTTGCAATGCCTAGAAAAAAACCGAAGCTTTTATGGTGCGGTGATATTGTCGCAAAAACTGGATTCTCAAGAGTAACTGAAAATGTTCTTCCAATATTAGCGAAGGATTTTAATATTGTTGTTCTAGGAAATAACTGGTGGGGTGATCCAACCCCATTACAGAAGAAATATAAGATGTATCCTTCATCGAATCGTTTTCAAACTGCACCTTTTGGTGAGCAACGTATTCGAGAAATTGTAAAAGCTGAAGCTCCTGATTTAGTATTTACAATCAATGACATGTGGATTGTCAATGAACAATATCGGCAAATACAAGATTGGCATAAAGAAAAACGATTTAAATTCGTAGGTTATTGTCCTATGGATTCATATAACTGGACAGGATGTTTAGCAGATACAGCTAATGATTGGGACGGTATTGTTTCTTATACAGAATTTGGTGCGCATGAATTTATTAAAGGTGGTATTAAGCAACCAGTAGCAGTCATACCTCATGGTGTAACACCAGGTCAGTTTTATCCTAAAGCTCGTAAGGAAGCTAGGAAAGAACTTGGATTAGAAGAAGATGTCTTTGTTGTATTTAATGGTAATCGTAATCAATTCCGTAAACGGCTTGACATTACTATTGCTGCATTCGCAGAATTTGCAGTAGATAAACCAGATACCCAACTCTACTTACATATGGGTATGAAAGATCAAGGCTGGGATATTATGCAAGTTTTTGCAAGAGAAATGAAAAAGAATGGATTAGATGCTAATGGTCGAATTATTCTTACTGCTAATACAAATGATCCTCCTAATGTAGAAGTTGAAACTTTGAATACTATCTATAACACAGCTGATGTAGGCATCAATACATGTAAAGGAGAAGGTTGGGGCTTAGTAAGTTTTGAACATGCTGCTTGTAAAGTTGCTCAAATTGTTCCGGCACATACATCATGTCGAGAAATTTTTGAAGGCTATGCTCCTTTAATTAAATGTGATCATATTGATGTCGATACAAATTATTCAAGAGAGATGCCATGTCCTTCAACATCTGATCTAGTTAAAAAATTAAATGAGCTTTATCATGACCGTACAAAATTAGATGCTGTAGCACAGCTTTGTTATGAACGTGTCTTAGATCCTCAGTTTAGTTGGGAAACAATTGGTGCACAATTTGGTGGTGTATTTGAAGATACTCTTAAGAATGTAGATCATTCAACTAAGAAACCAAAACGACGAAGAGCTAAACGAGCAAGAAAAAGACAACCAAAAAGGGAGATAGGGTCTGATGTATAGACAAATAAAATTCAGACCATGGGGATGGTGGATGAATCTTTATGAAGAGCCAGGATATCTTGTCAAGATTATTACTATTAATAAAGGCCATCAATTAAGTTTGCAGCAACATAAACATAGAGATGAGACCTGGACTATTGCTCGTGGAAAGGGAGAAATATTTTCTGACAACTTTTGGCAAACAGCTCGTGAAGGCAAAGTAGTCAAGATTAGAAAAGGTAGTCCTCACCGAGCTAAAGCAGAAGATGACAACCTAGTCATTATCGAAGTACAGCATGGTGAGATTCTTTCAGAAGATGACATCATCAGAATGGAAGATGACTATGGCAGGGTTGCAGAAACACAGAATGAATGATTTTTTCTTTAAGCATGGGCTAAATGACACTTTGATTCTGAGTCTTATGAGACTTAAGAAAACATAGAATGAAAATGTAATTTAGCTCTATACTTAAGAAAATTTAATCTCATTCTTGGTTTTACTGCACATGTCTCGCAATTACAAAGAAATGCCTGAACTCTGGAGAATACAGGAATTATTTGAATTGTCAGATGAATACCCCAGTGGATTGGTCTGGGCCGTAGATAAAGCTGGATATAAAAAAGGAGATGTTGCTGGAAAATTAAATAAGACAAATAAATATTATTTTATTTCTATTGATAATGAAAGTTATATGGCTCATCGTATTGTTTATTATTTACGTACAGGTAAATCTCCTGATTATCACAGTGTGCAACATACTTTTTCTAACCGAAATAAAGACAACCGATTAGAATTAAGAGCAACGTATATACCTAAGAATGCGAAAATTTCAAAACGTTGCAAAATCTTGGCATAGATATGTCTGATCTTGAAAAATTGATTGAATTCTCAGCTGATGCAGGACCCTTTCGTTATATTCCTGACATCGATAATATAAGTCAAGAAGCATTAGACAAAGCTGATTACTACAAAGGTTTTCCTTGTTTGTATGGACATGTAATTAGGGATAAAAAATCCCATTGGTGTTATCACTGTGCTATAAAAATACAATCTAATATCTGTGGTTTCGATATTAATTATTTACATAATGATTACAAAATGAAATATTTCCGTTTATGGAAAAATATAGATTTTAATTTATTAGATCCTGAATTATGTTGGAATATTAATTTACCAGGTACTAATTCACCTCGTCGCTTATGTTTTCCTTCTTATCGTACAGCTTATAGTGATCAAAAATCTGAGAACATAACTGCTCATAAAGCTATTTATCAATCAGCTTGGGGTGATGTAGGTTCTTTATTCGTAACCAGAATTTGTGGAAACCCCTGGTGTGGGAACCCACTACATATGACATCAAGATGGAATAGAAGACATCCACCAAGAACCATGGATCCATTTTGCGTTGAGTTCGATGCACAGAAATTAATGCGTATTAGTAAGGCTAAGCTTTTAAAAAGAAGCAATGAAATTCTAAAAGAAGATTATAAAAAAACAATAGCTCATCCTTTAGAGGTTAAAGATACTCCCGATTATGATGAAGGATAGCCTTGGTAGTTAAACTTAATAATGGCTCGCAGTCAATCAACACAGCGACAAAGGACAGCAGCAAATCCTTTATCTCTTGGAACTTTTAATGAAACTACTTTACGTTACTTAACAGGTAGATTAGGTGGTGCCAATGAGGTGGTTGCTGGCGGTTATGGTGGAGGAACATTAAATCATTGGTTTAAATTAAAATTAGAAACGAGTGCTTGGGTTATTACGGTTAAAGGAGGTGGATGGGAAAAATGGTTTGATTTATCTGCTTACGATATAAATAAAAAACCAATTTCAGGTAGAGGTATATTCGATGCAGATAGTGTTAGCACATTAAGTGATGGAAGTCTTGTTAATCCTTATGTTGGGCATATCATGTCTGCTCAATCAGATTTATATAACCAATACAATCCAAACCGTTTAGATAAAGGAGATTCTCGTTATTATCCTTTAGATGTTGGTGAATATTTATTATGTGTATCTAGTACTTTAAATATTCCATTTGATTATGCAATTGGAATGGTCATTGAAATGGCCGATCCATTTCCTGTTTATTTAACAGAAGATTATTCACGTTTAATGTATGAAGATGAACCAACAGAAAGTGATATTATTTGCGATACAACACCTAATTATACAGGTGCAGAAGATCATGAACATTCTCTGACAGAATGGAAGACAGCATGGGCTAGGGAACGTCAGGTATATGAAAAGTTCCCTGATATATTTGCTCCTTTAACTACTAGACCATAATGGACTCTAATAAATATACAGAAATACTTGATGAACAATATGAAAAAGTAATAAAAGAAATAAAGAATAAAGATTTACACGCTAAGTTTGAAGAGGACTGTGAGAAGACTCCTTATCTTCAACAGTGCAAAATGTATGATGATTAAAGTTAATGCCTAAGAATGACTCTCCGAATTACCCGAAGGAAGACAGTATCAATTACACGTTTGCCGAAGGGTTTTTTACTGAAGCTCCAGATGAGACCATGGATTTATACAAAAGAAGGCGTAGTATGGATAGCGAGTTTCGCAGTGGGAAAAAGTACAAGACAGATCAACGATTGGATGATGCAAAAAAAGAACCAAAGGGTCCGCCGGATGGATTCATCTTTGACAGGTAAAGAAGGAAATAGAACACAAGCTATTGCAATACGACAAGTTAGAGATTGGGTAGAACAATTACCAATAGGTGATTCATTAACCTTGAGATGTGAATCCAATCTTTCAGAAAAACAGTTTAGAGTATGGAAGAAATGGTTTACCAAACATGAAGATTCGTCTTGGGAAATTTCTGAAGATCATAAAGCATTTTTCTTTTATAAAGATAAGTAATAGAATATAAGAATTGAATCCTGAAACCAATGCCTGAAATCGTTACTGTTCTTCTAGCTCTCCATGCTTTAGCTAGTGCTATTACTGCGTTAACTCCGACTCCAAAAGATGATGTCTTTGTTGCAAAAGCGTATAAGATTATTGAAAAAATAGCTTTAGTAGTAGGTAAAGCAAAACAATAATGAAAATAACTGTTAAAGATAATTTTTTTAACTGTGCAGATCAATTACGTGATATAGCTTTATCTTTAGATCGTTGGGTTAAAGCTGATACTGTGGAACATCCACAAGGATGGAGAGGTTTAAGAACATTACCTTTACGTGAATATAAAATTCAATTATTAGATAGTATTACAGAACAATTATTTAATTATCTTTGGATTGTCCATGATTTAAATAATTGGCGTTATCCACCATACACTGATCCTGTAAATCCTCCTTCACGATTAAATAATTTTTTACAGGATCCTATGATTAGTACTTACTTTCATCAAGCTCCTGCATATATTATTAATTCACGTGTGAATTTTAATATGATGAAATATCATGCAGATTATCTTTCTTGTGCAGGTGTTATTTATTTAACTCCAAATGCTCCTGAAGATGGTGGTACTTCAATATTAGATTTTGATAAAAATAAAATTATCAATATAGAAAATAAATACAATAGATTAGTTGCATATGATGGTTTTAATACACATGCTCCCAGTAATGTTTTCGGTAATGATTTAAATACTAATCGTTTAACTTTAACTTTTTTTATTCATGAAAAGGATGATGAAGAAGAATTTAAACAACGCGATGAAGAATTCTTAGATATTGAAGAAATAAAAAAACTTCCTGATTATGAAGCTAATGGACTTCTTGCTTATCCTTTTAGCAGTTAGGAACAACATTATCTATCCAATTTTTAAAACTATATCCAACCCATTGACCATACTTTCTATTTAATACTTTATCTTTTATAATATTTTCAAATTCATGATCAGGCTTGAAAGGAAGTGTTTTTGCATGATCCCAAAATTCTGTATCATATTTTGATCCGTATTGATAATGCCAAAGAATAAAGGTTTCAACTTTTTTTATTTCACGTCGAATGTAATCATTTATTTGTATTTTATATTTAGGTGGATTGAAATAAATTTCTAATGTTCTACTTGCAATTCTTGTATATAAATCAATAGAATTAGCTTCTAAAGGTTCTATGAAAGTTGCTCTATTTCCCTGTAATACAGTACGTCTTCCAACAAAAATATTCTTTGCCATATAGTTTTCAAATGTCATTTCATGCTCTACAGTTTTTAAATTAAATCGATTTAAAAAATCTTCTGTAGCTTCTTCTTTTGATGTAATATTTGTATTGTATAAATATCCATAAGAAACACTATCTATATTTGGTATAACAAAAGTCCATCCATTAGGAGTAGCTATTGTCTTTGTATATACTAAATTTTTATCTTTTTTATTTTTTTTACTAATAAGTGCTGCATTAACAGGACTATATAATTTATCATATTGTTTTTCATCTTTATTATTTCTACCTCTACAATCAAAAATCATATCAGCATCAATCTCTTCTTCTGGATTTATTATTGTTTTTTCAATAACTGTGAAATCTGGAAAATTTAATATACAATTAGATAATTTTTTAGGTGTGAAATGAATTGCAACTTCTTGGAAATTAAAAGGATGAAAGAATTTTTCTTTTTTCTTTCCCCATCCTTCATATAAAATACCTGTTTTAAAAGTAGCATCAATTGAATTTTCATACCAATTTGTATTTAAGACACTATGTATTAAACCTGGTGTACCTAAAGCTGTTCCTTGCCCAACTAATTCAATAGGATATTTTTTAGAATCATGATAAATAATAATTTCACAATTTATTTTATATTCTCGAAATGCTGCATATGCAACTAAAGCAGTTATGCAGCCTGCATTACCTGCTCCAACAATTGCTATCCGAACCATTTAGCATTCAATTGGAGTGAACCACCAAACTGTACCACCTTTTTCATCAACTGTATGCTTTAATTTCTGTGCTTGATCTCGTTCTAAACTTACACACACAGTTTCTTTCTCTAACTCGTAGCACATATTGACTTTAATATATGGTCGAGGATTAAGTGTCATACTCCTATACTAAACAAATATGGGATATTTTTACAAATGGCTGAAGAGAAAAGTGCGGAAACCCTAGAAGAAAAAAAGGATCCTAAGAAGAAAAGTATGCTTGGAAAAGTTAAATCTGCACTACTACCAGATCAAGAAGAACAGGCTGCAATCATCTCTACAATGGTGAGAATTGGAGTGCTAGTTTGGTCAGGAGGAATATTAACATTAAATTATGTGACGTTGCCTGGGCTTGCACAACAGAAAATAGATCCAACCTTTATAGCTTCAGTGTTCACGGGAGTTTTGGCCAGTTTTGGAATTGCTACAGCTTCTAAAAAAGGTGATGGAACTATGAAAATGAATGGTGATAGTGGCCAAGTAAGTAAGAAAGATATGGAAAAAATGATTGAACGTGCTGCTACTCAAGCTGCTGTACAAACAATTAGAATTGAACAAGCACCTTTAGTTATCAAAGCTGAAAGTCCTAAAGAACAAACTAAGTATCCTATGTGAAACAAGACGAATTAGATCCAGTAAAAGTTAATGAAGCTCTTAATGAGATTCGTCCGTATATTGAGGCGGATGGGGGATATCTTGAATTTGTAGAGATTGATTACATTGATAATGGACCAGTTGTTAAAGTTCGTTTACATGGTGCATGTTCAACATGTGCAATGAGTTCACAGACACTGAAGATGGGAATAGAAAGACATTTACAAATGGTATTTCCAGAGATTTATGAAGTTATTCAAGTGTTGTAATATGAAATTTATAGTCGATATAAAACAGAATGAGTCTTCTTTCTAGTCAACAATTTAAGATTCTTCAACTACCAAATTGGCAACATCATTCTAAGAAAGAACAGAAACCTACAAAAAAACCAAAGGCTTTGAGACGTGCCCGACATAGACTTAAATCATTGATTAAAAAACTGAGGCGAAACTAATGTTATGTCCTAGAGGAAAAATGAGTGTTAAAGATCATCAAAGATGGCGTTTAAAAATGCTTAATTTTTGTCGTGATCGTTTAGAACAAAAGATTGCTGGAATTGATGCTTCGATTGCAACCTTATTAAAACAAATGGAAAGAGATGAAAATAGATGTGAAATTTGCAATGAAGAAGTATGTGAACATCAGAAAAATGATGATCCTAAAACATAGGTAATTACTACCAATTAGAGTGAAATGGTCTGCTGAAATGTAATGACCAAGCACTATCTTGTTGGGTATCGTGATTCTCAACAACAGCATCATGATTTATGTACTTATGCCGATAGTTGTTGGGATGCTGAACATGTAGCTAAGGAAGATGATCCTTATTTACATGAGCATCCTCACTCAATTACGTCTATTATTGAAGAAGATTAAGTAAACACATGACTGATCCACTTTCGTTAGACGCTGCACAGGAAACTAGATTAGTAGTTCAAGCATTAAAGATCGAAAGATTAGAAGAGAAACAAGAAGAATTGAGAGAAAGATTAAAGGTTGTTGAAAAGTGGGTTATAGGCGCAGCGGCTGTTTTAGCAGCTGGAGTTACAGTTATAGGATTTGCTACAAATATTTCTAAGGCATATCTCTAATAGACTAAGAGAAGCAATTAAACTTAATAATATGTGGAAGTTTCTTTCACTATTCTTCTTGCTTCTTTTTAGTCCTTTATCTGTTAAAGCAGATTTGGTACATAGGCTATCAACAAGTACTCAGCTCACAGTAAATGGAGCAGCAACAAGTGCAGAAAGAATAGGTAGTACGTATGCAGTATCAGGTTCTAATATTAAAGTTGCTACTGGAAATAGTGATGTATTTGGTGGATTAACTGCTGGAAGTGCAACAGCTGCAGCAACATATAAAGCTGGTACTTATGATATAAATACAGCAGGATCTGCATTCAGTTTTTCAGAATCGTGGACCCAAGGGGATGCAATACCCGCAATTGGAGCAGGTGTAGATGTAACGTCTGGAGTTGTTGCAGATATGCCAGCTTTTGGTGATACAACAACACAATCGGGCGGTGTGGCTGGTTCACTCGCAGGTACTATTTTGAGTTCTGGAATTATGACCTTGACTGCCGGAGGTGCTGGGACTACGGCAACGGGACAATTTGTAAGTGAAATAACTGTTGGGGATTAAAATGACAAAACTTCCTCCTCAACCAACGGCTAAAGATACTGCTGTCTATAACAATATTCGTCAACAATTGATGAATAATCAAATTACAGATAGAGATGTATATGAGATGTTAAAAAAAGGTGCTTTTACACCTGGTACTCAAACTTTGTTATATGACATCATTGATTTTGGACATCACCAAGCAGATGATGAATATCAAGCATTTTTAAAAGGCTATAAAATACCAGGATGAAACGGCTGTTAACGCTGTTATTATTATTTGCTTCTCCTGTAGGTGCAGTTCCTGTCGTCCCGAATTTTCAAACTGGAAATATGACGTCCCATACGGAAACAACATCTAAGGTAACGGAAACGATAAATTCGATAGATTATCAAACAGGTTGGCAATATACAGTTACAGGTAATAACATACAAGTAGATAGTAATAGTCTGGTTCCACCAGCAAGTACGTCAACAAATACAATTAATGGAGTTACATCTACGTGGGCAAGTTTAGATGCAAGCAATATGCCAAACTTCTCAATCAAGAATGCGGATCAACCATTTCAATTCACAACGACATTAAGTCAACCTGGAATGAAGCGGCAAACAATAATACAAAGAACAACCGATATAACTTCAGTGACAGATACCGTTTCAAGCTTCAGCCAGTAAAGTTAATAAAGTATGGTTTACTTGCTCTTTTAAATGTCTTTCCGACAGCGGCGTATGGAACAGATGTGGGGGGTGTTAGTGCTACTGCTAACCCTGTCGCTAATAGTAGTGGTAGTGTCACTAATCAAGCCATCCAAGTCCTCCAGGGACCGTACATTACCGATACCTTTGGGGGTGGAGTCTCGTGCCAAGGTCCTACTTTAAATATTACTCCCTTCTTGACTCAAACTAAATCTTGGCAGTTCCCATATGAGCCAACCTATAACGATCCTGTCTATAACAATGCAGATAATAATGATGATGGGATCCCAGATAATCCTGGCCAAGTGCTTTATCATATTCCAACACGTACTGGACAGAAGGATCAACACAATTGGAATTGGGGATTATCAGCAACAGTTTCTATTCCTTTAGATGGTGGTATTCAAGAACGTTGTAAGACGGCTGCCACAAATCAAAATAATATAAATCATCAAATATTAGTTAATAAAAGATTAGATTTTGAAATGGCACGATTAAAACATTGTGCAGAACAAAGGAAGCTTGGTGTGACTTTCCATCCTCAATCACCATCTGCAAAAATTTGTGCTGACATTGTGGTTACAAATCCACACGGAGTTATTCCACAACATTCACACAGTATTCCTACCAACCCTTCCTCATCCTCCTCAGTTCCATTACAGCTCGATTCCTCTCTCTCTGGAGAAGTCTTCTTTCCCTCAAAGAAAGTTCCTTTGGTTCCTTTCCTAGTACCTTCTGAATCTTCCCCATCACCTTCTTTATCGTCGGCTTCAAAACCTTCAGGAGCAGATCAGCTAGGGGTTTTGCAAGTAGGGCACTTCCGGTCGCAACAGTCGCAATCACCGCAGTAGTTGTGACAAGTTGAGGAGCAGGTAAATATTGTTCTGCAACTCCAATATCCTCATACAAAATAATACAAGTTTGTTTATCTTCACTAAGTTCAAAACCTGAAACTTTCTCTGTTTTATTTTGTGCGATGTCACCTAAACGTGGCGAATTAGGTCCAGGACAGGGAACTTCTGTGTCCGGTTGGGGAATCTCAGGTATATCGGTCTTTGGTGGAGTAGGAGGTGGAGCATCAGTTGCCTTATAGTCAGGAACAATTGCTTCTTTAACAAAAGTTAAATTCTCAGGAACATAGTCCATAGGCCGATAGCTCGGTACTGAACCATCAGGACATAAAGTAATTGTTTTATTTGGATCTTCTGTTTTTAAATTTTCCGATTTTCTATTTGCAGGATGGTATTCAACACATCCAGGTAGATCAATAATTGGAGCACCTATAAATAAAGTCACAGCAGGAGCATTAGGTACTGCATGTGAAGGTGCTGCTAAATAAGGAGGAACTATTGGTAAATCTAATGAACGTATTCCAATTTCAGGAATCTCAGCCATTAAAGTTTAGGAGCTGGCATTAAAGGCATTGCTGGACCTGTTGTTGTAGGCATTGCATCTTCTACAGCTCCGCCAGCCAAGCCACCAAGTGAACCAGTAACTGATTTAAGAACTTGAGACTTGACACTATCAACCAATTTATCTCGTTGTAGGTATACATATAACCCACTCCCAACAACGGTAAGAGATACAACGCCAGACGCAATAGCAATGATGTTGACAATTTTTTGCATGAGACCTAATACATGTATTCCTATCTTAATCAATTAAACTCCAACTACGCCACCATTTAGTGATTACATACTTGTTTTCACTGATAGGTGGAAAAGCTTCATGCATTGTATTTTTATTAGGTATCCCAATAGGATTTAAATTATTCCAAAATATAGCTGTTCCTTTTTTGGGTTTGATTTTTAATCCCAGGTGTTTGAAATATGTTTCTCCTCCTTCTTCTACATCATTTAAATAGACCATGAAAGTCCATGTTCTTTGTCCCATCCATTCTGTATATGTTTTATGTTCATCGGTATTCCAATTAAAATAATCATGATGTTCTTTATAGTATTCACCTGCACAATATTTTTGAATTTGTAAAGTTTCACCTAAGTTCTCTTTAATTCCTAATGCTTTTGCAATTAAGATATCAATCCATCCAACAATTTTATTATCTGTACATTTCATATCTGCAGTACTACTTGTGCGATATTCACTAAATACAGTTTTTCCTTCTGGATTTGAAACAGATGATTTTCGTGTAATTCTATTTGCAACGGTGACTAGTTCATCACATTCACGATCATTTAAAAATTGATCATATTGATAGATTTGGGTAAAAGGATAATAAATACGTTTTGCTTTTTTTGTAATACGTAAATTATAAAATTTTAAATAATTTATAAAAAAAGGTTTCTTACGAAAAGGAAGATTATTTAATAAATCATCAGCTTGATCTTCTGTCATTCCGATCATATCTGTTAGACATGAACGAATGCTTTTTTTATTTGATCCTCCTAATGCTCCTTCAATTACAATCTTCGTTAAAGAAGGATCGATCATTATGCAGCTTCAAGTGCTGTTACTTTAGCTGATAATTCTTTAATAGCAGTTAACATATGCCACATAATCTCATCTGTATCTACAGTTTTAACTCCTCTAATATCTGTAGTAACACATTCAGGAAGTACAGCTTCTAATTCTTGAGCAATAAGACCAATTTGAGTACCACTATGTCCTAGTGACATTTTCTGTTTCCATTCACCTTTTGTCCCTAGACCAGCATCTTCATCTGCTTGAGTCCATTTTTCTTGATTGACATTAGGGAATTCAGATCTATCAATTTCATCTTCGGTTTTATACTCAAAGTTTCTAACTTGAAGTTGATCGATAGCAGATAATCCTATATTATTATTGACAATATTTTTCTTTAATCTTTGGTCAGATGTTGTAGTCCAAGAAGAAGAGTTATTACCTTGAGTACAAGCACCACCAGAACTACCATATAACCATACAGCAGCAGCTCCAGGTGAGTGATCTCTATGAGCTAGATATATCTGACCCCATCCTCCAGTCTGATTTCTTCCTGCTTGTCTACCGAAGGCTGCCATTTCGTAGTCATTACTTGAATGACTCCAAGTTGAGCCTGCTTGGAATCCAACACAAGTATTCAAACCTGAATTTAATAATTTCCCAGCTTCCCATCCAACATGTACATTCTCAGAAACAGCACCTAAAGTTGTACCTGCGTTTTCACCGATACAAACATTCTGATTACCATTTCCTGAACTAGCTCCAAAGGCATTATATCCAATAATAGTATTTCCTCCACCGGTAGTTATAGAATCACCTGCATAACAACCCATAATTGTATTGTTAGCACCTGTAGTAATAGCTTTACCAGCATATCCACCTACAGCAGTATTATAATTAGCAGTCGTTTGAGCAAATAAAGCTTCTCTACCTATAGCAACATGATCAGATCCGGTAGTGTTGGTATCCATAGTTTTCCAGCCTATGGAGACGTTATTAATAGCAGTAGTAATATTCTCTAGAGACTTCATACCTATGGCAACATTATTGCCACAAGTAGTGCCATCTTTCATTGCTAAACTACCTATAGCAACGTTAGAAGAACCTGTAGTTTGGTCCATTAAAGCTTCTTGACCTACAGCAACATTATGGTCACCAGTGGTATTAGTCTTTAAAGCTTCTCTACCTACAGCAGTATTGCTACCAGCTGTTGTGTTACTTTTTAAAGCATCTCTACCTAGAGCAGTGTTATAAGCTCCTGTAGTATTTGCATAAAGTGCGTAAGATCCTAAGGACGTATTTTGTGCCCCAGTTGTTGTAAGTTTTGAAGCATAAAAACCTACGGCAGTGTTATGGTCTCCACCAGTTGTAAGTGTATTTAAAGCTTCCCATCCAACAGCAACTACATGATTAGCAGTTGTTGCAGCTTTTAGTGCGCCTCCACCTATTGCTACTGCTTGTGCACTGTCATAATTTCTTAGAGCTTCATATCCAACAGCTACATTTGATGCTGCACTAGTAGCAGAATCAGCTAAAGCATAATTACCAACTGCAGTATTAAATTGCCCATTAGTTAAAGTCTTCCCAGCTTGAAAACCAATTCCTACATTATGCGATGCAGTATTAACAGCAGCTAAAGCTTGTCTACCTACAGCACTATTATAATCTCCAGTTTGTAAATTAATTAAAGCACCAGATCCTAAAGCTGAGTTATCTGTTGCCGTTGTAGTTGAATAGAAAATTTCATTACCTATACCTACATTACGTGCACCAGTTGTTATATTTCTTCCGGCAGTAACACCAATGACAACGTTAAAACTACCTGTAGTATTTGATAATAAAGCTTGGCTTCCAACAGCTACATTATTAGCAGCTGTATTAGCTTTTAAACTTTGATAACCAAGAGCAGTGTTATTACTACTAGTGGTATTGCTCATTGAAGCATCTGTACCAATTGCAGTGTTATATTGTCCTGTTGTATTGCCATATAAACATTGATAACCCATTCCTACGTTATGACTTGCACTTGTAGCTGCATATGCTGCATTCCATCCAATAGCTGTGTTATAAAGACCTGTACAAGCTGAAAGAGCTTTATAACCTACTGCTGTATTGCGATCTTGAGTTGCTGCTTTTAATGCTTGATATCCAACAGCAGTATTATGAACTCCACCTGTTCCATCTTTTAACGCCTCTGCTCCAACCGCTGTATTGTAATCGGCACTAGTTGCAGACTTTAAAGCTTCATATCCAATACCAGTATTATTGGTTGCAGTTGTGCAAGCATATAAAGAGAATACCCCTACGGCAACATTCTTCTGTCCAGTTGTGCAGGCATTCAAGGCTGAATAAGCAAGAGCTGTATTTCTTTCTCCTGTCGTTAAGTTTTCTAAAGCAGCACCACCAAAAGCATCATTATAATTACCTGTCGTTGCAGTTTTTAAAGCCCATCTACCAAAAGCAGAGCAATTATCAGCACTAGTTAATGCATTACCTGTATAAGATCCAAATAAAGTATTGTAATAACCATTTGCATCAATATTGCCACCTGTATTAGAGCCAGCAACTGTATTTTCTCTTGCATCACTATCTACACCACCACCTGCAGCTTCCCAACCGCATTTACCATTAGCATCGACAGTTAGAACATAATCTTCAGTAGCAGTTGTACTTTTAATATCAAAGTTTAATCCAGGTATTCGGAATCTAGTGATACTTGAATTACCTATATTTACTTCATTGCTTATTGTTGCAGCACTTGGATCAGAATCCTGTCCTATACAAATATTGTTAGAACCAGTTGTGATAATATTTCCAGCATTTTTTCCTATACAAATATTGTTACCACCTGAATTAATATATTGTCCAGAATATTCTCCTAAAGCAAGGTTATGATCTCCAGAGAGTTGAGAACCCATAGCTTGTAATGAGTTATATCCAACAGCAATATTATTACCTCCAGTTTGTACCCCATAGCCAGCATAAGGACCAATACAAATATTTCTACTTCCAGTTGTAACTTTATAAGATGATTGATTTCCTATCGATACATTTTCATAAGCTGTCGTCATATAATAACCAGCTTGATAACCAAGTAAAGTATGATTATTACCTGTAGTTAATTCTCTTCCAACATTTTGACCTACACATGTATTTTGATAACCAGTAGTAGAAAGAGGAGATGTTTCAGAACCTATAGCAACATTGCAATATCCAGTTGTATTTGAAACTAGAGTACTAGCACCTAAGCAGGAATTATTACCTCCTGTTGTTGTAACTTTTCCACTATAGTTTCCAACGAAAGTATTATAACTAGGTGTTGTTTGAGCTGCTCCTGCTAATGCTCCAACTAAAGTATTTCTCATTCCTGTTGTTACAGCAGCACCTGCTAATGCTCCAATGGCAGTAGTTAAATGAGCACTAGTTGCTACAGTTAAAGCTTGATATCCAACAGCTGTAGTTTCTTGTGTATATTGTCCAATTGTTTTTCCTGCTTCATAACCAATAAGAGTAAGTCTTAAAACATCAGCTCCTGCTAATCTTCCTGCTTTATGTCCTATTGCAGTAATACCAGTTCTATCTGTGACTGTTTTTGCTGATTCAAAACCAATTGCAATATTGCCTGCACCTGTAGTGTTCTCAAGTAAAGTATTTGTACCTATAACAATATTGTATCCACCTGTTGTGGTTTTCATCCCGCTATAACTACCGACAAAAACATTACTAACACCAGTTGTCTGATCTCGACCAGCTTGATTAGCTAAAAATATAGAGTCACTACCAGTTGTTAAACTTTTTCCAGATTCATATCCAAAAGCAGTATTACCAGCTCCTGTTGTACTTGCATTTAAACTTTTAAATCCAATAGCATTATTACTATTTCCTGTGGTATTAGTTGCTAATGCATAACTACCTAAAGCAGTATTAAAGGTACCTGTAGTTATTGCAGTACCTGCATCATATCCAATTAGAGTATTATCGTCTGGATCTGTTCCACTAAAAGAATCACCTGCATTAGTACCACCTACAGTGTTTCTCTGTGCATCAGAAGATAATCCACCAGCAGCAGCCCAAGATAATACTCCACTCGCATTACTAACTAATGCATGACCAGAAGTCGCAGCATCTGCAGAAGGTAATGTCCAAACAACATTACTGCTGACAGTACTAGGTGCTTGGAAGCCTACATAATGAGATGCATCTGCATCATTCCATCGAACATCTGCTGGAAATGCAAAATCTCCAGTTGATGCAATTGATGCAGGTATAACTGTGCCATCACTAGGAGTTCCTACTGCGTAAGAATCTCCTAATACAGTTGCAAAGAATGTTGTTCCAGCTACAGGTGCAGTTGTAAATGTAAGGTTTGATCCACTAACTGTATAGTCTGTATCTGGTTTTTGAATTACACCACCCAGTGATAATAAAAGATTACGGGCAGTCCCTGGGATAATTGCTGATGAACTTACAGCAAGAGAGAATCCGGTAGTACTTCCGTTAAAACTCCCTGCTATATCATCACAAAGACTGTATCTTCCTACAACAGGTGACTGACCTAAATATGCCATTTAGCTATAAGAACTTACTATGCTGTTCCTATTTTACCTTCAACAATTACAGGAATTGAATGTTATTCAACAGGAACAGCTTCTGTTACTGGTTCTTCTCCATTATCTTCCCCTGGAGGTTCAAGAGCTTGCAATTCTAGGATTGCACCATTAATAGCAACAGCTTTTTCACGTTCAACGCTAGCCATTTGCATAGCTTGGCTATTACGATCAATAGCTTCTTGAAGACCTTTTTTAAGTTCTTCTACTCTTTCTGAAATTACCGACATTGTATTTTAGGAACTATCGAAATTATAGTCCTTAATACTTAGCTTTACCAGCTGTTACTGCCGCATCATAAGTAGAAAAGTCCTCACTTCCCCAAATAGAAGTAGTTCCGTCTTCTTTTTTATAAGCTTTAATGATTTCAATGTGATCTACATTGCGCTTAAGAGTCTCTTTGTCCTCATCGGTAATCGTACCTTGAGCAACGATACTATTGATTAGAGTAACACTATCACCAGCGGAGGTATACACCTGTGCTACTTCTGCTGCAGTTCTTTCAGCCATGACAATAATCGAAATGATAGATCAATTTTAACAGGAATTAGCTTATGCGGCCTCTAATGCAGCAATTCTTGTTTCAAGAGCATCGTTTTTAGTTACGAGTTCTTTGATTGCGTTAACTAATACAGGAACTAAACGTTCGTACTTAAGACCATATGCAGTATCATCTTCGTTTAAATTGACTACTAGCATATCATCTTTACTAGAAGGATTACCTTCAATAGCTAATACATCCTGTGCTAAGAATCCGATATGTTTTCTAGCTTGTTTCTTACTACCATCAGGAGTATTATCATCATACCAGCATCTTTTATCCCATCTATAACTAACAGGTTTTAATTGATTAACCCAATTCAAACCATGTGTAAAGTTAACTATATCAGTTTTATCTCTTTGGTCAGAAGATGAAATAGAGGTATCATTACAATAAAGACTTGATATATTACCATTACCTAAAACTATTATATTACTTGTTGTGGTTATATTTCCAGAAGGTGAACCAGCTTGACCAGCTTGATAACCAATAAAAGAATTATTACTTCCAGTAGTGACAGCATGCCCTGAATCTCTACCTAAACAAGAGTTTTGAGCACCTGTAGTTACATTATATAAAGCGTTATAACCTATAACACAGTTATCACTACCAGTTGATGATACTCCTCTACCAGCACCGTTACCTAATAAGCAATTCCCAGAACCAGTTGTAATACCTGATCCGGCTTTAAATCCGACAACAGTATTATAACTACTTGTTGTAAGAGATGAAAGAGCCTCGAAACCTACAGCAACATTACGTGTGCCTGTTGTTTGGGTTTTTGCAGCGGCATAACCTAATGCAGTATTATTGTCACCAGTTGTATTAGATTGTAATGCTTTACTACCAAAGGCATCATTATAACTAGCTGAAGTATTAGCAGTTAACGCTAAGTATCCCGTTGCAGTGCAATGACTGGCTGTATTTTGAAATAACGATCCATGTCCAATAGCTATGTTATAACCACCTGCTGTATTAACACGGTTTGTATCATTACCCATGGCAATGTTATAACTACCTGAGGTAATTGCACGTAAACTATCTCTTCCTACGCAAACATTATGCGTACCGGTCATGGCCCCTTGCATACATTCTGCACCGATACCTAAGTTATAACTACCAGTCGTTACTCCTTTACCTGCTTCTCTACCCATGAAGGTACATTGCGAAGCAGTAGTTAAATTTAAACCTGCATACCAACCTACAGCCGTATTGTGGTCTCCAGAAGTATTTGCGCCTAAAGCTGCTCTACCAATAGCGGTATTATTTGATGCAGTTGTGCTTGCATCTAAAGCACTATTTCCAATCGCAGTATTATCATTTCCCGTTGTAATTGCTTGTCCAGCACCTTTACCAACAGCTACATTACTACTACCAGTAGTGTTCTGCCTAAAAGCATCTCCACCTATGCCAACATTACCACTTCCTGTATTAGTATTTTCTCCTGCCATTGCACCTACAAAAACATTTTGATCACCTGTTGTTAGCTGTCTTCCGCAATCATATCCATAGGCAGTATTTTCCTCAGCACCAGTAGTTAAAGCACTTCCTGATCTATAACCGGCATAAGTATTGTTTCCACTATCTGATGCTTGCCCATTTCCACCATTGAATAATTTTACATAAGTTTCACCAGTAGACGTTCCGCCTGCAGCTTCCCATCCTGCTTCTCCATTGGAATCTACAGTTAGAACATAGTCATTTGTAGCTGTTGTATCTTTAACAACAAAGTTAATTCCTGGTATACGGAATTTAGTAACTGAAGTATTACCTAAAGTTATTTCATTAGATACTGTTGCTGAACTAGCTGCAGAATCCTGTCCAATACAAGTATTATTCTGACCACTTGTTATATTATTACCAGATTGATGACCTAATGCAGTATTACTACCACCTGTTGCAGCTGCTAAAGAAGCAAATCCTATTCCAGTTAAAGCATATGATGTTGTATTTACTCCGCAAGCGAACTTACCAACTGCTGTGTTTTCTCCACCAGTTGTATTAGCTTTAAGTGATTCATAACCAACAGCAGTATTTGGAGTTCCTGTTGTATTCGCCATTAAAGACGAATGTCCTATGCCAACGTTATAACTACCTGTTGTAGTTAAAGCAACAGCGTTATAACCAAAGGCACAGTTTTTTTGACCTGTTGTATTTGTAGCTAGTGAGTAATAACCTAATGCATTATTTTGAGTACCAGTAGTGTTAGCTAATAGCGCATCTTTACCAACGGCTACTTGATTGGTTCCACCAGTATTAGCTTTTAAAGCTTGGTGTCCAACAGCGGTATTACTAGCTGCAGTAGTATTACTATATAAAGCTTCGTTACCAATAGCTACATTACTAGCACCAGTTGTATTAGTTTTTAATACTCTATAACCAAGTCCTGTATTATTACCTCCTGTCGTAATAGCAACAGCTGATTCACATCCTACGATTGTGTTATAACTTGCTGAAGTATTAGCCATTAAAGTTTCCCATCCTATAGCTACATTTTTATTACCAGTACAAGGACCAGTTGCCATTGCTTGGTAACCATACGCTAAATTCTGACTTGCTGTTACACCACGTCCTGCTTTATACCCTACAAAATCAGAACCATTATTTGTAGCAACGCTATAACCTGCTTGATAACCTATTGCAACACCATAACCTCCTTCAGTATTATTTTCTAATGCTTCATAACCAATTGCTACATTATAATTACCAAGAGTGTTGTCATATAAAGCGTTATAACCGATAGCAACATTATCATCACCTGTTGTGCTATTTTGTAAAGTTCCTGTGCCTATTGATACATTGCGATGTCCTGTTGTATTTGTATATAATGAATAACCACCAAGTGCAGTATTGTCATAACCTGTTGTAGTTGCTTTTAATGCACTAGCACCAACTGCAGTATTTTTAGTTCCAGTTGTAAGTTCATATAAAGCATTAGATCCAACTGCAGTATTGACATTGCCACCTGTATTTGATCTTAATGCGAAATAACCAATAGCAGTATTTTCAGATGGATTAGCTCCTACTTGTGCAAATGAAGCTTCAAATCCTAAAGCAACACATTTACTAGCAACAGTATTAGTTTTTAATGCGTTAGTACCAACAGCTGTATTCCAAGTAGCTGTAGTTTGTGAAGTTAATGCTTGATATCCAACTCCTACATTATTATGTCCAGTTGTACATAACATAATTGCGCTATAACCAATACCAGTATTTATACCACCACTTGTAGCTGCATTTAAGGCCCCTGCACCAACTGCAGTGCACGCATTGCCATTAGTATTACTTGCTAATGCAGAATCACCTACCGCAACATTATAATCAGCTCCAACAAGAACTTTTAAAGTATCATGTCCTATTGCTATATTATAATTACCTGTAGTGGCTGCTTTAAGTGCATTGGAACCTAAGACAGTATTTTTATCTCCAGTTGTAATTGCTGTACCAGCGTCATAACCAATTAATGTATTATCGGTGGCATCTGTCCCAGTAAAGCTATCACCTGCATTTGTACCACCACTTGTATTCCTTTGTGCATCAGAAGTAATACCAGCAGAAACTTCAGCCCAAATTGGATTAGCACCTGCGCCTTGAGTCTTTAAGTAATAACCAGAAGTACCTGCACCTAATCGTTGATAACCAGAACCGTCACGATATAGTAAATCTCCTTGTGTCGTTAAGGTATCATTTTGTGCATCTTCTGTCCAGACTAAATTTCCGCTTCCATCTACAGCTAAAACTTGTCCATTAGATCCTACAGAAGAAGGACTTAATTTAGCTGCAGTAACTGCTTGATTATTTAAATTACTAGTTCCGATATTGAAACTAGTTAATACATTTCCTATATAAGCCATAGTTAAATACTTGTGTCTTGAGGATTAAGCATATAAGAAACGGTTATATCAACTGCACTGGCTGTACTTGCATATGCCTTTATCCAATCTCCTGGTTCTACAATCATTTTATTTCCACTCATAAATTCTAAAGAAGCTTGAGTAGGCAGAATTCCTGATGTAATAACAGAAGCTGTAACAGCACTTCCTGTTCCTCCTGCTTTGATTAATTGAACAGTAACGTTAGTAGAATTTGCAAGTTTATTAGAAGCTAAAATACTCAGTATTACTCCATAAGTAGAAGCGGGAACTCCACTACTATTCGTAGATCCTGTAATAATTGCAGTTGGTGAAGCAGAGTTATTAGAAACACTTGCTCTACACACTGATATAAAACGAGCCATTTATTCGTTAATCCTCAGCATAATATCTTTAATTATACGTTGCTTTAACCGAGAGCAATTGCAAATACAATTGATGTATCATCTGCATAACTTTGTGAAGCCAATGTACTTCCATTTAATGTAAGTGTTGAAGAAAATGCACCATTTACAGAATTAACATTCGTACCTGTAAAAGTTGTACCTGTGACATTTACTGCAGTCATATTTGTAACTAAAGCAGATGTACCAGTAATTGTGGTTCCTGTAATATTGACAGCCGTGGCATTCGTAACTAGAGCACTTGTTCCCGTGATTGTGGTTCCCGTAATATTTGTGGCAGTTAGATTTGTAAATTTACCGTGAGTTCCTGTTACTGTTACACCACTAACTTGTGTAGTTCCTATAACATTGACACCAGTTACATTCGTAAATTTTGCATGCGTTCCTGTGATTGTTACACCACTTGTGGTTCCTTTAACTTCTAAATCACCACTGATTGTCACATCATCGGCAACAATGAAATCATCATCAACAGTAAAGTCTTGAGCTGTAACGTTTGTAAAGTTTGCTGTCGTACCCGTTATTGTTACTCCACTTATTATTCCTTTTCCTTCAATAGTTCCCGTAACCGTTAATTTATCTGCAAGAACAAGGTCATCTGAAACTGTAAGATCAACAGCATTTACATTTGTGAAATTAGCAGTTGTACCTGTAACCGTAGTTCCAGTAATATTTGTTGCTGTTGCATTTGTAAATAATGCATTGGTACCAGTGACCGTAGTACCTGTGATGTTTACCGCTGTCGCGTTAGTGAATAATGCTGACGTTCCTGTTACTGTTGTCCCTGTGATATTGGTTGCTGTTAAATTAGTAAATTTACCGTGGGTACCTGTAATAGTAACTCCACTTGTAGTTCCTTTAACTTCTAAATCACCACTAATAGTAACGTCGTCAGCAACTATAAAGTCATCATCTACTGTGAAATCTTGAGCAGTTACATTCGTAAATTGTGCAGTTGTACCAGTGATTGTCACACCACTGATAATACCTTTACCTTCGATAGTTCCTGTTACGGTTAACTTATCTGCTAGTACTAAATCATCAGAAACATTTAAATCAACAGCATTGACATTAGTGAAGTTTGCTGTTGTTCCTGTGACTGTTGTACCTGTGATATTTACAGCCGTTGCGTTGGTAAAGAGAGCTGATGTACCAGTAACAGTTGTACCTGTAATATTAACTGCAGTCGCATTGGTAACTAATAAAGAAGTCCCTGTTATTGTTGATCCTGTAAGAGTTCCAATGATTGTTGCATCACCGCTAACTGTGACATCATCTGCCACAATGAAGTCATCATCAACAGTGAAATCCTGAGCAGTTACATTTGTAAATTGTGCTGTATCACCTGTGACAAGTGCTCCACTAACTTTTGTCGTACCAATTATATTGACACCACTGACATTAGTAAATTTTGCGTAAGTACCTGTAACAGTAACGCCACTAACTTCATTCGTCCCAACAATTTTTGTTCCGGTTATATTTGTAAATTTTGCATTGGTGCCAGTAACAGTAGTACCACTTATAGTTCCACTTGAAGTGATATTACTTTGAACAATAATACTTCCACTAATTGTCCCACCTGATGTGGGCATGTAATACACATTTAAATATGCTTTAGTTCCTGATATTGTTAGTTTTTTATTTTTTAGTGCTGGGTCAGCTACATCGACATCAACAACAGTCAAGAGATCGTTTTCTGCTAAACTGAGTCCAGCTTGTTCTTGTAATTCACTAATCCTGCGATTTGCCACTATTTATTTACAAAGAAACCTTAAGTTAATTATAGGTTCCTTATCTTAGAGCTTTAATTTACTTTAATTTCTACTCTAGGTAAAAAATTGGTAACGAAATTCCAGGTAGCAGGAACACCTATAACTAAGCCACAAGAAATAATAAATACAACAATGACTTCAGCAACAGTCAAATTTCTTCTGACATACACTATTTCCGGTTGCGGCTGAGGTTCAGGTATTTGTTGTGACATGGTTTGTTCTATTGCTCGTTGTCGCGCAATTGCTTTCATTTGTTCCAGTTGTTCTGGAGTTATCTGTGCAGGAATCTGTGGTTGAGTAGGAGCTTGATTGGGAGGTAAATTTGAATCCATTTAAGCAAATCATTCAATAACAGACTAGCATCTAATAAAGGGAATGGTAATTATGCAGTATGGAATACGGAAAGGTCTTGAAGATATTGCTTGGGAGCTAAAAGGAATAAAAAATATTTTATCGTCCATGTGGCATAGTCGTTATGAAAATGGTGAAACAGATGTATTAGATCCTAATTGTTTTGCTGATGAGTATATTTCAACTGAAGAATGTGCTAGAAGATTAAATGTATCTGATCAAACTCTCCGTAATTGGATGGCATTAGGAAGACGTACGCCTGAAAAAGGATGGATAGAAGGTATACATTATGTAAATGCTTCACCTAATCCTACTAAGAAAGCAATTATTAGAATCCCTTGGAATCAATTAATACAATCGCTTGCGAAAAATCGAAAAATGGAAAACCAAGATTATCGCAAAAAAGCTTCGCCTATGTACAAATCGACCAGTGTTGGCAAATTGGAATAATGGCACATCGTTTTAAGGATGTTGATATCTCTGCTGTAACAATTGATAATCATATTGGATTATTACCAGAATCTTTACAGCGGCAAGTTGAAATATTCTTACCTCCTCATGGTTCTTTTGATGATGGTTGCTTGCAACGTTATCTAGAGAATTTAAAAAATTATGAAGAAGAAGATGCTAATTCAAATATGACCTTGGCTAATCGTTTGCGTTTAGCTTTTAAAAGTATGGAATGTGATACGATTTGTGGGAAATTTCCACAAGCTGAATTACCTTTAAAACGTCGTTTAAGATGTGTTGCTGAATATTTGATACGGTCTGGAGAATTTGATAAGGTACGTGATGAAGAAGGGAAACTAGTTAAACGCCGTGGCATTTTAGGAAAAATGGTTGTTTTATATCAACCGTTGCCTAAACTTTTAGAATCACTAGCACGTCAAGGACTTTTAGAAAAATGAACCGTAGAGAAAGATTATTAGCTTCAATTATTGGTCCTGAAATGGATGCAGATAAAGCAAAGATGTTAGACACAACAATTAAATTTATCTTGGGAGATATGTGTGTTCAATATCTAAAATTTTGGGAAGCAGAAGGTCCAGGTGTAATGGTCTTTCAACCAGAAGATGAAAAACGTTCTATGTTCTTTTTAACTTTAGAAGAAATTCATTCTGCTCAAGAAGATTCTGAACGTTCTAATCAAGATGATTTAGGTGAAAGTTTTAGACGTATTTTAAATGCTGCACAAAAAATACAACCAGAAGAAAAAGCTGGATTTATTATTAATGATAAAGAAGGCATGCGTTATTTTGAAGTTGATTTTCAAAACGTTGCTGAATCAAAAGGTTTTGGTTAGAACTATATGTATTTTAAAAAATTAGATCTGCAATTCAATCTTCCTAAAGTAAAGATTGCGGAAATTGCTCGTTGGTATGGAATTAAATTAGAAAATGAATTTAGAGGTATCTGGTATAACAATATTGAAGATGAAGATAATTGTTCTTTGAAAGCATGTCTACCAAAAGAAAATCGAGATCTATTTAATTTACATTTAATGCAAATCAATTCACTAATTTTTCCACATACAGACAGTAATGGTTCTTGTGCTATTAATTTTTATATGCATACAAATAAATGTATTACACAATTTTATGAACCAAAAGAAAATATTGAAGTTAAAAAAATTAAGAATCAAACAGATGGGAATGTATATGAATTAAAAGATTTAAATATGGGACCATCTTTTATGGCTCAACCAGGAGATGTTTATTTACTTAATACATCTAAACCCCATAGTGTTTCTCCTCCTACAGATGATTCAATTTTAAGAACTGCCTTTTGTCTTTCTACGAATTCTTTTACCTTTTCAGAAGTTGAAGAGATGTTGGCAGATAAATAATGGCTATACATGATATTCGTAAACGACGTGAAGATTTAGAACTTATAACTAATTATGATTTAGTAGCTTCGGCTCATGCATTATTAGAAGGTATTCAATTAGATGTTGCTAGTTCTAAAGTTGCAAATAAATATGTAGAAGCAGAAAACTTTTTTAGTCCTTTAGATGATGGACTAAATGCACAGCAGTGGTTTGGAAATGTTTATCTTTTTCCGCCTAGTGGAGCTTACTTTTGGGATAAACAAAATGATCGTTGGAAGATGACAAGAGCATCCTCTCCAACATTAACTTCATCTCATGCTGTTTGGTTTAGAAAATTATATAATTCTTGGTTAAATAGAGATATTAAACAAGGTTTATATTTTACTAATTGTCCCGATATGATTCGTTATGAGCAAAAGATATTTGATTTTCCAATTTGTATATTACGTACTGCTCCATTGCTATTAAAAAATACAAGTACAGGTGTCGATAAGCACAAAACTTGTACATCTTTTCTTGTCTATTTGCCTGATATACACAACTCTACAGAATCAACAGAAAGATTTATAGATATTTATTCTGAAAAGGGACGCATCCTTTGTTAGTGTGGATGAACTAAAAAGATTGAAGGCCTCATGACTTTGTTATGCGATTGGGAGATTAAAGCTCTTGCAATGGATGATCGTATGATTGCTCCCTTTACTGACCATGCGGTAAAAGAAGAGAATGGAAAGAAAATATTCAGTTATGGACTAGGTTCATATGGATATGATATTCGGCTATCTCCTAAACAATGTATGTTATTTGGAGGTAATGGATCTGGAGATTGTAATCCTAAGAATTTTGAATCTTCGATATTAAAAGAAACAGATTTAAAGGAAGATGAGTATGGTGAATATTTTTTATTACCTCCATATGGTTATTGTTTATGTGTAGCACATGAACGATTAGCTCTTCCAGAAGATATTACTGTTGTTGCTTGTGGTAAATCTAGTTATTCACGTTCAGGTATTCTTACCAATATCACTCCAGCAGAAGGAGGATGGGAAGGTTATTTAACTTTACAGATTAGTAATTGTACAAGTTTGTTTACTCGTATCTATGCTAATGAAGGTATTACGCAACTTCTTTTTTATAGAGGTAAACCTTGCCTTGTAAGCTATAAAGATCGCCAAGGTAAATATCAGAATCAGCCTAAAGAAGTTGTATTTTCTCAAGTTTAAGAAAAAAAGGATTTACCAAAATCAGGTTGTGGTTTATTAGCATATTCAGTAGCTCCAGCACCTGGTGGACCATAATTCCTTCCACGTAAGCTTGGTAATTCCACACCATCCATAGAAGCTTTACCAATAGGAGTTCTTCCTCTTATGGTTGGTTCTGCTATACCTTTACGATGTCTATATTTTCCTGCAGCTTTAGCAGCTCTAGTAAATTTAGACACGTTACTTTTTTTCTTTTCAATATCAAAATTTTCTCTTTGTTCAGGATCTACTCGTCTTAAGTCAACATCATATTGATCCTCTGGATTTAAATCTGTAACTTCAATTCCTGAAGTCCCAGAATCTCTTTGAGGATCGTAATTAGGACTATAAGTTTTTGCCATGATAATATTGTAAAAGAAATACATCAAGATCTTTATATTGTTATGGCTGGTTCTGCAGGATTCTTAGGAAATTTCGTTAAAGACGAATTAGATTGTGCTTATGTAGACATCGAAGATTTTGGTGCGCCTTTAGCGAATGAAAATAATGACGTTCCACTGTATGATCAATACAATCGTGGATTGACATTATGCGAAGAGGGGATGGATCGGAGAAATCTAGCTACGGAAGCGGGGAAACGAGACAAGAGTCAGAGGGCAGGTCTGACTGGTTACATCCCATCACTAGAACAAAGTTTGTCGGGACAATATCCAGGGTCTTCTCCGAAGGGGAACTCATTGCTCATAGCACTGGGGAAACCATCGGAGAATATGTACCGACAGTCTCTGGCGAGACGTGGTTTGACCGCATAGACGAAACGTCTCCAACAATGCGTATGGCTGGTCCTGAACAATGTAAAGGAGAAGTAAATACAAAACCAACTCCTATAACTCCTAAAGAAATAATTCAGGATGCAGTTGAAGATTTAGTTAATCATCCTTCTCATTACACTGATGGATCTATTGAATGTATTGATGCTATTCAAGCTCAATTAACAGATGAAGAATTCCGTGGTTATTTAAAAGGAAATATTGCTAAATATATTTGGAGAGAAAAATATAAAGGTGGAACACAATCTATTGAGAAAGGTGCTTGGTATTTAAATCGTTTAATTGAATTAGATAAACCTAATTGCCAAAGGCCTTTTATACCAGGATTTGATGACTAAGCTAATGGCGCAAAAGGATCATCTTCTTCATCATCCATAACAGGATCATGTACTGCTTCTTGTGCTAATTGATCTAATTCAATATCTGTTGGAATATCAAAATCAATTTGTATATTTTCCTCAGCAATTAAAGCTTTAACAGCATGCCACTCCATAAGGCGTTGGTAATACAGACTTAATAAAGCAGTGTACAACTGTTCCCAAGTCATTTCCTGTGCGTTCAATTCGGCTTTACGCATAGAAAACTGTAGTTCTAAAGGTAGTGAGAATTCTTTTGCCTTTGCTGGACGACCCATGTCATTGCTCATACTCTTAAGTACGTATTCTAAGGGAGTCTATCGAATACAACAGATAATTCATAAGTGGAATAATCATTCCATATCGCAGTATCCATATGGAATTCATTGGCAAATTCAGTCAGGACATAGGGATTGATGCTCTCTTCTAATTTTTTAATAGCTCTTAATTCACTAGGTTTACCACTGAAATTTTCAAATGCTTTTAATAATATCTCACTAATTCCTTTAGTATCCGTATAAATTTCATTTAAAAATAAACTAATTTCTTCGCGTCGTCTATCTAATAAACCACCAATGGCTTTATAGTCTTCATCAAAAATCCAACGTCCCATTTCTTCGCAAGCTCCTGGAATATTATCATTTTCAATACAATCAATAATTTGACTATATAAAAAAGGTTCCCATCCAATTGAATGAATAAAAGATAATAACGCTTGTTCCATCGAATGCTCTAAACATAAATTTAATTTAGATAACTGTTCATGGATGACATGGACTTCATTAAATAAATATTCCAAAGCTTTTTCTTTTGTACACCGTTGTCCTTTTTTAACAGGAGCACCATCTGGATAAAATTGAGTCCCATATCCAATGCTATATGGTTCTTCACCTGAATTAGGATGTGGATATGCTTTTTCTGCATAGCCTTCATATTTGCGAATTAAATTAATTGCAAGTGAAAAATCAGCCATGTGTATAAGTCTTTATAGTCCTAATATACACAATTATTAATGAAAAGTTTTACAACCCTTCGAACATCGTGGTGAATTCATCTAGTACTTCTTTTTCTTCTTTGCGAGGTTTATATTCCCAAGCATCATCACCTTTAGGTTCCCAATTAAAGTAACTCTTCTTTCTATTCTCTTCAAATTCTTTTTGTTCTTTAGTCAGTTCTTTTTCATCATCTGCAAAGAAACTTTCAATAGTACCCAGTGAAGCAAATGGATCTGTTAAATCAAGATCTAACATTTTAAGACTTTCATTTTTACCACCTTGCGTTAATAGGCGCATATCAGAACGATTTAAATCTGGGAAGAAATTATCGTAAAATTCTTCTTCTGTTCCTTGGAATCCTGCATTTTGAAAGATACTATACAATTCTGTATCGGGTTTTGATTGTTCATCTTTATAATCTTCTGGTCTTTCAATATAAGTAACACCAAGAGTTTTTTGTGTTGGTCTTTTGCGTTTTTCATTTAAATATTTAATTTGTTCTCTAATTTCTTGTGCAGAACCAGTTCTTAAAACTGACATGATATGGTCTCGTAATTCTTCAAAATCACCTTTAAAATCTTTTAGGCCATAACGTTCTAATATTTCATCCCAACCAGATTTATCTGTTGGATCTAAACCTTCTAACATGTCATCCGCAAATTCTTCAGGAGTAATGAATTGTCCAAAGACAGTTCCTTGTTCTAATGCTTCATCATCTAAAGCAGGAAGAATATTGTTATAGATATGATCTTTAACTTTTCCTGCATTTAATATATCTTCTGCTGCATCATATCCTTCTCCTTGTCCTTTAATTTGGAAATGCATATGTGCAAATTGTTCTTTGTTATTAAGATCAATTCCAAAACGATATGCTTGTACATTCCAATTAATATCTCCTGAATTTATACCTGCTTTTGCATTTTCCCAATCTTGTGCAACAGTTTCTTTCTGTTTTGCATACGAAGCTAAATTGGAATTTTCAGTCCAGTCTCCTTCTCTTGCAATATTACCTGTAGGATCAAAATAGAAATCAGCATCAAATCTTCGATCTGCAGTACCTTGAATATCTTGTAAATATTTATTTGCTCTCATATCAGCAACTTGTTTAACTGCAGATAAAGCATCCATTGTTTGGAATGGGTTTTGCTCTTCTTGTCTAACAGATAAATATTCTGTAAATTCATCCATAGATTTAGATTGATCAAATCTTGGGATTAAATATTCATCTAAAAAGTTTTGTGCGAATTCAGCTTCAATTTGAATTGTTTTACTTGCATCATCAGGATCTATTCCTAATTCCATTGCATCATCATATTTTGTTTTGAGTTCTTCATCAAACCATTTCTGCCAATTATGTGTAACATTATTGCCTACTCCTGTAACATTTGAAAGATTATCTTCTAAAGATTGTTCTGCTTTACCACCAGAAGTAAAGGCTAGTATTCCACCTACACCTGAATCTCCTAATATTGAATCTGATAAAGTTCGATTGATATCCATTATTTCACTAAAGCCACTAAAGCCTTGCATTGTTGCAATAGTTTCTTCTTTACCTTTTGCTTTTTTCATTTCTTCAATCGTATCTCTTAACACTGCTTGTGTTAAAGCTCCGAATTTTTTAGTATCTACTTGTGCTTTATCTCCTACTGCTTCATTAATAGCATCTTCTAATTCTGTAATTCCATAACCTAAATTGACGTTATAGTTTAATTTAACTTGTTTATCTTCTTCTCGTTCAGATAAACGGAATAAGGCTGCAAAGTCATCGGGATCACTAATATCTAAGAATTTTTCTTTTGCTAAATTTCTCCAATAAGGATCATCTCTCTTAGCTTTTTTCCATTCTTCAGCTACTTCAGGAATGTTTAATAAACGTTCTGTTTGTGTATCTAAATTAGAACCTAATTGAAGTCTTCTAACATCAGAAATATCTTGATCAGTAGGTGTTTCTTCAATATATTGATTAGCTTGTTCAGTTACTTCAGCTTTATTACCGCGAGTCCCACTAGGAGCTACATTTGTATAATGCTGTAAATAATATGTTTGTTCATTTCCATAACGTGCTGTGATATCAATATCATCATCTGCTACAGCTTCTGTCCAATTAACATTTGCAGTTCTACCAGGTTCAGTATCTCTTGCATAATATGTAGGATCAAATTCACCATATAGAGGAGTACGTCCTAAGTCACGATTCCATTCTTCTATATGATCTTCAAGATAATAATTTTTATAGAGATCTTCTAATCTTTGTTTTAATGCAGTATCTGAACTATCTAATTGAATATTACGTACTGTTTGTCTTTGAGTTGTATAATCTCCTCCTCTTGTTCCTGTGGCTGTATTAACTGTAGTTTGATATCCATCATTTCTTTTTGTATTTTTAAGATTTAAAGCAGTATTATCTTTATTTTTTTCAGTATTAACTTCATTTCTATTTCGATTAGTTTGATTTCTTGCATGGTCGGGATGTGTACTTGTCCAATGTCTACATCTTCTTCCACATCCATTCCAGCTACATTCCCACCAACAACTTGTATGTGGAACTGTATAAGTTAAATCTGTTGGATGATCTGTTCTGTGATCTGTTTTGTAATCAGTTTTTTCATTTTCAACTGTCCATCCAGATTCTTTTGTCCAGTTGATACCAGCCATTATTAAATTACTTATAATGCATATTTATTTATTATATAAAGAAAAACCCCACTATTTTCGTAGTGAGGTTTGATAACCATTAGCTTAAATATTCTAAAGGATTCCTGGAATAATTTGTCCTGTTGTTACATATGCTCCTAGAGCTGCAACAAATCCAATCATGGCCCAACGACCATTAGCTTTTTCAGCTGCTTCTACATAGGAGGTTTCACCTTCCATTACAGCGACTTGAGGCTCTTTAGTAAAAATGTTATTAGTCATTTCTATGAATGAATCGACTCTTATATAGTACTTTAAGTTTTATGAAGTTTAAGTATTTATACTCACTAATATTTTGAAATAAAGAAAAACCCCACTGAGTAAACAGTGAGGTTATAAATCAAGGGGGATCTTGATTGACTATATCAAATCAGAAGCTGAATTTAGCACCTAGCTTCGTAGCCCATGCATTATCTGCATTTGTATCTGCGTCAGCAGTTAAAACAGAAAGTTCACCATAGAAATCAAGCTTTTCAGTAGCTTCGATACTGGCTCCTACTTTGCCTGAAAGTCTAGTATCTGAATCAGCACCATCGACTGCTACAACAGCTGGACCGCCTTGTACATACCAATCAACAACACCAGCTGTGTCTTCATAACCCACATGAACGTCGGTTGTAGTTGAGGAATAATCTGTACCAGTTAGTGAGGAATTAGCTTCGACATTGACGTACACACCAGCAAATGCAGCTGGAGTCGCAATAGAGGCAACTGCAATAGTGCCGAGAATACGATTAATCATTTACTTTAAAAATTTCAATAGTGTTAGCTTAACATCTATTAAAAAATGTAAAGTAACAAAAAGGACACTTGATTAAGTAGCATTAATACTCATCTTCATTATCTAAATCAGTTATGAGTTTATAAAGGATAACAATTGAAAAAGCTAAAACATAAGTCCAAACAAAAGTGTAGGTTACGTCATCCATGGTTTTAATAGGTCTGGAATAATATTTACGTCAAGACCAATAAAAGGAGGGATCTTACCAAGAATTCTTAATAGGCCATCTACAAAGGCAGCCATAATTGCAAATCCTAAAGCAGTGCTAATTAAAGTTGCATTTCTATTATGTTTATTCATCGCAACTTCAATTGCTTTATCGATCATTTCTTTAACTTCCTCTGATTTCATTTGTCTCTTGTTTACCTTTATTGTATCTCTAATAAAAAAGCCTCCCACTAGGAGAGGCCACTTTACTGAAAGAAGCAGTACTTTAACCTATTGCTGGAGCAAGTAATGCGACAGGCTGAGATTCAGCACTGGCAAGGTCTAGAGGGAAATTATGAGCATTTCGTTCATGCATAACTTCCATTCCTAAATTTGCGCGATTCAATACATCTGCCCAAGTTGGCACTACCTTTCCATTGGCATCCAGGATTGACTGATTGAAATTAAAACCATTCAAGTTGAAGGCCATTGTGCATACACCCATTGAGGTAAACCAAACGGCAACCACAGGGAAAACAGCAAGGAAAAAATGCAAAGAGCGACTATTATTAAACGAAGCATATTGGAAAATTAGACGACCAAAGTATCCGTGTGCAGCAACGATATTGTAGGTTTCTTCTTCTTGTCCAAACTTATATCCATAGTTCTGGGATTCAATATCACTAGTCTCTCGAATAAGTGATGAAGTGACCAGGGAACCATGCATAGCAGCGAACAAAGCACCACCAAACATTCCCGCAACTCCCAACATATGGAAAGGATGCATAAGGATATTATGTTCCGCTTGAAAGACAAACATAAAGTTGAATGTCCCTGAAATGCCCAAAGGCATACCGTCAGAGAAACTTCCTTGTCCGAACGGATAAACCAAGAAGACTGCAAACGCTGCTGAAACTGGTGCGGAGTAAGCAACACATATCCAGGGCCTCATCCCTAATCGATAACTAAGTTCCCATTGTCGTCCCATGTATGCTGAGATACCAATGAGAAAGTGGAACACAATGAGTTGATATGGTCCTCCGTTATACAACCATTCGTCGATGGTTGCAGCTTCCCAGATTGGGTAGAAGTGAAGACCGATTGCATTAGATGACGGGACAACTGCTCCGGAGACGATATTGTTTCCGTAGAGCAAGGCTCCTGCGACTGGTTCTCTAATTCCATCGATATCAACTGGTGGGGCCGCGATAAACGCGATAATAAAACAAGTAGTAGCCGTTAATAGTGCGGGGATCATTAGCACTCCAAACCAACCGACATACAATCGATTATCTGTTGAAGTGACCCACTCACAAAATTCCGGCCAACCAGATAAGAGACTTTCGTCCCTCTTCTGAATAGCTGTGGCCATAATTCTAGTAAGCAAAGAGTAAAATGTTAGCCTTTCCTCAAAAAGACTTCATCTAAGTTTACAATTAATTTATTCAGCTGGAGTTACTCCGCTAGCAAATGCTGCCCAAGCTAAACCTATTGCTTCAATTGTTGATGTTTCACTTGATTGATATGGCATATGAACTACATCTCCAGCATGATAAGTTGCAGGTTGTCCACTAATTTGAATAGCACTATCTCCATATTTACGTGTTGCTCTTTGTTCTTCTGAATATACAAAGTTTGTTTCAATAATGTCACCAAAATTTGGACTACTCATGTTACAGGGGTTCCACCTTGTGCTGGTGTATAAGCTTTTCCAGTTTTATCATACATAGTAAAATTTTGTAGAACTACAAATGTAGATGGAATATTAAATAATTTCTGCATCATTGAAACCATCATTGGTGATTGGCAATTAAATGGGGGAATATCCATATAAGATAATCCATATCGATTTATATTTACTGCAGCAGATTGTTGATCTTTTTCTATTTGATCAACTAGCTTTTGTTCCCATGCTGTTATATCTGTTATTCCTACAGGTAAATCAGATGGTTCAGGTGGAAATACACCTTCTTCATATTTCATTGAATAAATATGTTTGCAATATCTAAATTCATCAAGAGTAGGAGTCCAACGGTCAGTTAACGATGTAATGACATTATCTTTTGCAGTGTAATCTTCAAAATCAGGTAAGCCTTCAGAGCGTGCACCTGGTAATGAAGGATCCGAACCACTTCTAATATATACGCCACCAAAGTCACTAAATACACCTGGGTTATCTCTTGTAGCTCCTATCTTTGTACTACTAGTAGCTGAAACAGTAGGTGGTATTTCATATTCAGTGGCAGGTGCAATAACTTCTAATTGACGATTAGTAACAGCATTGGTCATTGCTTGGTTAGCAACTTTACCTGCAATTTTCATTACTTCATAACGACCTGGTTTAAGAGTTGCTACTCTTGTTTTTGGAAAATGTGGTCCTTTTCTTTGTCCTAAAGAAGAAATATATGCATATTGACGACGAGTGAAATCCTGACAAGTACAGTAATAACGAGTACCTGTCATAAAGTAACGACCAACATTAGGAGGTCTTGTTGCAGGAGTAACAAGTATTTTGTCAGGTGTTGCTTCAACAGATCCTCGTTTTCTTAATTTAAGTAATCCAGTTGAAGGATTAACGTCTGCGAGTACAGCTTGTACATATCCATATCTAGTTTGTGTATTAGGGTTAATATCTTCTCTTGTTATTGGTACTCCTTCTGGTGTAATTATTCTGTCTTCTATAACTTCACCATTGGTAGGTTTAATACCATCAGTACCTGCAATTGGAATAAAAAGAGGAGCAGGAAGGGGATTAGCGACACTCCAAGTTCCTGCTAACTGTACATACCAATATTCCGCATCTTCTGTTACTGACGCAATAGAGGCACGTACATTACTATTATCTAATACATTATCAAAACGTAAACTTCCGGCGACACGTACACCTGCCCAATGAACACCTAATTCTTTATTTTTAGTTGGAAATCCTCTAAATACACCAGGTATTGCTGGCTGGTTCCCAGAGGCTCCTGGAGTGCCCGTAGGCAACGGTATTTTATATGTAAAGGGATAATCAAAAGAATTATGATATAAGGATGCTGTAGCTAATTCAAAGCCTCTTCTCCATCTTGTCCAGCAAGATTCACGACTAACTGTATATAAAGAATCTTCACTACTTCCACCAAATTCAGAAGTAATTGGTTTCAGACCAAAATCTGTCCCTTTTAGTTTTGTACTAAAGGCACCAAATGTATTACCTCTACGCGCCATTAATTTAGAAGAATCCGCCTTGTGCTGTAACGTTTACACCTGATGCATAACCAGCTGTATTTGGTCCTTCTGCAAATACACCTACATAAAGACGATCACCACGCTCAAGATAGACTCCTCTATTTCTAATAGGTAATCCAGCTCTGCTATCTCCTGTTGTTGATGCATATGCAGAATGAACACCTGGAGCTGCTAGATGAGGCATTACATCCGAGCAATCGCAACTTTGAGTTGAGGCTGGGACGGTCTTAGAAAATAATACGTTGTAATCACCAGAAGCTGGAATAGGAGTTGTTGTGCCACGAGTTTGATAGAAAACGAAAGTTACTGCAGGTTGATTATATGGATTGTTTCCATAATCAGTTCCTTCATATTTGAATCCTGCTGCTAATGCTCCAGAATAATTCAGAGCTTTTAAAACTCCGGTAAGTTGAGCCGCACCTGTGTATGTGTAATGTCCGTATTTATAACTGTTACTTGCAACTGTTGCTTGTGTAGGATCTTCCATGAAGACTACCATTCCGCTTTTTAGAGCTACAACAGTATCTTTATTTGTAGTGTTTAATGTATAGTCTTGTCCACGATATTGATCATTTCTAGTAATAAGGATTGCATCTACTACACCACCACTATTATTATCTTCACTTAAAGCTGCATCCATATCGACAACGATAGCGGGAGCTTGACCACCTTGTACAAATAAAGTATTTAAAGCTTGACTTCCAACAGTTTGTGTAGTGACCCGCACCGAATCAAACAGTGGACGATCTACTAAAAGGGGCTGTTTATTGGTTGAGGTTGAAGACACTTCTATTCACACTAATTTTTTTTAATTATAGCGTCTAAAAATGTTTTACTTAATGATCATCACATGTTGGACAGTCTTTAGTCATTTCTGCCACTTCTCTTCTTAATGCATCATCAGGTGGTTCACCTTTAAATATATGACTTCCTTCTAATAAATTATTAAAATCTTTTTCAGCTAAAATTCGATTTGTTAATGTAATTCCTTGTTGGCGACCTGCAAGTTTCATAATTACTAAGTAAATTTCATTTGTGCTAAAACAAAACCTGGAGAATGTTTACTAACTGTTTTATTTATAAGTCCTTCTGGATTTTTTTGTAAGGCCATAAATTCTTCAAAACTACCGATACCAGTATTACCTTTATCTCTTGCCCCTTCAAAGTGTCGCCCCCATCCACGATCCATTGGTCCTCTATCACTAGCCCATATATTACTTGGTGTATATGATTTTCCTGCTCTCATATATTTACCAGGAGTATGCCCACCCCAAATAGATGAAACACCATAACCACTTACTCCAGTTGCTCCAACAGTACTTCCTGCATAGTCAGCAAAAGATGCCATTATCTCCAAGCCTCCGCTAAATAAACACGAGAACCTACAGCTGTATCTGCTGGGCCAGGTAATGACTGAATATATTCAGCACCTGAACGTTCATAACGATATCTGGCTTGGACAGGATCTTTGTAATTAGGTACATAAAGTATTCCAGCTAATCGATTGCTTTCGTATAAATAAATTTCATTCCAGATTTTTAACGCTTCTTTTGCGTTACTTGATTTAATTGTTCGATCAACGTCTCCTGCAATACTTTCTAAACGTGTAGAAGGTGAAGTCGCAACTTCTGTTTTTTTCTCAGCTGTATCACAACGACCTAATTGAACAGATATCTTGTCATAGAAATATGAATCAGGAATTGTATTCATTGCTTCTTCAAGTCGAGCATAGTCACCCGCTGGAACTGAAACAGTAAAATATCCCAAATGATATCTGACTCTACTTTTATCAAAGTCAGATAGTTTCACAGTAACTCCCTCTTGTGATCATAATCTTGCTTTTATTCTAAAACTAAAAACCTTTTACTAAACACGAATTAGATCAGCTGCAAAAACTGAATCCCAATCAACCCTTTTTATCTGTTTTAACTGTTCTAAGTTTGCGAACTTCTCACCCGATAAGGACATCTGAAGATCTTTAATTTCTCTTGCAGTTTTAATGCCAATTCCTTTAATATGATCAGCAATCATTTGAGGAGTAGCACCATTGATATTTAGTCTTGTCTCTGGAGGGAATTCACGAGGTTCTTCTTTTGCAGCTTTATCTTTTATCTGTAAAGTTTTAACTCTTTTAGTACCTTGTGCATCTGGTTCAAGTTCTAATTTATAAGCATAGAAAAGGCGACCGTCTTGATCTTCGACCATAAAACAATCGCCATTGTCGATTTCACTTATAACTTTAATTCTTGCACCAGTTTTCTTATGCTTATAAAGAGTTGTCATTGGGACCAAAGTTTTAATCTATGGTCCCAGTTTAACTCAATTAGCTAGTAATGGTACGTCCTTTGATGTAACCATCGATATCTTCATATCCAGGAGCAGTGTCAGGCTGGATATAGCAAACTTCAACTACGATGTAGCCAGTTTTACCAGCATCACTATCAGCTTTAGATATGAAATAACCGTTTTGTGCAGCAACCGCGTTAGCACCTGCTTTACTAAATACTTTGAAAGTAGTAGCAGCAGTTAGTGCTTTATAAGGAGTTCCAGGGTTATCAGAACCACCTGCGTTTACACCACTAGCAGTAATCAATCCATTCTTACTATAAGCAGCAGATCCACCAGCAAAGTAGATGGAAGCAGCTTTCTCATCAGTACCATCGACTGTTGAGATAATGTTGGCCTGAGCACAACCTTCAGCTAAACCTGAAGCAAATACAGGTGCTCCACCATTACTACGACCGAATGAGATTGCATCTCCTGTAGCCATATAGACACCAGAAGCAACACGACCATCACCCCAGCCAGAGGCTACGGAAACAGCTGCGCGATAAACATATGCAGGGAGTGTTGCATCACCTGATACAACCATGCCAGTGATATCAGTACGAGTGTCATCATTCCTATAAGGAGAAGGAACAATCACATCAGAAGAACTAACTTCACCACCACCTTTAATACCTGTTACAGCAACATAACCACGTTGCTGGAAATACTTCCAACCAGGGACGGCCAACACAGCTGTTGGACCGCCCTTAGAAGCATCATTTGTATCATCATCGTTGGTATCGATATTTTTGTACCAACCATTAAGAGGTTCTGCCCAGTTACCTGGATAGATTTTCTTCGAAGACAAATAAGCCATTTATTTCTCCAATAATTTATTTACTATAGTTTACTTTTTATACAGATCCGTCATCTTGGACGTAGCTGAATCCGGTGGTAACGAAATCTTTATTAAGGATCTCAAAGCCAGCGTACAACTGCCAAATCAGGATAATAAAACGACTAAAGTCATCATTATTATTTATTAGAACCTGTGCATTTGGTCCGCCAATTCCAACACCAACTGCTTGTGGGCCGAAGAAGTAACCTTGAGCAACTTCCTTAGAAGCATAAGAACTACCACCATCAAATGATGTGCTTACGTTCTTAGTTCCAAAGTTGGTTGACTCGAAGAATTTCACACCTTCAAACTGAACACCTGTAGGCATTACAGGCTCACCAGCTAAGAAATAAGCTTGGCCAGCTTGTGGTCCCATGTAGAAGCTGGAGTTGTTAGGAACCATGGGATTACCCATGTACATTCCTTGTCCAGGAGCACCTGCATAACGTGCGATTTCTCTGAAGTCAGAGTCACGACGTAGATGCATCATGAATGTTGGGTCGCAGACGCAACGATATAAGCCATCTGCATATGTTGGAACATTACGCTTACGTAAGTCCTTTACAACAGTTAGAAGATCAGTTTTAACTGAGAACTGTTGAATTTGATTTCCATATTCAGTCGCTGAATAAGAAATACGACTAGAAGAGTCTTTAGTCTTTCCACCAGCAAAATAATAACCACCTTGACTAGTTGAAGCAGCACCATTAGCTTCTGCTTTTGCAATTTCGTCAATAAAGACACGATCACGCCAACGGCGGTAATCATCTAAAAGGGTCAAACTACCTATTGACTGATGGAACATGTTGAGGTTCCCTGTGTCAAGCAGCAGTCTTTGTGCTGTTACTAGAGTTTCTCTAGCAATCTTGAAAGTACTGGACTGTGTAGCATCACCAGGATCTGCAGGACCTGTGTACTCTTTTAGTACAACGAGTACTTTCTCTTTTGTGATGTTACGGCTGTTAGCTGTGCCAATGGTCTGATCTGCTACACGCTCACGGCTGTCCTTCGTACCAGGAGATCCCCAGAACTTATAACGATCCAACTGAACAGTTTGTCCAGGCTGGCGTGTGAAATCATGTACCACGACTGGTTCTACCGCCATCTCAGCGATATAACCTGGATGCGGTCTATATAGTTCCGCACCTAAGATTTTTGGAAAATCGTTATCAATAAACACTTGTTTGTATCCTCCAGTGTCTGAAAGTTATTTAAATCGGGTGAAAGATTCAGACATTAGATGTCTTATCTAACATAAATTTTAACAGTGGCTAATTTACTAGCTGTTACTTAATTGTATCAACGTGAATAAACCTTACCTGTATCTCCAACCATTTGATATAAGGCATTTGGTCGGACTTGTTGTAAATTACTTGAACCATATGATTCAGGATCTATGCCTTGACTAAATCCTGGGAGTCCAATAGCACTAGGGATATTTGCAACTCCACCTCCTATTAATCCACCTAATCCTGCTGTTGCTGGAATACCTAACGCTGCCATTCCTAAATTTATAGCAGCACCTTGTTGTTCTGCTTTTAAATTAAGATCATTAGCAATATTACGCATTCTTTGATCTGTAGCTTTTGTGTAAGCAGCTTCTTTACCTTTTGGAATTTGATTCTTTGGTAATTGTGCTTGATCCCAATCGACTTTACGTCTCTTATTTGGACCTACAGAACGAATTACATCTTTATCTTGTAAAGATGCTTTCTTAGTGATTCCTTTCCCAGCAGCATGTCTACCTGCTAATGAAAGACCTGCAACACCGCCAAGTAATGCAGGACCTACAGCTGCGCCAGCTGCTTCCGATAATATTCGCAATGGACCTTCACCAACTTCATCGTCAGTTAAGTTCCCCAAGATGGAGCCACCGGCACCGAGAGCAGCACCAGTTAAGGCTCCAGTTGTACCTGGGTTAGCCAATATTTGTGGAAGATATTTACCAGCTATTTGGCCTAACACTTAATTACTCCATTACGAATAATTTGTTTGCCACAGTTGTAGGTTGAGCTTGATTCAACAAACGCCATGCATTTGAAGGATCACGACTCATCTGGTCATTAAAGTTCCCCCAGAAATTTTCTGGTTGCTGAGGTGCAGCAGCTGTAGGAGGTGCTGGCATCTGAGGCTGTTGTGCAGCTTGTTGCTGAGGAACAGGTTGTGTGGGATAACCTTTTGTCTCTAGTTGCTGTTCATTCTCATAAACTGGATGTGGTCCTTCTGGGCCGAAGAACTTCAAAGTGTAATCACTAAGTACATCTGGATTAGTAAGAATCTCGTTATAAGCAAGATTTTCTTGATGCTCATTTACAGCAAAGTTTGCGAAACCTTTAATATTTTCACTTGCTCTGTTTCCCCACTGAACTGCGCTGTCTAGCATTCCTTCCAGATTTACCGCGTACTGGTTTAGTACCGCTGGTGCTTCTATCCCGAATGCGTCCATCACTTCCCTGCTTTCCGCTGTCATCCCCACTTGGGATTGAATCGCGTCTAGCTGCTCCGAGGAGAGACTCGAAGAGGTTTGGGAAGAGTTGGTTGAGGATCCCAGGTTGGCTGGCGAGATCTGCGGAGCCAATGGTGGCGTAACTTGGGGGCTGGGTTGTCCGTAATTCGCCTGGGTAAATTGAGTCGTTTCCGGCTGATACTGTTGACCCTGGAACGGGGATTGGACTGGTGCGCTCAGCGTGTCCATCACCTTGTTGAATGCCGATTCCCATGGATTGCCCTGGGGTGCCTGGGCCGGAGCCTGTGGCACTGGTTGGGATTGGGGGGCGTACTGCGTAGGGGCTGATTGGTAGCTGGGGGCTGCCTGAGGTACCGCCTGGGGGTAAGTTGTACCCACTTGATACGGAACTGGGGCTGTTTGGACCGCCTGGGGAACTGCCTGTGGAGCTGCTGGAGCTGCCGCCACGTAGCTGTTCGGTGCGACGGCTGCTGGTGCTTGGCTCGTCGGTGGGGTCGATTGGACGGTAGCGTCCTGCATAACTCATCTCCTTTTGTAAAGCTTCTAATGTTCGATACAGATATGGGGTCAAATCCAATCTTGGATCCGCTGCCATCGGTAGGTCCGGTGATTGCGGGTGAGGAGTCTGCATCATTCCCCCCACTAACTTTGCGAATTGCGAGTATGCACTCTGTAATTCGTTCACCATCCTGAACGGGAACCCCGATAGCATCGCGGCTCTTTCCTCATCCGTCTTAGACGGGAAGAGATATTTCAGTGCTTCTATACTATCAACCCCCAATTCTTGTAAGTTTCTTACAACAATTGAGTTGTTTAAAGTATCTTGGGTTGAGTCCTCATAAACTGGCCCCATCCATCTCCACTGCATGGTGACATCACCATCAGGAATAAGTCCTAAAACACCAGGTGGTATCTGTTGAGTTTGAAGACATGCCATCATTAATTGCTTGACTTTTTCTTCAAACATCTCCATTGCCATGTTGTACATATCCTGGTCTTCTTGTGTTGCAGCTTCAGGTAAATCTAAAGGTTTTTCAAGTCCTGCTGCTGCGGCTAAAGTTTCACGGAATAAACGTTCTTCTTGGAAGATTATTAATTCAAAACAACGACAAAGACCATAATCATAAATAGATTTAGCTTTCTTTTTAGATGTAGCAGCAACACGTCCAAATAACGATTTATATTCAGTTGCAGTTACACCAGCTGATATTGATAATTCATCCACACCACCCAACGCAGTTCTTATCTCTTCTCTATATTGACGAGAGAATGAATTTTGATCTCCTGTGATTGCATCAGGAACAATATAACCAACACGATCATTTGGTTCTAAGTTTGCAATAACTCTTGGAACTCTGATTTGTCCATCAACACCACGGGAAACTGGATCTGATTTATAACGTGATCCACTTAATGGACCTACTCCAACAAAACCTGAGTTAGCTGCAATTGAAGGACGTTGTATGTTTGTATCTCCTCCTGCTTCCATCAAATCTGTTTTTGGGCGTGATGAAAGTAATGTTGGATTTCCAAAGAACGTCACATTCTTTCTCATCGTTTGCATCATTTCATCATGAGTACAAATATGATTAGCTAAAGAATCAAACTCACCTACACCTTCTGTTGAAAAACCTTTTGGATTATTGAAAATTTCTACACAAGGAATAAAACCTAATGTATTTGCCAAGGTTTTAGTTTTTCCTGGCATTGTAGGAAATGGAGCTTCAAATGAAATTTCACTTTCTGAATGAGTTTCTTCTATTGTTTTACGTTTAATAGATAAACGTATATATCTTTTAACTCCTCCTTGATGTTGATCGTTATCAGCTACGATAGGATCTCCTAAAGGATGCCCTCCACCATGGCCTTTACGTACTTTATAACTATAGATAATTACAACTTCTTCTAATTCTCCATCTACATTGTAATAACTTCTATATTCATGTTTACGGAAGAAATATAAACGATAGTTGTTATTAGTAGGCCGTATATAAAATAAACCTTGTCCATCACAAAGAAAATAATCCCAAACAGAATCAAGACGTGATTCTAATTGATTGTATTTAATAACACGATCTATATAATCTTTTCTTTGATTTCCGAAATTATCTTGTGCAGGAAAGAATTCAACTCCTTGGCGTATTCCAAAAAGTTTCATCTGGGCTAAGTGAGAGGCCACTATGCCCGTATCAATTAAAGCTCCACCATCTTTATCCAGATAGGAGTCAATAATTTCTTTTAATCGGCCTTTAACGTCAGCAGCCATTAACTTGTTTCCTCTTGCCTTTTATTAATTTTAGCAGTTTTGGCTTTCTTCTTAAGAATTAACCAACGTTTAAAGTACATTAAGTCTGCTTCTGTATAAAATTGAGGTTCTTTTAAAGCTTGTTTAACGAGCTTTTTCTTTTTCATTAAGGTGTTTTGTTCCAATTAATAACTTTAGTTTTATCTTCTGTTGTATAAGGCCCTGGGAAATTTGGATTAGTTCCATATTGTCTCATTATCGCACCGAAGGTAGCTTCATCCATACCTGCAGGTTTATTTCCATAAGCATTTGCTATTGCAGTTCCTGCCATATTATTAATTGCATTTGGTAAATTACTTCCGCCTAAAAGATTTTCAAATGAAAGACTTGCTGGCTTTGGTTTTGGAGGCCAGCCTTTATCATATTCTTTTTCTTCTGTATATGGTGATCCTCCTCTAGCTACACCTATTGGTTGCATATTTTCAGCGGGAGTTCCATGTATTTCTGGACGATAAAGCATGTTATCAATACCCCCTATATTGCCTGCAGCACCTGGATACATGATTAAACTCCTATTCTTTGAATGCCACCCCAATTGGGATTACCAATTTGATTTCTTGCCCCTGGTTGAACTCCTTTTATAACACCAGTTACATTTCCTTTATTTATATCTTTAGGTATGTTTGGTAGTACTGGTCCACCTGCTCCTCCCATTGCCATTTGTATACCCATTGAATTTCCAGGCATTCCTGCTATTCCTCCAGGTTGTGCAAAACCTTCTACTTTCTTTTCGTTCAGTAGTTTTTTATATAGTTCTGGATTCTGCTGTTGGAGATTCATTAAATCTCTAGTTCTTTGATCAATAGGTTGCGGATGAACCGCAAGATCTCCACCATTACCAAAGTTACCTGGGGCACCTGGAACGTTGGATTCACCGCTGTAGTACATCACAGTATTGTTAATTATATTAATATTTTACTCTTCCTGAACTTGGTAACCGTTTGGATCATTCAATTTGGTCAATATTATCCCGCTTCCTTTGATATCCCATTCAAGAATATCTCCTTGAAACCATCCCATTTCATCTGTTATTTCAGGAGGAAAACTAATATTTAAATCGCCAAAGTTATTTTCGTCTAATTCTAAAATGTAAGTCATTTTCGTATAAGCTTTTCCACCAGTTTATCAAGTTTATTATGAATTGCTCGAAAATGATCATTCATTTCTCTCATTTCTCGAACGAAGTCTGCCTTTAAAACATATTCCAAAGGCATTCGATTTACATGTTCTTCAATTGAATTTATTCTTTGTCTTTGAGATTCTACTGTTTGCATAGTATCCTTTAGACGTTCACGATGTCGATCTAAAACTTTACTTGCAATCCAACCGCCTCCTGTTATAGAGGAAATAATGGCTGTTAATAAAAGTGGGATAAAGTCTGGTCCCATATCTTTAAATTAAAAATCTAACTGTAAATGACCTTTTTTCATTAAACCAGTTACTAACCATACTAAAGCATCTACACAATCATCATGACCACTAACTCCAAAGTTAGTCAGTTCTTCAAACATATTTGTAAAGTTTCGATAGCGATTAAATATAATTTTTCTATCTTCAAACATACCCATAATTCCACGGAATCTAGCAAGTTTATCTCCTCTAAAACCTTTAACTGGATGCCAAATTAAATTGTATAGACTTTCATTTTGCAAACAAATACGTTTAAAATCTGCTTCTAATGATGCTTGATACTGTACAGCTTCTGACCAAACATCACATGTTGAATGAGTTGGATAATAATGACCACTTTGATCAACTCCAATAATTGACCAATCATTTAAAAGTTCTTTCAATGCATCTAATTTTTCTAAATTACCCATAACTCGAATACGACGATAATCAATAATATGTATTCGATCTTCTATTCTTCCTCCTAATACCATTACCGTATAATCATTTTTCTCTCTTACTCCTGCTGATAAATCAACTCCAACTCCAAGTGTATCAAATTCAGTTGATATTTCCGCTTTAACAATTAATTCAGGTGCAAGTGATAATTCATTCTGTCTTACAACTTGATTCATATACTGAAAAGAGAATGCAATAGGAGATTGTCTTTTCTTTTCTTTTAAATAATCTAAGGACCACATTTCTGGCCAATACGATTCTTCTTCACCTGTCTTAGGATTATTTTGAATAGCAGCGAGGACTATTTGGATCCAATTATTTTGTTCATTAAAGGTGGTGGAATGAATATCGTCATGCCTGAAACGAGTGCCAAGACAAATGGCCCGACCCCCTTCAAACATAGTCGGAGCGATAACTGCATTCCAGTTTTCCTGCATTGTTTTACGAATATCAGGATTAGCGATATCAGCAGCTGATTTAATTGCGTCATCAATCATGACAAGATGAGAACGCTTTGATGTCACTGAACCTTTTAATCCAGCTGCACATAAAGTAAATTGCTCTTCACCAGTAGTATCTATTCCTGCAAATTTATGATCAATAGACCAATATTCATTACTTGTTACGTTTTTAAGTAATCGAACTTTAGGGAAGACTTCTTGATATCGTTTACTTTCAATAATTCTTTTAATTGTTGCTGACTTAGATCTTGCAATATCAACAGTATATGAAAGATAAAGAACTTGTAAAGGCATTCCAGCTTGTGTATGGACTCCAATAGCCCATGCTGTTAATAAACCAAGTACAGTTGATTTAGCCGATCCACGAGGTGCAAGTAAATCTACATTGGGTCCTGCAATTTTTAAAAGACAATTACTATTTTCATTTGTAATAAACTGTCTATTCCATTCTTGGTGATGATAAGCAGGAGGTTTATCAGCTACAAAATCACAAAAGAATCCAAAATCTTCTCTTGCTCTTTCTAACGATTCTAAATTTTTAGGTTTTTTAATCTGCTGATTACGTGCAGCTGCCTTTGCATTACGTCGATATGCCAGGTGTTGATAAGAAGGCACAAGAAGAAACAGAAAGACTTACTTAATAATAACTAATAAATTATTTTAAACATGACGACCTGCGTCATCTATCTCTGCTGGATGATTCTGAATTTCAGGTTTATTTATTTTCTGGCTTATTTTTTTTTTCGTCCTTGGATTTTTTCCACCCTTTAGCTTTTTCTAACGCGGCTTTACGTTTTTCTTTGTCTGACATTTCACTGCCATCATCTTTTTTAGCTTCTTTCTTTTTAAAATATTCCACAAGTTGTGGAGGCATCTTTCCTTTAGCCATGATTACTTACCTCCTCCAGTTTTTGCATTCTGTAATTGAGCAAGGAAAGCTCTAAAAGTATTAAAGTCTCCACCTGCTTGATTACCAGGGAAAAGACCGTCTATTACATTGTCAGCTCTACCTGGTCCAAATTCAATTCCTCTTCCTCCTGCTTCTGCTCTACGTCCTTCTTCTAAAATATGTGCTCCCTCTTTTTGTTCCCAAGGTGAACCAGGTCTTTGACCTCTCCATCGTTTTCCAAATTCGTCAAAAGATTCTCCAGTTTCTTTTCGATTATCGTACCAATCTCGTTTTGCTTTATCGTAACCAGGGCCTTCACCACCTCCTGGGCCAGGGAATGGTTGTATCGTTGCTCGATCTTCACCAGGGAGACCTAAACCTATAGGATCACGTTCATTTCGTGGTCCTAATCCCATCTCTCCAAATTCACTTTGTCCGGCTCTTTCAAAGCCTCCGGTTCTTCTGCGAATAGCTTCACGTCTTCTTGCAGCTCCTTGTGATGCTTTTTTCTGAGTATCTAACTTAAATGCAGCACTCTTTAAACCATCTGTTTGTGCACCCATTTTTATACTTCGCAGATATTATCAATTGAATCTATTTTAACTGTACTATTCTTCTAGTTGCATTCTGGCCCAAACACTCATCGTTGCTTCTTCTAAAGGTATTTCAATTGGATCATCTTTAAAGATAAACATTAATTCTCTAATAGCTCTATCTGCACCAGCCATTAATAGACCTTTACGATCTTTAGTACTTGTAAATTGATCAACCTGTGCAATTGTTCCCCGTAGTTCTTTTTGCATTGATGCAATACGTGCTACACCCGCATCACGTTTAACAATACCTGTCTCTACATCAGCTCTTAATTTACGAATATCCTCTTGCATCTGATCTATTTCATACAAGAGTTTTTTACGATGATCAGGCTTTTTATAATTTTGTTTTACCCAAAGATCACATGCAGTGATAGTTCCTCGATAACCAAGGAATCGAGAATATAGATATATTTCAATGACAGAATAATTATCTTCAGCAAAAGAATAAAAAGACTCTTGAACAGAAGAGTCAAGATTATCTACCCAGGTATCAAATACCTCAATATTTATACGCTCGTTGGGCCTGTTGATAATCTCTTTCTTCGTCTCGACGCTTACGGTCGTCTTGGTAACCGATGGTCTTACGAGTTTCTTCACCCTTATCCTCCAGTTTCTTTTTGGAAAAATCGTAAGCCACACCAGCAGCTTGTCTATATTTGTCTAGATCAAACCAGTCGTCATTATCGACTTGTCCGGTAGGTACGCTGCTAGTCATGGCAAAATAATTTTAAAAGAAATTTAGAAATTGCTCATCATGTTGGCAAGACCAGCGGCAAAGGTGTCCTTTCTACCTTCTAAAGACTTCTGACGTGTTTGACGACCTTTTGAGGACTCAAGACGATTAAGAAGTTCTTCGAATTTAGTAATATCGAAATAGTCGTCTGTGCTTGGCTGCCCACCTGGTACAGATGTTGTCATTTTCTTACTGAATCAAAAACTTAGATTAATTATAACAAAGACTACTTTTAAAAATTACTCATCATAGATGCTAATCCTTGTGACCAAGTATCCTTTCTACCTTCTAAAGATTTTTGACGTGTTTGACGACCTTTAGAGGCTTCTAAACGGTTAAGTAATTCTTCAAATTTAGTGATATCAAAATAATCATCACTACCTGTTTGTCCACCTGGAACACTAGGATCAATAGGTTGTATAGTTGCTGTCATTTTAAATATATTTTGATTGGTTAATTATAGCAACTAGAAATTAAAGGCATTAACTAAGTTGCCATAGATATCTCCTTCTTTGCTAATGCGTGTAATTTCTTTTCCACCTTCGTTCTTAAGCTTCTGTGTCTCCTTATCAATCTCTCCTTGAAGATTTGTAAGACCAGCACTATAAAGGAACTTACGACTTTCACGAATATTATCCAATTGGAAATCAATTTCACCTGGGGTTCCAACAAAGGAATCTTTATAATCAGGTAACGTGATTTTAGTTCTATCTTTAAGATCTCCTGAATAAGAAGGTAAAAGAGTATCGTCAAATCTAAATTGACGCATCCCTGTTCTTTGTCCACTTGTATCTCTTAATTCATCACCAAACATGGTGTCATAGTAATTATCAAGATAACTCGTTTGGAATTTATCTTTATATTCACTACCTGCAGTTAAGGAATCTTTAACATCACTAATATTGCTATAGTATCCAGAACCAAAACGATCTTTTGCTGTTTGAAGTTCATCAGCAGTTGCTTCTCGTCCTAATAATTCTTGATATGCAGATTTGATACCTGTATCTCTTCTGCCAGGTAATAATTCATTTTGATAGAAATCTGTTAGGCGGTTCTGTGCTCCTGCAACAGACCAGTTTTGCCATTCACCTGGTGTTTCATAAGTAGGTAAGGTTGTGCCGCTACCTGCTTCATTTGGTGCTTGTCCTGGAGATAGTACAGATCCTGGAGCTAAATTATAACGACTTGTATAATCTTGCAATTGACTACGTGCATCGTTATATGTAATCAAACCTCCACGTAATTGACTTTTAACTCCTTCTTGAAAATCAGCCCATCCTTCTCTTCCTGAAGATTGTCTACTTTTATCGGCTTGATATCTTTGAACTTTATCAGCCCAATTTCTATATTCTGCTTTTTCTTCTCGTTCACTTTGATGTTTTAGATAATCTTGGAAAGTTGTATCAGGTGGTGGTGGAGGTGGGGCATGATATGTAGTATTTCCTTTGTTATGTGAAAGAATTCCTTCACAAATATATGTATGTGCTTTATCAACTTTAATAACAACAACTTGACCATCATCAAGTTTTGTTCTGCTTGTAAATGCAATATCTCCATCTAATAAGGAAACAATATCTTTTTTCTTTAAATCTTTTACTTCAATCCACTTTTCTTCTTTTGGTAAATATAATTTATGGGTAGGTGAACAATGTAAAATTTCACCAGAAAAGTTTAATTCTAAAACTTCAGAATCAATAATTTCTACATAAGTAACTTCATATGATCCACGCTTTAAAGTTTTCTCATGGAGAGTATCTAATTTATCACCTACTTCTAATGCACCAGCTGGTTTTGTACGTCCATCGGCTAAGAGTATATTTGCGCTAGGTATGGGACATCCCATTATGCAATTCCTCCAAAGTTACCTGGTACATAACCAAACATTCGATTCATCCTATCTGCTTGTAATGCTGATTCAGCTCGAAGTTTTTCTTTATTCAATTGTTGTCGAAGATCTTTAGCTTCTTTACTTCCTTGTAATCCTATAGCTCCTCGTTTAAAATCTCGTGTTGCTGCAGCTCGCATAGGATCTAAAGTTGCAATATCATACATTTCTGCAGCTTGATCTCTTTTTAAATCTTGATCAGATGCAATCTGTTCCCACATCTGGTTCTGTAATTTAGAACCTTCACCAAATTTAGCTGTATCTCTTCTAGCAAGTATATTTTGAGTATTACGCCAATCAGCGGCTTTAGCTGCTTGTAATTGTGCTTTAGCTGCCATCTTGGCAGATCTCCATTGTCCCCAGGCTCCAATACCTGCGCTAGCTAAACCTAAAGCTGCTCCCAACATTTGACCTCCTCCTCCTGATGATTTTTTGCTAGATTTCCAAGGACTCCCTCCTGACATTGAACCACTAAAATCTGAATGATCATATCCAGATAAAGAAGGTCCTTTATAATCCCAGAAGTTGCTCATTATAGTTTAAGACAAGAAGTTTCATGATCCAAGTGCCTTCTTCTGTCCGCCCCCACTGTAGTAACTAGTTCTACCTCTTGGTTGATAGGACTGAACAGCTGCTGCCATATCTGGAAGATGTGCGCCAGCTCTTGTTGCTTGTTCTGCGATACCTCGATTAGCTTCAGCAACAGCCCACTGACCAGCGGCAAGTGTTGAACCAAGATTCCCAAGATTCTTACTAACAACGCCTCTCCACATTTGTTTATCTTGTGCTTTATTCCACATATCCATCATTTCTTTTCTACCTTCAGGTGAATTAGCCCATGCTCTTTCTTTTTCTTTGTCCTGTTCTATTTTAAATCTCCAATCATCTCTTTCTGTTTGTTTAGTTTTAGCATCTACTTCAGCACGTTCTTCTTTACTCATGTGTTGTCTTGGACCTAAACCAAAGAAGAATCCAGGTTTTGTATAGTCTCCTTCACCTGCACCTTCACTAGTTAAATATCTATGAGCACCATAAGCTGCACCAATAGGTGCTAATGGTGTACCTAAAGATCCTAAAGCTGCTGCATCTGCTACTCCTTGCGGATTGAAATTCTTTTTAAGATTTCCCAGAAATCTCTGTACAAAATTTTGAGAATTAGTTTCTTTTTTATTCGTTACAGCACCAGAACTAGGAAGTGAAAATGGATTCTTTCCTCCCATAGATTGAAACATTCCTGCATTCCCTAAATTTGTTGAAGGGATCATAGGACTCGAACTGAAATTAAAATAGTCAGACATAGTTATTAACGTACGTAAGGATTACCTGCTGTCATTATAGTCCGCATTGTTGCTCCACTTTGATTCATTGCTTCTCTAACTAAATCTTGATTAGCAAGTGCCATTGCACGTCCTAATTCTTGTTCTTGCATTTGATTCCAAAGAGGTAATTGCATCTTTGCTAATTCAATTGAACGTTTAACTCTTTTTTTAGTTTTTGCATAAGGAGTTACAGCAAAAGGTCCAAGACTAATATCAGGACCACTTAAAGGATCTCCAGGATTAATGCCTACCACACCACCTGCTAATCGTCCAACTCCTTTAACTATTGGTTCTCCTAACATTCCACCAATAATTGCTCCAGCACCTGTTCCTATTCCAGGTAATAATCCTGTTCCTATTACAGCTCCTGCTTTGGCTCCAAGAGCAGAAGCTCCTGCTCCTACAAGATCACCTTCTAATACATTTCCAATTGCTGGCATATAAGGCGTAACTCGACCTAAGAGCTTACCTGCCATTGCAGCTTTCCCTAATTTTCCTGTAACTGGATTAATTAAAGCTGTTCCTGTAGGTAAATTACTTGCTCCAAGATATCTTGTAGCTCCTGATAATCCACTTGCTGTAGGTAATAAATTTGCACCTTGTAAATATCCTCCTGCAAAACGTCCTGACATAGGACCAACTGCTGTTAATGCATCAGCTGCATAACCTAATCCTTGACTAGCTGCTCCTTTTCCTTGATTCTTTAACTGTTGCATTAACTGTTGAAACATAATTGCATCATCAGTTACACCTAGACCTGTAGGAGCTACTCCTCCTCTCTGTATCATCAGAGAAGCTATTGCATCATTCATGGTTATATCCTTTCATTTAAATTCTATGCAGAGCTATTCCTAAGTTTAATTTTACCAGTCTACATTCTCTGTTGATATTCCAATGTAGATGGATATTTAGGACGATTTCCAGATGCAATTAACATATTTGCTATTTTACCTGTTAATCCACCTGCTAATGCATATGCACCTCCTCTAGCAGCAACTCTACCTGCTCCTCCTGTTCCTCTTAGTCCTTGTCTTAAACCTATTGCACCACCTGTTAAAGCTCCTCCTGATTGAAGCCCAAAAGGAAAACCAACAACACTAACTTCAGGCTTACCTTCTAAATTAGACATTGTTCCTTTAAGTAAACCCAATCCGGTTAATCCTTGATTTTGATATGCATAACGCATATAATTTCCATATCTTTGTGGTGTTAAGTCAGGAATATCTGCTTTAGCTGTTTCATATTTTAGAGGTCTACCTCTTCTACCAAGAAATAATCTATCGATTAATTCTGGTGCAACTTGTGTTGTTTTTCTTCTATCTTCAGATCCTTCTTCAGCATATTTTTGTTTATAACCTTTTGCTCTAAATTGTTCACCTGGATTAGTTAAATCTAAATGTCCTAATGATGCACCAACAGGTAAACCTATTGAAGCAAAACGAATCAAACTTCTATCAGTAGGACCAAACCGTCCAGTGCCTCCTGCTTGTACAGGTTTAATATGTTTAGCATAATCACCACCAATAATTTGTTCAGCAACTCTATCTGCTATTGGCATTGGATGATTGTAATGCCAGTAAAAACGACGAGTCGCGTCCTCACCTAAATCAGTTAATAAACGTGCGCCAACAGCACCTGCAAATTGTAAAGGTGTTTTATGAATAGTAATTGGATCTCTTGTTTTAGATCCTTTTGCTAATTCTTTATAGAAACTAGGTTTTAATACGGTATGACTATAATCACCTGCTTCAGCCATCTGTGCTGCAGCAGTACGTGCGCCTTTTCTAACTGGATCAGGGACTAATTTTTTTAATTGAGCTAATTGCATTATTAATACCCTAAGCTTGCATACCGCATAGGTATAGCTCCTATTGGTGGGCCTTGTGGTGCAACTTTCGGATAGAAGCTAGGTTCAATTGCTAATGTTGCTCCAACACTTGCTACACCCATACCACCCATTTGTGCCAAACTTGGATTATATGAAACAGGTAAAAGTTTGCCAGTTTTTGGATCAACCATTTGAGCAAACCGTCCAGCTAAATTTATATTGGGATGTACATTTTTTTGTAAGAATTGATTTAATCTTTTACTTCCTAAGCCTCTTGCTAAGGCAGTACTTCCAAGTAAGTCAGCTCCTCCTACTGCTAAACCAGCTATAGGATTACCTGTAGCCAATGTTGTTAAACCTGATGTTATACCTGCACCTATTAATGATTGTCCTGCAAGATGACGACCACCATGACGTAAGAATTCCTTTCCACCTGGAAGAGCAGCTAAACGCATTAAATGTCTACTTATTCCAAGGCTCATAATTTTCCTCCTATTCTTTTATTTTATCTGGAGTATTCTCAGCTTCTACTGCTGTCTCTTCTCCTTCTCTTTCTTCTTTCTTTTCTCCTCTTGCTTCTTTTTGTTCAGAAACAACTTTACCTTTTCTTTCAAGTAAAGCAGAAATACTTGGACTTCCATCTACTTCTGATTCTGCACGTTGTTCTGCAGCTGCCATTAGGAATCCATTTGGATCAGGATTCTTCATACGTGGCATTGGGTTTTTAGAAGTTTTATCAGGTCTTATTGTTGGACTTATTTTATAAGCGTCCATCCATATTGGATTGAAATCTGGTTGATCTTGTGGACGTTGAAAAGTTCTACCTCTACCTTCATCAAAATCATAATCTTCAGGACGATTAAATCTTCCTATGCCTTCAAACATTTCATATTCTTTTGTCGGTTCATCTGGATTGCCATCAAAGAAAGGAGTGTTCCCTACAAATTGCAAGTCAGGGTTTAATGTTATTTTTCTTGTTTGTGCTTTCTTTAATAAATCTTCAGACTTAAAACGTGAAGGGTTCCAGGGATAATCACCACCTGCGCTTGTTGATCTGAAAAGATCATCAAAATCTAAACGTTTACTAGTCTGTCCTCTTCTATTGAAAGGATTTTCTATATAACGTCCAAGATCAAGGCGAGCATCTTTTGCCATTATTTTTTAGATTTTTTCTTTTTATTAATGCCAACAAGAGTTTTTCTTAAGTTAGCTTGTTTGACAGTCTTCTCATCATAATCATCAGGATTAGAAAGAA
>VTLG01010918.1_pt1 | contig 85681 bp, 87 predicted proteins | sample 4694571 | NCBI WGS metagenome assembly VTLG01 (sample SAMN12604809, study PRJNA352737) | marine metagenome | biome: ENVO:00000447; feature: ENVO:00000209|ENVO:00000569|ENVO:01000036; material: ENVO:00002151; isolation source: viral sequences binned using virsorter ...
TTTAATATCCTTTGCATTAGGTAAAACACTCACACTCAAGTTTTTATTATTCTTGTGTCTCATAACAATGACAGGTTGAGTCATTTTGTTAACACCGCCCATAGATTCACTCATAAGTGCCTTAACAGTCTTAACATCGATGCCCATTGTCTTTGCTATCCACTCTGGTTTTTTCTTCTGTTGGATATACATAGAAAGTTCTTTCATTTTACCTTCTGTAAGATCAAGGTCTTCCTTAACGCCCATAGATTTCAAGATTTTTGCAACTTCCTGCTCATAGTCCTTTTTGCTTGATCTTGGGAGCTTCTTGATCATATCCTTTACTACATCCATCAAAGTTTGGAATGGAAGGCTCTCTACATTAACCGCAGCTTCATCAATATCTTCTTTCAGTTTAGGAAGATACTTCTTGACGAGCTCATCTCTTACCTTCTGATCCTTGGAAGAGATAGAACGATTTTTGTCGTGATCCTTTTGAATTTGTGCTACTTGCCGTTTCTCGTAGTTGTCGCCAAACATATTGACAAGTTCCACAGCATTTAGTGTGTGTTCGTTGTTATCTTCATTATCGGCAAAATCTTTCTTGGTAAATTTTTCATCAAGTTCAGTTTCTTCTACAGCAAAAAACCCCTTCTTTTGATATTTCGGAAAATCCTTTTTATCAATAACAAATACACCAGAGTCATCACTTTTAATCAACATCTCTTTGGAAGGATTTTTTAACTGGCGAACTTCTGCTTTTGCTTCTTCTAATTCCTGACTACCCATAGATTCGGTAGGATCGTAATCCATCTTCATAACAACACCAGCGAGTTGAGAGAAAGCAGCTCTGCTTCCTTTATTAATGATGTTTTCGATCTTTTTCTTATTGGCAGAATTGACCTTATCCAAAACCTGTACCATTGCAGAAGCTGTGAAAGCATCTACACGTAACAATCCATCCTTGAACTTTACCTTCTGGTTCTGGTGTTTTTTAACTATATCCCTAATAATATCTACATTAGACTGTGCTTCAGTCAAATGTTTAGCAAGTCTCACTTCTGCGAGGGATTCTCCCATTGATTTTGTATAACTGGTCATAGCATCCTTCCTTTTCTTCTATTTATAATATTAACTGTCTTTGCTCTTAAAAGCAGCGATAGCCATCTTTTTTCTTTTTTCTTTAGACTTTCCCTTAAACTGAGGAGCATCAGATGTTTCAAAATCCTTAATATACTCTCCTTGATCTGCATTTTTAGACAAAACTTCCACAAATTGTTTAAAACTCATCTGAGGCTGATATTCAGTTTTCAATTCTTTAGGTAATTTTCCTTTATCTACTAACATATCAATATATTTTGCAAGTTGTCTACCATTAATACCATTGTATCGTCTAGCAACATCACCAGCCCAAGCGCCAGGATGATCACGATTTTCTTTGTCCTTCATGCCATCAACATACTGTTTTACAACCTTATCCCAACCTTTTGGATGGGTAAGTTGACTCATTTTAGCCCGAAGGTCAGCCCACCACGATTCACTGAAAGTATCTTCTCTTAAGCGTGGCTCTCTACGATTCTTGGATGGGTCTTCATTCTTCAAATTCTTGGGATCGTTGTTTAAAGGATTATTATCTCTATGTCCTACATCCATACCAATCTTCGCCTTATCGCCCATAACTCTACGAGCTTTGTTTCTAGAAGAGCGTCTTGCTATTTGCTCTGGAGTGCCTTGGTAATTGTCATATTCTTTACGGTAGTTTCTTTCAGCAAGTACATACCCCTTTTTCTCAAATTTACCGACCTGATCCATAGGAACATTCATAGTGGTCATTTGGCCTGATTTTTTCATTCGAACAAATTCATTTCCTTTTTTGTCAGTAAAGATAGGAGTTTTACCAGCAGCAACACGTGACTTATCAAATTTCATTAAACGATCTAGTGCTGAAGCTTCATTTAATTGAATTTCATGAATCCAGCATTTATGTACCTTACCGTCATCATCGGCAAATGAGACATAATTTGCACCCTTACGTATGATTTCTCCCTTAATTCCTCTAGCTTCTATAATATCTCCAGCGTTCCAAATTTTCCCAGTGAGATATAAATCCCTGAGATGTTCTTTGTCTGTCATATCGCCCATGTCTCGTTCTTCACGCATACCCATGCCCTTACGTACATCACGGTATAGTTCTTTGCGTTGTGAAAAACTAGAAGGCAATCCCATTTCAAAAGACTTGAAATCCCCATCTGCAGCTGCAACCCTCATCTTAGAGGCAGACATACCCTCTACACCCTCTGCATCAGGATCACGTTCTCCAGCAGAGATAACCTCTATATTGTCAAAACCATAATAACCATGTCTCTTACCTGTAACACCATTATATTCGTTTAGAATTTTTTCAAATTCCTGTACACGGTCTGAACCAACAACCATTACAATAGCACGATGGCCTTTATCATGCAACTCTACAGCAACCTCTATAGCAGTTCTGGGTTTACCAGCAACAATACTTCTAGCATACTTTTTAAACATTTTACGCATATATGCGATTTTCTTAGAATATGGAAGTGGATTTTTCTGTGGATCATTAGACTGTGATGCATAGATGTACATCTTTGAACCAGCATTTTTGCTCTGTTGATTTGCAACAGCCTCAATTAATTTTTCGTGGCCAGTTGTGGGTGGATTGAAACGACCAAAAGTGAATACTGCTGTATCACCAGCCTTTTCCATTAATTCCTTAAATCTTTTCATTTTGCTATTCCGTTATATGTTACTTTAAGACTCCACTGTTTAAGTTTACCACCACTACTTGAACGGATGGTCATTCCTAACTTAACAGACTCAGTACCAGATTTCAACTCTATTATCCAAGCTTGTTTTGTTCTTCCAGCATACGCTTTAACAAACTCAACTTGGGGCAAAAACACACCAACAGCATCTCTATCAGTTACTTCCTCATAATTCTGACCACCAGTTGCTTTTATTACTATTGTAGGAACGTCTGGTGCTTCTCTGAGAATTGCATCTTTAATCCATACTAAGCTCTGTTTGTCATTTTTATTCAACCTGTCGATAACACCTTGACGAGCCATTTCTAGGTATTCGTTATAATATTTATCTTGATCTCTTGAAGATAGTTTTTCAATAGCCTTTATAGTCTTATCTTTATCTTTATGTCTTCCACTAGTACCACCATCGAAATTATCTAGAGGAGGCATACCCTTAATTTTAGAATACACTTTTTCGTATATAACTTTACGTAAAGCGTCATGGCCCGATTTATCTTTGAAACTTGGGCCTCCTCGACTATTTACAAATATTGTTCTGTGATATGTGTTGAGTTGTGGTTCAGCAGACTTTTTTCCACCCGCCTTTAGACTAACGCCCAATATTTTCTTATCTGTATATTCAATAAACATATCGCCGGGATGGCCTCTAGGAACCCCTGCTGGTTTTCCCCGATACCCCCAATATACTTGTTGGATGGTTTTGTCTTTATTATTATCTTCAATGAATTTTAATATTGCAAGTGCTGCATCCATTTTATCTTCGTACTTAGAAGAGCCTTCAGCACCATTAACTGTTTTTTCTGCAGCATCCATATCGGACTTAATAATACACGTACATGAATTTAAATCGACTTTCATCAATTTTTCCATGAAGTCTACGACATTCGTAGGATTTAATTTTTTCTCAAACGCAATGCAAGGAAATAATTCTGTGATACTAGAATTGAGTGTACTTTCGCCCATACCACCAGCTTTAGGTTTGACGTTGATTCTGAACTTTCTGCCATCAAACTCCCCATCAATAGGATCGACTGATGAATTGGTAGATGTGGTTGAAGCGGGTATACCAGCGTTCGTTAGTCGCCTTAATATCTCATCGCTGTCAGTGTCTCTGTCATCAGACATAACCTTGATAGCAACCCTAGATTTTTCAGATTTATCAGTTTGTGTAAACTCAAAACCGTCTAGAATATCGTTAGGGAGATCAATATCTTCTGAGAACAGGCGCTGAATTTTTTCAACATGAGGAACGTACTCCTCATTACGAGGATTTAATTGCTTAATATAGGCTTGTAGCGGCATGGTTCAATCCCTATCCATTTAAATAAAAAAAGGGGCAAAGTTACCCTCACCCCTTTATTTATAAGTTTATAAGCGTTGATTAAGCAACAAATGGGTTGCCATACTCATCTACTAGACCAGTTTCGACAAGATTGCCAAACTCATTGACTTCTCCGCTTTGAGGAAGGAAACCACAAAAAACAAATGGGCTCTTAAAACTATCCCAAATCTTGTTTTTCAAGTCGATTCCAGTAGAATAAGAAATGTTTTCTTTAAGCTTTGTCTCAAACCAACCAAAGTGCTCGACATCAAGGAATTCTTTCCTGTTGCCTTGAAGAGTACTGGGTTCTGGGTTATCAATGTATCCATAGATTTCTATTCTAGCATACCTGTCAACGCCATGCTTTCGAGCAAGATCAGTAGCGTCTGAAAAAACACTCTTCGAGTTGCCACCAGAAATAACATATCCGATAACACCATTCGCATTTTTGTTTTTCAATCCACCAAAAGGAATACCCAACTCTTTTGCTTTCTCATTTGCAGAAGGCCCAGCATATGGAGTCATGTTAGTATAAGGAGACACAAGAGCACGTGTCTTCTTCAAGATTGCTCTCTTATCTTGCTCATTCTTATCTACTGCAACAATGTCAAGGAAATCCAAGATAGCTGCATCGGTGTTATCAATCTCTTCAGAGACAATAGCATCCTTAACACCCTTTGCAAGATCAGCCTTAGTGTTGCCTGATCGTGGAGCTCTAATGATATTCTCTTCGTAAATAAACTCCCTGCGCCTAAGTGGAGTGTCAAATTCCACAATATCGATAAGGGTAGAACCCCAATGAAGCGCTTTTTCTGCTTCGTCACGGTTATAACCAGAAAGAAGGTTAGTTTTCTTTTTATCGTTTTCGTTAAGTTCTCCAACCTTTACAGGTTCAGAATAAAGAAATTCGATTTCATACGACTTCTTGATATTCATAATGTTATCAAGAACTTTCTTCAAATTCCTAGGCTGGTAATCCCGAATAAGGTTGTTACGGTTAGTAACGATCCTCTTTTTAAAGTTGACACCCTTCGGGTAGTTTGGGGGCGATTCTTTGAGCGAACGCTCAACATCTAATAGTATCATCGGCATAATTTTTCTCCTTACTAGTTGAAAGGTGGTGCCTACCACCTTGGTTTTAAATCAAAAGGCACATTCCTCATGATTTATATTACTATACATTATATATGCAGCTAAGTCAAGTCGCTTTCCGTACTGTAAAGTCAATTCCTAATCTTTTTTTGTCTGTCATTATTTCAGAGGCATAATGGGTTATTCGTGGATCGAATACGATAAAATGGCCTGGAACGCAAGGTATTGCTTCATCACCATGCATAAACAGCCCACCATCCATCGAACCCCAATCACTGCTGATGACACCAAATATCTTAATGAAATCTGGCTCATTAACATGATCTATATGGGGATTGTCTCTTCGATGTCTATCCTTGAGTCCGATACCACAGTAGGAAACATCAGGCACAAACAAGTCCTGTCTCTTACTATACAACTGTATGAGTAGACCCATAGCAAGACCAGCAAGAAGAGGCTCTTTAACCTCATTTTCTATAATATCCATCTTTAGATGTTTATCTGGATTGTTGTTAGGATACCGCATATGCCAAGCACTAGATTGCATGGCATGGTGTTTTAGGCTGTCCAGATAATACATGGAACAAGCATCTAGAATAACCTCAACCATATAGGAATTCCTTCTGAGCAGCTTCATCAAGCTTTGCCATGACCTCTTCAGTAAAGTAGGTTTCGGGATCATTGTTGATTGTTTTACCGAAAGTCTTAGTACCATCTGGCAATTCTATACGTGTTGAAACAGACTTGAATATACCGTGTTTAACTGCTAAGTCTAATAACCCATAATAACGATCTAATCCTTTATCATATGTCAACCGAACATCAACCATCTTATTCTCTACCGTCAATCGGGACTTATGGTTCTTACAGTGAACAATGCTACCAATTACCTCAGTACCATCCTTCTCTTTTTTCTTGCTCAGATAGATAATCGAGCTCGCTGCATATTTCAATCCAGAACCGCCTCCCATCTCTTTTGTCGGAAACATAGACCCCATCGAATCGTAGGTGTGGTTAGTTATCACCATAGGCACTTTTGCTCTGCCTAGTTTAAGAGTAAGCACCCTAAACGCAGCTTTGAGAACCTGAGCTCGTGTCATATCTCTGGTTTCTTTACCCTCAGCGGTATCTTCCACCTCTTTAGTTGTAGACAACATTCCAAGGGAGTCGAGACAGAGGAACAATGGCTTTTTATCAGACTCATCTTGAGCCAAATAAGAATCGAGAGCTTTAAGGGACTGTGTTCTAAATTCCTGTACCGTGACTACTGGTACAATCACCATCCGACTTGGATCGATCCCTCGCTCTACTATCATGTTTTTTGTTATAGCTGATTCGGATTCGAAATATAGCACCCCAGCATCTGGATTTTTGTCCAGAAAATTCTTTACAATCCCCATAAGGAAAAACGTCTTGCCGGTAGCACTCTCGCCCGCTAAGCACGTTATCTTATTATCAGGCAAACCACCAAATATCGATCCGCTAAGCAAGCCATTAAAAATATGAGAGCCCGTGTCGATGAAATCAAAATCGTCATCCATATCTTTAGTTAGCGTAGCGTAATCGTTTTCAATATCTTTTACAATATTCTTTAAAAAATCACTCATCTATTTCTCCTTACAAAAGGTTATGTGGTTATTGCTGTATCTGCCCAATTTCACATATTCCTCTATTATGGCTGAATAATTACTATTCAGCACTTTCATGTGTGCATCATAATTTCTTTTTGTTACCAGAGAATTTATAGCTGCCATTCCCTGTGCTTTCAAAACCCCTTTAACCCCTGTGTGAAAAGCATTAGCATCTTCTATACTACTACTTATAGCACCAAAAACATCTACAAATACAATATCATATTTGTTGTCCGTAAAAAATAGATATTCGTTACAATCTTCAATAATAACATTCATCCTATGGTCTACAGGAAGGTTAAAATAGGTTTCTGCAATACCCTTTAATTGTGGGACAATCTCTACAACATCGATAGTAGCTAATGTGTTCTCATGTAACCACTTGGGAATTATCCCACCCCCAAGGCCTAGTACCAAAATATTATGTGGATTTGGCACATGATCTAAAACCTTAACCATATGTTGACTATATGGTTTTTGTAAATCTTTAGGGTTCTTCTTTTTGAATGAAGACTGTTTTAATCCCCCATCAAATTGTAAATAGATTGTCTGCTGTGTTTCAACAACCTCAATAGACACACCTTTATGTTCTATACTATGCAGAATTTCCATGAATATTAACTCCAAAATAACTATCGTTCATTATGTTTTTATGTACACCTAAGCTTGCTTTTCTTACGCCCATTGCACCACCAGCAAATATATCCTGTATACCACGATGGTATAAGTCCTTTATTGTTACATAGTGCATATAAGCACCTATTCTTTTTCTAACCTCATCTGGTACATCTGGCTTTTCATCAAAAACCATATGGTCTATGCCCTTATTAACCAACTGATACCCTACATCATTATTTACAACCAAATATACAATAAGGCCTACAGGAAATCCATCATATTCAAATAACCAATAATCCACATTGGGGTCATTCCAATATTTGTATTGGGAGATAGATTTAGCAAATCCAGCAGACAACCATTTACTTTTTTCTACATCCTTTTTCCACCGAATAAATGCATCGTTTATTTTTTTTATAGAGTCATGGTGCTTATCAAGCTTAGTCCAAGTTAATTTATCATCTTTTAATAGGCGGTTTACACCTTTCTTAGTCATCCATTTATTTACACCAACTTTTGTGTCATAATGGTTAACAACATTCGTATGATAATTGTAAGTTTCAAAACGAGTATCTACCTCGTAACCCTTTTCTTTTAACCATATAGATTCGGGCTCATTTGCAAGAAACTTTTTAACCAAACCTGTTTCAGCAAGTTTATCAAAAACAAGCTCTTCGTTCTTTTTGTCTTCTAAACAACTAATAGGCAAACCTTCTAGTCTTTTGTAGATATGTTTGAACATCTGTACATGTTTTAGTACACAAACAACAAGATCATTATTCACCCCTATAGTGATAACTTTGCGTTGCCACTCATTCTTGATACTATGATATTCATGAGCATATTCTGCTGGTAATAATCCAATATGACCATACCTATACCTTCTTAATTCATTAAAATAATCAATGAATAATTTTGACCGGCTCTCTGAAAGAGCCATTGCTTTAGAAAACAAAGTTTTGTCATCGATATGATCTAAGTCATCATACTCAACACACGGTATAGCATCAAAAGGATTTAATTGTAACATTATCCAAAAAAATCCTCTAATGTGCCTCTTTTGGTGTGCTGGAATATATCAAAATTCTTATTCTTACCAAAATACCAAACATTCTCAATATAGACCTTATTCATAAAGTCATCCATAGCTTTTTTGTCGTGGTTTCCATCTTCATCTTTAAAGACTGAAGCTCCTTGTGGTCTTTGCATAATTCTCATGCCAACCTGTCCCATAAAGTTGGGAAGAAGCATATCACATAACTCATCGCCACTTCTATAGCGCTTCCCCTTGACCTTCGGATCAAGAATATTCACCATAAGAACACCATTGTCACTTAGAGAATCAAAACTGTTCTGGGAAACTGGTAGATAGAATTCATCTCTCCACTTTTCATATTCATTAAACTTAGCCCAAGACTGTAACTCTTCTTTGTCACCCCCTTCGTTATATCTCTCCGTACTAAAGTAAGGCGGGCTCGTAAATGCACAATCTACATTTTCAATTTCATCCCAAGGCAAATCTTCTGCACCACAATTATATATTTGTACAGTCTTTTTGCCTCCAGTGAGTTTATCAAAAAACTCAATCATCTTTTTGTAACGTGCAAATGTATTTGGATTAGGATCACACCCTATGTAGTGTGTTGCATTTGAAGCATAGAATCCTGTAAGTCGATCCCCCCAGCCCATAGATGTATCTAATACGGTCTTTGCATTAGACATTTCGTATATAGTCTTTGCAACAACAGGTTTAAATTGTGTTGCGATATACGTGCCTAATCTAAATGCCATAGTGTAGGTTTTTGCTGTCAAAACACCCTTACCATTAACCCCTCGCCATATAGGCCCAAAAGCTCCCCATATATTATCCCCATCATTCCATCTTGTTACTGGAGCTTTAAAGCCGTATGAACCACAAGCCATACGCAAATCATTCATAAAATAATCACTAGTATAATTGTATATACTAGGGCCATCGATTACACCCAACCCATACTTACTATATGGATATTTGTAATCATCATATTTTTCCATAACCTCTTTATCGCTGTTCATGATAAATTTTGTATAATCCACTTTTGCTAACTTATGAAAAGTATTAACAACCTTATCATAATCAAATTCCTTTAGAGGGTATGGTGGTTTCTCTGTGGTAATAAATTCAGCAAGAGTTTTACGAAACAGTTCTTTACCATACTTTTCAGTTACAGCTTGAAATTGACTAGTATTCATAACAGGCAATCCTGTATAATCACAACTAGTAGCTAATATGCTGTATAATTCGTCACTCATCCAAAAAATCCCTCTAAAGTTCCTATTTCTTCTTTTTCCATCCCTTGTCTAACCATTCTTAATTTGCCACCATTTTCTACTTCCTTATTTTTATAAGTTTCAATATAATGACAATTTTTACACACAACTCTGCATTTACGAATTTCGTCTTTTAATTCTTTCCATCTCTCTCTATTTAGCAGAGTTCCATACTTTGTGACTCGTTTCACTAAATCACCCATACCACTGCCTCTTTTTCTGTCTTTCCACATGTGGATTGATTTTTCAGAGGGATCAATATGAGCAAAATCTAATGCTACACCATGTTTATTGTAACCACAAACATCACAGCCTTTCTTCACTTTGTAGTGTCTTAATTTTAAAGTTATTCTTTTTTTATATTCCATCAAGAAAAGAAACCCTCTAACGTACCCTGAGCCCCAAAACTATTATCGATAGACCAATTAATCTTATCTGTAATAAACTTTAGAGGTTCTATAAAACTTCGCTCATATTGTGTAGTATAGTCCACCCACTTCAAAATGTCAAGTTCCTTTGGTACAGCTGTCATAAAAGAAAAAGCACTTGATTGGTATGGATTTGGTTCCTTGAGATGCAAGAATTTTATTTTATCGCCTTCCTGTATATTAACAAACTTATGTGTTAGTTTGTGTTTAGCTAGGAGATGGTTAAAAAGTATGCTTCCTTTAACATGGATTGGAGCGCCCTTCTTAAAGAACCCATATTCTACAGCTTCTCCACTCCCAAGGTCATATGTCTTTTGGGTTTTAGAAGTGTACTTTCCAATACCATTACAACTTCTAGGATAAGCAATATCCTCTGGGGGCAGACTCATAAATTCATCTTTAAATTCTGCAAGAAAATTATTTAGTTCCTTTTCATCACCGTTCATGATGATAATCAAAGCTTCTTTAATTTTCTCCCGGCAAGCAGCTGGTGTTGAAGACTTAACTGCTTCAATGCCCATTATTTTTAACTTAGGTTCTTTATACCGCACACCTTCGCTGTCATGTACATTTAGAATGTACCGCTTCTTTGCAGTCCAGATACCCTTATCAGCAATGACCTCTCGGCCCATTTCCATTCTCTGTTCATAGGCATTCATTTTTTCAGCAAGAATCTCGTACTGACTATTAATATAAGGTTCCAGCTTCTCCGTTGCAATCGTATCCAAGAAATTGATAATTGTTTTAGTTTTCGTTCCCTCTTTAAACAATTTATTAACAAGTCTGTCAAAAGTGATGTATACCGAATCTGTATCACTAGCAATAACGTAGTCAATTTCTGTTGTATCGAGAACCTTGTTAAGATATATGTTAAGAGCTTTTTCAATCCATCGTATAGATAACTGACCAGACGTTGTAATTGCTGTAGCAACCAGAAGATCGAAATACCTAAACCAATTATTCCCAATAGCACCATACGCCGAGTTAAGAGATATTTTCTTCGCCATCTGGATGTTGTTGTATCTTGATATGTCCTTGAGTAAAGACTTGTCCTTCGTATCCTCATATTGCTGTTGAGCCTGTAACATAAGTTTTTTATATTTGACTCTATCGCCATACATCTTCTCCATAATTTCTGGCAAGAACCCCTTCTTGGACTTACGGAAAAATGCTCCATTAGGAGTCATACAATGGTTTGTTGTATTACTAACTTCCCCGTTAAGTATTTTGTCTACTAAACCGCCAACTGATTTGCTGGGAAGCAAAGTTTCTGGCGAAATATTATATTGCATAATTAAATGTGGATACAGAGAATTCAAGTCAAACGACATAACCCAATTATGTACACCAACTTGTGGTTCTTTAACATAAGCACCTTCATACTGCTCCCCTTTTACATTACTAGACTTTTGTGGAATAACAATCTTTTTTTCTCGTAAATGATTATAAATCAAAATATCCCAATACCGAACCGAACCTAGTACATCCGTAAAGTTAACCTTCGCATCATATGCCATAGTTAAGCACAGCTCAATCAGTTTCATTTTATCTTCTAATTTATCAACCAACTCCACATCTGTAATGTTATAATCGATAAATGATTGGTAGTCTTTTGTGTACCATTCACGAAATGTGTCGAATGGATTTCCATCCTTTTTTTCACCCAATTCCACCCATGCTATGTGATCTAGTCGATAGGATTCTTGTGCTGTATAGGTAAACTTCTGATACAAATCAAAATAATCTAAAGCTGCAACACCCTGTATATTATAGGTTTGGTGATTGCGGCCCATCTTATAGATTTCTCTAGCATGCACCGCACCCCAAGGCGATAGACGTTTGATTTCATTTTCACCAAATAATTTTTTGACACGATTGCAAATATAAGGAATATCAAAAAACTCTGTATTCCATCCAGTAATAATATCTGGTTTATGTTGTTCCCAAAAAACCAAAAACTTATTCAACAAATCCTCTTCATCCTTACATAAAATGTAAGTAACATCATCACGTTTATTCTCGTATTCGTGAAGCCCCCATACAACAAGTTTCTTGTTCTGGTGATTCTTGATTGTTATAGCCAGCATCTCCTCTTCAGCAAGCTGTGGATTCGGAAATCCATTTTCACACTGAGTCTCAATGTCTAAAGTAACAATCAGAATCTTATCTAAATCCCACTCTATGTCATTTTTGTAATTATCAGAAATATATGTGTAAGAATATTGTGTATTTCCCAAAACCAGTTCTGGTTGGCTTTTATAGGATTCAACAAAACTTTTTGCTTCTTTAATAGAATCAAACTTGGTAGGCATGCAAGGAGTACCAGCTAAGGTTTTATATCCTGTTTGCTCTCTAACTGGAGAAAACAACGTAGGTTTATATGACACCCTATGGTTTATGCGTTGACCGTTTTTTACTTCACGTACAAGGAGCTGATTACCCCATTGTAAAACATTGGTATAAAAATTCATAGTATAGCTATATCATTCTTCGTATAAATTGTCAAGTCTCTCTGTCAAAATAAATTTACGAGAAGGGTCTACCATTAGATTAGCAGCTTTCATAAACTTACGATTTATCAATAAAGGCGTTTTTTCACCCCTATCATCTATAGTAAATTCCATATTCTTGTATAAAGTACCGTTGAACATGAAATCCATTAGTATAGAAGGGCGAGATTCTTCCCTATTTCGGAACCCCCCTAATTTAATATCCTTAATTTTCTGTATATCTGAAACAATTTTCGTACCATTGATCTCCCATACTACTTTTTTACCTTTGATTTCGTATTTGTCAGAATGTATAACAGAAGATTTAGAGCTGTTACCAGTATCCATTTTACCTACAAGTTTGCCTATCTTTGGATGTTCAAAAGTTTCCCAAACGCCAGATATGGTAGGTGTAGTCCACCAATTATCTCGATTATACAAATTCTCTAAAATATCTTTAACAACATCGCTCCCTGTAGCTTTATCAAAGCCTTCTGTGCCAGGCGAACTATTAACTTCTAGGATATATGGGCCATCTTTTTCTCTGTTTTCATGAGGAATAAAGTCTACTCCTACCCATGTACCATTTACTGCTTTTGCAGCTCTTATACAATCTTGTTTTTCTTTATCTGTAAGTTCAAATTTTTTGACTTTTGCCCCTAGATGTACATTTGATCTAAAGTCTCCCTTAACCTTTTCTCTTTTCATAGAACCAATAATTTGATTATTCAAAACCATAACACGAACATCGCCATCAGACTCTAAGAAATTTTGTAGGATAAGAGAAATCTCTTCATCTACCTTAAACAACAGCTGTGTCATACTTTCTAAAGCTTTTTCAGATTCTATGTACAGGACACCAATACCTTTTGTTCCTTGAATTGTTTTCAAGATTATAGGATAGTCTGTATTCAGTTTTTCAAACGCATCAAGCGCTCCCTTTTCATCTGGGATCAATATTGTAGTTGGTGTAGTTAGTCCAACTTCAGCTAGTCGTAGAGAAGTCCTGTATTTGTCCGAACAGACTTCCATACATTCCCTAGAGTTTACACATGTATAACCAGATCGTTCTAATGATGAAACCAAATCTTTCCACTGATCTCTAGCGTTAACACCACCACGTACTACAATAATAGTATCTTTAGGGCTTATTTCATACCCCTTATCATCATCAGAATTGTGAATACGTCTTACCTCATTGTCGAAACTAAGGTATGCTCCATTGATGAAACACATATAGAAATCTAGGCCCAAAGATTTAGATGCATCTTCAAACTTAGCAGAAGTCAAAAGAGATTTATGATTAGGCCAGTCTTCGGGTTTGCGTGTTAAAACGACAACCTTATACTTTTCCTGTTTTTCTTCGGTTATGAAAGACCTAAATTTTTCGACCATTTAGGCCTCCTTCTTCTTCCCAATATTGTATTTGGTTTCCAGAATCCAATCATCCTTTTCTTTATAAGATAAAACTTTTATCTGACTAAGAGGTGCTACTGGTGATGCATCCCCTATAATTTCTACTAACCCCCAATCCTTTAGCAAGTTAGCAATCGTATTTTTTCTTGCAATATCATTTTCTGATAGATTGGTCTGCTTGCCATCCAAAGCAAACAGCTCTTTAAAATGCACAATAAAATATCGTCCCTGCTTATGTAGTATATGACAGGACTGATATAGTTTTCTCTCTTTTCTGGAAGCAACACCAATACGAGATAATGTCTCTCGTACCTTTAGAAAATCATCTGGTTCTTTCAGAGTAATTTCTAACATCTGCTCCTGTGTCCATCTTATCTCTTCCATTTCTTCCACCTTTATTCAAGTTGTTTTTTATGGCAGAAATTTGATCATCATCAAGGATGTCAAGAGCGGCTTTAGCCTTTTCATTATTATATCCATAGTACTCTTTAACATGCTCTAAATTGTCTAACTTCTTCGCCTTCATCCAAGGTGTATATCTCTTTCTTGGCCTAAGACTATTTAGTAAAAAGTCGAATTGGAGCTTCTTGTCAAGGTGGTGAAGCTGGTTGATTTCGTTAACCAACTGGATAGTATCGGGGAAAGGCATTAAGCATTTATTAACAATATACGGCATATACTTCTTTTCCCACATTTCATCTTCGGAATCAAGTAAAGGTTCCTTTGTTTGATTCAAAGCTTTTAAGTATTCTTTCAGCTCATACATTAATCTTTAAATCCTTCACCACATTTCCAATGATGCAATCTATGACGAAAAACTGCCCACCACAATGCATACCAATTATCTGCTTTATACGTTCCATGTTTAACCTTTAACTCATACATTATAAAAATCCAACCTTTCAGGCACACCGCCACTTTCACTTAAACATTTAAAAACTATAATAGATCGCAAATCGTAACACTCTCTATTAACAGCATCAGCTTGATGCCACTTATGAGCGCTAAAAGCTACTAACCTATTGGGTATATATTCTATATATCGATCTACCGCCTTAGGCAGATGACCATGCCAACTTCCTTCTTCTGGCGGTCTTGTTAAATCTTCTTCTTCATCATAGATAAAAGTGCCGCCGCACCATTCCAGTTTCCAATCTATGTTAGGATAATATATCATGGTAAAGTCACCATCATCCTTATGCCAATGGGGTTGCATACCAAAGGTATGTCCATTCATGTATATTCTGGAATAGTGAGAAATTCCGTATTTTTCTTTAAAGTTATTGTCTTCGAATACACGATACCATACAGGCAATATCCATCCATACCCTTTCCGTGTAAGCTCTTCATCAGAAGAACCACAACGAGCTACCCAATGTTTTGTAGGAAAGTTTTTATTAGAATAAGATGACCAATGCCATGGCACAGTTTGTAAACTTTCATTCAAACTCTTAAATTCATGAGGGTCTAGAACATTATCATATACATCAATCATAAGCTTCTTCTAACGTCATCATTTCGCCCCATTCACCTTTCTGCTCCATATCATTAGCAGAATTTAACAAGAGCAAATCTTTTTTTAATTGTCCTTCAAACTTATGTATCTGTTCTAATCTAGGAGAATCCAAAACACAAAACCAATAAGCAATTTCTTCAGCTTGTTCTCCTATCAACTCTTTAACTTCATCCCGATTTGATATTATTCCCACTAAAGGCATATATGCAACTGTACCATAAACCGAATGAAATAAACCAGCATCTTGAAGATACTCTGGAGCTCCCATCTCTTTTAAAACTTGACTCGTTCCTTTTAGATGGTCTAACAAAGTTCTACCACTATGGTCAGCTGTATTAGCACCGTGAGCTATCAGATACTTAATCTTTGTAGAAGTCAAGTCTGTCCTCATTTGCTTGTGTCGTGAATAATTTAAACACTATACATGTTCTCAATTTTGGGCACAATCTTGCTACAGTTTGAGCTTGGTGTGGTAGTTTTGCGGTAAACAGAAGAACCCTATTACCTCTATATTCTGCTACTCTATCTACTGTTACGCCATCCTCTTTATATACAAAAGTTCCACCACCCCATCCTATTTTCCAATCCATATCTGGATAATAGATCATGGTGAAATCGCCATCGTCTTTATGAATATTAGGTTCTACACCAAAAGTATGAGCATTAGCATAAAGACGCTTCCATTGAGATACATCATAGTTTTCTTTTAATTTTAATTTATACTGTGCAGCCTGCCAAATAGGAAGAAACATTTCGAAACCATTCATTTTAGCTTCAGATTCATTATGACCGCAAAATATATGCCAATGATAGCTAGGAATTTCTTTGTCCGAATGATAATAGAATTTCCACTGAAGGTCTTTCATATAATCACTGATAAGTTCAGCTATATGAGGTTCTAGTAAATTATCATGTACTTCGATCACTTAAACTTGCCTCTTGCCATGATTTCGGTCAAACACGCCAACATATTTATTTCCTGATCTGCAACAAAAGCTGCTTTATATTGATACTCGCCCAATATAACAACAGCATGGGGAATACTAGTACCATCCAAATGATCATAAAGACTATTATAAAGGCTACGGAAAATGCGTACAGGATCGTTATCAAGGTTATCAACAACCCATCTACGTACATTAGTAAACTCCTTCTCTTTCATAGCAGCCATTAACTCTTTTATATTTATCTCTGTTATATTAACCAATATACCAGCATCAATATTCCCAGAAACAGAATACCTTTGAAGTTCGTTTAGAACTCTACGCCAGTCTGGGAAGAATTTGTTAATAACTTCAGCCACTACACGCTTGTCGTATTTTACTTGACTTTGCTCCAAAATCGTGATAGTCCGGGCAAAGAAATCAGATGCTAGTTTTTGTTTTTCGTTTGTTGGTATATCAAAATTAATTACACTACAGCGAGATTGTAATGCTGGTATAATGCGATTTTTGTAATTACAGGTAAATATGAAACCGCAATTTTTATGAAACTCTTCCATAAATCCACGCATGGCTGGTTGAGTTGATTGTGGATTTAGATAATCTGCCTCATCCATAATAAGGTATTTACGGCCACCATGCAAAGACACCGTAGACGCAAAATTCTTAATCTTGGTTCTGAGAACATCAATCCCAGATTCCTCAGAACCGTTGATCATCATATAAGTAGACTCCAACTGATCTAACATTGCTTTTGCAATGGTAGTTTTACCTACACCAGAGCTACCAGATAAAATTAAATTGGGAATTTCGCCTTGTTTAACAAACTCGACAAAAGTTTCTTTTAATTCTTTAGGTAATATGCATGACTCTACGTCTTTAGGCCGGTACTGTTCGACCCACAAAAAAGTTTCCATAATATAATCCTAACATTAGTTATAAGAAGACTCAGGTTCTAGAGCAATAAAATACTCTACATCTATCTTATTATTCTTAAAGTGACTAATGTTTTTGCTCGATACGTTAACACTGTATGAGCCTGGAATAATCTTCAAGTTCTCTACCTTGAACCAAAATTTATAAGGGACATTTTCTGTCTGATCTTCGATTTGAACATGAACCTTATAATCATTTGCGGTAGCATTTTTCTTATCAGTAACTTTGATAATCGCACTACCTTTATCCATACCTTCCAGAACCATATCTGGAGCACCAATAACAGCTGCAGCTTTTGTCACTTCTGCAAGAGTATTATTCGTAAAGGTATAGGTAACTTCTGTAGACGGCATTGTAATGTCCTTTGTCGGAGTCGTTACAACTGAGGGATCAGAATACCAATACTGTAAAGCTTTACCTTTAGAGTTTTGTTCTGTTATTACAACAAAATCATTATGGAAATCTAACACTGGAATCTCAAAGAGAGATACAGCAGCGAGAAATTCATTTAGATCATATATCGCAAAGTCTTTTGGGAAATCTTCGATTACCGTTGCTTTTGCTACGATGTTTTTCATAGCAGACATGGTAGTAATATTACTACCAGCCTTAATTACGAGGTTTTGATTAATCGTTGAGAAATTTTTCAAAACATCTTGAGTTTCATTACTAAGTTTCATTTTCACCTTCCAAATCGTTAACGTGAAGAGCAATAATACCATAATGAATTAACTTTAGCAAGTCGCTTCTGTTTTTATCACTCTTTTTTCCATATCGTTGAGCATACTTTAATATGTTCCCGATACAAAACCCTTCACCATGACCACCATCTATAATAAACTCTGTTGCTTGATACTTGTTCTTGCTGTAGTGTTCATCATATGTGGAGTCAATGTATTCATGCATCTCTGTTAAAGCTGCATCCTCATTATATTTGTATTCAATTTTCAAGTTCGATCCTTCCTATAGTGATCGCCTGTAACCTTTCGTTCTGGTGTTACGTTGATGTTAGCAGAGAACGTCCTACGTTCACCTTCACCAAAAAATGGCATTACACCATGACGTAACCAAGATGGAAACATAATAAGAGTACCAACTTCTGGTTTGACATATTCCTCTGTGATGGGGCGAAGCATATTAATGTCTCGCATACCATTTACACCCCAACACAAATAAGTGAAACCATCAACAGCGCCACTGGCATGGTTGAGGCCCTCAAAGTCTTCAGATGGGTTTCCAAGTTCTTCAATCTGTGGCGGAACCTTTAGATAAAGGATACAGGACAAGCCCATTGAAGTACGTGTACCGTGATCATGTACAGGATTATAATCCCCTTCGTAACTATGAATAGTCCACATAGTTTGCATGTCGGTTTCACATTCAATATCGCCTATAGCGTGTTTCATATACTCTTTGCTCAAACGCAAAAGAATAGAACTAATCTGTTCCCCCACTTGATCGCCTTCATGAGGTACAGTTAGCTGAGCAGATCGTTCATCACGATTTATCTGTCCAACTAAGCCACCAGCTGCGGTTTCTGCATCAGGAATAATAACATCATCGATGTGTTGATTAAATTCATCGATAACATCTATAGGAAATTCAGCTCGTAATAGATGAACGGCTACCTTAGAACGCATACTAATAGCGAGGCCTCCAGCATTACTTCCTGCTGGTTCGTCAGGAGTAGGGGTAGCAAATCTGTCTTCGGATTCTGTAACTGTAATATCAGATTTCACGCCGTCCCGCCTATTTTGAGCATTTATAAATTCCTTGCGAGTAATATGAGATTCCTCTATGTTTTCTTTTGGACTTCCATCCATATTAACTTCTTTGGCCACAGCACCATCAGTTAAACCGCCTGGCGGTAGATCGAATACTTTTATACCCATCAAATTCTCCTAAAAAAGTCAATGATTTCAATGACTTAGCGTGATAGTAAAAACGCCTTTTTCATAATTTAATTAATAATACAGGAAAAGGGAGCCAAAGTCAACTCCCTTTTCCCAATTATCGGAGAAGTTTATTTCACCTCAATAAGGCGAGGTTTCTTCTCTTCTGGAATAACACGCTCAAGATCAATCATGAGCATACCATTTTCCAATTTACCACCGTTTACAACGATGTCATCAGCAACCGTGAATTTGCGTTCAAATTTCCGATACGCAATTCCCTGATAGGCCATGCCCTGATCATCCTTATCAGTGTTCTCTTTTGTAGAACGGACTGTAAGAATTCCATCAGCCACCTCAACCTCAATGTCCTTTTTGCCGAAACCAGCAAGGGCCATTTCGATTACGTAATTGTAGTCACCTTCCTTTCGGATGTTATAAGGTGGAAACCCAGTAGCCCCAACTTCGGGAAGCCGAGTAAGAGTATCAAATACCCTATCGAATCCGACAATATGAGGTGAGAGTTTGTGAAAGTTGTCCCATAAGGGAGCGAGTGCATTGCTTGTAACCATTTTATGATCTCCTTTAATAAGCAAGATTGCATTTGTGCGGCCCTTCATGGCACCGCACTATTATATATAAGGGTTCTCAACCGAAAGTCAAGAACCCTCACATATTCCTTTAAAAAGCGTTTTCTTCTTCAGAAGGAGTCTCTTCCTCAGCAGGAGTCTCTTCTCCTACCGATTCTCCAGCATCGATCTTTGTGTAAAGATCAAGGAAAGACGCTTTTGTATCATCATCGAAGCGAGCGACACATAACTCAATCGCCTGCAATTTATCACCAAAGATGGCATAAGCTTTCACGATATGGTCTAACCGGCGAGTAGAGATAACTTCATCAACTCCACCATCGTAAAAAGTCTTACGAATGACCTCAGCCCAGGTAATCAAGTTCGTAGCGAACTCTTCATCAACCGTACCGTATTTCTTCATGGAACCCATGACGATTTTCTTTTCGGTAGCGGCAGCAGCATAAGGCTGTTCCATCGTGATAGCAAACCGTTCTAGGAAAGCTTCGTTAAGGATGTTAGTTCCGATAAAGCGTCCATCTTCTGAACCTTTACCTTTAGTGTTGGCAGTCGCCATCACGTTGAAACCATCCTTAGCGGTAATCCACTTGTTAATCTTTTTGAGGAAAACACCTTTTCCCTCAAGGACAGGCTGTAATGCGAGCAACTTGTTAGAACCCAAATCACACTCATCAAGGAGCAACGTGCAACCACGTTCCATTGCCTCAATAACAGGGCCGGGAACAAACTTGGTTTCACCATTAACTAACCGAAAACCACCAAGCAAATCATCCTCATCAGTTTCGATGGTGATGTTCACCCGAATGAGCTCTTTCTTGAGCTTGGCATGAACCTGTTCGACCATCAAAGTTTTACCGTTACCAGAAAGACCAGTAACAAAGATAGGATAGAACAGATTGGATTTAACAACTTTCTCAATCAGAGAAAAGTTACCCCAAGCAACAAATCCCTCAAAGAGAGCAGGAACCAAATCCTGTTTTTCCATATTGGTAGCAACCAAATTGACAGTAGAAACTGCTTCACCAGTTTCAACAGCTGCAGCAGCGATCGGCGCAGCAGCTTCTCCACCCTCAGATGGCAGTTTATAAGCGTTATATGCTACGTTACAAGACCGGCGAAACCAGCCAGGGAACGGAACACCCGCTTTCTCAGCGGCATCCCTCGTATTCTGCTTAGTGATTATTGCACCCTCACCGAACATTTCGGAGGCAGTGTCAACAAACAGTTTTTTTCGTGGAGAGAGATACATTCAAATTTTCCTTTTTCTCAGTTTACGTTTTAAGCTACCATACTTTTTTAGTAAAGTCAAGCATAAAATGGCGATTTATGCAACTAATTTCACGAATTTATTGAGTAACTGGCGGCTAGAAATTCTAGATTTCATGGATTTACCGAAAGCGGTCTTTAGCTTAGCTTTCGAAGCACCTACCAATTCGTCAGACAATTCGAAGTTTTCGACTTCCAAATTTCCAGAACCTGGCAAGATGTAATACTCATCATAACCAACAGTTTCAGAAACAGCAAGATATTTGTTCTTATTGATGAATTTAACTTCATCCATTACATCATAAGAAGACTTATTCAAAACCGAAGCGATAGTTCGTTTGTCTACTCGACCAGAACGACCAGAACCAGCGATAAAGAACCCGATCACGTTCATTTCTGGAACACGATCTTTAAGAATCTCAAGCAATTTGTTAGTCGTAGAATCGCCGGTCATCTGAGTAGTTTTGTTAGTAACAGGGTCAGTGATCATGCTATCAGCAAAACCTCTTGAATTCCAGCTGGAACCTAATGGATTAATAGTCTGGGTATGCTCACCATAGTTAGGAGCATCTTCTCTAGTAACTAGGTTATAATCATAAACACCGCCCAACCGATTTGAGCAACCATCGGTCAAGAAAACCGTGTTAACTCTCTGAACACCAGTATCAGCTTTAAACTTAGGAGCAAGAGTCATCATAGTGATAATTGCATCATTCAAAGGCGTTCCACCCAACTCATATGTGTGGTGCGGCCGAACAGGATAGCCCTCATTATTCCAATCACGATACCCTCTAGAAATCGCATTTGAGTACATCATGAGAGCATGCATCATTTTTAATTCATCAGCGGCCGACATTTTGTTAGAAAACAAGTTAAACAACCGAAATGAATCGTGAAGAACAATATCACCAGCAACAAAATTTTTGTAGTTATCAGCTTCTGAACTTCGATAATCGTACCGATCTGATGCAGTATAACGATCACTGAAAGCATATACTTCAAAGGGGATTCGAGTCTGGCGACAAAACCAAACTAACTGTAATAACTGTGAAACCGTACCTTTAAGGTTTTCGGCCATCGAACCAGACCAATCAAGAACCAACAGCATACCGTGATTAGTAGCACCAGGCAGCGTAGTTACTTTCTTAAACAAATCTTCGTTATATTTGTAAGTGTGAAGTTTACCCATATCCAAAGAACCAGTTTTTGAAGTAGCCGCACGAGCATAGGCATCGGCAGATTTCTTCATTTCAAATTCTTTTACCATATAGGCAACTGTTTTCTTCGAGTCTTTCTTGAGAGCTTCTACTTCCTTTAAGCACTCTGAAACATATAGGTTTTCAGAACCGTTAGTAGCATTCTTCATGAACGAACCATAAAATTCTTTGATAACCGTATCTGTATCAATAATTTTTTCTTTTAAATTAACTTTAGGAATTCTACCGTAAACACGATCATTAGCAGCTTTATCTCTAAGATTATCTAAACCATCCGAAAGAGATTTATCAGTTTTGGGAGTAAGACCCTTACCTTTGGATTCTACTCCACCTTCATCGGAACCGTCACCAGAAGGTACAGATTCGTCATCGCTAGCATCAGGGCCATCGTCAGATTTATTGTCACTAGCACTTCCAGCAGATTTTCCATCTTCTTCTCCTTCTTCTTCTTCTAACTCGCTACCGTTCCTGTTGCCATCAGTATCGCCCACATCGCTGTCAGACCGATCATCGCTGTCGCCCATATCAGAAGCAGAGTCACCGTTGTTGCTATCAGATTTATCATTATTTTCACCTTTATCAGATTTTTCACCAGCTTCACCATTAGGATCAGCCATACCCATCGCACCATCTTCACCTTTTTCGGTTTCTTCTGGGGCGTTTTCTTCCATCCAAGCATACATCTCTTCAGCAAGATCAAGAACTTCATCAGGAGTTGTGGTCTTGGCAGTTTTTTCTACCCAAACCTTTTCCTCTTCAGAAAATTCAATTTTAGAATTTCCTTTGAAATACATATTAATACGGTCAATTAGGTTAAAGGAATTTAATTCCTTACCAGCAGTACCGAAAAAATCTTTTCCAATTAATTCCAAATATCCACGATTGAAAACACCAACCGAGCCAGGATACTTATTTTTTACTTTTTTCTCAATCCGAGCATCCTCAAGGATGTTCACGAAAGAGTGATTAAGACCACGTAATTTTGATTTCTCCAACATATCCAGCGGAGTCCACAATGCATGACCAATCTCATGACATGTCATAAGATCAATAATATCCTTGGTCATTTCCTCTTCTTTCCAGATAGGAAGACCTAGCTCACGTTTTTTAGAATCAAAGTACGCTGTCTCCATCTGTTTGTAGACAACGAAAATATCCTCAGTGGCGAGGAGCTTTGCAATAGTGGATTTATTTTTCATCATGTTTATAGGCTACCATAAGCACATAGTAATGTCAAGCATAAAATGGCGTACATCCAATAAAATTTCTTCTTTTTAATTTTTATCATGCAGGCTCATATATATAGGGGAATTGGATGCCCTCCAAGGAACCGAACCTCGATTTCCTGATTCAGAGTCAGGCGTCCTACCATTAGACGACAGGGCATTAATTTCAATCATGTGTATAGGCTAACACATGCAACCCCTTATGTCAACAAAAAAACGGCGATAAACGCTGTTTTATCTAAGAGTGTGACATTTATGCAACACTACTATCACGTGGGCTTTCGAATGTCAAGCGTTTTTTTACTTTTGCTAAGCGCTTTTTAGCCATATTGAGCTTTAACTTACTGACTTTCTTAGTAAAATCAGTGCCTTCCATATGGTCGTATTCGTGTTGAAAAATTCGAGCTTCTAACCCTGCCAACTGATATTCGTCCTTAGTTCCATGCTGATCTTCCCATGTCGCTTTTATCCATACAGGCCTGCTGATTTTTAGCCATAAGCCTGGATATGACAAGCAACCCTCAGACATAATGATACTCTCTTCAGCATATTCTATAATTTGGGGATCAAAACATGCCATTATCTTGTTTTCTTTCACATCCGAATACATGACAAATATCCGTTCCATAACCCCCACTTGACTAGCAGATAATCCTATACCCTTGAGGGCCCTCATGGTATCTACCAAATCGGTAGTTAATTCTTCTCTATCCACATTAGCTGAAACTTGTCGCAATTTTAAAGCTAACAAGGGATTCGAGTTTTCTAATAAAGTGTATGTAGCCATCACATTCTCCCATAAAATCGTGGTTTTTCTAATGGTACATATTCATTAGTAAATAAGTACCAAGCACAGTTATCTTTGCCTGTCATATTACCAAACCATTTGATTCGGCCAACGCTGACTATTTTTTCGCAATTTTCTATATATGGTCTTGCTTGAATAGTATGCATCCAATCAGCGTCAAAAAGTAGCCATGTTAATTTTTTATGTAGTATACTGTAGTGATCTATTAAGGGGTGTAATATCTTCCTATCCCAAGGGGGATTCGTAATTACAAATTCTGACTCCACCATTTGATCATAGCCTATTTCTTTATAGTCGTTAGGATGTATACCTTCATGTTGTGGTTCAATATCACTCGCCCACATGCACGTGCCGCCGTAATGTTCCAAATGACCACATAATGCACCATCACCAGCACAGGGCTCTGTAAATGTAAATTCCCTAGGCAGATGGGGTATAAGTGGTTCTACAGCTTCTATCGGTGTAGGATAGAAATCTCTAGGTTTTCTTTCAAAGTCGGATCGTTTTCCCATTATTCTACAATATGGCTAAAATTTTTAACCTTCTCAAATTTGACTGTACTACGAAACTTATCTACGAGCACATCCTGTTTATGACTAATTACAAACACATTCTCATCACCTAAAGTATTAAGGATTTTAAGAAATTCTTCTGTACCGCCAGCATCTAAGGAGCTGTCAAATATTTCATCTAACATCAAGAGATTTGTATTAGCACTGTTTTTCATTTTGGCAATAGCTCGCCACGTGAATAGAAGTGCTAAGTCAATACGCATTTTCTCACCTTCACTAAAGGAATCATAGGTAAATTCATCACGATAACGTGACTTGATGGTTTCTTCAAAATTTTCATCCAAGGTAAAATTTACATAAAATTCCATAGACATTAAATAAGTGTTTATCAGTTTATTCATAACTGGTAAGTACTGTTTTATCACCTTAGTTTTGATGCCAGTGTCCTGTAACATGTTGCGTACAGCTTCTGAATACGTTTGGTCTTCCCTTAATATTTCTTTTTTTCTTGATAAGGAAACATTTAAGTCTTCAAGGTCACTAAGTTTTTCATAATCATCTGTTCCAACGCCACCTGATTCTAACTGAACAATTTCTGTTTCTAGTCCCGAATTAAATTTTTCTAATTGTACTAAAGAGCTATTCTCTTTAGCAACCTCTACTTCTAATTCACGTATTTGATCCATCAGCCGTACTATTTCTTTTTGTCTATTTCTAGTTTGTTTAATAGCTGATTCCATCTTCGATAAAGCATCTGCGAATTTCGAAACTTCCTTATTTTTAACACCAAGCATTCCTTTTTTGAAGACCTCATCTATGTGCTGTTCACACGTAGGACATTCTAAATTATTTTCAAAAAAGTCAACCATGTCAGAATGGGTTTTATGTTTCTCTTTTAAAGTACTCTTTAAATCTTTTAGTTTAGAGTGCTTATCTTTTACTTCATCTGCATCTGCTATTTCAAGTAAGAGCTTGTCTTTATTTTCATTGTATTCAGAAATACTCTTATTTTTCTTAAATATTTCTTCTTCATTCCCTTGAAGCAAAATCATTTTTTCTGCTATCAACTTATCTTTGTTAGCTTTCATTTCATCAATGAATTTTTTATGTAAAGATATTTTTTCGTCCGTAAGATCGAGCTGATAGTCATTTTCTTTCTGGGATTCCACAATATTCTTTATCTTTTCTCTCATCATAATATTCATTACAGAGAAGATTTGAATGTCTAAAATTTCTTCTACAACTTCCCTTCTGTGCCTAGCTCTAAGCTGCATAAAAGGTACGAATGTAGCGCTACCAAGTATAGCTACTTGAGTGAAACTACGATAGTTTAATTTTAAAATTTGTTGTTCAAGATATTTTTGATAATCTCTAGAATTAGCATCTTGATTATACATCTTGCCGTTAATGTATATTTCAAATATATTAGGTTTTATCCCACGTACTACTTTGAAATCTTTTTGCCCTATTTTAAATTCTATCTCTACAAGGCACCCAGAAGCATTTACAGAATTGACTAATTGAGCTTTCGCAATACTGCGAAATGATTTTCCGAATAAAGCAAAACACAATGCGTCCAGAACGGTAGATTTGCCAGCACCATTTTCACCTATAATCAGTGTAGTTTGATTTCTATCTAGCTGAATTTCTGTGAAATTGTTCCCTGTAGATAAAAAGTTCTTCCATCTAATATTTTGGAAGTGAATCACTGCTCCCACACCCTCCTTAATAAAGTTGCAGAAATAGCCTCTACTTCGGGAGGAAGTCGTTCTTCTTCAATTTTGTAACCAACATCTCTGCCATATGTTATGTTTACAATATTAGGAACATCTATAACTTCATAATCCTTTCCATAGGTAAATCCAGCGAATTTTAATATAGCAAGCATTTGACTTCTACTATGATACTTTTCACCACTGTCTCGCACCATTATTATAACTTGTCCAGTTTTTGCAAGAGCTCGTTTAAAAAGCTCTGTATGTCCATCGTGCCATGGTTGAAACCTTCCAAGCATTTGTACAGTTGGTTTTCGTCTATCCATTTTGTTATCCTCAAATCACATTTTACTGGGGGTTGAAATAGTTTATTCGTATCTTCATATTCACTTTTATCAATAGTGTCCATCCATATAAGTTTGTCTGGAAAGAAAAAAGTTCTATATCCAGGCAAGGGGCAAACAAAAGCAGAAACACTTAAAGCATCAATTTCTGCCAATTTACGCATACGTAATGCCTGGCGCTCTCTGGCTTGCTGGTCGAATCCCCAATCATTATAAATTTTTCTTACGTCATCTGCATCCCAAAAAGGAATATCAAAGGTTTTCGAAATACGTTTGCCTAGCCAAGTCTTGCCGCTTCCAGGCAATCCCATAATTAATATTTTCATAATTCTAAATCTTGAGCCTCCAAATAGACTTCTTTCATTTTTTTCTTTAGCCTATCTTTATCCAGATCAACAGAAAGTTCATCTATATAATTATCAAGTAAAGTCATGGTATCACCAGAATTTTCTACTATATCATCAGACACATTTGATGCATCCAAATCAGAAAAATCCTCAATAATTTTTAGATCGTATGTGTCCGTCTTTAATAATCGATCAGTAAATTTATCAAACCCAAATAAATCTTTCTTATTTACTACAATTAGCTTCACATATTTCTCTTTATATTTTGATACATCATGTTTAGTGTAGTCTTCTTCAGAATCATCATAATAAATTTTTTCATAGAGTGTATATGGATTAACTATACGTTCTAGCTCCCTTGTAGCAGTATCGTATACATGAAACCCCTTCGGATCGTTATGATCATTCCAATAAATCTCATAAGGCGTTCCAAGATAATAGATTTGGCCATCATCGGATTTATGATGAAAATGGCCACTAAACACAGTCTCAAATCTCTTAAAGTGTTCTTTATCCCAAGCGCCTTGCATCGTGATGGTATTAGAATTCATAGCAAACCCATTAATTTCTAAGTGTCCCATAAGCACATCTGCGTTAGCCGTTGTTAAAGCTTTAAGAGATTCTTCGTAATTATCTGCATTAATCCAAGGCACCAATAATATTGGTAAACCATCAAACTCTACAATTTGGGGCTTTTTATAAACAGCTCCATATCCTCCAAGTTCTTCCATAGAATTAACTTCACTTGTGTTCTTATAATAGGTATCATGATTGCCTACAATTAAATGCAAGTCAATATTAAGGGCTTCAAATTTTCCTAAAAACCTTTTACGAAAATCTGTTGCTATTTTATACGATACATATTTTCGGCGATCCATCACATCTCCCAAATGAACACATGTAGTTATTTTATGCTCTATTAAATATGGGAAAAATACATTTTCGTAAAATTTAAAGAAGAAATCATTGAAGTTTTGATTGTCATTTCTAGCGCCAAAATGTGTATCTGTAACAAGCGCTATTTTCAATCTATGCTCCTTCTAGCAACTTTGTCTACAGGCTCATCATCCATAAAGCTCTCCAGCCCTTTTTTCACAGTTTTTTCTTTTGTTTTTGGTTTATATACAGGCTCATCGGGAACCATAATATTAGGATCAAACCCTCTAACCGTATAGGAAGAATCATCGCCTTCCATTGTAGTCCACGGCTGAAAATCTTGTTTTTCAATTATTCTGTGTCTAACATGGCTTTGCTTTTTTTCTTTTTGGATTCTTCGAATAAAAGCGTAGTAGATAATTTGGGTAAAGTAAGCAAAAGGGTTCTGCGACTTCTCAGGGTCGAAATTCTTAACATATTGTAAACAGTTTTCGATGCCATCGCTGATCATTTCATCCCTGTAAGTATAATTGATAAAGTTTGGTTTATAAGATAAATGTGTTGCTATTTTTAGGAAACACTCTGCTATGTAGTTAGTGACAGGTGGAGGAACTTCATCCGAATTTCTATCGAATGTTGTATTCCATTCAACCATCGCTGCCAAAAAATCTTTATTGTTGACGTAATGTGGTTTAGATTTAGCTTTAGATGCCATTTTCGTTGTCCTTTACTTTCATCTGTTTGTTAAATATACAGGTATATTCAGCCAAAGTCAAGTTGCTTTTTACTTAAAAATAAAATTAAAAGTACCTTGACAAAAGGGGCAAATTTAGTGTATAAAGGCTATGCCTTGGTTATCAATGAATTGAATCAGAGCCAGTATCCATCTCCTCAAATATTTCATCCATCATTTCATCATCAGTAGGCTCACGGTCTATAATCGTGTCATCCCTCTCAATTTGTCTCAGTACATATTCATAATATTTCGATAGTCCAGGCGATACGTTTGCAACCAGAAGAATACTGGATGTCGGTATATGAAAGGATTTCGTTTCTGTATACGGATGCACCCAATGGCTTAGGTTTAAGGATTCGTTTATCCCTTTATCCGTCATCTTCGGCACAACTTGCATTTTTAATGGAAATATTACCTCAATCTTCCCGCCTATAGTATTGGGGTTTCCACTACTAATAGAACATATAATATCTTCACCATTTACAAGCTTTATCAGCTTAAAATTGGTTTCAGTTTTTTGGTATACTTCTTTCATAGCTTTACCTTTGACAGTTCGTAGTCGAATTGTTCCTTGTTGTATATATTTAGTCTTTCTGCGAAATGGTTAAGAGTGAAGTTCCTTCGTTCTCCATAGGATATGTCATCTGCTAAATCGAATACTAGAACGGAATCCTTAATATTACTTGTGCGGAGTCCACGCCCGATTGACTGTAGTACTCTAATTTTTGACTTACTTGGACTTGCGAACACGATGTTGTTAATATTAAGAATATTAATACCAGTGCTAAAAGTGCCAAAGCTTGCAACAATGGTCGAATTTTTTCCAGAGTCAACGAGGGCTCTAATTTCTTCTCTTTCGCTTGTTTTTGTTCCTCCATATACAAAGTAATAATCTCCTGTGCCTGATCGCTCATTTTTTAACCTTTCAAATAATGGTTTACCGTGTTTTTCTACAAGCTGAAACAAACAAAGAGTATTGCCATCAATATGACGTAGTAAACTACACAAGAAAGCATTTCTCTGTTCATGAGCAACAATGTAATCCAGTTCTTCAGCATATGTCATCCTCTCCCTAATATTAGGGTGTTTTAGTATTATACACTTTATTTTTAAATTTGCAAGGGTCTTTTTGTCCATTAATTCTTTTGTTGTGACAATTTTTTCTACAGCCCCGAATAGGCCTTCTAAAACAAGCTGATGTGTTTGTGTGTCATCTAAGGTTCCAGTAAAACCAAATCGGTACTTAGTATTATGCATTTTAGTCATAATACCAGTGAGAGACTTAGCTTTAAACATGTGTGCTTCATCTCCTATAACACAACCAAAGTCTTTAAAATAGGACTTAGGCATCTTATAGATCGATTGCCACGTGGATATAACAACATCCTTAGTAACTTTACGGTCATGACCTTGATAAATTTTTTGGCAGTACGTGCCAGGCGACCATCCGTAATCTTCAAAATCTGTATACATTTGTTCGACTAATGATGTAGTAGGAACAAGAATTAAAGTTTTATGTCCCGCCATTTGGTAGTAACGAACAAGAGAATATATTATAAGCGACTTACCACTAGCAGTAGGGCTAACAATAAGAGCCCTATTTCTAGACAAGGCATGTTGAACAGCCTCCAACTGATAATCTCTAATCTTGAGGGATTTACCTTTTGATTTGGGTTTGAGTGATCTGATAAACCCTCTAACCACCTCACGAACAACATTCCGCTCATCTTCTACTCCTTCTTCTAGTATATATGATATGCGATTACTATCACAAAATTTCTTGATGTATGGTAATAGCCCTACATATATTTCTCCTGTTGCTGGGGAGAAGAGCCGTATCTTCCCATCCCACATTCTATTTCTATACATAGGCATAAATTTAAAGCCAGGTACTTCAAACGTAAAAAACTCTGTAAGTTCTTGTTTCGTAGATGGCTCTAATTTATCTAGAACCAGATAAACTTCATTTTTCTTAGATATTAGCATTTTGGAGCGTGTTATCCTCTCCATATTGACCACGTATGATAACATTCCAAGAAATTGTAATTCTATCATCTACATTAGGGGGAACCCAATGCTGTAACCATGAAGGAAATACAACACCCTCTCCAGTTACGGAATCTACTTGATACATATTGGAATTAGCTATAATATATTTTTCCCTTCTAGGAACCATACATTTTACTTGGGCCCTTGGTTCAAAAAACTGCGTACCAGAAGTGTTTGCACTAGCTCTTAGATAATATATTCCAGAATGTAAATTATTCGCATGGGTATGAGGCGGATGGATACTACCATCTTGCTGTCTATTAGGCCACATTTGAGTAATATCTACTTCTTGTTCTTTATAACCTTCATATTCGAATATGTTTCTACTAAGTTCCTTTGCTAGTAATACTAAAGGTTGAAAAACGTCTACATTCTGTAAATTATCTTCCCCTTGTTCTAAACCAAAAGGCAGGCCTTTGCCTGTTCTTACATCTCTATATTTGTTTTCAAATGTATTATTAACAAAATCCAACATAAGCTTATTTTCTTCATCTGTAATTTCACTCACATATGAATATACTTGTGTTGGAAATAAAGTAATTTTTTTTACATTAACCATGTTACTATGCTCCATCTCGTTCCTTTTGTGACAACTTTTGCCTCATGTGGGTACATAAAATTAGAAGGGAAAATAATTGCAGAGCCCTTTTCTGGTTCAAATTTAGTTCCAGCAACATAAAACTCTCCGCCTTCATAATCATCATTAAGATATAAAAGCACAGATACTTGTGGGTATCCGTACTGTTGGCCGTGACTGTGATGGATGTTGTCTACATGACTAGACATGAACCCACCCTTCGAATATCGATTGATTCTAAAATCTGTCATTCGTTGCACACTGAATAGTGGAAACCGCTCAGAATATTTTTTAATCACATATTCAAAAGCTGCCTTGACATCTTTATAATAAAGATTACCGTCCTTCATCCACACTTCATCCATACGCACTCGTTCATCTGAAGTTTCTGTTCTTCCTTTGTGACTAGAATATGTTGATGGTTTAAAATTAAAATTCCAATTAATTAGATCATCACATAATACATGAGGAACTACTTCCTTATAATATTTTATATATGTTTCAATATTTGGCCAATCCGGCGTATATTGCTCAATCATTTTTAACCCACTTGCTCCAACATCCACTCTAGATACATTTCTTCATTCATTATTTCATAACTGTTGCAGTTACCATACGTTTTGATATGTGTGTATATGGGTTTTGGGGTATAGGTTTCCACCATTTTTTTCCAGAACGCAATCGGTTCTACGGTACAGTGTGCATTTTCCCCACTAGGCAAAACTGCTAATGCTGGTCTGGTACATATTGCAAGGAATACAAACCTCTGTGCTCTACTGCAAATCTCCATAATAGTTTGTGGTAACTGTTCCTTCGGTATATGCTCTAATACATCCGTAGAATACACACCATCAAAAGGGCCATCAGGAAGTTTCTCATATTCTGGAACAGCAGGGTCATATAGTGCTGGCATAACACCTAACTCTTCATGATGCTTCCACTCCGTATATTGTAGCCCCTTACCACAACCATAGTCTAGAAGTGTCTTAGCATTTGTATCCTTTACCAAGTCTTTAATATGATGCAGTTGGGGTTTCAAATTATTGCCAGGATAATTAGTATTCTTCTCTGCATGATATTGTTTATATTGTTCAATCCACCAATTCATATCCATCCTAACATCATTTTTGTTTCTTCTGGAACCATATCCATACTAAAGGGGGGATCAAAAGTAAGTTCTATTTGTACACTACGAACATTCTCTACATATCCTGCCTGTCTAACATCTGCAACAATTTGGTCTGCAAAAGGACAAAACGCACTGGTTAATGTGTGTGTAATAGTTACTTCATATTCCCTTTCATTGATAGCAATATCATATATTAATCCAAGGTCATATAGACTTGCTGATGGTATTTCTGGGTCATATACATTCTTTAGATTTTCTATAATTAATTGTTTGTCTATCATATCATACCAGCTTCAAATTGCTTCCATGTTATAGCGTTTTTGGTATCCCATCCCCGATTGTCGATAGATTTAATAACACCTTCACAAAATTTGATGGTGTATTCTAGATATGCCTGTTTATCAGATAGTTCTATAATTTCTTCATCAGAGGATATGTACATTGCAAGATCGCTCTTGAGAACTTTAAAGTCAAATGGCTTTGCAACATATACCTTAGCATCAGCTTTACCACCATAGTATTCCCATTTTTCACGGTACATACGTTGGTAATCGCCTTTAGTTTTTGTGAGGATAAGTTCGAATCGTATCTTGTAATCTAGCCATTTAGCTTTTATTTCTTGATTTTTAAATGCCTCTTGGTCTAGATGCTCTAAATTTTTAATAGGTAGGTCTTCGTAGGATTCTTTTTTTAGTTGTTCTAAGTTCATAATATATTCTTTCAAAGGTGAGCAGAGCTGGTTATTAACTTTCGTTAATTATATTGTCGTTTCCGACTAAGGGTTGAGAAGTGTTAAAGTTTATAAAACCTCTCCGCTCTCGTTATTTATAATGTGGTGATCGTGAACATCTTATAAGCAAATGTAGCACTACACGACATATATTCTGTATCTGTCTCCTGTTGGTTGTAAGATAATCCCGATAGATTTGTGGGGAAAACATCTTGAAAATCTATTTGTACTATAGGATTATTCTTATTGGAAAGTATCATAAGATAAGCATCGGAATACGTTGCTTTATCAGGAACTGCTGGCCCAATTAAATCTGGAGATGGTGTAGTTCCGCCGCCTGGCGTATTACTTGTTACATCTCTAAATTTTGAGAACTGTCCTCTCTTCTCTGGAAACCCTAAACCTGTAATCCAATCATGGAGCGAAATATAGTTTTCTAGATATTCATCTACCAAGAAACCTACATTCAAATCTCCGTAATTCAACTTCTCGCCTGGTACAGGAATATCTTTAAATGGAGTCGTAAAAGAGCCTGCAGCTAAGCTAATATCTGGTAAGTTAGTAGAAGTTACAAAAAACTCCACTTTCGGTAACTGGTGTATACCGAATTTAAATTGCGTTGGAGCTGCGTAATCTAATTTATCTGGTTGTCTGTCTAAAGGCCCTGGCATTGTTTTCTCCTACCTCTATTTATAATACATCAATAGAGCCATTCTTACATACAATCCATTCCGCATTTGTTCAAAATACTTTGCTCGTGGATCAGCATCAAACCATTGAGGTATTTCTTCATTGCGAGGGAATGGGTGCATGACCATACAATCCTCAGGCATTTCTTTCACATGTTTTTCGGTCAGCTGATATGATCCTATGCTGCCACGCTCTTTTTGCACTCTGGTAAAGTAATATACGTCTGACTTGGGCAGATCGTCTATGTTATATGTCTCCCTAAAATGACACTCGTTCCAATTCTCTAGGGCCCTATGTAATGAGTGGACTGTACGGCCGTTCTCTATATCCCCTAGAAATGTAATTGTAAGACCATAAGTTTTTTTATATTTTTCCCATATGGTATATAAATCCAGTAATGTCTGTGTTGGATGCTCACCATTTCCATCCCCAGCATTTATAATAGGAACTGTGCTAACCATTGCAGCTCTTTGAGCATCTCCTGCTGTCTTACTCCTTAAAACAATAATGTCACTATAGTTTCCCATAGTGACGATTGTATCTTCTAGATTTTCTCCCTTTGCAACGCTGCTGTAGGTAATCTCATTGATAGATATAACATCACCGCCAAGTTTGCACATGGCGGCGTGAAAAGAAGAACTGGTTCGGGTGGATGGTTCGTAGAATAGATTTGAGAGAATACTACCCCTTAATTTTTTTTGGTACTTACTAGGATTTTGTTTAATTTTTTCAGTACTTTGAAAAATCTTTTGGACTTGGGTACAGTCCAGATCATCGATGCTTATTAAATGCATTTGTTTCTACTATCATAAATAGGGGCTGTCCGTTCTGGTTAAATTTCCATTTCATTTAACTATTTATGAGGAATAAAAATGTTTAAATCTATTGGGAGTTTAGGCCTGATTCTGATATTACTGTCTCTTTCTGGCTGTGGTATAGTGCCTTGGTATGTTACAGCTGCTCATACAGCTGGTGACGTTGTTTTGCAAAGCGAAACAGGGAAAACTTCTACTGAAATTCTTGCAAGTGAATTGACTAAAAAGGAATGTAAATGGGCTAGATTTTTGGATAACGCTAAAGTGTGCATGACAAAAAAAGAATATTTAGACTATATTCTTTCCAAAAATTGTAAGGTATTAACTTTTGATTTTTTTGGTATTCCACGTTGTAAAGATTAATGTCCTAATTTTGAATTTCTAGAAACCGCTTCCTTATAGGTCATGCACTCTATCGTTTTTACCACTATAAATTTTTTCTTAAAATAATGGCTAACTGAAGAAACTATATCTGTCATATCTCTCTCAACTGCCTCTTGGCACAATTCCTTGTTTGGAAAAGAACTTGTCCATTGTAACCAACCTGTAGGGATAGTGTTTGTAGTCAATACCAAAGCTGTAATAAAATATAACTCTATCATAATGTTCTCCAATTCCGCTTATTTATATTATAAAAAAAGGGGTGCCGAAGCACCCCTTTAGTGAGTAGAAACCCCCTATTTTACATAAGGTTAGTAACTTTAACTCGGCGATACCAAGCATTAGTATTGGCATCAAGTGAAGCATCGGAGTTAACCGTGTCACCAGCTGCAACTGCACCAGCGGCTGCAAATGGGTTAGCGGCAAGACCGTAACGGGTCTTAAATCCGATTTTTGGTTGGAATGAACTCTCACCAACCGCACGAACCATCTGTAGAGGAACGTATGGGCAGTAGAAGAATCCGGCATCGTAAGGTGAAGTTCCTTTATATCCACAGACATAGTACTGAGAAGCAGCTACGTTTGCAGAATAAGGATCAACATATACCTTAAATCGACCGTTCATAACACCAGCGAAAGTCGTAGAAGTGTCATCTACGGAAAGGTTGTTATTGAGAGCAGGCGTATAATCAAGTACACCAGCCATATTAAGAGCAGAAGCAACGTCAGCTGAAACAATCAGCAAGTTACCTTTGCCCCGACGAGTCTGTTGACCAATCGCATTGGCGTCACGTTCAATAGCGAACATTAGGCCTTTGAATTTCTCAACTGACCAACGACCATTTGAGTCGGTATCCAGATCGAAAATACCAGCAGTAGTCGTATTGACCTGAGCACCAGCAACGGCGGTCACGTACAAGGAACGAACTACCTCACGGTTGATTTCTGCGAGAATTTCAGAACTAAGGATATTAGCAAGTTCTGTCTCAGCGTCAAGACCATGAATTGCTTTCAAGTCCTGAGCAAGTTCCATCGTGTACTCTGCTTTGAGGGCACGTGAAACCGCAGTAACCGTAGATTTTTCGATTGAGAACGCCATCTGTGAGAAAGCGTTAGCAGCACTGTCACCCAATGCTTCAGCCTGAGCCGTAGTCATACCTGTTGCAGAAACATAAGTTCCAGCAGAAGGACTGTCGTTAAGGACAGCAGGGTTAGTTTCGGTTGCACCAACGTCACCACCACCAATAGTACCGGCAGCATTCTGGTTAGAGATGTCAGGCATTGACTCGTCTACCAGTGCTTCAGCACCATCCTGAGAGATGAACGAGGAACGCATTGCAAAGATAAGACCAGTAGGCCCTGTCATTGGCTGCACACCACATACATCATAAGCGATAAGGTTAGGCATTGCACGGCGTACTAGGGAAATTAAAATTGGATCCCAAGTATCCATTTGTCCACCTGACATAGCATTGACAGGTGCAACTTCCGAAAGCATCATTGCGTCTTCACGTAATGCTTTCTCTTGGTTTTCCAAGATAAGAGTCGTAACAGCTCGCTTATAAGAATCCTCAATCTTAGGAAGATCAGGGTGTTCTAGGACTGGCTGCCACTTTTCTTGTAGATGTTCTGTCTGAAACATTTTCGTTTCTCCTTTATTTTACATCTGTTATTATAATATTATGCACTCGCCTTTTGATCACGACTAATTGCCGACATGTAGCGTTTCATGCTATCAGTCGCATCAACGTCCTGAGCGGTGCTGTCTTGCTCATTATCTAAAGTGCTTGCATCACTAGAAGATTGAACTTTAGGGAAGTAACTTTCCTTCAAAGAATTCAACTTCTCTTTGAAAGAATCTTCATCTGCAAATTCAACATCCTGAGTAAGTTTTGCAAACTTCTCAATTTCAGTGTCGGCTAAATCTTCGGAAACCTCAGAAATAACCTGTTCACGAACTAGTTGGTCTTTGACCTCTTTAGATTCAACATTCTTTTGAATCTCTTCGTTCAAGCGACTTTCCAGCTCGGAAATCTTTTCACTCTGCGCCTCAAGTACATCGTACTTCTCATCAGGCACATCGATGTAATGGTCTTCAAATAATTGTTTCAGTCCAGAAATGAAGTCTTCTGCAATCTCGCCTTTAAGTCCACGCTCGATTGCCAACTCGTTTTCCTTCGTCCATTCTTCCACTACGTAGTTAAGGTAAGTGTCAACTTTCTCAGTTAGATCGTCTTTGAAAGTCTCCAACTCACTCTCTTTTTGAGTGTTTGTATCCTCAACGATACGCTCTACTTCAGAACGAATCTTTGATTTTACAGCAGCTTCGAAAATTGTAGCTGCTTTTTGCTTAAACTCTTCTGACAAATCTTCACCGTCAACAAGAGCATCAACGTCTTCCTTGACATTGATATTTTTAATTTTTTCCTCGATTTCTGCTTTCGCATCCTCAAGTTTCTTGAGCTCTTCCTCAGACTCAGCATTTTCTGCTTCAGCAAGTTTAGTTGAATGAGCAGCAATCATTTCTTCGATGTCAGATTTTTTCATCTTAGAGATGTTTTCGATATGCTGTGCTTTGGTCAATTTCGGAGCTTCGTCTAACTCTTCTCCGTCATGCTCAATTTCGTCTCCAGCAGCAAGTTTCTTCTTCTCGCCAGGAGCCGCAACGCTAGAACTACCTTGTTTCACTTTAGGTTCTCCTTTTGCCTGGCGTTCGATGTCTTTATCGTTCGCTGGTTTTCCCTGAGAGGAAGCGGCTTTGCCGATTGCCATATCAGAGTCGTCATTTGCTTTACCTTGAGATGCTTCTTTACCAGAACCATCAGCTGCAGTAGATGTTGCAACTTTCTCACCCTTACCTTTGCCATCACCTGATGTAGCAGGGTGTTTTTGTCCACCAACGTCTTTACGTTCGCCAGGGACTTCTTCTTTCTTATCTGCACCAGCAACATTTGGAGCAGGGGTTTTAGCGTTCGGAGCATCTTCAGCCGCATTGTTTGATCCTAAACCTTTGTCCTTGGCTTTGCCAAGAGGCTTTTCGGATGCTTCCTCTAATTCTGCAAGAACTTCCGCTTCAAGTTCTTCAATAGTCTGTTCTAGTTCGGACATAGGATGTCTCCCTTTCTTTGTAACATTATTTATAAATTAAAGTCTTTTAAGAAACTTTGCAAACTCTAAAGCCTCCTTTTTCGCATTACGATTACGTTGTTTTACGTCAAATTCTTTCCTTAACTCGACTAAATGGGATTCTATAAGTGCGCCATTGTTCCAAACCCACTCTTTTCCCTCCATAACACCTTCTACAAAGGCGTTAGGTGCGGAAGGGTCTGCAACAATATCAGCAGCCGTAGCAAGATAAAAGTCATCTTTTACGTAGTTTGCTCCACCTCTTTGTTGTAGACTTCCCATTCCTCGACTCGATACACCTAATTTACATCCCTCATCCATAAGGGATTTCACAATTTCTCCCATAGGGGTTTTCATAATCTTTGCTTCCCCTACGAAATTCTTTCCATCTTGCTTTAAGCTTGTAGTTAGGTGTGAAACTCTTTCCAGATTCACGGTTGGGCCATCAGGGTGTCCGAGCTCCCCATACGCCCGCTTTTGTTCGATAAAGTTTTTGCTATACTTATCGACTTCTTTTTCAAGCACATCCATTGGATATATACGGCCATTACGGTTTTTAATGTCCGCTTGCAAGAAAATACCACGAATTTTGTAATTTTTACCGCCAGATTTTGTATCTTCGGTAATATATTCTACTTCTTCAACTTGTTCTGAGAATAATTTTACTGTATCCATGTTTTTTCTTCCTAATTCAGTCCCATATCTTAACTTGTATGGGTTGTTTCTTCTTTGATATAAAATCAAAATCTCTTACATGGTGTTTTCTACGACTAACACCTTCTTGTGGAAAACCGATACCCATTAACAATAATGGTTTCTTTTCCAACAAAGCAATCTCTTTAATTGCATTTTCATCCATACACTGGCAACATCCAGTACGATACCCCATAAGAGAAGCTGTTAAATTAAGATAACCAGCTGCAATTCCTACTGCAATCTGTTTATCTCTCTGCAATTCTGCAACCCTTTTCGGACTTAATTTTCCATTAACCAAATATTCCTTAGTCGCTTGATTTCTGTGTATATCGTCTTTTAGATCGTCCAAATAATTGTAATCTTCAAAAATTACCAGCAGATTTGCAAGAGTTTGGGGATTTGTCTCTGTTTCCCTTACTTCTGTAGAATCGTAGGTTGCTCCTTCTCTTCCTTTATATGTGCCAAAACCGTAAGTATTCTCATGAATTTCTTCAATCATCTCACGGTCTTGTATAAAATGCACCTTGTAAAATGCAATATTCTGTTTACTAGGACAGTTTGTGGCTGCATGTAAAAGTGTCTCTACATCCTTTTTGGGAAGAGTTTTACTTAAATCCCAATTTCTTTGGGTGTGTTGGCTTCTTATAACAGCCTTTTCCACCTCTTCATGTGTATGTGCGTTCAACATTTATATACATTCCTAAGTTATATTATCGTAACCAGACACTTTTTTCATTCGTAACCAAATAGTACCCACAGAAGCAGAACCGTTAGTTAAGAGAACATCACCTGTTACTCCACTAGCACCATTATTGGGTATTGATCCTACGCCATCTGCAAATCCGACTTTACCGCTACCATTAAGGGATAATGCAACTACATTTGCAGATGCATCCCATAAAATATCTGTTTGTGAAGCTACTGACCATGCAACGCCTGTAATAGTAGTTCGGGGATCGGTTGCGGCCCCCTCAGCGGCGGATGCATCAAAAATGCTTGCAGCACTGTTAGTGCTTGTGGTAGTGATTTTCATGAAATATTCAAAATCACTATCTACTATTTCTTGAACTACAAGGGCCATGGTCAACTCCTAGATTGTAAGCATTTCCTTTTCGAAATATGCTAAGATTTCCTGTTCTTTTACTCTGAACTTCTTAGAAACTTCCTTAATACTTCTTTCGAAACTATTTAGGAAATCAGAAGGTTTAGAGTCCATTTTTTTAAACAATTCGTCTACAGCATCCTTCATTTTGGGAGAAAGCTTCCTATAAGCACTACTTTTTTTATGTTCATCCTTCTCCACAACTGTAGATTCATACATTTTTTCGAAAGGTAGCATTACTCTTCTTCCGCTACTTGATTTCCTACGAAAGATTTACTGATCTCTCTTCGTTTTAATTCCAACGCATCTCCAACTTTAGATGCTAAAGCAGTCTTAAAATGGTCTTCCGCTTCTATTTTGTTGTCATCAACGATTGAATTAACAAATTCTCTACTCATTTTTTCTTTCCTTTCACAGTTAAACTTTTATCAAATTCTGACTCAACAGGTTCTTTATCTCCACTTGGATTAGGAGTGTCAGAAGCTGCTGAACCAGCACCATTAGCTGGTTTAGTAGGTGTTACAGATGGAGCCGATGGTTCCAATCCCAACGAAGCTTTAGCTCTATCATCAGCAGGCATGTAAGGATCAATAGGAACCCCAGCTGGGTCAGTTGGAACTCTCTGAATACCGTCACCGCCTGGAGGCACAACAATTCCACCATCCATCGGATCAAGTTCTTGTTCTTTCTTAATCTGATCACGCATTTCTTGAATTTCAGAATCAGACATATGTAATACATGTTTCAGCACATACTCTTTACTGAAGAATGTACCAATATACGGTTCAACCATGCCTAATTGATTAACACGATCTTCAAGTAATTCAGACTCTTTAAGAGCTGCAAAATGGCCATCTTCTAAGAAGTCGTATTGGACATGCTCTTGAATAGCTTTCCAATCTTCTTCGGCAATGACACCTTTAAGCAATAATTGGGTGCGGAGTATGTCTGTAAAGAGAGGGGTGAACTTTTTACGTATTCGCTGGACGAACTTAGTAAATTTAAGTTCATCTCTGGTAATTTCAGTTGATCTGCCGAGGGAAAATCCTTGCTCAGATTCAAGTCTTGAAATTGGCACGTTAAGTGAACGGTATAATTTTCGTTGAAAGTAGGTAATGTCATCTATCTCTCCTAGATTTGATCCGCCAGGCAAAGTAGTAATCTCCGTACCTCTGCCACCTTCACGCCTTGGAAGCCAGAAATCTTCAAGCATAGACATATGATTTCTATCGTCCCTTATTTCTCCAGTAGAAGCATCGTAAACCATTTTGTTACGATACCTGTTCATCACATCCTTTAGATATTGTTCTGCTTTTATTTTTGGTAAATTGCCAACATCGATATAGAAGATACGTCTTTCTGGTGCTCGTGAAATACGATAAATCACTAGAGAATCTTCAATCATACGTAATTGGTTAACTGGTTTAATTGCCTTATGAAGATAAGACATTACTCTACCAGTGTTTTGATCTATAAGTCCAGATGGCACATAACAGATAGAGTCCTTTGCTATCTTGATTCCTTGGTTTGCACCAGAACCAGCCATACCAGCCTTTTCTATTCCTTTATCGTTGAATACAAAATATTCATCGATAGCCTTAATCATCTCCACACCAGTTTTAAGATCAGGAGATTTCTTAATTTCCCGTACCTTCCTAATTTTGGTCGAATCGATTAAGCGTAATTCGGTAATCCCTTTCCTTGGGTCTTTTACATCAATAATTTTGTGATAGTAAAGGCGGCCATCGACATACCAACGTCTGAATATATCGTGCCCTTTTATGTTAAACTCCAATAAACGCATAACTTCTTCGAACTCTTTTCGAATTTTACGTCTAATTTTATCGGAATAGGGTACGTTGTCTAGTGCAATTTGCACAGGAACGTCTTGCTGATTTGCAACAACCCCCTCATTGATAATATCCTCAATAGCAGTATCACACTCTGATTGTTGAGCTATATCTCTATATCTTTTGATTAAATCAAGTTCTGACTTTTCTCTTCCGTCAACATTGAGTACTTGACCAAAGAAACCGCCACCTGCAATTTCAACAGAGCCGTCATCAGGAGCGGGACTGACGAAAGATTTTTCAGTCCCGCTCTTGTCTGATTTTTTTATACTAAACCCAAAAAGTTCTGCCATTCTTATATTCTCCTACCACTATTTAGTAGGTTTATAAACTGAAATATTAGAAGTTTATAGCAGAAGCTTCAAAGTGTTGGTATCTCCAAGTTATTCCAAACTCTTCAATAGCAGTAGCTTCAGCCGTATCAAGAGCAATAGTGGCAACAGAAGTAGGCCATGCACTCTTAAATATATACGATTTCAGTACTGTGTCATCACGATCAAGTTGTTCTACTGTTAAGTCAGATTGGTAATCAGATGGTGCAACAACACCAGTATTTTCTGCAAAATCATTCATACCGTTAGACCACCTCTCCATTGCATTACGGATCATAAAATCAGTATCGTTTAAGACAGTCACATCCCAAGTAGCAGGAGCGGGTCTGTCACCAGCGATATAGATGTTGCGACCACGAAAAGGAATTGCAATCTCACCCATATCAACAGAAGGGAGAGAAGCAGATTTTACGAGGAAAGAAGTTCTTCGTACATCCAATCCGATTGCAATGCCAGGAGGCGGAGTTATTGTTACCCTAAACTGGTTGGCACGTGCGCCACCGCCCAGTAAATTAGCTTTAAAGTCATCTATCTGTGCCATGATTAACCTCCCACCTCACTAAACGCAACACCAGTTCTTACGGCGATGAAGTTTAGTGTAATAAAGTTAATGGATCGAGCAGGCTTAACATAAATGTCTCCAATAAACTCGTTTCGGTCTATAACCTCTCCAGTATTGTTTGTTGAGTCACATACCACCTTAAAGTCAAAGATACCTCTTCGACCCTGTACATCCCTCAAGAAAGGTTCTACCATGTTTCTAAACTGTGCTCTTGTGAATTCATCGTTGAACTCAAAGAGTTGATATTTAGAAGCAGTTGAGATTGCTTTCTCAAGAACCAAGAATAACCGTCTTACGTTAATACGGTCAAATGCACTTGGTTTGGAAAGAGCAGTTTTATCACCAAAGAGCAGAACTCCTTGGCCTGGAAAATTAACTACAGGATTAATTCGTTTCCTGTAAAGTTGATCCCTTTCACTGTTCTTAGGGTTGTACGAAAGTTTAATTGCACCACGAACATGGCCTCTGTTGTAACCAGCAGGGGAATACCAAGGATCGGCAACCTTATCTGCATTTGCACAAAGACCACCCATATCTCCGTTCATTGGTACATAACGATATACGTCATTGTATTTGTCGTACATGTATTTGTAGCAACTATCGTACACTATGTACGAACTGGATGGTAGCAAGTCAAAAGCGTCTACAACATTTGAGGTTTGTGTAATTGTAGAAGTAACACCAACTGTGGCACCACGATAAGGTGAAATAAATCCAACACAATCTTTACGTTTCTCTACGAGATCAGTAATCATTGTACCGTGAGTATCCATTGCAGCTGCGGTATTTGCAACAGCACTTGAAGGCCCTGCGAGTATTAGATTTACATCGATATTTTCTACATCGTCAAACCAATCGTAACCCTTTTTAAGTTCACCAGCAGTTACAGAATAATCGTCCGTTCCACCAGTAAGGGAAGCGATGTCAATAGTAGTGACTGAAGTGTATGTAGTGGTTGTATCTGTACCCCAGTTAGAACCAGCGGCAAGATGATCCCCCCAATAGATGTAATTTGAACCCCTAAAGATAACATCAACATAGTAATTCGAACTACCTTGAGCGGTTCTTCCTTTCGGGTTTTTACTAACATTAGCCCATCTTTCGACAACTGAGTTAGTAGCTTGTCCAGCAACATCATAGTCAAAACCAGTAATGTCACCAGTTGTATCATATACAACTATGTGCATTTCGTCACCAGAACCACGATTATTATCAGTAGCCCACTGAGAAGTGCCTGGAGGCCCATCAAATAGGTTGTAGAAACCCCAACGTCTGCGGATATATGAATCATTAGCAATCGCAGCTTGTAAACCAGCACCGTTAGGATCGCCAGCTAAACGAATTGTTAGAGTATCAGATGATATTGAAACTACTTGATATTCGTTACCTTCATCTCCAGCGTGATAAGTGACTGAAGAACCAGTATCGGTAGTTGAGAAGGTGAGTAAATCACCTACGTTAATTGCATAGCTCGCTTTATCGGCATCATCTACGGTAACAGTAGTATCACCAATAGCTGCACCAGCATCGTTAAGTAAGTTATCTGTGGACAAATCTTGTTCATAAGCTGTAGCAGTAGGACAAATTTGAACTCCTAGACTGTTACCCCACGTACCAGCAGTACGGGCGTACCAATCATTAGAAGTCACTTGTCCATCACCCGACTCTGCCCAAAAAGAGTCTAGATAGTGGTCATCGTCACGAATAAGCACGCCAGATGCTTGTCCAGCATTGACTATGGCAGATTCGGTACGAACAACCTTTAATTGATCAGAGTAAGCTAGAAAGCTTGCAGCTGTAAACCACCACTCATAATTACTTGAGTTGGGTTTACCAAATACTGACAGCAAATCTTGCTCGCTCCCTATGGTCGTTATACTAGAAACAGGGCCTTTTTCAAACGGGCCCGCAATCGCACCAACTGTGGTGGCAACTGAGGGAACTATGTTTGTAAGGTCTATTTCTCGTACATGAACGCCAGGAGAAGATAGAAATGACATGTTTTTACTCCTTTTTCGACAAGGGATAGTTTTCTTGTTCCTTATTGAATATTTATAAAAAAAAAGTTCTATAGACCCGATTTTAGATGTGTTATAACATATAAATAGAATTATGGCTAATGCTCATTATGAAAAGTACAAGGATACGATAAAAAAGGTGGCTAGACGCAATTACCGAAAGCGTATCGTCTTACTTAATGAGTTTTTAGGAGATAAGCATTGTAAACACTGTGGCGAATCAGAAACAGTGTGTTTAAAATTTTACCCACATAACTCCGAAATCCGTAAATTAACTAAACGAGTAGGAACCTCTGAAAACAGTAGATCGGAGATTTTTGTTCTAATTAATCAATCTATCATAGTTTGTTCTAATTGTTGGATCAAGCTTGATAATGATTTGATTGAATTCATATAAGGAAGGTACTATGAAAACCTTAACTACACTATTAATCGCATTGGCTGTTATGGCCATGTCATCTTCGGTTCTGGCAGAGACTCTTGGAACAACAAAGGGTAGTGCTAACTACCAAACAGGTGTTGCTCTAGCAAAAACTATGGCCGCAGCAGGCCTTAGATTGACTCCTTTGCCACATAGAGGAACACAAATCTATCTGGAAAAGGTCGATAAACACGAAATTGACTTCGGTATTAGTAACCCTACCGATTTTAGCTGGGGATACAGGGGTATTCGTACATCAAAAACAGCACACAAAAACCTTCGTTTTGTTGCAAATCTACATTTCTTCAAAACTGGTTTAGCTGTAAGAAATGACTCTAATATCAAGAGTTATAATGACCTAAAGGGAAAGAAAATTCCATCTGGTTTTAGAGGAGCGCCTGGTTTCCATTGGAATATCAAACATAAGCTTCTTAATTCTAATCCCCCTTTAGTTTGGGAAGATGTAATACGTGTGCCTGTTACCTCGCTTCCTGCTAATTGGAAAGCTTTCGAACAAGGCAGAGTAGATGTTTCTATTATAGCAGTCGGCGCTGGCCATGCTAAAAAACTAAATGCATCTATTAATGGGGGAATTCGTATGCTATCCCTTAATAATGGGCCTGCCATGGAAAGGTTGCTTGAGGGTTGGGAAGGATTTGCTGTTGTAGAGGTTAACCCTTCACCCAGAACTCCTTCCATCCGTGCTAAAAATACAAGGATTCTTACATTTCCTTATATGCTTTGGGCCCATAAAGATGTGCCTGACAATGTAGTAAAGAACGTGGTTCTTGCGCTTCATAACTATGCTCATGTCTATAAGAAATCCTCTAAGATGGTTAGTGGATTTGATAGGACTAAAATGAACGCATTTACTGCTGGGGTTCCTATGCATGATGGAGCTAAGTTTGCGTACCGAATTCTCGCTCGCTAAGTACCTCGTACCTATCTTTTTGATCTTGGGTGTATCTGACATAGATTACTATGTTGGATACCCCATTTTCGATGAGCAGTATTTAATTCTAATTCTACTTACTGCATTAGGTTACGCAAATAAAAGAATAGAAATACCTTTAGTATTAATAGGTATAGTCTTATTCTTTGCATATCCTTATCTTGCCGAATACAGTAATTACGAGAAAACTTTAGTTGCTGTAATAAGTATACCTCTTTGTATACTAGTAGTTACTAGTTGTTTTTCCTCTAGCGGGAAGGCCTTCGGTATAATATTACTTGGATTTCTTCTATATCCACTAACCGTTGATAGGAATTACCTAGACATAATATCCCATATCGTTATAGACAATACCGCAATGCTGGGTATGTCCATGTCAATTATGTGCGGTATTGTATTTTTATTCGTTTTGGCAGGACAAATACTACTACAATCGGGTATGGTGGATAAGCTCATAGATTATATCACCAAACATGTTGAGTCGCCAGGCAAAGTAGCTATTCTATCTTCTGCTGTATTTGGTAGTGTTTCTGGTAGTGCTGTTGCGAATGTTATGAGCACAGGACAAGTCACAATACCTCTTATGATAAAGTGCGGTTATTCCAAAACAAAAGCAGCTGCATATGAAGCAGTAGCTTCCACAGGTGGCCAATTAATGCCCCCCGTTATGGGAGCAGCTGCGTTTCTGATGGCAGAGATTATTATGGTATCTTATTGGGATGTTGCATTAGCAGCGCTTATACCAGCTTTAGTATTCTATAGTGTGCTCTTTATATCAGTTCCAAAAACCAATAAACAAATAAACAAAAAAACACGGGATTTTAAAAAAACGATTTCGGTATCCCCCCTCACAGAAGCAATGTACGGTCTGATTATACTGAGTGCAGCTATAGGTCTTATTATTGGAGTAATGGATCAAACTGGATTAAGTTTTCACATAACCTCTATTCTCAATGTAGCATCCGGCGGTAATATTTTTATCCTCCTAATTATGATAGCTTTACTTTGTATTATTCTAGGAATGGGGATGCCTACAAGTTCCACCTATTTACTGGTAGCAATAGTAGCTGCACCTACTCTTATTGATGCTGGAATTACTGAAATATGGGCACATATGTTTGTGTTATATTATGGAGTATTGTCCATGTTAACACCACCAGTGGCACTATCTTCGTTCTCAGCAGCTGAGATTGCTGGAGCTAATCCCATCCTAACTGCACTAACTTCAATGCGTTTAGCATGGCCTCTGTACATTATGCCGTTTATATTTGTATGGCTTTAATCACCAATCTGTATTATTATCTCTAACTATAGGGTTCCATTTTGTGCCATATTCATCTACCATTTGACCTATATTCTCTTCTTCTAGACCAGTAACAACAAAACCAAATGGTGCCATATCTTGTTCCATAGCATCTTGCTGTTCTCTCATCATGGTTTGTCTAATATCCATATCTGTTAATTCTTTAAAATACTGTTGATCAGTAGCCCATGCAAACATGAATAAACATGCAACCAAATCATCTGTGCATCCTTCATCTGCTTCATGAGACTGTCCCTTAACAATAAATGTAGATAATTCAGTAATAACATCTAAATCTTCCACAATAAGTTTGTTGTCCTCAATTAATTGTTTTAAATTGGAACATCCTACTTTCTTTGTCGCTTTCGTTGTTCTTACCCCTAATTGCGCTTTTCCACCGCTAAACCCCCCGCCTAGGACTTGGCCGGATCGCCCACGCATAGAAGCCATCATTAGGTTGTCATACTCCAAGTCGAACTGCATAGCACTTGCGACCTGTTCACCTATATCATTTACTTCTATTAATACAGAAGCTAGATTATAGGCACGTGCTACATCATATATTTTTTGAGGGAAAACAAGCGGTTTAATCTCATTATCCCTATATTTTGCAACTAGTTTGTAAGGTATTTCAGATATATCGATAACGATAAATGCAGAATAATCACTGGATACACCACGTGAAACATCAGCACTTAACATATATTCATGTCCCTCTTCTGGTTTAACATAAACATCTAACCCAGCATTAGATTCAAGCGGCGGTCTATATGTTAGGGTTTTCAGTTTAGCTGCAGAAATGAGGGTATCAATAGAACCCAAAAACTCACATTCAAACTCTGTATTGAATTGAGATTGAGAGGTATTTTTGATTGTTTCTTCTTTCCACTTTGCATCACGGCCAGGAACTTCGCTCCAATGAACCTCTATCGGTATATAACTATTCCGTTTTTCCTCAGCATCTACCCACATTTTATAGAACATATTCATTCCATGTGGGGTAGAAACGATCATAACTTTTGAGGTTTTACCACTTGAGATTGTGGGATAGACGGAGCTAAAAAATTGTTCAGCCACATTAGCGGGAACGTAAGCAAACTCATCAAGGAAAATAATATTATAAGACCCGCCACGCACCGCACTAGCAGAAGTAGAAGATGCCAAAATTTTAGAACCATTTTCAAGTTCTAAACTTCCTTTGTTCCATGACATTACTCCTTGTTGTAACCATTTCGGTAAATGTTCATACGCAAGTTGCAATCGTGATAGTAAATCACGAGCCACCGCAGCTTTGTTCGCTAGTATAGCGACATTCACGGAATCATTAAACAATACATAATGTAGGAGATAGGCAATAATAATAGTAGACTTGCCTGATTGTCTAGGTAGTTTACAAATCGTAAAACGATTATTATGGAACGTACCAACCATTTCTTTTTGAAAGTCGTATAATTTAAATGGCACCAAGCCTTCATCAATAGAAATAATCTTTACATAGCTTTCTATAAAGTATTGTGGGTTTTCCATGCACTTAGCAAATTCGCTAAGTTCCTCATTAGTCCAATCTCTTTGTACATTGGCTCTTTTGAGGTTTGGATTACCTAGATATACAGCATCAGACAATTTGTACCATCTCTCTATTTTTCAAATGCTCTTCGGCAATGTCTTCTTTAGATTGCCCGTAATAACGTACAGCATGATGATCTTTGATAAGCAATTCATTTAGTGTGGTGTTGCCGTATTGTACTTCAATAACAAATTCTCCAAGGATACGGCCATATTTTCCTTTGCCATCAAGTCGAGTTCTCAATATTTGCGGCAATCCGACAGGGAGATGACCTTTAACAAATTTCTTTGCAGCAAGGCCATACTTCTTTTCTACCAAGTCTCTTGTCCTCGACTCAGGCGTATCCACACCATATAACCGTATACGTTGTTTCTTCATCCACACACCAAACCCCAGATCAATATCAACGTCTACTGTGTCTCCATCAACTACCCTTACGATTTCACACGCATACTCATGCATGGTGCATCTCCTTTTCTTATTTATTTATAACCTTTTGGGAAAACACCATCGAACTCTATATCTTCATCATGAATCATAGGCATAGTCTTGTACTTATCAAACGTAGGTTCGTGGAATAATTCCCACTTATCAATATCGCCTGGTATAATGGGAAGAATTTCGCCATTTGGGCCCAAGGGATAATATGTGCCGTCATCCCAAATGACCCTATTTCTATTTTGAAATGGCCATATGCGAAATTCACCCATAGTTTTTTTTAAACTTTTTTCTTTAGTCTTATTATTTAAGTAATCCTTGTCTGGATTAAAATCATAGATGTATTGTTTAGACGGCCATTTATATGTTTTGTATGTACCCCTATGTTTAAGGTGGTGGTTGGTCATACTCCATATCTGGAATTGGGGAGCATTAAAAAATGCTATCATATTTCTAAACCCTGTAGGGTCTTCTAGAAAACCAAACCATCTACGTTCTATCCACTGCCACTTTGTTGCAAACGCTACCCACCATGTAAAATCAAAAGGATTTTTAATTTCGAAAGGAGCTTTAGACACATACTCTTCTGCAAAATCCATAAACCGACTTCTCATTATGGGATTATCTCTATAAACAAAATTTACATCTTCGTAGTCAAGAGTTTTGTGCCAATGATCGTTTAGTTCTTCTATATGATTCTCTATAACAAAAGTTCCATACATGGGATCACCGCACTCTCCTGTTATGTTTAAAGCTGTGCCGTCCCATATAGATTTATCAGTAAACATGGTTTCTTTAGAATTCCACTCTAGAGGAAAGTTTTTGATCTTCTCATAAAAAGTGGGGTTCTCTTCTACACAAGCTTTGCCCAGCCAGATAGTAAGTTCATCTTCGGGTTTCTTGGTTTTTATTAGAGCGGTAAGGGTTGTGGAACTGTCTATTCCTCCAGACCACCACACTCTTAATGGTTTGCCTAAGTCCCACAGTTCCTGAGCTCTCTCATCACATATATCAGAGAAATCTCTATTCCAGTTTTTGGGGATTTGGGGAATGGGTGTATAATCTACATTTAATGTGTTGTGTTCGCCTGTGCGGTCATAGGGATTATAATTATCTACCAGAATGGTTAAAGAGTAAATAAAATTACCAAACAGTTCGCCAAGGTGTAGGCTTCTATAATCAAATAAATTGTCTAAATCTAAAGGATTATAATTTTCAAGTTCTAGTCTAGAAGCTTTGGTCTTAACTAGCGTATTATAGTTTATAATCTTCATGCATCATATTTGATACTCTGAAGCAATCCTGGCGTAAACATATCATCATATTTTTCATACATATACTCAGTCGCCTCTTTAAAACGTAGGCGTTCCTCATCAGACATGGTGACTACCTCAATGGTATCTTCCTCACATTTGGACTTAACTATGTCAATGTCTTCTACAGACCAAACACGTTCTGCCCTAGCTGCATCAAAAGATGCATCTTCAATTTCATTCTTGAGATCGTCATCAAGAGTCTTCCAGAAGTCCTTTGCAACAAGAATAGTAGTTAGGAACAATGAATGTTCTGCATCATTGATTGTGTTCATAAACTCATTCTGTTTCAAACCATAGAAACGAGGATAAGTTGATTCTCCGCCTACGATAATACCATCCTGTACGCCTTCGTTGATCTGCTCCAACTCAATAGGAACAGGAATAGCACCGACAGCACTAAGAGTTTCCTCTGCGATAGGAGATTTGTTGCAACGCAATTTCTGCCCTTCGAAGTCTTCAATCTTGTGAAGCTCTACGTTAGCAGGAATCATACGAAAACCACCCGAATAGGTGAACGCAAGACCTTGAACATTGCTGTTTCTATTAAGACCAGCAAGAAGACCCTTACCAATGTCACCCTCAAGAACATCTTTAGCATGGTCATGATCTTTGAAAATGAATGGCATATCTAATGCCCACATATCTTTTAGATGTGTGCGCCCTAGAGTAGAGGTATACATTTGCGACATTTCGATCTCACCATCTTCCATTAATTGTAGAAGATCGTGTTTAGTGATCGTTTCGCCCGGCTTGTATTTCTCTGCATACTCAGAAAGGGTCAAGATTTCCAAGTTAATTGCACCTGGCATCTTCTCTTCCATAGTTGCTTTAAAATGCTTTGCAGCTCTAAGAAATAGTTCAATAGGCTCGTGCGCTAGCACCCAACGAATAGTTTTCATAAGATTTCTCCCTTTTCTAACACTATTTATAACAGAACCTTCTCTGACTCCGTAGTTTGTTTCTTAGCCCAGTCGAATCTGTTCCAAAGTCTCTCATGTAAGATGTATAGGGTAGAGTTAATGACTAATGCCATTAATCCAACTGCTAGTCCCTTCCAAGGATCGCCTGTAACGATCCAACCGATAACACTATTAGTCACCATCATCCAACTACGCCATGTGATCGTTTTTGCGATTGTGCGTGGGATACGTTCAAACCACTGTGGTTGCATAAATCTAACCATAATATACTCCTTATAATATAGGTTAAGCTCTTCCTTTCAGCATTTTCTGCAGCTCAGCAGTACTCCCAACAAATAGCGCATTGGTCACGTTCTTAGGTGCTGTGCCTGGAACGTCCTTTAATTTCTTCATTTTCTCTTGTAAGTCTCCAAGTTTTTCAGTAACCTCTGCAACATTTTTGATGAGTTGTCCAGCGACTTCATAGGCTCTTGGGTGTTCTCCCTCTTTGGCGAGCTCAAGTATCCCGTCAATAGCGACGGAACCCCGTTCAACCAACTTGTAGAAGTTTTCTCTTTGATATTCGTAATCCTTCTCTATATCTCCATTTTCGTCTGATTCATATGGTATTTCGCTATAAATCTCCGGCGGTGTACCGATTTCTAAGGCAGTAAGCGCAGGCTCAACGACACCTAAAACTTCATCAATTTTATCGTTAGACATTAAGAAGTCCCACTGGTATCTGGATTATCGTCTTCGCCTGTTTCGGGATTAAATACCTTTGCATCTTGGAAAAACGATGTAGTTTCATTAAATCCAAAATCATCACCAGCTTCTGCTGTAACAGGCGACGGTGTTACGGTAAATCTCTGTTCACGTTTTGGAGATTTATCAGGTAAATCTGTAAACTGATCAGCCTGAACTGTTTTAATAGCTTTAGATGAGGTTACAGGGCCGTAGAGATAGAATTTAGCAGTAAACGTGAGGGTATAAATTATAGTTTGTCTTTCTGCAAAATCCCCCTCATATGTGTCTTCATAAGACACACTAGATAATATTATAGGCACATCTCTTTTTATTCCCATATCAGTATTATCATTAATCGTTACTGTATAGTCTGGTTGAAAGTATGGTAAAATTTGCTCAACGATTTGCAAGGCATCGTCTGATTGTTTTGCCATCACATATAATTGAAACTCTATATTATATGGTACAGGCATATATTGCGTATCAAGTTGTTTTGATTTTCCCGATTTAATTTTCTTAAACTGTTGTACACGATTAAGCTTACGAGAAGGATCATATGTGAGTCCTTGTATCTCAAAACCTATACGTGGAAGAGTGACCGCAACCTGTTTAGTCAAATCTGCGTCTTCTCTAATACGTGAAAGGAACTTTTGTTTTGGCCCATATGCCAAAGGAACCTTCATTGATTGGATGATATTCCCGCCATTGTCTTTACGTACTAAATGTATATCGTTAAACACCGTTCCAAAAGCGACAACCACTTTTCTTGTTGTTTCATGGTAAAATTGTTGTCCTAACATCATGCACTCCCAGCGTCACCAAATGGATTCTTCTCACTAAAATCTAGGATCGTATCATCCAATTCGTCAAATAATTCGTTTTGAGCGGACTTGTCTTTACTGCCTGTATTAATCCCGCCCGTTCCTAATATATAGTCTTCCTGTATGACCCAGCCTCCGTGTCCGAAATCAGATTCCATAAGGACATTTTCACCTATAGAACTGGAGTCATCCTCGCCTATTATATTATCGCTATCAGTTTCGTCTATGAGGTAATCATCTCCATAGGTATTAAGTTTAATTTTCTCATTGTAAGCAGCAGTTTGTTCTAATGTAAACTGATAACCAAGAGTGTCTGTAGATATAGCATCTTCTATAGCGTCAATAGCTGCGATACCAGTATCCAGTTGTTCTGAACTGTAATCCCATAAACGACATTTCATTTTGTAAACTGGATTGCTGTCTAATTGATGAAAAGGTTCATCATGATCTACAAAGTTTATTTCGAAAAGTTTTTTTAATATGGGATGATAAATTACATCCCCTTCTAATGGCCTATCTGAATCTTCGACATCTGCTTCCGATATAATATAACCACCATCTAGTGTTGATAGAGTACCAGATTCTACCATAATAGCTCCAGAGGAACTGGTATCCGTACCACTCTCTATTGTTATTTGTTTTGTCTTATCTTGAAAACGATTTTTACTGACCACAAAAGTTGCTTCACTTAGGTTCTGTAAACCAAATTGGGACATTAATTCTTGAGTACCACCGTAACCACCTTGAGTATCTTCCATGTACATTTCGATGGGAACTTGTTTCTCAAATTTAGAATGGTCTAAACCCAAAACAGTATCCTCTGCAACTATGGTTCGATCCATATAATAAACATCGTGACCATATATCTGAATCGCTTCAGATACTAGATTTGCATATAAATTCTGTTCTGCTGTTACAGCAGCATAACCACTAGTATGAAAATGCTTATTTACAGCCATTGTTTATCCTACCATGCCCATAGGTGCTATCTCAAACGCTTCTTGCATCTGTTCTTCCAATTTATTTTGTTCTTCTTGTGCTTGGGTGTAGATAGTTTCGCCATTCATTTCTACGCCGCCCAACATCACAACCCCACTAAATTTAGAAAGATTTGCGCCCCACTGTTTTTTGATTAGAGCTGTTGCATACCTCTTGAGAAAAATATCGTCATATATGTCTACGTATGTCGTGGGGTCAAGTTTACGATAACATTCTATGACAATATAATCTTGATCGGCAACAAAGTCGTTAGACCAATCAGCATCTATATACAACCGATTTTGATGTTGGTTAAATCGTATGGGGGTTTCTCCCACAAGAATATGTTCTAGAAAATCAAGATTCTGCATCATCATCTCGTACTGAATAATAGAAGTAGAAGATAGATCATATAACTCGTTCAAATGTAATTGGTAACGAGCATCAAACATATTAGCCCCAGTGCCCGTGCCAACGAGGGGAAAAACATTACATACAGAAACAACAGCACTGGGCATAGGAATAAAATTAGTGCCTTCTGACCAAGTTGCAGTAATATCAGTATCTACTGTATCTGTACCAGTTGTGTTAGCATTTGCTTGAGCTCGAGCAACCTCAGCAGTAGTAACAAGATGTTTCAAATACATTCTTTCAATACCATCATAATGGTACTGGGCAAAGTATTGCAATGCTTCATCAAGTCGATCATCTGTTTGATCGTCTGATACATTAATGTCAATAACGCCATCACCTAGAGCTCTAAGACAATAGCTTTTGAATGTTGCTTTAGTAGTTGGAACAGCCATATGATTATCCTTTTATCTTTGTAATGCTATTTATAAATTAATTGTCTCGTTGCTAAGCAATTAGGCCCAAATTCAACCGTTTTGTCGATCCATTTACCCCTCTTTTTGAAACCTATCGCTTGATATGCTGGTAAAGCTTCTTTTCTAGGCATACTCCAAATCCAATGACACTCTTCAGATTTTCCTTGAATTATCGCTTGCATCAATAAAGTTTTCCCTATTCCTCTATTTCTATACTCATTTCTAACCCACAATCCTCTAGATCGATATATTCTCTCATCTGTTCTAAAACCACTATTTACGCCAACAATTAGACCATCTTCCTTAATTAAAAAAAACGTGGGGGTATATTTGTCAAATATGGTATTATCTTTTATAATATCTCTGGGCGCTCTCCAGTATAGATTGCTCATAGGTTCTATCTTACTGATTCTGCCAGGCCATAATTTCTCATTCCAGACAGGATAAATATCTTCAAAAGTAGACATAATAACTTCCATGATAAATATATAGGTCATGAGAATAGGACTAGTAGCAACCAGCAGAAGCGGATCAACATACTTTCGTAGAATGTTATGTAATACATTCGGATTATATGATTCTGGCTCTTGGCTGAAAAAAAACTCCTACAAAAAAATAAAGAAACAAAACTGGAGCAGACAGCCCCATATCCTTAAAATCCTTCCTCATTACGTACCAGAAGACCAACACATAGGAGAAATGATTGAAAAATTTCCTTGTATCTGGTTATACAGAAAAGATGTACTATCACAATTTTTAAGTCATATAACACGGTTGCGAACAAAAGTCAACCATATACACACACCAACGGAACGTCCAAATATACCAAACCGCAGCCTTACTGCTACCAGAGATGAATTTGATAGGTTCATAGCAAAGTTAGAAAAATTCTGGGACATTTATTATACTCATAATGAAGGTAGACTTGTGAAATTTGAGGATTTTGTAGATGACCCTATTTCTGTTTTTGTAGACATTCAAAAATACTACGAACTTGAAGTAAGTGAACTTCCTGCTAAAAAATTGACTATTAAACTGGGAATAGATTATGAAAAGAAATTTAAAAATATAGATGAAATTAAAGGATGGTTTGATTGAGTGAATATTGTATAGTATGCTGCCCACGATCTGGTTCTTATTTCTACTTAAAACAGTTCGCACAAGAGAATGATCTTGTAAATGGTAACGAATGGTTTGGTAGGAATAAAGCTGTAGATCATAGCGCACCTACAGAACTAAAAACTACTACAGTTGACATTAATTGGTATGTTAATGAAGACTTGCTTACTGATTTTGAAATCAGGAAACGTCTAAAACATCTAGAAAATTTTCATGCACCATACGTTATTAAATGTATGCCCTTACAGTTAACAAATACCCCAACAAGAATCGACCTATCTGTAGAAAAAAGACTTGACATTGCTGAAAAAATATTGAAAGATTTTAATCTAATATGGTTTCAACAGCCTGACAAGATTTCCCATTTTTGTTTTGAGATAACTGCAATGGCATGTAGTATGCCGGGCTATCCTCGACAAAGAGAATTTTGTACTTACAATCCTGATCTACGAAAAACGCCTGAAACTAGTACCTTCACAGCTTCCCTTCCAAGATTTGATAAGTTTATGTTTAGAGAAGAATTTACAAGCACCCTTATGGCTAGGTTAGATCATGAGATAGTGTCCTATGAAGATATAGATAAAACAGGAGCCATTCCCTATCCAGACTATTCTAAAATATTTACAAATTATGAGGAGATAACGAAATGGTTTCTCTAGATGAAATGATAAACGGCGTGTGGATTGAAGGGGATCAACTGAAAAGTCCAGGCCCAAAGTTTATAGAACAATTAGCTTTATTGCTTGCTGAACTACACTCTCTACCACATGGCAAAGACTTTGCTACATATAGTGGTATACCAGAATCTAATATGAGAGATGTTATTCGTGGACTCGTTGATTGGAGAGAAAAGGATAATTTCTGTGAAGACGCATTATATGAACTGTATGCTATAAAATCTAATTTAAATAAAAGGTTTTATATTCATGGGGATTTGTGGAGACAGAATATTCTAGTAGATGAAGTTGGTAATTTAAATGGATTAAGAGATTGGGATCAATTATCTTACGGTGATCCTCATTGGGATTTTCGTATGGTACACAGATGGATAAGTTGGGAAGGATTAGAAGAACTTTTAAAAATATACAAAAGCAAAACAAAGTGGACTATTAATATAGACCATGTTAAAATACTGGATAAAATAGCTATCTGTAATTCTATCCGTATACGACAAAAACGTGGATTATTAAGACACGATCACCCTGACGCTATAGAACGATTTGAAAAAATGAAGGATTTACCATGATGTTTTATCTTTAGAAGCATCCTCCCCTTTAGCACTTACTTTGCTACGAATAATATTATTAGCAGAATCATAGCTATTTCTTTTGGTTATAAAAGCTTGTACATTAGATTCAGCTAAATATGCTGTAGCAGCTGATCGAGTTTCAAACTTCCTTGTAGTAGTTAAAGTTAATCCATCTCCCGATTCCACATCGGAACCAGCTTCCATAAAACCTGTATCTTCCCAATTTGCTTTGCGCCAATCCTTAAAGGTCTGTAGTTCATCGTCATCAAGACTTTGTGCAAACCATTGGACACCAGTGTTTGGTCTTACACCTTTACGTACTACGGTGAAATTCATAGCCATTCCTTTTCTCCTTCGTTCTATTTATATTGTTAAAGAATCTGGATTCATATAATCCATAAGATTTTGTCTATTTACCACTGTGCCATCATCCGTTATTGCAAGAACATTGAAATTCGTAGGTAAAGGTAATCTCATTCTAGCAGACATATCCATAGGGGTGGTTAAAGTTTTGCCTATTCCATACGCATAATCCTTATCTCCTGTAAAATCATAGATAAAGTCTCTTATCCACATTTTACCTGCTAAATATCTATCTTTATCAGCTTTAGTGCCAGAATTAAACCACCTATGTTTCTTTTCTATATGGAGATTAATTGCAAATTTAAGAATATCGTGGTCAAAGAACAACGGCTGATAGTTAGCTAAATCCACCTTATCACACTTGATATTTTGAAGCAATCTAAATGCTTGAGTTAGATATGTATGTCTGGTTATGCCCCACCATCTAGAATGATTCCATTCGTTATTCTCTGGAGCATCTGTTGTAGGTGCTTCTCCATCATGGACAATATATTTGTCACCATCTCGTTTAGCATGTTGCATCATCATGGTATAACCATCTGCTCCAAACAATCGGTCAGCTTCGTTGCCTGGGCAATATACATGTTGACTAGGATCACAACATCCTATTAGATCATCTGTAAACTCGTAATCTAAATGTCCAATAATCTTTTTGTACATATCTGGATAATTGTACACAGGGCCCTCACCGCTCATCCAAATTTTTAATTGGTCTGGTTTACAGACTTCAACAAATGCAAGGACAACAGCTGTGCTGTCTATTCCACCAGAATACATAATTTCTATTTTTTTATTCATCTTAGAAATCTTCTCTGCTCGTTTTAACATGAGGTCTTTAAGATCAGATGATTCGCTTCCTATACTGTCGGTGTATTCGTATTTGACTTTACCAGCACCGTTAAAATGAGCATCGCTCATATTAAAGAGAAATTCATTCTCTCCCATAAAGTCATTTAGATACCATCTAGGAGGCCTTGCATACTTTTTAAGAGCTATTTGTTCTTGTTTAAAAACAAAATCAAACTCCGTTTTAAACCCTTCATCATGCTCTGGCCAAACATTGAATTTATTTTGTAGATAAATTTTCCAAGCACTTCTAAAGTCGCCACTAACGTATACGAACTTCGTCATAATATTTCCAATCCATAGGTTTATTGTTTCTGTGTGTGAAATGTACCAATTTAATATCTGGGTGGAACTCTCCCCCTAAGAATATATAGTCATTACCTGTTACCTTTTGATACTTGCGTGTAATCTGTACTTGCCATTTCGTAACACTTCTACTATATTCTTCTTCTACCAACTCATCAACTGCCCATCTGGTAAACCACGAATTAGGCAAAGTTATAAGTTTCAGTCGTTCTTTAACACTGTCCTCTACAAAATATTGTTCCCCATTTACAGGGCCTTTAGTTACACCATTTTCTATGTAATGTTGTTGCCAACCATGTATGTCATCCATAAATTTATCGTAGATGTACTTACAGTCTTTTGGATAATACTTAAAAAAACCTCCGTTTATAGTATACCCCTCTTTCTCTGTATCTCTCCACCAGCCAGGCATTGCAAGAAATTGCCCTCGTTTTATAGGATAGTCAAATATCTTCTCATAATCTCCGACAAGCATAACATCTATATCCATAACACAAATAGGTTCGTCTTGTTGTTTAACTAGACCTACAGGTGCGCCCATATGATCTAATTGCATCCCCCACATTTTATTCCATTGTAGAGTAACCCGCTCATCATACGGTTCACGTATCCAATGTAGGTCATACTTAGACAATTTACTCTCTAGATATTCTTCGTATTCTGGGCCGTACTTATCACCAATCCTTATTAATATTATTTTCATTACCAAACACTCTCTCTATAATTTGAACTAACATTTCCAGAGTTATGTGTTGCTGTACAAGTAGATTTGCATGGTTTTAGACACATAGATTTTTCTGTCCAAGACATTTGTAGAAGCTCATAAAAATTATCAGATAAGATATTGTCCAAACTTTTTTCTAATAAATTATTACTTTTATTTCGATAATATTTGCCGTAGAAGCTACTCTTTTCAACTAATTCTTTTTTATTAGGCAAATAACAACACGGCCAAACTCTAAGAAGGTAATCAACATAAATTGAATTTTGCACTTGATACTTACAAGATATTTCTCCCAATTCATCCGATTTTATATATTCTACTCTTTGTCGTTCTCTTTCATTCCATTCTTTATTAATATCTTGTGGTAATAGAGTATATGTTTTGTTTTTGTAAGTAAAAGGTTCTGACCATCTTCCAAGTCTATTCGAAAGAATTAATGTGAAATTATGAAAGCCATATTCTTTTGCAATTTGTTTCGCTTCTTCTATCTGGTGTTGGTTATGTTCAAATACTAGCATTCTCCACTCAGCATGGCCACCAGCTTCAATAAAAGATTTCGCATTTTCCATTATTTTATTATAATCAGCGTTAATTCTATATAAACTCAATTCCTCTCTTAACCCATCAAGACAAAATGATACCTTACTTCCTTTATGCCCTTTGTAAATCTCGCCCAGTTTTTTCCACCAACCAGTAGTTCGTAATGAACCATTCGTACTTACCATAACATGAGAACCTTTGTCAAGTATAAACTCAGATATTTTTGCAAAATCTTTACTTGCAACATTCTCTGAAACATGTCCGTAAAATCTAACTGTACTTACATTACCTATATTATCAAATGCAATCTTAAACTCTTCTAGGGATGTGTCGCTATCATTTAATGAATTTGTGGGATTACCACTACCATCTTGATTTAACTGTAAGACACCATTTTTAATTTCATTTCTGCCACACTGTGGACACATAAGATTGCATATGTTGTTTAGCTCCCAATTAATATCTATAGGTAGGTCTAGATTAAACATTTTCCATAATATCCTGTTTCCCTGGCCGTTTCCCCTTGATATAATAATGTTCTGAATTTTCACTCAACACGTTTGTTAAACGCTCTAGACTATCGATCAACTCATCTAAAGTATAACAAACATGACTAACATGATAACTAAAAATATTACTAAGATTAAAGAAAACCTTTTTCCCTTTAACCTTTTCTATTATCTTTTCATAGTCTGGCTGTATCATATCAATTAACATATAATCTACATCATAGTTATCTGACATTTTCTGTTGCAATTCTCTACATTCTTCAAAACTTCCAAATGTTCTTACTCTCTGTTTTAATTCATCAGACACTTCATAATGTTTTGGGAGATTAGAAGAAAATACGATGTTATGTTCACTAACCTTTGCATACGTTTGAAGGTCTTCAAAATCCATGTTCATGTTTACAATATTTTGTTTTATCTCAATATTCTCTGAGCAATAATCATAAAATACAATTTCTCCCTTAAAGTCTAGTTTATCTGCAAGAACCTCTCCACTGTAGCCAGCAGTTGGAGTAAAAATTAAATCAAATTTTCCTTCTGGTATTCTACCCAAGTTTTCTGTATTTTCTGCATAAAACTTTACGTGCATCCTAGTCATCAAAACCCTAAAATAAGGATCGTCTACCGTTACATGATTTCTCCATCCCTCCTTATTGGCATGTATAATTTCCCAATTTTCTTTTTGAAGGGTTTCCCTATTATCCATGTGATATGCAAAAGCTTTAAACACCCTATCCGATTCAGTAAAGTTGTGTATAACTGGCAACCCCTCTGGAGCAATCCAAGGCGGGGTATAATCATCGTGGTAATTAGCAGAAGATCGTGTAAAGTCATCCCATCTTTCGTAAATATCAGGACACCCATAAGTTTTCCACATATCCACATTTAACTCTATGTGTTGATGATGAAGGTAGGCTGCGTAATCAGGCTTTGCTATAATGTGAGCTTTACAGTATTCTCCACTTTCTGCAAACGACCAAAATCTCTGGATGGGAGTACGATTAGTAGTCATATCAAAAACCACGCCTACCGTTACTATCATGGCGTGTGTTTCTGAGGAGTCTTTCAATACCTTATTAACTTCACTTCTACGACATAACACTTGTTTGTGCCCTGTCCCTGCTCCTGTAACTCCTCCAGAAGTCATAAGACATGTTGTTTGCGTTTGTTTTTCTATGTGAAAGTCCCACTCTAATTTATCGGGATATACAACAACATATAGGTATGGATTTTTAATTCTTAGATGGGATGTTTCGCCCATCCACATGTCCCTAAATTCTTCAAAACTATTCATCGATTTCTTTCAACACATCTTTTCCAAATCTCTTTACTAGAGATTTTTTCATGAGCTCTTTTCGTTCTTTGTTATTACCACCATGCACTATAAAATGATACCTGTTTTCTTTAGACCCATTATATGCTTCATGGTTCACACCGTTATCAAACCAGAAACCAGTACAATTCTTAAATGGAAGCTCTTCCTTAGTATCTACCCTTCTTAGATAACACCCTTCTGGTTGATAAAATGCTAGGTTTATAGCAGAAGCTATATTCCTTCTATCCCCACGCTTATCTCTAGGAAAATTGGAATCATGGTGATTTATAATTTCACCTTCTGGTTCTAACAACATAAATCTGCACCTTCGATAGTGATTGTGGGGAAACTTCTCTAACCATCTCTTAGTCTCTGGTGCTATCTCTGCAATTTCTGTCCAACCCCATTCTACGTCCTCTTCTCTAAAACCATGACCATCTGGATTTTTTGTATGGTGCCATCCCATACTAATGTCTTTACCTTTTTCTACAAAGCTGTGTATAGATGCTGAACGCCATCCATCTCCATCTCCATAACGATGGTCTACAAAATATCCCTCATCAAAAACAGCTTGCGCTTCCTTAATACACTCTTCGGGAATATCCAAATCCATTTGCAAATACCAAACGTCATGTTCTCTACACCATTCGACTATATTCATGTCGGGTATCCTATAACCATAAAACGAGTCATACCATCTGGTAAAACTCTCGAACCAGAATACCAAACATCAGCAATCTTTGCTTGTTCTGCCAATTCCTCTGGGGAACCGACACAATTTATATGGTCATCATACTGATCATCATTTGTAGATTGTAACACATAAAGAGGATCACCTATATCTGGATTCCATTCATAAAATTTTGTCATAGGATACATGTGTTCGCAAGAAGTGTTTATTATTATATCGTACTCTGCTTCTAAGGTTTTCATCATAACGTCTTTAACAGAACATTGATATTTGCCACTGTCCTTATATCGTTTATTAAACTTATAGCTTATTTCTTTTGCTTCTTCATCTATCTCATAATTAAAAACTATACTTGCTTTTAAGTCATCTATTAAAAGTGGTGTGATATAGTTAGCAAACCATCCACCTACTAAGGCAATTCTGTGGGAATTTACCGACAAATTCTCTTGCATGCTCACTAAAGCTTCAATCAACCACAATTTGCTTGCTAGTTGTGAGGGTGTAGATGCATCTTTGGTTCTCTTTAATTGGTGTGGATAATATCTCTCTACATCAAGAGCAGTTTGTTTCCAATCATAGCATAATTCAGGCGTAAATTTTATGTAACTTGTCATCACTCTCACCTTCACCATAACCGCTGTTATTAAATAAACCAATTTTTAAATCAGGCCTAATTATATTCTTTTGCATATCTTCGGGGAAAACATTTCCTTTGTAATAAGAATAAATATCTCCTTTTGGAAATCCTTGAAAGAACCCCTCATCCTCATCCCACACATTATACCAATGGTGATTAAAATAATTATCTGCACTAGGATATGTGTAGAAGATAACCTCAGCATTTTTATTAATTTTTTTTTCGATGGTTGTTAGTTGTCCACGATCCCAACGTATAACAGAAGAATTGATTGGTGTAGATTTGTGTTTAGCAAAATTACGTTTTACTGTATCTGGATCATTCCACCACCCTCTCACAATCCAAGGCTTGTCCATAGGAAGGTCAAAGAAATATTTTAGGTCTTGATGAATAACAACATCAAGGTCTAGTAGTAAGAACCTATTCCCCTTTATCTTAGGAAATATTTTAGGATCATCACCTAAAGAAAATACATAATATTTTCTATATGCCCAGAAAAAATCACGATCTTTCAAATAGTATTTGTCCCAATACGTAGGCAAATGTACGTCATAAGGCTCTTTTACTTTATCTGTAATGCAGTAAAAATTAAATGGAACTGAACAATTATCTTCACACTGTTTTTTTAATTTCTCAACATAGGAGTCATCATACTTGTCACCCCACTTAACACATAATATAGTATTATCCATAATAAGGCTTCCACTCTGGAAATAAATCCGTTAAACATGTTCCCCGAAATTTATCACGCTTCGCTACATCAATCATCATCCTATTATGTAGGTCTTTATCGAAAGGCATGTCTGTTAGATAATTTATCAATTTCATAAATGTGTTAGCATGTTTTTTGGGTGCATGCTCATAAATATTTTGAATATACAGCTCCCTAATTTCCTCTGGAATTGCTGTTACGGTATATACGTTAGGTTCACCAATAACTAAACTACCAGTTGCAAAATCAGTGTAGATGTTTGGTTCTTTTTCTATTAGTGCATCTACGGCTATAGCTATTTCATGTAAATAGCCTATCGACAGAGAAGTAACACAGCTTGCGAATAATATGCTGGTTCTGGGCATCTTAGAAAATCTTTCAACATTCTCCATAATTTTTTCCCATTTAGATGGGAACCGTAGATAGTTATTCTTCTCTCCCCAAAATTCTATGGAGACATTCATTTGACAATTTTTAAAGTATGGGACATAATCAAACACATCGCCATGCTTACCCATCTTAGGAGTCAGAGTGGCGTTAGTAGTTATAACAAGCTTCATTTGTTTAGAGACACCCATCTCTATTGCTTTATCCATCATCTGATAGTTTTGCGGTAGAGCAAGAGTTTCCCCACCTACCAGCTTCAATTCTACAACTGTTTTAAGAATCTCCTCATAATCATTCATGTTGTCTTCAAGATTAATCCAAGTCTCCTCTTTCACATCACCATTAGACCTATCAAGATTAGATACACCTATTGCTTTATTCTCCTTGGCCAAAGTTGAAGAGTTCCTTGGAGAACACATGTTGCATTTTAAATTGCAGAAATTATTAGGAGCATTATATTCAAACGTCAAGTACATAGAATCACTATGATCTGTCTCAATGTACTCCTCAAGAGCCTTTGTGTGTTCTTTGTACTCTCCGTGAACTTCATCAAACTTCTCTATATATTTAAATCGATGGCTTTCAGTAGGAGAATGTTTTTCTTGCTCTTTACATACGAGACACAGTTTATTAGAAATTGGGCCTCCACCGTTTAGAAATTCTTTACGAAAGTTTTTCATGAAATCTGAATTATGAACTTCCATAATAGAGGTCTTACCAATTTTATTAAAAAAATGACTAGGCCAACTCTTTAATACACAGCAAGCTTTTGGAATAAGATCATGGTTCATAACAGTATTAATAAAAGGTTGTGGGCAAAACCACTCATACTCTTCAAGTTTTTTTGTCATCGCTCTCTCATATATTTGTTCCAACTTTTTTGAACCTCAACGCCTTGTTCTTCTATCGGCAAATCTTTAAACCTTTCATCATCAAATTCATATATGAAACCTTTCTCTTCATGGCCTTCGTGTTTCCTAAACCTAGAAAAAAAGAATTTAGTTTTTAGAATAAATTTTTTCATATTCATTGAATATCCTTTCTACAATTTTTTCATTTCCAAGTTTATTTGGGTGAGAATCTTCTGGACTTATTCTCAATTTAGAATCCAAACCTAACAACCAATCTGAGGAAAATCCATCCAGAGCTTTAACGACAGGAAATCCTATAAAATTTTCTGTGAACATATCTGTATATGGACTATCAACTATATGTTTTGCTAATTCCCGATAATTTAAAGCGTCTAACGGCGTTACCTTACCCATTAAAGGCTGAGGCCCTTGCATTTGTAAATATTTTATATCCATATTTTGAGCAGCATTCTGAAACGCATACATGTACCCCAAAGATCGTATAGCTCCTCCACGTATAGAATCTAGATAATTGTCCCGAAGCATTTTTCCTACTTTATATTTGAGAGATTTCTTTTTAGGATTATGAGCAGGGGGCTTATAGAATTGATCATGCCATTCAGCATCTAGGACTTCTCTTTCTGGCAGAAAACACCTCCAAGGTTCACGATTAACAGGTTCATTTTCTGGGACATCTACAAAAGGACATACTCTTTGCCATTCACTCCACATACAAAAAACCATACCGACATTTTTTTCTGCTATCATTGCTTCTACAGCACTATGGTAAATTGCTTCATTACCATAACCACAGCGAGCAAGATTGATCACCTCCATATCTAATTTGTCTGCTAGAATTTCAGACCATATAGGAAAAGTTTCCAACTTATTAATTTTAGCATAATCGGCAGTATAACTACAACCAGAAACTATTAACTTCTTTTTTCTAGAAAACAGGGACATTATATGTCTTACTCCATTCTTTAGCATCTTCCCAAGTGTTAACCATAGGCTGTCCTTTAATATTGAGAGAAGTATTTAACAACATGGGACATCCTGTTCTTTCATACCACTTCTCTAAAATTTCTCTGAGTAACGAACCGCACCCTTGTTTAACTACTTGTACACGAGCTGTGCCATCTACATGGGTCACAGAAGTATAATCGTGTTTTGCTTTTGAGACAAATTGCATATACTCGTTCATAGGGCCTTCAAAGTATTCGTCTTTGAATTCGTCTAGTATCGCTGGTGCAAACGGTCTAAATTTCTGTCTTCGTTTAATATTATTAACCGTATCTTTAATCTTAGGCCATCTAGGGTCAGCTAATAAAGAACGATTACCCAACGCACGGGGCCCAAATTCTGCCTTACCATTTGCAACACCCACTATTCTATTTTCTTCTAGTTCTTTTACTACCTTATCAACGTGTAGACCCCCCAAAATAGGATAACCAAGATATGGATTTTTCCATTCCAATTTTTCTTTAAGCACTAGTGCTGCAGCTCCTAATGCAGAACCAGCATCGCCAGCTGCGGGCATAATCCAGATATTCTTTCCTTTGATCTTAGAATTGGCTGCACAGTTTAAAGCACACCCGCCCATGAAGACTAAGTTTTCATGTGGACATAACTCTACGAGTTTAAGTAGTTCCCTCTCGTACAGTGCTTGTATGGACGCTGCGAGGTCTTCATTACTTGCTTTTGGGTATATGTCTCCAACCCCTCTATGATTATTCTCCCACAATAAATCACTTAGATCATGTTTTGGTTCACCAAATGCAGCCATACCCATAGTGATATACTCATCTTCATTGGGTTTCAATCCGATACGTTGTGTGATTGCAGAATAGAGAAGGCCTAAAGAATGTGGATATTTCCATGTTATTTTCTTAATCATAAGCCCATCCTTAGCGTGCCAGATGGACATGGTATCCCACTCTCCTATAGCATCGATAACTAATATGTTACATTCATCGAAAGGGGAAGTATAATAACCAGCAGCTGCATGAGATTCGTGATGACCAAAACAGTAACTATAATTAACTCTAGGCTTTTGCCATTTTTGGCCAGCCCACAAACGTCTTAAATTTTTACGGAATGGTTTTTCGTAATAAGCAACTATGTCTGGCTGATTACGATTTGATATAGGCCATTGAGAGGGGTGTACCCAAGGGTCATTTTTAATTCGACTATATCTTTCTGAATGAGAAGCGTGTAATATTTTACGTCCACGCACTACGCATATAGCAGCATCATGGAAACCTTCAGATATGCCTAGTATATTCATAGTAACCTCCACGTAAAGTTCCATTATAAATCGACTTTGCTAAAAAGTCAAGTCACTATTTTATAAAAGATGCATATGCTACAATCGCCTCCAATGGGGTAGTTGATTTCCTAACAGCTGCTTTTTTAGTTTTAGCTTTACTTTTTTGTACAGCTTCTTGTTCAAACATTCTTAATTTTAACTTGAATAAGCCTTCTTTGTGCTCTGGATTTTCATCATTATATTCAAATAAAATCCCTAAACCAGCTTGTTTTTCTTCGTCAGATAATTCTATCCTATCGGGCCCGTCTAGATTGCCATGTTGATATAAATTGTTTTCCGTAGCATATTGATGGAAAGCATCTCTAAACTCTTGTCTTGTTTGTTCATTTCTATTTCTAGTACATTCGTCTATACTCTCATAAGAGAATTCAGCAAGAAGAGCATTAAATTGATCATCGTTTTCATCTACATTAACGTAGTACTCACGATTCTTCTCTCCATCAGTCCAAAGAATAGCAACAGTATTCAGTTCTGGATTACTGTAATAAGCTTCGACTATACGGCCGCAAAATAGAAATGGTTCGCCAATTGCCATGTTTATCTCCTATCCTTTATTTATACGTAGATTATACGTAGTAATTGTAGCTGCTGCGCCGTTAGGGAATTCCTGTGATCGGTAATCATCGCCTGCTTGATAGGTTTGATAATCACCAGAACCATTTAGTCTAGTGTCTACCATAGCAGTACCCCTAGTACTACCACCAGAAGTAGCTGCATTGTAAGTTATTTTATAACCATCTCCAGAGTGAGCTGCCGTATAACGTATCCATTCTCCTAAAACAGAATCTATAGTAGCGTTAGACATTTCCTGTAAATCATTACTACCGGCAATAACCAATGGCATTCTACTAGGTGTACTAGCAGCTGCATCTCTTCGATGTACGTAGTAATTAGTTATATTAGTAGGTTGATCTAATGTCTCTGGAATCCCTCCAGAAGAATATTGACCTGTATCTGCTCGTGTATCTGTAAAAACAGCTGTAGTTGATACGTTAGTATAATCGGTAGCTGCTGATGTCGAATTTGTGATAGTATACGTGCCTGCTGTATCATCACTTTCCGTTCCAGAAACAAGAAGATCGATTGCTGGATGTACAAGGGTATCCTTCAAATCCGAGAGAGTACACGCTTGAATATTAGTACCATCATAATATACAGGAAAAGTTGTTCCTGTATCAGTAGTATTGCTGATACCACTAGTAGCGGTATATGCTAGATTTATTTTATCATACGATACAGTAACAGTACTAGGTTCAGCAGTAGAAGCTTCTGCAACAAAAGCAGTAGCTGATTGAGAAGTAGCACCAGCTTGCATACGAGTATCAGACATTGCATCTATTAATGCCCCACTAGAACTTACTACAGTAATAACTGCTGTAGGACTAGTACCATACGCATAACAAAGTCTTTTTTGAACTTCTACCAGTTCGCCGCTGGTCATTTCCTTCAAATCACCGTTATCGTAATACAATAAATTTCTAACTGCCATTTAAATAGCCCCCGGCGCAAACCCGGCAATAGAATTTTTAATCTTCCCATCAGAGCCGACAATATTAATTACATTTCTCTGCATACCCGAATGGATAAATACCTCATCTTCTCCTATAATATCGTCACCAGCATCGGTTCCTCCACCGTCAGTACGATCTAATATAATATTATCTCCAGCATCAGTTCCAGCAGCAGCTGTTTGATCCAAAACAAGATAAACATCTTCACCTCTTCGTACTAAAGGAGCATCATGTGTTGATTGAATTTCAAGACCTTGATCGGCTAGATGTCGTAATCTAATTTCTTGGTCATCACCAAACATAATGGTGCCGCTATCATTAAGAAGAAGATCGTTCCATTCTGCTCCAGTTGTGCCCAAATCAGCACCACCAGCTGCATCAGGAGTAAATGCAGTTGTTGCGTTCCAAGTTCCTGTCAACGTACCGCCAGCAGATGTTGTCCGAAATTTTTCTGTACCATCATAATAAACTATTACACCAGAGTTTGCTTCTGCTACTATTGCGTTCTCTGTACTATTAGTTCTTAGATAAACTCCACCAGTTACATTGTCGATGTAACTATTAGTACCATCATGATAAAATTGAAAATCACTACCTGTACCGAATATTGCTTTATCATTATCAGTGAACGTCATGTCTTCATTGACAGTAGTAGTTGCATTAATTGTTAACGCATCAGCTGCAGCATCACCAAGATTGAGAGCGCCGTTCAGAGTTGTTGTTCCTGTTACAGTTAATGCACCTTGCATTGTAACATTTTGAGTAAAATCAACCACACCAGCAGCAGAAATTGAAATTGCATTAGTATCAGATGCAGAACCTATGTTACCAGCATCACCGATAACAAGATTCCCACCGATAGTTAAAATATTAGTACTTGGATTGTAGGTAAACGCTGTATCTGACTCTGCACCATGTTCGCCTGTTGCAGTATCAGCAAATAAAGGATATACAGTTTCGTTAGTAGAGTTATTTGCTGTAATAGTAAACGTACTAGCATTGCCAATATTATTCGTTGCAAAAGATAAATTACCAGAAGAATCTGTAACGAGAGCTTCTCCAGAATTACCATCAGTTGTCGGTAGTGACCAAATCTGATCAGCACTTAGTGAAGGCGCTTTAAAACCAACGTAATTTGCTCCCTCATACCAACGTAATTCTGCTGGGGTTGTGTTCGTTAAATGTAATCCCCCACCAGATAGGGAAACCAAACCAGCAGCAGAAATTGCTATAGCATCTGGGTCTGAAGCAGAACCGATAGTTCCAGCATCCTTGATTAAAATGTCATCTTTGAATGTAACGATACCAGCAGAAGATACAGTCATAGCATCAGCTGCAGAAGTTACACCAATAGTGCCACCATCTTTAATTACTAAATCATCTGCAAGAGTAACAATTCCTGTAGATGCAATAGATATTGCTGATGTAGCTGATGTAACACCAATCGTTGCAGCATCCTTTAAAATTAAATCGTCTACTAATGTCACAATACCTGTTGATGCAATACTAATTGCAGAGGTAGAACTTGTGACACCTATTGTGGCTGCATCTTTAAGAATTAGGTCATCTACTAAAGTAACAATACCACTAGATGCAATAGTAATTGCTGATGTCGAAGATGCTACACCGATTGTACCACCATCTTTGATTAGAATATCATCTGCAAAAGTAACAACTTCGTCACCAGCAATAGAGATTGCAGCAACCTCTGCTGAACTATTTTTAATTGTTAGATTTCCACCATTATTTGTTAGAGTACCATAAATTACTCCAGCATCTTTAAGATAAATATCACCACCATTGGCATCAAGTGAAATGTCTCCTTCAACATCAACAACCAAATCTGAAGCTTTAGATATATCTCCACCAAGCACTATTGCTCCACCAGAGGTGTGTACCGTACCAGTTTCGTTTGGTAGAGTAATTGTCCTATCAGCAGTAGGATCGGTAATTGTTAAAGTTGTTTCAAATTCATCAGCAGTTGCACCTTCGAACACAATAGCATTAGCTGCGTTCATTGTAATAGTGTCTACTATTGTCTGTGTACCACTAACCGTTAAGTTGCCTGCCACCGTGAGATTATCTGCAACCGTTACCTCAGAAGTTCCATGTCCTATAGTAACTGCAATACCAGAAGTTTCTGTAGCAAGTTTTAAGGCCCCAGTTTTGTTTGTAATATATGAATCTGAACCATCATGATACAAGATCATATCACTACCAGTACCAAAATTCCATTTATCACTATCTGCTATAACTATGTCGCCATTAGCGTCTAAGACTACTGCTTTTGAAGCTTCAGCTGTACCAAGAGTTATACCATCTAGAAGTTCTAACTCTGCTTCTGTAATGACCGCACTACCGATTGTAAAGCCAGTCGCACTTAATACACCAGTAACCGTAGCACCAACAGACGAAGTAGCAATTTTTGCACTATTATCGTAGTAGAGAGTAACAGCACCATCTGGCGTAAAACTAGCCATTGCTTCGGTGCCACCAACATTTCTAATTGAAATGTCAGAACCTTCAATGTAAAGACTTCCTGTGCCACCATCTTGAATATAACTATTGCTACCGTCATGGAAGATTCGTAAATCAAGTCCAGTTCCAAAATAAGCATTTGCACTATCAGCAAACTCTAATGAATTAGCAGACTTATCCCATACAACATTATTAGAAGCACCTGTAAATGTTACATCTTCATTGTGTATTGTTGTACCACTAGTAGTTAAAGAAGCTGTTGCAGAAAGTGTTACCAAACCAGCAGCACTAATTGCTATAGCATCTGTATCAGATGCAGAACCAATTTCTCCATCATCAGCTACTGTTATACCAAGAGTGTGTACATCCCTTTGTGAAAAAGTTACTGCCCCAGCAGATGCTATGGTTATTGCGTCTATATCAGTAGCAGAACCTATAGTTCCACCATCCTTAATTTTAATATCGTCAACAAAGGCGACAATACCACTGCTGTCGATAGTCATTGCTGTTGGAGCAGAAGAACTGCCTATCGTGCCGTCATCTTTTGTGATGATGTCATCAGCAAAAGTTACGATACCTGTAGAGGCAATAGTTATAGCAGAAGTTGCTGAAGCAGAACCTACAGTTCCAGCATCTGCTATAGTTATCCCAGCAGACATAATTGGTCTTTGACTAAAGGTTATAACACCACTGGCTGCGATTGTCATAGCGTCAGCATCACTAGCAGAACCTATGGTTCCCCCATCTGCTATAGAAAATGCAGCACTATTTGTAACCAGAAGAGTACCATCAGCATTAGGAACATATACGGTACGATCAGCAGTAGGATCAATAACCGTAAGGGTAGTTTCATGAGCGTCAGCAGTAGCACCTTCAAAGACAATAGAAGTTCCATATGTCGGATTATCCTTGAGGATAAGTACGTCATTCTGAAGTTTATTATATTCCTGTCTAAACTCTTCTAAACTTTGATTTGCTGTAACTGTTGATGCTGATATAGCCATTATTGTTTACCTACCAATTCTTTTAAGAGACTTTTTATCTCATGCATCTCGCATTTAAGAGTATTTATCTCTCTCGTTGTGTCTCTGATAGCATCTCTTTGTTCTTGTGCAGCTTGAGCTCTTTTTATTGCTCTTTCATAAGCTACAACATCACGGTTTACTATTCCTCCAGAAGCAGCATCTCTCGCTAAATCCTCTCTACTTTCGACCTTGATATATTCCACATTATCTACCATTACATTGCCAATGCTATACACCTTAATTCTTTAATTCTAGGTGGTTCTGCTGTGTTGGTTCCTTTCATGACAATTTTGATTTGGAAGGAAATAAATTCATCCAAAGGCGTACCGTCGCCATTATCTGTTACACCAGCTGTATAAAGGTATTCTGTAAAACTATCCCTAGTCGTAGAAGATTTAACAGCCTGATCTGGACTACCATCATTATTGAAAGCTTCATATCCTAAATCATCAAATTCGGATGCGTCATCTGATCTCAAGATTTTAAAGTAACATTCTACTTCAGCTGTAGAATGTCTGTGCCCAGCAAAGAACACTTTCAATGCTGTAGCTGGATTTTCCAAAGAAACTTTCTTGGTGAGATAGATAGCCGCATTGTCATCACCAATCGGATCAGTAGAAGAATTATATTGTGAAGTAGGATAAACATCTGATTCTTGATCAATGCTATTCATCCTGTTACCAACACATATCAATGATGCTCTTCCCATATCAATAACAGGGGAAACATCACTATTACGTGAGGTTAATTCCATATCTACATTACAAGATTTAACAGCTCCATTTTCTTTCTGTTCATTAACTTCTGAAGAAATCATGTATGGAACTTCAAAATTAGTATCTTCAGCTATAGGCATTTGAATAGCATCTGTCGCCGAAACTGGCGTAAATGATGCTTGTACTCCACTAGGAGAGGTTGCTGTCATAGGTCTAATCATAGAACTGATTGTAGTTTCTGGCAATTCCATTACAGATATAATAGGATTAACACTATCCATCATCACATTCTCAGTTGCATAAACAACCTGACCACCATTAGTAGCAGTTGTAGTACCACCTGTAATGGTTGGTGCGGTAGTAAGAGTTACAGTGTAGGAATCCATGTTAATATTTCCAATAGCTTCAAAGGTCTTATTAATTTCATCAAATGGAACTTTATGTAACATATAAAGCTCTACCTTCGATCCAGCAGGATGTGATACTGCCGAAGTGCTGTCTTGTCCTCTTGTTACACTTGAAACATTAGCAGTTGAAATAGAAGTATATTTCATAATTTCATCATTAATTTTAATCCACCACTGATTATTCGAATCGTATGCAAACTTACCTGTAGTATCGTTAAAGTCTGTTCCATCAGATAAAGTTAAACTTGTAGCAGAAGAATCCATTGCAGCTGCAAGAGTTGTCTCTGCTCCAGATACTACGCCAGATAGTAGAACATTGTTGGTTATATCATACATCCCATGATCGTTATGGTTTACTTGCAGAGCAGTATTGCCGTGAGTAAAGACCAAAGGATGTTCTTTTAGTCTCTTTGATGCTACAGTTTCATTCTGGAGATTGACTTTAGCAGTAACATTAACATCAAATTTTGCCACATTGAGCCTGAATTTAAGGTCTTCGGTCATAGATGGAGCCCATGATCTGTTATTATGTCCCTTAAACAGTGTACCAGTATGGGGTTGTTTAGAAATCATTCTATTACCACCAATATCGGTTTCACCCATTCTTGATAAGAACACTTTATATTCTGGTGTGGTAGACATCAAACAAATTGTATATTCCTGTTCATGTAAAACATAAACAGGAGCAGGGAAAATAAATTTTGTAGCTACCGTAGCATCATTAGATATTTGAACATCTGAAGGGTTTAATACCTTCCTTCCAAATGGCAGAATTTTAGAGCCTGGATAACCATTTTCTGCATTATGAATTTCACACCATACTGGCAAGTTAGCATCTTTTGCAGAAAAGAACACTTCTACAGAAGTGATAAATCTACCAGAAGAACGAGATACACCCAAGGCATCAAATGTAGAGTTGGGAGCGGGATCAGCACTTACGATAAAGGTTTGTGCGAGTGGATCATTACCACCACAGCCGGGGTCGCCAGCATCACCATCCATAGTCTGCACTGGAACCATTGAAGTTTGTGTTTGTCTAGAGGTAACACTAGTCGTTTGAGACACCCCCTCTGTTACAATTCTAGCATTACGTGTCGCAATAATAGTTTCCTGTTCAGTTTCTAATATACCAACAGCTTGGAATGAAGTTTGCCCAGAAGTTTCTGGGTCTTTTGTTCGTACATCAGTAGAACTAGAAGTGAGTCGGAACTCTACTTCACCTGTTTTAAACTTCGGATTTCCAGTTACTTTAGGATCGGGAATAGCTAGTACGCCTTTAATCTCACCAGCTGCTGTTGTGATAAGAGGAGATTCAGCAACTGGCACACCACTCACATCAGCTGCATCTGTAGTAAATCCAGTTAAAGGTGTACAATATGTATTTACATTTTGTCCATCAAAGAAGCAATAAAGTCTTATATTCGGGAAGAACCCAAATCCTGTGAAGGTAATATTAATTGCTCGCATGAAAGGAATAAATGCTCTTTGTATAACTTTAGTACCTTGACTTTCTAAATCAATCTGAGGAACAATAGAAGTTTGTACTCCTTGTCTAGTAGATTGTCCACGAGCGGTTGTGGTTGTACGAGTAACAACATTGTTTCCTTCTTGCGCCGTTGAAGAAGAACTGCTTGATCCAGACCAAACAGTATTCCAAGAACCCCAAACCGTACCCACAGCACTTTGGTTAGCAGCTGTAAATGTATCAAAGTTACCTTCAACATTAATAATTAAATCGGGAGCAGTTTCAGTTTCGAACCATTCATCTCCTTCTGGATCAAGATCAATATGACCAATCCATGTAGACATCAATAGGGGAGTAACACGTTCAACCCTAGAAGCATAAGGTTGTTCTTGATACGTAATTTCTTCATACGGCAAAGTAATCAGATCACCAGTTCTCTTATAGTTAGCAGATTCCCTTAATGAATCCGTAGTAGCAGCTTCCTGTAATTTAACGCCCTTAGGAGTACACTTCGGTCTAAGTTCGTTTTCCGTCATATCAATACTGCATTTATAGTCAGTATGTTTTGCATCACCAATCTTATGGCCAGAAAAACCGTCTACCACAAATCCAGACTTAAATCTATCTAGGCCGTTTGCATCTTGAATTTGAAAGCTTTCAGCATCTCTTTCCAACAGACTAAGAGAAGTATAATATTCTACCTGTTGTATACGTTGGTCTAATTTACCAATATCAGCCATAGTATACCTACGGTTTTTCTCCCTCTGAATATTTACATCTTGAGGTTTAAATGTATAAGCAGGAATATGCAATTCAGCTAATTGCATCGTGTCTTTTACAGCATCAGGTAGCTTTGGAATTTCTTCAGCTGCACCGCCTAAAAATCTTATTGCTCCACTTTTCTCTAAGAAAATTCTGCCCTTATATGGTAAATAATATTCAAAGTCAGAAGTAATAAGACTGCCAGGTTTCATGAAGTTAACAGTAGAAGCTCCAGTACCATCAAACTGTCGATGGTAGAAATCAAACGAAGCTCCTGTTACTTGATCTATCACTTCTATGTTTGTAGATGTACCAGCAATATCTTCTGCTCTGGGACGCATATCAAAAACATCTTGTAGATCATATTCTCCAGAAGGAGCTGGATCATCTGGGTCAACTTTGGTAGCAGAATATTTTGGTATATCTTCGTATGTCATTTGATCAGCAACATCAATATAAGAGTCAGCCGTAAAGAAATCTCCTGTACCATGTTCCAGATAATCATATACTACCATTATTCTACCAAGAGGTTCACCAAGATTAGGTTTTCTAACAATACGAGATATGTCGTAATAGTTGTCTCGTTGCCCCATATCCAGTTCGTATCGGTCTGTAATATTAGTACTTCCAGTTGTTACACTTAATACTGGAGCTGTTGCACCACTAGAAAATCCCGTGATCCTATCATTTGCTGTAAACTTTGCTGTAGTTCCTCTTTTGTGAACAAAAGACATAGGACTAGAAGTAGTAATAATTCTACCCTTTGCTCCACTTACTGAACCAGTAATCTCTTCACCTTTAACAAAGTTTCCAACCACTGTTCCTAGTACCATTGATGGCGTTGAAGCATCCGTACCTGTCGCTTCTGAGTCTAAAACAGCGACAAGTTTAAATGCGTCTGCTCGTCCTAAAGAAATAGTTTTATCTGTAGGTCTGGTTCCATAAAGAGAAGCTTGTGTTCCAGCAACCTTAAGCTGTTTCATCAACTTAGCAGTTTTAGTTTTTGCTGAAGCAGAACTCTTTAATAGAGTGGCAGTAATCTTAATCTTAGCACCATTACCAAACACAGCATTATTCGTGATAGTAACAGTAGACGTTCCACCACCAGAGAAACCAGTACCAGCACTAACCAAGTCTCCTTGTTGTCCTAGTCCACCAGAACCTTGTGTAAGGACAGAGATCGTATAATCGTTTTCAGAGTGTGAAGCAAATACCTCATTCGTACCAGCACTAATTGTAACAACACCCACAGAGGAAGAAGTAGTCACATACTGTCTACGTAAATAATAAGAGGTATCACTAGCACCAGCATTTGCTGTGGTAAGATGTGTCTTAATATTTTTCTTAGGTAATTTAAACAGTCCAATATTTTTCTCAGATAACTTTAGTTTACCTTGAGGTAATGTTGAACCAGTACCACCAGTTGCGCCACGGTTTAGACCTACAGGAATTTTATCAAGTTCACCAAGTATATGGCCGTCAACATCCGTACCAACATCGTCCGTTCCATCTAAAAGAACGTAAGATTCCGTAGTAGGTAGAGCATCTAGAACAACATCAGCTGTAAAATTTTGGCCACTGTCTACATCTGACATGTGAATTTGTCTAACTTCGTTTAGTGCCATGACTCTAGATCGTGTCACTGTAATATCAGAACCACCATCCGTTACATTTCCAGCTCTATCAGAAGCAGTAATGTTTTCACCGTCATTAAATGTACCAGCAGTATTTGTAAGTATAAGAGTAGACCCTGTTGTACCATCTGCAAACACCCAACCTGTAGCTTTAGAAGAAACGCCCTTAACTTGAATACCACCATTAGCGCCATTTGCAATTAGAGTAGCATCTGGGGTTGCGTTTAGAGTTAGGCGTGTAAAAAGTCTAAAGTCAAACAAATAACATTTGTAAACTGATTCGGAACTGCCCACAGTACCAGAAGAATATTCTATGGTTCGAGCTCGTGCAACACCAATGCGTGTACCAGAAGATGACCCTCTAGTTGCCGTAGGGACATCAAACAACGATATTTGTTTATAAGGTGTGGTTTCTCCACTGATAAAAGAAATATCAGGAGTACCGTACACATTGGTTATGTTTAGATAATTGCCTATATCATACGTTGTAACACCAGCATTAATATTTTGGAAACTTCTTGCCTTAGGAACATCAACATGTGTATTAACAAGTTTTTCAATCTCATAACCTCTATTGTAAGCTTTGCCTGGACTTACTCTAATTGCTAAAAGATCGTTGGATGCAGTAGAACCATCTGCTGTTGTATCCCCCTTAATATAAATTCCTTCGTTCTCATTAAGAGTTACAGATTCTTTAGCTGTAAACATAAATGGTCGTACCGTATAGTCTCCAGATTCATCATATGTCCTTCTGGCGAGAGTATCGATTATAGACCCTAATTTTTCCCTATTTATAGGAGCTATAGCTTGCCCAGAATTTACTTCTATTAACTGTATGAATTTTTCATCAGCAGTAGACCCTTTATCAAGTGAAGATAGAACAGCTTCAATCTTTAATCGATGAGCACCTTTAGCAGCATAGTTGGATGTTCCTTGAGCATTATCTAACAAAGTAGAGTCGTTTTCTGGGGTAACTATAGTTTCATTAACAGTGAACCCTACTCTTTTAGAAGGGTGATTATCATATTTGGCCAACGTGTGTGTTTGTTCTGCTACATGTACAAAACACCCTCTAAGGTAGTATATACCAGCTTGAACATTTACAGTACATCCGAATCCTGTAGGAGATGTATCACCAACTTGAGCTGAAACCGCATCAGCAGTATAGGTTGTGCTTCCTTGTGTTACAGACGCATCACATGTTAGGGTTTCTCCCGCTTGAAACACGGATGTAGTATTATCTGTACCGACAGAAGTATATCTAGCAAATAATGTAGGTGGGTCTGAAGTTGTAGCAGCTTCTGTATGTACTACTTTTGCTTTAACTCCAGTGGTAACACCTGTAATAGTTCTATCTAGATATTGAGCAGGATCAATAGTTTCTCCACCATAAGCAGACTCCAGTTTAATATACTGAGCATCTTTTTCTACTCGCATTTGGCCAGGAACGACCACCGACCCTTCTTCCAGAACAAAGTTACTAATTTGTTCTACAGAATTTCTGAGAATTGACTGCATCTGAGTCAACTCTCTTGCTTGTATGGCGTAACCAGGCCGTGCTAGTATTTGATGAAAGTTATTTTCTTGTTCATAATCATCGTAATACGGCGTTACGTTGAGATCGGTTTTAATTCCCATGTTTTAGAACTCCACGATTAATTTAATGTCTTCTGTTTGGTCACTCGACCTACTAATAGGTTTTCTATTTTCGATATAGATAATGTCACCACTATCTGGTTGTAATTCTGGATTTGCATAACCATCAGTAAAAGTAACTGTTGCGCCTCCAGCAAGAGTTACAGCACTATCTGCTGATGCATCTGGTGTACCATATGCATTTGACGTAGCACCTGTTACTTTATTTGCACCACTAAATGCAACATAAGAACCTGTTGTACCAGAAACTCCATAATCACCAAATCTTTCTTGTTGATAATACAAAATATTGAGACTTGAATCCCAATCTACTACTTTACCTATCGCACCAGTACTCTCTTGAGAAATTTTTTCGTCAATATCAAAAGTTCCACTCAATGTGGTAAGCTTAAGAGCATAAGTTTGTCTCGCTGTACTAGAAGTAGATTTTGTAGATGTTCCGTAAGTATAAGGATCGACTACAACTCCAACTCTGCGAAAATCGTTTGCAGTCGTAAAGTCATCCCCTTCTGCTTGTGTTAGAGTAGTGTTCATCATTATATAATGTCCACCCAGTTCTGCAATAGAATCATATCCATGGCCGCCTTTAGGTGCTACAACAATTTCAATATTGCCTCCAGTTCCCCCCATTGCAGAGGCAGTATCTAGAGTTGAATCTGAAAATGTATATCCAGAGGAAAGATTAACTGTTCCGTAAGTATATGCAGCTCCACCAGCTTCGATTGTAGAGTCTGTACCAGCGGTCAATCCAAATGATTGAATTGAACCACTAGTTACGGTAATTCTTATAACTGCTCCATCAGAAGTTCCTTGATCCGTTCCATCTCCATATACAGCTGTATAGTATGTTCCATCTGTATACCCAGAACCCGCTGTTATGTTTAGAGAAGAAATAATTCCATCTACAGCTGCAGTACTGACTGCTGAGTCTGTACTAACAGGCATGAAATCGGTTGTTAAGTACTTTTCAACTTCTGAAGACGTTAGGGAATACATGTATTGTAATACATACCCTCCTGATGCAAAAGGTGAAGTAGATTCAGAAGTTGGGGCAGACCCACTATATGCGGTTCCACCGTTATTGTCAAGCACTTTGTAAACCCTATAATCAGCAGTTAGGAAAAAGAAGGTTGAGTTAAAAATATTCGTTGCGCCAGAATCTGCTGTATTAGAAGAACTAATCGCATGATGATATTGATCGTAGGTATTTCCGTTTGCCCAATCACGGCGAGGAATTGCGTAACTGATAAAACTGGAAGTAATCTGTTTAGCTGCGATCATGTCATCCCACACATAATACTCTTCACTAACACCATCTACTGGAGTAGGCGGAGAGCCATCAGAACCACCAGAGGTTCCTGTTGTAAAAGGAGAAGCTTTACCTATAAAGAGGTAATAACTATTCCCAGCAGCTTCACTAAACGACTCATGGAATTGAGTAGCATTATGCTGCCTGAATTTTTCTGTGATAATTGCTGTCATGTCTTTTTCCTCGCTTTATTTATGCACCAGCGGCATATAAAGTCTTTAATGTTGTGCCTCCAGAGTTTTTAATTAAAAGTGTTACTAACGACTTCAGTTGGTCTTTGCCTATCGCATCATCGGCCATATTTGCTTCTGCTACTGTGTCAGCTGAAATCATTGTTCCTGTCACCGTATTTGAATCACCAGTAGTTATTACTGTGCCCGTTGTGTCTGGAAAAGTGATAGTACGATCCCCAGTAGGATCGGTAACATCAATTATTGTTTCCGAACCATCTGCCGTTCCTTCTATATTAACCCAATCCACTGTACCTAATGTTACAGCAGTATTTACAACGGTAGTTGCATCAGTTGTTATTGCTCCTACAGAAAGAGTACCTAAAGTACTTAAATTCTCGTTGCCAAAGTCAATAGCACCAGAAGAATCGGTTATAGACCCACTTGCTATTACAGCTGTACCAGCATTAACAGTAGTTGTGTTTAAAGTTGTGTTTCCAAGGGTAGTAATTGTAGCACTAGTAATAGTTCCACTTACCACTCCAGTTATGGTTGGTGTGGTTATTACAGGAGAAGTTAAGGTGACTACGGTTGATGTTGCAGATATGCCGCTAGATAATTCTGTACCGCTACCAAAAGCAGTATAGAGCTCTACAAAATTATCATTAACTTTATCTGCACCAATACGTAGGGAGTCTCCCAAACCGTCATCAGCTGCTAAGCCTAACCCAATCGACTGATATGCCATAAATATTTCCCTTTCTTATTGTCTATTTATACGATTTTCTTTAAGCACCTTCAACGACATCGTAAGTTTGTTGTGTGCTATCGAAAGTTGTCCTAGATTCATTATCAAAAGTTTCTGCTTCTTGGCCAAGAGGCAGAAATGCAACCCCTGTAGCAATAAGACTAGCAAAAGTGCCTGCTTCATAGAAGATGTAATCATCAGCATTAGCACTGGCACCATCCGTACCATCTAACTTTATCAAACCGCTATCGCATTGTTCCAGTATAACCTGAGCATTAAGCTCAGTCATAAGTTTATCGTCTGCATCATCACCAGTAGATGTAGTACGATTAAATACAATATTATCTCCAGCATCAGTACTCGAGCCATCTGTACCATTCAATACTATCTCTGTTATTGCTCGCTCATCTTGAATTGCTATTCTGCCTGTAGGTCTTTGTCTAATTTCCGCAGCTCTGGTAAATTCTGGATAATAAGCATTCTCACCATAATGAAGTGCTGGAATTTCGCCGTCATTTTGGCCAGTTTCAATCTCTAAGTGTTGAGACTCTATGATTAGTGTATCATTCCAACTAACAGCAGAACCTTCTTCTAGAAGCATAGACTGTCCTTTTGGTGATGTTACTTCTGTTAGAAGAGAACCAGAATCATCTTCCAAACCCATAACAGTACCATTATCAGCATCTAAAGAATCTGTACTGTTAATTAACATATAATTCTGTTGGTTATTCTCTAACCAAAGATTTCCATCAGGCTCTGATTGTTCTAATAGAATAGGTATATCTTGCCCATTATTCGGAGTAGCATTATGTGCGGTTAGTGTTTCTCTTAATATATAATCCCCAGCACCATGTCCCATAGCATTTAATCCATCAAGAAGAATGAACCCGAAATTATCTAAAGTACCTAAACTATTATCTGTAGCAGTTCCATTTAATTCTACTCTGCCCCATTCAGAATGTTTGTAAATATCATTTTCCATAACTAAAAGGTCTGGACGTAAGAAGGTGGACATAGGTAGCGGTAGATATGTGCTTTCGTGCAACAATCGGCCGCCCCAATTCCATTCACCTACAAGGTAATCTCCATCTTCAGTAATAACAATATTTTTCTTTTCCCACTTATAAAAATCTGTAAACTTTAATCCAGTACCTTGTTGTATGTACAGGGATTCTTCTAGTTCTATGGGCTCATCACCAAACAAGAAGTCAGCAGGATCATCTTTACCACCAACGTCAATAGAATCCAAAACAAGTCTAGACGCATTAATAGTTGGGCCACGTTTTCGTAGAGCATCTTCCAGCTGAATGTTGGATATTCCCATACCTTCACCAAACATATCGGAAACGCCCATACTGCTAAGACCAACAGAGTTTAATGGTAGCGGTTTAGGTATAGCAACTTTCATCTTTATTATGCGTATGAATAGATTTTCACGATCTTCATCTGGAACACCAGCTGCAGATTCACTCATTAATCTACCATTACCGATACTCGATTCAAAAATAATATTATCACCGTGAGATGTTTCTGAACACAATCTTTCCGAACCTTCAAAAAGTTGGCCAGAGTCAGTTACAATTCGTTCTGTTAATAGATTTCCATCGGCACAATCTCCGTCCTCATGAACAATCTTATCATTAGGGCTATCTGGGTCTGAGGTATTACCATTTAATACAATGTCATCGCCATCAGCATCAACTAGTACATACTCGCCCAATGCAGTACCGTCTAATAATAAAGCTGCGCCTGGGTTCTGAACAACGTCATCTATAATGTCATTACCATTCATAATAATAGTACATCGTTCTCCCTCTACATCTATATTATTTGCTCCAGATGAATCTGTACCGTCTAAAGATATTCCGCCACCAGCATTTACTTGAGAACCAGCATCAGAGCCGACAATTATAATTTGATCCCCATCGTCATGCGAACTCTCTAGAGAAATCGCTCCACCTTCTTCTGCTTCTAGAGCTGTACCGAAATCTGTACCGTCAAGTACTATATCAAAATTAGTTGTACCATTTTCTAAACGTATCTCTTGGAAAATATTGCCTGGTTCAAATGATTTTGGTATACCAGTTCTCGTTGTAATCTTAACACTAAACAATTCTTCCAATACGGAAGCAAGAATTGGAGAGAAACTTTCTGCTGGAGCATCTATTCTACTTGCACCAGCGGTCTGTAACACCACAGACATAAGTGATGCTACCGTAACTTTGCCAAACGCAGCAAAACCAGATGGATGTACAGCTCGTTTTAATTCATTCATATAGTTGTTAACAGATTGTCCTAACCTCACTTCGTATGAAAAGTCTTGGTAATAATATGAATCTTGAATTCTAATAACGTCTTCTGATATTTGACTGTCTGTAGCAGTGTATTGGCCTACATCAGTTGTAATAAACTGATTACCCACAGTAACCTTACCTATATCAGCCGCAATAATTTTAGCTGAACCATTAGCAGTAGAAATAGTTTGTCCTACAAAATTTTCTAATTGTTCGTTTATTATATTTTCGTCTGCAAGGGTTTGATCATCATCGATACCGTTTAAAGATATATTACCACCGACAAAAGATTGTGTTTCATGTAATACATCATCTCCTCTAATATCATCAAAAAGACCAGCAACCAAACCACTTTCTTGAGCAAGTCTACTGCCAGGCCTTTCATCTGCTGTAAACCCGTTATATAAAAGATACCCGCCCTCATTAGTACCAGTATCGTCTGAAGCATTCATTACCATAGTAATGGTTTCATATACACCTTCTATAAGGTGGTGATCTAAAATTATGGGATCACCAGCACCCTTTTGGCGCATAGGTAATGTCTGAGCATCATAACCACCAGATGGATCGTCTACAGATTCTTCACTAAGAAGAACTTCTCCTGTTTCCATAATCATACAATCAGCTGTATCTCCAGCATGTGAAGCTGTATATTCATCAAACTCCCAATAGTAACCTTCAGCATCAGCAGCACCACCATTACCATCTTTGCCTTCCAGAATAAGAATTCCTCTTCCATTAGCAGAATCAGTTGCATCCTCTAGTTCAAAGCTATATCCTTCATCCATTGATCTAGACAAAGGAGCCCCTGTATTAACAAATCTTTCAGCTGTACCTTCTGCTAATAAATTACTACCTTCATCTAATCTTTTATGATATACTGTATCTACTGTAAGGCTTTCATTTATAATTCGATAAAGGATTTTGGCGCCAGTACCGTCTAGAACTATATTATCTCCATCTTCTGTTACTATATCATCATCCGTTCCAGCTGGAGTCCAAACTTCATGACTTGATGTGGTTCCTATCCCTTCTGACTGAGCTCTGGATTCTAACATCCAACCACCAGCAGTAAATACTTCTGTATCGGTTCCGTCTAATTGAAAAATATCTCTTCTTTGTATATTATTATCGACAGCAGGATGGAATTCAAATTGAATATTATCACCAGCATTGTCACTCTCTTGAATAACATTACTACCAGCATTGGAGCTAGAACCATCCGTACCATCTAAGAGAACATTATCTCCAGCATCTGCTGTAGTGCTTAAAACAATCGGATCACCCACATCTGTTCCATCCAGAGAAAGTGCCATAGATTTTTGTCTATTGTTCGCCGGATTAATCTCACCCCAAGTAGTATTTCTAGTATTACGTGTGTCCCTAAAGAAAGCTACATCTCTATCACCATCAGGGCCAGCAACTCGGTATTCCAATTCTATAGTTGCATTGGATATAGTACCATCCTCACCTACGCCACCTTTTCCTCTGAATAGGCCTGTGGTTGCAAAGTCACTATCACGTTCCAGGCGGATTTGTACTTTAGTGGTATTCGTAGCATCAGCAACAAGTCTATCTTCTAAACCAGTTCTCAATTCTGT
>VTLG01012703.1_pt1 | contig 85568 bp, 122 predicted proteins | sample 4694571 | NCBI WGS metagenome assembly VTLG01 (sample SAMN12604809, study PRJNA352737) | marine metagenome | biome: ENVO:00000447; feature: ENVO:00000209|ENVO:00000569|ENVO:01000036; material: ENVO:00002151; isolation source: viral sequences binned using virsorter ...
CAAGCACTAGATTTGTTGTGCCTATTTTATCAATTTCAAAACCTTTGACATATGCTTTACCTGGGGACACTTGACAAACAAAAGATGCTTCATTACCACCGTCTGTTGCTGTTAAGAACCCTCTATTGTTTTCTTTGAGTAAGTGTTCTCTAAATGATGTTGAAAATTGTCTGACAACAAAATCACCACTCTGATCAAATGTTCTTCTTGCAAGTGTTTGTTCTATTGTATTATAGATAGGTCTATTTACTTGTAACTCGATGATACCTTGATTAACTCTGCCTAATTCTATAAAGTCTGTATTTGTTGTATCATCTATGGCAACTTTTGCTAATGTGAGAGTGAACTTTAGTCTATCAGCACCTGGGGCATTTTCGTTATTTGTTCCCTGTGCATTGTCTCTAAGTGTGCCATCTCCTGATGAATCTATAATAGACTCGTCTATTTGTACACCAACTCTGAAACTTGGTTTACCAGAATATTTTTCTAATACTATTGTTTGTTTTTCTACATTAACAAAGAAACCTCTAGTAAATATTACACCTTCACTTACAGATGCTATAGATGCCCTACCACTTGGTGTTTCTGTTTCTGTAACTGTTTTAAAATGATTGTTATTTGAACTATCAACTGAGACTGTTCCGTTACCATCTGTTGATATTGTTACTACTTCGATCTCTTCATCACCAGCAAATAAGAAAGAACCACTTGCATCTGTACCCATAGTATATGGTTTTACATACAATGTAGCAGGGTCAGATGAAGTTGCTTGATCTGATGTTATAATCTTTGCTACAACACCTGTAGTTTTACCTCTAATGAATAGTTCATGTGATGTTGCTCTATATGTTTCGACTGATGCATCACCGCTTGAATTTGGATTTGCTGATTGAACTTTGACAAAGTAGATGTCCATGTCAATATTGGACTCAGCACCTTGAATTATTGATCCTTCTTTAAAGAAATGACCACCAAACTTTTCTACTTGATCTTGTAGTATTGATTGTGATTGAGTTAGTTCTCTTGCTTGTAATGGTCGACCAGCACGATATAAAATTTTATGAAATCTTTTTGCTTCATCATAATCATCGTAGTAAGGCGTTATATTAAGATCGGTTTTCTCTGACATATTTCTCTACTTTTTTTAATGTTGTTAAAACAACAATTACATTTCAATAATCAGTTTGATGTCTTCAATCTGATCAGCGGCCCTTGATACTGGACCTCTATTTTCAACATACAGAATTTGACCAGTAAATCTGGACATTTCTGGGTGCGTTGAATCTACACCACTACTTGCAACGTCTGTAATTTTTGAACCACTTGCGTTTTTAAATACATCGTCTGTAGCGGCAAAGTCTACAAACTCACCACCACCATTTGCGATAGTTATAGTTCTAAGAACATTACCAGACTTAGAGACAACTCTTGCTCTCTTTGTAGATGCATTATTAGTTGTATCTGATGTAATAATATCATCGACTGATATTGATGATGCATCATCTAGTGTAATTTTATTTGTTGCAGTCATGGTTGCATCACCTGATAGTCCACCACCTGCAGTTTTTACTGGATTTTTGATCAATCCAATTTGTCTAAAGTCGTTATCTGTTGGGAAGTCTCCTGAACCATCACCAAACTCTAATCTTGAGTTTACGATGACAAAGTTACCACCTAATTCTTCGATTGGGTTTGAACCATGTCCAAATATTGGTGAGATTACTGCTTTAATTGTTGCACCTGAACCAGAAGAGATTCCTGATATGTTAGAATCAATAGTTGGGAAAGATGCTCTCTTGTAACCAGAACCCTTAGCATTTACTGTTACATCTGTCAATGCGTTACCACTAAATGTTAATGTTGCGATTGCCCCGGATCCATCTCCCTCGACTGGAATATTAACATTTCCGTTATTGTAACCTGAACCTGCAGAAGTAATAATGTATCTCTCGATTGCTCCATCTACTGCGGCCGCTTCTACACTATATTGTGCAGAACCGTCTGTTGATCCTGCTGATCCAAATCCTCCGAGAGAACCTGCTACAGATACCTGTGCTCCGAGTGTTTTAACTGGTATGAAATCATTTGTTACAAACTTGATAACATCTGATGCAGATATTTGATACATAAATTTCCATTGATATCCATCACTTGTAGTTTGTATATCTGTTGTAGAAGTTGTACTTGGTTCTTGACCACTTTGTACTGCGACTGGTGAACCACCACTAAAAGGAGTTTTTATGCATTTGTAAACTTTGTAGTCTGAGGTCACTACATATCCTCTTCCATCGAAAAAGTTACTTGCACCACTTGGTGTTAGATTTGATGAACTATAGTCATCTCTATATTCATCATAAACAGTTCCAACAGTCCAGTTGTATCTAACTAAACCATGTGATACTGATGATGCACCATCTACTTTTTTAAGTGCTATCATATCTTCAAAAGTACGAATTTCTTCTGACTCTGAATTTGCTGGTGGTGGTGGATTGTTGTCGTCAGTCCAAGAATGTGAACGACCTATAAAAATAAATTTGTTTGAATCTGTGAAATCCTGTATGAACTCTCTCGCATTGTGCGTTCTGAATTTCTCTAAAATAATTGCTGCCATTTTTTTAACTCCTAATAACTCCTCAGTTATGTTATTCTATTATTTATAACGATCCCAATGTTGAATTTGTAATATTTGATGAATTAACGTAAGAACTAAAGGTAAAATTAACTCTTCTGTTGTCCTTTAGATCATATTCGTCAATATACTGTGTTCCTAAGAGTTCGTTTAACTGACTTATTCTCATGCCATCTCTCTTAGTCTCTTCCATAAGTATATGACCACTACCACCTTCTGTGCCAGATTCTAAAATAATTCTATCTTGATCATTTGTATCTGATTGTTCATCTAGCAAATAATAACTTATTCTATAAGTATCTTGGAATGCTATCTTATTTATTGACTTAAATCTTGGTCCTATTGGAGCAAAACTGTGTATTGTGTTACCAGTCCCAGACTGCTCCTTAACTATAGGTTCGCCTGTCTCTAAAACTATTCTATCGAAATCTTCATAATAAAGATAAGGATTAGATAAGTTGTTTGATCTTTCTGTTACAAATCTTTCTATTTGTTCTGGTACAGTATCGTCTTCAAGCAAGAAACTACCACTACCATCTTCTAATTCTATTACATGTCCGTCTAGGTCCCTGCCTGCAGGTTCAAATACTAATCTATTTAAAGGTTCTTCTAATTGTATATGTGATCCATCTTCTAATACCATAAATTCTTCTGATGGTTGAAAGAACTGAAACACTTTACCTTGATCTTGAGGTCTAATACCAATTGGTGCTACACCATCTTCTACTTGATCTAGTCTTAAATAACCATCTCCCTGTGTAGGAGTATTAGACAAGTTAAGTACAGTTATAGCACTATCTATACGTGGTGATCTTTGATTTATAACTGTAACTGATGCGGCCTGATTTGCTACAGGATCTGATATTGCACTTGCGATTTTCGATTGTGTTGCATTCGCAATAAATCTTTTGATTGTTTCGATTCTACTTCTTCCTGCTTCAGCAGTTTTGACTGTATTACTTAATGGTCTATTTGCTCTAGCAACAAATCCTGTCTGAACATATTGTTTGAGTACATGTGCCATATCGAAAGCAGTAAGTTCTGCTTGAGTAGTATGGAATAATACCATTGTTTGTCTATCAACATGAAATGATGGTTCAAATGCTTCTTCATTTTCTATGTATACAGGTTGTATAGTTTGTGATGATTCATCTAATAATCTGTTCGATTTGTCATGACCTATAAAGTTGTAGACTCCAGGAGATGTTTCTTCATTATCTTCTAGTAATATGTGATCATGTACTTCTAGTTCTATATTAATTGTAGGAACAAAAGTGGTATTCTGAATACCTAGTGTATTAAATGGTTGACCGAAACTATTTGCATTTTCATTTGTCTCTAATTCTACACTAAATCTAGTTGGATTCTGATCTGCTGTTTCTTTCTGTACAATAACTTGCTCTACTGCAACTTCCCCAAAGAAGATATGACCTGATGGGTGAACTAAATCTTTTACTACTGCTTTATATTTTTCAATAGATTCACCAACTTTAATTACGTATGAGTGTGTTTGATAGAATAGACTATCTTGTATATTTGAATATGCGTTAGACAAATAACCTATATCGCCAAAGAAGTTATCGTTAATAACTCCTTCACCAGCAAGTTCTCCTCTTGCATCATATGGATCAAATTTTAAAACTTTAAAATTATTTACTGATGCGTAAGTTACTTTTTCATTATCTAAAAATGTTCCTGTTCTATTTTCAAATTTTAAAAGATTTCTAGTATCATCAAAAGACAACACTTCGCCTGTTGCACCAGAACTTGCTCCTGTAAATGTTACACCTTTTGTTAGATTTGCTGTAGATGTTGGTTGTGTAATCAACATGTTAAATGTAGAACTATTGTCTATTACTGCATCTTCATCAAAGTTTTGTCCTTGATCTGTGAATCTAATTTTATTGACACCACCAACTTTTGATGACCAAGCAAATAAAACACCACCTGTACCAGAAGTAACTTTAGCATCTCTATTTACTTTTTGAGTTAGTGATGAATTACCTCTTATGACTTCACCACTTTGAAATGTTCCTGTGTCAGTTGATAATCTTTTAATAACTAGTCTTTGTCTTTTTTCATCTACTTCGTGAACTATACCTGTTGCATTTGATGTTAGACCTCTAACTACTTCACCTGGAATATAACCTGCTACAACAACTGTATTTCCTTGAGTAACATGTTCTTTGACATCATCAATATAAATGTAACCACCTGGAAATACTTTTGGTAACTTTTTATATCCTGCACCACCAGATGTAATGACTACTTCTCTAATTCTTGTTGGTTCTGCATCTGATAATTCACTACTAGTAACACCTCTTTCTAAGAAAAGTCTACCGCCATCCTCTGCTAAAATTCTACTAAATTCTGATACTAACTCGACTCTTTCACCACCTGATGGTGTAGGTGATGATGAGAATATAACTCTATCTAATTTTGCTGTAAAATTGTCCTGTGATTGCTCTACACCATTTACAAATACTCTAATATCTCTTCCGTCTAATGCTATTGGTCGACCACTAAGATCACGAATTGCATCTCCACTTCCATCTACACCACCAAATGTTGTTTGACCTGCAGTAGCAATGAGTTCGTACTGATCAAGTGCGATAGAATTTTCTAAAATTATTTCATCACCGACTGATCCAATAATTGCTTCTGCTCCAGCACCACCTGTGTCTGTATCATCTACAATTACTAAATCACCTGCTGTATAATTAGAACCAGCAGATTGAATGTATATTTTTTCTACTGATCCTCTAGATACTTCTTCTACTATTCCATTTGCTGGTATAGTATCTGTATCAATTTTTGCACCAGTTAATTTTATTACATCTCCTACATCATATAATGATCCTATTGTTGAACCTTCAAATAGTAATGCTGAACCGTCTTCTAAGAGAAGATCGCCAACTTCGTTTTCTAATCCAAATGTTGTTGATGATTGTCCATCTAAAACGTTAGATATTATACCTTTTAATGTACCATCATAATTTGTTACACCATCTCTGTCTATAAATGTAACTTTTCTATTATGCTCAAATATTCCCTCATGTGATCTACTGATCTTAACAGAATATTCTCTATTGTTTACATTTTTAATTAGTACCTGTTCTACGATTGCTTCAGCAGTTATAACATTTATATCAGTAGAACTATATTGTACTATTCTGTCTGTTGCTTTCGGAACTCCAGCAAATTCTCCAGAGTCCATTTGGACAAAGACTCTTCTATCTTCATCGTAATCGTTTTTGCCAGCAAAAATTGTTTCGTCTATAGGATATTTTACTTCTGAGTTTAGACCATATAAAATTCTCATCAAGAACTTTATTGATTCAGCAGTACCTTTCTGCTTGTAAAGTGTTCCTATATTTTTAAGTGTAAGTCTTTTGTTTTGTGTAGCACTTAAATCTAGAGATGGTATGAAATCTTTTTGAAAGTAAGTTAAGAATGTTTCTAATGTTTGATCTATGTCTGCATAATCTAGTAATCTGTTATTTGCTACGATACTGTTTTCTTTATATGATTTGATCTTTGATGTTTGTCCACCATCTCTTCCTGTTATTGTTTCACCTATTGCGAAACCTGTACCAGATATTGTATCGACATAGAGTGTGTTACCACTTCTTACTGTTACTTTTGCTACAGAACCACTATTACTTCCCACGATGTATTCGCCAACTGTAATAGGTTCTGCTTCTGGATTATCAGTTATAGAAGTTCTAGGAATTAATATCTGACTTTCATCTTCGTATATTAAATTACCAGGACCAACCATAGTCCCTTCTTCTAATTCTATTCCAGATAATTCTAAAGTATCTTCGAGAGTGATGATCTCACTCTCTAGATACTCGAAATACGCACTAAGAAAATCCTCGAATATTGGAGCATCTTCCCGAATATGCTCGGGAAGAATACTTGGTAATCGATTTGTTAGTCTATCGACTATGTGATCTTGATGCGCCATCAGTCATTAATTAATTGTTACAGTTCCGACTGTTGCTACTGGGTACCAAACATTTCCGAAAGCAACTAATACAACTGATGATTGTTGTGCCATGACTAAAGAATCAACGGCAGTTCCTGTAACCCAGTTAGATGTTGGGACATCTATATCTGCTGCCACACTAGAACTGTCTTTCTTTCTTATAATGATCTTGACTTGTCCAACATGAGTTGGTGCTCCAAGATCAACGTCAATATCCGCACCTGTAGCACCTGTGAAATCTAAAAATGTTATTGCCTCACCAGCACTAATGCCTGCACTTGCGGCAGTTGTTTCGTTCAATGATTCAACATCATCAAAAGCAATAAATGACGGTAAGTTGTTTAACAACCTTTGAATTGTCATTTTTTTATTTACAGGTGTACCACTAGGACTATCTACTACATGTAGTAAATCTCCTGCTCCGATATCCGCTTCATCAATTAAGTTTAGAGCGGTAATTTTTTTATCTGCCATTTAATTATCCTCCTATAATCCAAATAAATGGGAAACTACTCGTGGGAAAACCACACGATCACTTTATACATATTAATAACTAGATGACGATGTAGTTGTAAATCCTACACCTGCACTAGTCTCACCACTTTCGATGGTGTCTTGTTCACCCGTAACTTTAAGATTATCAATGTCGATGTCAATAAGAGAACCTCTAATTGCTATCACATCATTACTTGAAGGTACAAGAGTGAAATCAATCGATGAATCAGTATTTACTGTTGAAGTAAATGTGATTGCATTGATAGTTACTTTACCATTGACATAATCAATAGTACCAGCATCTGCATCTTTAATAACTCTTACACCAGAATCAATAATATATCTTCTGATTTTACCCTTACCATCATCATCGAAGTATTGGATATTTACTGAGTCACCTTGGACGTAGAAACCTGTTGTTGTTGTTATACCCCCACCATCTGCGTTATGTCCAGAGTGAGGATTGAAAAATGCATTACCAAAATTGACTACAAACCCTTCTGATTTGGCAATTTTAGGTTTAACGTTCTTTCTAAGTCTTACGTTAGTTATATTTGATAGAACTGCTTGTTCAGAATCGTCAATTGCTTTTGTTAAATTTGAGTGTCTAAAAACTGCATCAAAATTATTGAGATTAGTGTTATCAAAATTTATGATTGCATTTCTAACTAATGCTTCTAATTCTCCTTTTGATAGATCAGTTGCGTTAGAGTATTTAAAATTAGTTGTTAATAATATCTTAACTAACTCTGGTGATACTATTACAGGTTTGACTGTTACCATGTTAAGTTCATTTAACTTATTTGTGATCTCAGTCTTTTCTATATCAGATAAAAAGTCTGCGTTTTTAGGTTTGATTGCTAAGAATACTTTTCCGTATTCTGGTGGATCGTTGTCTTCTCCACCCCAAACTGATACTGCATCTGCGTTCGCATAGTATTCTGTTACTTTTGCTTTGTAGTCGTTTAATGTTACGAGTCTGTTTTGAGATGTGTAGAATTTTGTTGCTTTAAATTTGATAGACTCGATTGATTCTTTTTCTGCTCCACCCTGTGATTCAGAAGTAGTTGTAACTGTTACATTACTAAAACCATTTATAGATTGTGCATTGTTAAATAACTTAGCACCGTCGGCATGGTTGACATCTACTACAATATAAGTTATAATAATAACATCACCATCTGCTAAAGCATTTCCTAAAACACCATCACCAAAATATACTTCTAAAAATCCTTCTTCATTTTCTTGAGTATAATAGACCTGTGTACTTGATGTTATTTCAGATACATCAGTTGATAAAGAATAAGTAGTCGATACACCATTTGAGTTTACTGTTACTGATAATAGATTCTTATCAACTCTCTCGTTTGATAATACAAACTTAGAGTTTTTAATTTGTGAATCAAAAACATAAGTATCAGTTACGTAAGTACCTTGAACTAGATCAACACCAGTATACATGTAGTCATTACCTGATCTAACTGGTGTATTTGTTTTTGAAACTACGTATTCGTAATTTACACCATCATACAATGTAGTAAATTTATGTCCTCTTGGTATTGCCATTTCATCAGCAGTTGGATTAGTACCATCTGCATTTACGGCATTTTGAACTTGTACATCAACTGTGGCAGAAGATGCCTTTTCAGATGCAGGTGTAAACCCTAAATCTTTTGCTCTTGATACGACATTTTTTCTTAACTGTGCTGAGTCTAAAAATAATTCAGATGCCGCTATGTTTGTGTTAACACCGCTTACGTGTGATGCATATGCTAATGTGTCTATAAGAACAGACAAATTTGAACCTTCAAAATCGTAGTCTTTGAATTTGTCTTGACCTTTTAGATATGTTTTTATATTGTCTGATATTGCCTCGAAATCTAAATCTGTAGCATTGATATTTGAACTTTTTACTGCCATTTTATCTTACCCTAGTAACTGTAAAGTCTGTTGTTTGATTCTGAAGACCATTCTTGATATTATAATATACTGTAACATACAGTTGGTTATTATCTTGTCTTCTAACATCTACTCTTACACCATTAACTCTAGGTTCAAAAGTCTCTATCATCTCTTGCATTTTCTTTTGCATCTTTCTTATTTGTCTTGATGTATTCAATTCAAATAGTAAGTCTCTGATTCCTGTACCAAAGTTTGGTTTAAATGGTCTTTCGTATTTGTTTGTTAGTATAATATTTTTGACTGATCTCTTAATTGCATCTGTATCTCTCTTTATAGATACATCACCTGTTATTGGGTGTGCCGTAAAGTTAAGATCGAAATCAGTATAAGCATCTTTATCGAATGCGTTTACTTTTGCGTTGGGTTTAAGATAATCTGCCATACAACTATTTATACTCAAATTTTAATTAAAGTTACACTAACACCCAAATTAGGTGAAGAGTTGAATACAACATTACTACCCGATATTGTATAGTCACCTAATCCTAGTGCTCCTAAATTTTGTTCTATTCCATCAACAAAGACTTTCAACGTTCCTGTACCAGTCGATGGTATAGAAAAACTTGTCTGACTTCCATTGCCCTCTAGAGCACTAACACCCTCTGAATCACCTGTAAGATTAGTATTGCCTGATCTGTATTGTCTGCCACTAGGAGAGGTCAGAGTCGATTGTACTACTTCTCTTTTAACTACATCTTTAGGTGCCTGTGTTGCGTTGCTTAGACTAATAGAGAACGGAAATCCAATCAGTCCTAATATATCACAAAATGTAAGTGTGATGAAACTAAAAATTTTACCAAGACCAATCGCATCAAAAAACTTTTTAACTATATCAACCCATTCGAATAAAAGTTTCTTTTGCCAATTTTGTTTAAAATCTTCTAATGCAATTTTAAATTCTAATATCTGTTCTTCTATAGACAAAACTGTTTTATCTATTTTACCACCAATAATTGATAGCACATTGAATCCAAAAATGTTAAGACTTTCTATGGCATCTGTAATACTTTTATTGATGTCTTCTAGTTCTTGTCTTAGTTTTTCTCTAGCATCTCCAACTGATTTTAAAAAGTCTTCTTGTATCTCTTCTCTTTTCTTTCTTAGTGCCTTGATTGCGCCTTCTATAAGTGCACCGACATCAAGAGTGAATAAACTTATAAGACTAGGTAACCCTAGGGCGTCCCATATCTCATCAAACTTATCTATCAATGCACCAAATATACTATGTAATCCACCTGTAAGAAATTCTTGTATCTTTGTTTTGATATATTGCCACGTTAACTTTGCTTTCCACTCATCACATAATACACCAAAGTCTCCTTTGAATCCTTGAAACTCTTCTGCAACCATACTAAAAAATTTATCTACATTTTCTGCTATTTGATTCTTAACGTTTTGTTGTTCTTCTTTTGTTAAGATTTTTAATACATTGATTTGTATGCCTAAGATGCTAACATTAAAATTAGCAGGTATAATTTTACTGATCAACTCTAAAACTTTTGTTGGTATGTAAAGATGAAACTCTTGTATCAATTCTGTAATAGCATCATTTGCCTCTTTTTGCCAATTACGAATCGTACCCTTTTGCCAATATGGTGATAAGATTTCTGCAAACTTTTCAATGAACTCAGATATTTCATCTGATATTTTTTGTAAATCTTTTGCTACATCTTCTGTTATCTCGTCTTTCTTTTCTACTAGAAAAGATTTAATCTCACTTGGTATTTGTGCAATCTGATTGAATGCGTTTACTAAATCTTCTTTTGAGGGTAATGAAAAAATATCATCAGTCGGGCATGGGAAACTCGATGGTATTTGGGGTACTGAATATGATGGTGCTGTCGTCATTATGAATTAAGTTTTACAACTTTACCTACTAGATCAAGTGTTTGTCCTGCTTCTATTGATATGTTCTCAGATGATGTTAACTTCATGTCTTTATCTGAATGTATTTCTGCTTTACCGTCTATGTCTACTATAGCATCGCCTAATATTCTAACATTACATTTGCCACCAATATAGACTTCATCATCTTTACAGATGACTGTATAATTATTGTTTACTACTCTATGTACTTCTGTACCGTCTTGATGAATCTCGTAGAAAGTTCCTGATCTATGTGATACTGCTAGTCTCTCAGCACCAACTGAATCGTCCATTTCTATCATGTGTCCTGATTCTGTAAAATGTACTTTGTTAAATGGATATAATCCAACTCTTTCTGGATTTGTTGCACCAGATGTTAATATAGATTTATTTGGTTGATGTAGTTTTACTTTTACAGGCAGATCATCTCTACTTCCGTAAGTACCACCACCTCTTGCAAATCTGTTTAGATCGGACTCATCATAATAATCTTCTAAAGGATAATATGGTTTCTGATCTTTTTGTTGTATATCACTATACTTTAATTTATCACTAGCATCAAGTTCTGTTATAGTACTGCCCTTACCCTCGTAATCTATTTTAAGTTCTTTTGGTAATTGTGGTGATGTATCTAATGCAATCGATAATTCGTTAGGACGTTTTTTATCAGTCCCAGAATTTAAACCATCAACTGAATTAGAATATGATGATTGTGTATCTCTTCTTGGATCGTTGAAACCTTTATTAACTGATCTGTTTACAATTTCACCGTTTGCGTTTTCTTTATATCCACTTTGTGATATACCGATACCAACACCTAGAACTATGAAGTCTAAGTATTCTGAATCTCTAAACATTCCAAAGACTGTAGTACCTTCAACTAATCCATGTCCGTGTCCAAAACCAGAAAGACCAGCACTTGTTGTAGGTAAGATTACTTGCGACCATGGTAAATCAGCAGAGGAAATATCTTGTTTATTATCTGTATGAAAACCATGCACACGAACTCTTACACGACCTACTTTCAATGGATCGTTTCGATCTTCAACTATGCCGTAATAAAAATTATTCATCGTTATCTCCATATAAAATATGAGAAATTTTATCGAAAACTGGTTTTCTAGCACCTTGATATTCTTTTAGTAATTGTTGATTCTCAAATTTATCTGCAAAACTTTCTTTTACACATCTCATTACGATAGTTCCTTGACTATCTAATGGACTTAACTCATGATGCATTTGTGTTATTAAGTATCTGCCATCATTTAGTATGTTATCAAACTTATCGACACCACCAGTAGGTAACGATAAATTAACTACAACACCTGGAAACAAATCTGTTCTTGCTGGTATAGTTACATAGATAACATTTGTGTTTAACATATGTTTCATTGCTATTCTTTCTAGATTTGCATCGTCTAGATATTCGTTACCGATAAACTGAGATTGATCTTGTAAGATTGGTGAGTCTGAAAATGCATTTGTTTGATTTACTTTATGAGAAATAAATCCACCTATATTGTAATCTTCGTTTAATGGTAGATCAGATATAGTTTCGTTGAAAGTTATTGGTTCGTCAAGACTTGATATTTCTTCTGCTTTTCTAGTCTCTTCATTTACACCAAGTCTAATTTGTGGAAATCCAGATAGATGTCCTGGTTGTTTTTCTTCGAAGTTTTTTAAGAGATCAAATGTTATTGTTTTTTCTAGTTTACGTATGGGATCATATGATTTAAGTGTAGACGAATATGCTCCATTCATTATACCTTCATTTACGTTTGCTCTCTTATCTATCATATAATCTATTATAGTTGTAGACAAACCTCTCTCATCATCTTGATCTCTTTGATCTTGATTTGCCTCTTCTGTTCTAGGATAAAAACTAAATTTTAGTGGAAACTCTAGTTCTTTGAGCATCTTATCGATAGACATAAACTTATAACCACCAACTAATGTGCCATAAAAGAAGAAACCATTTTTATAAACTGAGTCTTTACTTTTATTAGCATTTGATACACAATAATCTATCAATTGTTCGACAGTCCAATTAGGGCAAACAAATTGCATGTTGCCTGGGACTGACTCTTCCCAAAAATCAGTTTGATCAGAAGTTGGTAACTGATCAAATTGTGCATCGTTTTGTAAAGACTGTAATAATATTTCTGAGTATGAACCTCGTTTAACTCTACTGACTCTTGTTCTTTTACATGTAAAATATTTTGGATCGACAAATCTTAAGACATATGAATAAGTTGTAAACTTATGATTTTTTATGTTGTCTACTTTGTAAATTCTGAATACTTTTTCAACTGATTCTGCACCACCAGAAAAGTCAGTGGTTCCTCTTTTAACACGGTATCTAATTGTAACTGATTCTTGACCATGTAGTTTATATTCATCTAAAACGTTTAGTGTATCAACAACACTTATTCTTCCAGAAACAAATTTACTATCAATACCCTCAAAGATATTAATAGACCCACATAGATTTGTTATATCTATTGCTTCTTTTTCTGGATTTACTATTGTAACGGAGTCGACTACTATTTCGCCCGTTAGATTATTTCCTTGACTCATGATAACATTATTTTTTCGAATCTTCTAACTATCGATTGTATTAATCCTGGTTGTATGACTTTTATTAGTCTATTGTCTTGATTTTTTTCAAACTCATAATCGTAAATTGTTACTGCATTAAAACCTGCTAACGATTCATTTCTAATTATGCCTTCTGAATTTTTGTAATGTAATACACCATCTCTTCTATTAATAACACTTGTTGGTGTAAATGTTTTTGCTTTTATTCCTGCCGCTCTTTCTCTTTCTGTACTTACTGCACTATTAGTATCGAACACATCAGTATCTACTGCGATACGTTTGCCTATCGGATCGACTTCTATAACACGACCTTCACTAGTTCCTTGAGTTACTTTTTCTCCTAGTAAAAATTTATTAACACCTGTAGATAATTGTTCTAATATGTCTGTTCTATATTGTGCTAAGAGATAATGTCCTTTATATTTGTCGTTTATATAATTTTCAAATGTCTGATTGTCCATATGCCAATCGTAATAGTTTTCAAAATCATTTACTAAAAAGAATGTCCAATGAAGATCGGGGTTGCCATATAATTTAGTAGCAACTATATCTGGTCTTTCACCATCTTGTATCTCATACTTTGTATAAGAAACAATACTGTTTACTGCATCTTGTTCGATCTTAGACTTTCTAAAGAAGTCTTTAATATAAATGATACGACCATCATCTAATTTATATTGTATCTTTGGAAAGTTTTCAAAAAATTTAGTTGCCATAAATGTTCCTAGTTAGGGGGTGTTTGACTAGATGATTCTCCATCTTCTACTGGTGGTAATGTTTTATTCACATCATCGTAATCTTCACCAGTTTTACTTACTGTATCTACTATCGAGTTTTTAGCACCTTTTGCCAATGCTTCTTCTCTAGCACTTATATCGCCTTTAGTAATTTCGGCCGCTATTGCTCTATAATTTTGTTGAGACATAATTCTAATCTCTCTTATTTGTAATGTCAAATCTGTTTTAATAGGTTGACCATCTTCGTAAGTTGAAAACTTTAATCCACCAGAATGATTGACTTCACAACCTGTTATTACTGCTGGCAAAAACCCGTCAACTTTTTTGCCAACTGGACCATCAAAGTAAATATCTACAACACTAGGATAATTAAAGTAACCATCAGCGGCATCAACTTCTACATTTTCACCCTTTATATCACCTGAGATTGTAGAGTTAAATGTATCTGGTAACATAGAGTCTCTAAATGTATAAAGTATTTTATTAACTTGTTCTGCTTCTTGTCTCGATCTCGGTGCAAATGAAAAAGTAAAAGTAAATTCTCTAAAAGGCACACCATCTAGTGCTTGTTCTTCCATTGGGTTTACTGCCTTACCTGCTTTTAAGTTAGTTAGACCACCAGAAAAAGAGTTTGCCATTTTAGATACTAACCCACCAATAATAGCATCTGCATTATCACCTATTGTACTTGCTAAATCATTCTGTCTCGATTTTACTGCACCTACAATTTGATCCATTGCTCTCGCCATGGGCCCGATGGATTGTGGGGCGTATGATACAGTTAATGATGATACTAAATCATCGGGGACATAGAGAGCAATAATTTTATCTTGCGTTACTGTACCTTTCTCCACTTCAGGACTTCTATTTCTTCTGCCCCTTATATCAAATACTAAGTAGTTAGCAAGATCATCGTGGTACGGGTATATGTACTCTATAGGTGCACCATCTGGTGTTTGTTTTGCTACTCCAGATGATGTTCTTTTAGAACTCTCTAATTGATTCTTTAAATTCTGACGCCTTTCTTTGATTCTCTCTAATGCTTCAGTCTTCTGTTCACCTAAAGCATCGATTGCCGTATTGTAATTAATACTTTGTAATTTACTAGATATTCCTTTCAGAGAATCTATCTTGTTTTGTATCTTATTAAATTTGTTTAGAAGTTTGTCTATGTATCCTGACATCTATAAATACCTGTAAAAGTGGATTGACTTTTAGTGTTACCACTGATAAACTATTAGTTGTATTAGTTATTTATGTCATATAGCGGCAAGTTTAAACCGAAGAACTACAAAAAATATAAAGGTGACCCAACTAGGATTATCTATCGTAGTCTATTAGAACGTAGATTTATGGTATGGTGCGACAATAATGAGAATGTTATAGAGTGGGGAAGTGAAGAGTTGCAAATACCATACAAGTCTCCTGTAGATAAACGTACTCATAGATACTTTCCTGATTTTTATATTAAGTATATTAATAAAGAAGGGCAAGTAATACGTGAGATAATAGAAGTTAAACCACACAAACAACTATTTCCACCAAAAGAACCAAAGAGAAAGTCTAAAAGATTCTTTTCAGAAGTTACAACATATATAATTAATCAAGCAAAATTTTCTGCCGCCAGAGAGTATTGTGAAGATAGAAAATTGAAATTTAGAATATTAACAGAGAAAGAAATTTTACCACGTAAATAATGAAAGCATATATCTTTGATCTTGATGGCGTCCTAATCGATTCAAAAAAGATGATGTCTCATGCATGGACTAAATGTCAACTCGAACATAATCTAGATCAACCCTTTTCAGAATACTTCAAACATATTGGCAAACCTTTTAGAGATATAATGAAAGAACTAGGAATAAAAAATTCTGATGCTGTTAAGAACACATATGATAAAGCATCAATGCAATTGATGGACGAGTTTTTAGTTTTCTATCCTGGTGTCGAAGATACATTAAACAAGTTAAAGAAAGGATATAAAATAGCAGTTGTTACCTCGAAGACTGCTGAGAGAACTAAAGTAATATTAGAAAAACTAGATGTAGAGTTTGACTATATTGTAAGTCCAAAAAAAGGATTAAGAGGTAAACCTGCACCTGACCAAATACTCTGGTGCCTTGCTATGATAAATACTGACCCAAAAGATGCGATATACGTAGGAGATATGCAAGTTGATTATGATGCATCTCAACGTGCTGGTACAGGTTTCATTCATGCAACTTATGGATATGGTAATGTAGAATGCGAACTCTCAGTAGACCAGATAGATCAACTAACTTAACAGTCGGTTTCATACCTGCTAGATGGCATTCATCTAGATTTCCTGGTAAACCTTTAGAACTTATTAATGGTATACCCATGTTACAACGTGTGTATGATCGTGCAAGAATGTGTAAAGAGTTAGATACAATTGTTGTACTTACAGATGATAATCGTATCAGACAGTATTGTTCTAAGAATGAAATCAGATGTATTGTAGTCGAAGAAGATTGTATTACAGGAACAGATAGATGTTCAGAGGCACTTGCTTTATGTGATGGTAATATATTTGTAAACATACAAGGTGACGAACCACTAATCAATCCAGATGCAGTAGATAAACTTATTAGAGAACATGATCTGAATATAGGCGTATCGAATGCATATGTTAAAGTAACAGACGATTATAAACTACATGATAAGAATGTGGTCAAAGTCGTAACAGATGTCAATAGTAATGCAGTCTATTACTCCAGATTACCTATACCATATCTACAAAAAGAAGAAGTAACATTTAAACAACAATTAGGATTGTATGTCTTCAATCGTTCAATGCTAGAATTGTTTCCTAGATTAATAGTAGGTGAGAATGAAAAAGCAGAATCAGTTGAGATGTTAAGATACATTGAGAATGGTTATGCTGTTCGAATGATTGAAGTAGATGATGAAGGACTATCCGTAGACACACTAGAAGACTTGCAAAGAGTCGAGAAGTTTTTAAATGACTTCAATTAATTTTGATTCTAACAGACACTTTATGTTTCAACAAAGTGTAGAAGATTGGCAGTCAATGAAAGATTGTTGGAATCATATCTTATATACTAGTAATGTCTTACCTAAACTATGTACGTATGGTGAACTAACTGATTTAGAATATCTAGGAACTAGAGACTCTGGGTATGGCGATTTTCAATTAAACAAATATGTCTATAACTTCTTTGAACATATGGACTTAGAATTGACTATTGACAAGAAAGGATATCTTGAGATACAAGAACACAATTGGATTTTTCATAAAATTAAAGTACAATGGTTGATCAATCAATATAGAACTGTAGGTCTTTATAGTCCTATACAAGCAAGATTCAAAAAGATACCAACAGAAAAATTACATAAACAATCTGGTACGAGAATATTTGTACACCCTGGTATGTCAAGAGTCCATGCGTTGAGACATGTAAGAGCATTTGATAGTCCAGTAATCGTATGGGATCCACATGAGTACATAGATAAAGAACATATGACATTTGATCAATGGTACGACATGTTTTCTGATCTAGAACAAGGCATATTTGGAACAAACATACAAGGCCATTGCCTAGAAATGCACGTTAACGAAGATCGAAAAGATATGTATGATACAGTTAAAGAAATCAAACTAAATATGTACAAGCATAAGAAACCATTACTGATAGGTAAATGTGATGATAGTATAGAGCATCTTTTTCGTAGAGACAATGTGAAAGAAGGTGTAGTAATAGAAACTCAAGATACATTAACATACGAAGATTTAAGAATATTCTTAGATTTATTTCCAGAAGAGAGAGAAGAAATTGAGCAAGAGAGAATTTCAATACGGTGTTTCAGGTAACAAAGAGTATATGACTTTAGGTTTCATCGATGAAGATGGAATCTTAGACGAAGTAAAACAACTCTGGACAGAAACAACTTGTAAACCAAAAATAATAACATATCAATACGCAATCGATAACGAATGGGTATCAAAAGACTTTGTTAGAAACGTATCAAGTCCTATCTATAAAATATTCAGTAAAGAATATACTGAAGTTGAAGAGTTGCTAGTATATAAAATGTGGTTCTTAGCATGGGACATTAAAAAGATTGGACTGTGGTCACCACCAAATGCTGTATTAAGATTACAAGCAGAGAGACCTATGTTGCATTTTCACCCAGGTGGTAATAGAGTTAGAGCATTATCTCATATACAAGCATGGGACACAGAGTTTATGATATGGGATCCTATGAATCAATGTTCTGAGAAAGAATTAAGTTTTGACGAATGGTTAAGTTACTTCGAATACGACAATGATAATCGTGATGAGAAGAATAGAGTATGGTTCTCTAGAGTGCGTAAGTTTATCGGTGACCCCGATGAATTGTTTATGTTAGAGTGTCATGTGTCCCAAGGTATAAATGCATTTGAAGGTTACCAAAACAAAATGCGTGAGTATTTTAACAACACTAAACCTAAAGTTATTAATTACTATGACGATGATCTTTTAGATTATGTACACTTTGAAGGCGAAGATCATGGCATAGAAATATATGTCAAAGACGGACAGACATTTACAAGAGACGATCTTGATCTCTTAGTTCAAATCAATCCAGATAATTTAACATTTGAAAACGAAAAAGTTATAATCACCGTGCTGTAATACATAAATAGTATTATGGCAAAATACACCGATACTGCATATTCCTTCGTTGATAGACAATTAGAATCTCAACGTACAATCGGGTTGTTAGAAAAATTAGCAAGAGAACACCCAGACGATCTTCAAAGGCGTAGTATCGAAAGTATGAAATGGTACGTTGGTCGAATGCGTAAACTTAAAGTTAATACTGATAAGTATTACAAGCAATCGAAAATGGAAAGAACACGTAGATACATAGAAGGAAGAATGTATAATTTTTTCTATGATCCAAAACATGAAAGAACATTACCATATTATGATAGATTTCCATTAGCAATAATGATAGCAATGACTCCAGATAAAGTATTAGGATTAAATCTACATTACATACAACCTCGATATAGACTTATATTATTAGATGCTTTATACAGATATACTAATAATGATAACTACGATGAGACAACAAAGTTTAGAGTTACTTATCCATTAATAAGGGGTGTATCGAAGATGAGATGGGCAAGACCTGCGTTAAAATGGTATATCTTCAGTCAAATACAAGGAAATGCATTGGAGATTGAACCAAGATATTGGGACATTGCATCTTTCTTACCAACTGCACAATTTATGAAAAAGAATGTACGAGAAGTGTATAGAGAAACATTAGAGAAAACAATATGAGTAGATTACATATAGATAAAATTAAGTATAACATGGACCAGGGCGCCAGAGTAAACAGATTTATGGTCGACATGTATTGTCCAAAACTTGGTATTAACTTTGAAGGTCTAAGATGTATTGAAGCACAGTTACCAGGAAGACAATTAACAACTGATGAAGCATCTGAGTATGGACCATCTAGAAAAATGCCATACAATTTGGACCATGATGGTCAAGAAGTTACATTTACTTTTGCATGTGATTCTACATTTGCAGATAGATTCTTAATAGAAGCATGGCAAGGAACAATTTTTGGTGGTGAAGGTGGTACAAGTATTTTACCACAATTCAATTATTACTTCGATTACGTAGGAGAAGTTCACATATCACAAATAACTCAAAGTGATAAGAAGTCTCTCACATATAAATTACATGAAGCATATCCCGTTGCATTTTTACCTATGCAGTTAAGTTCTGAAAGGGGCGATGAGATATTAAGATTCGAATGTACATTTGCATTTAGAACATGGGAGTCTTTCTATAAGAATCCATCAAATAGTACTGCTCTTAATAGAGGTGCTAGGGCAATCGGAGCATTTAACGATGCTATAGGACTCTTTGGTAATAAGAGTAAAACATTAGCAAAGTTTCAAGAGAGACTAAATAGACTTAGTGGTTTATTACAATAATGGAGGAAATTTAGATTATGGGTTTACCAGTACAAAAAGTACCTGAGTATCATTGCGAATTGCCTCTCTCTGGTCTGAAAGTGAAATACAGACCCTTTCTAGTAGGAGAACAAAAGAACCTTTTACTATTACAAGAGAGTGATCAACAAAATCAAATATATGATGCAGTACAAACATTAATCAAAGCAGTAACATTTGGTGATATTAAAGATGTAGGTAAGTTACCAATGGCAGATTTAGAATACTTGTTTTTACAAGTTAGAATGGTGTCAGTTGGTGAAACTACAAAATTATCTTTAACTTGTCAAGAAAAAGATTGTAATGGTGTTACTGAATATGAGATGAATTTACAAGATGTACAAGTAGATACATCAAAAGTACCTGATAATAAAATAGAATTATCAGAAGACTTAGGAGTTATCATGAGATATCCTACTGCTGACTTACAAAGGTTTGTAGGAGACGATTCAAATGAAACTTTTATTAATATACTTAAAAGCAGTATAGTAGAAATATACGATGCTGAAGAAGTATATAAAACTATTGATTATGCAGACCGTGAGATGGACGAGTTTTTAAGTAGTCTTACAATACAACAAGTCGAAACAATAGGAGAGTTTTTAAATAATGTACCAACTCTCTCACATATGTTAGACTGGAATTGTAGTAAATGTGGGGCAAAGAACTCGATTATGTTAAAGGGACTAGAAAATTTTTTTTAGTCGCCCTTTCTCATGAGTCGGTACGAAATTATTACAGTACCAACTTTCAGTTAGTGCAACACCATAAGTATTCACTAACAGAATTAGAAAGTATGATGCCTTGGGAAAGGGAAGTTTATATAAATCTTCTCCTTAAACATTTAGAAGAAGAAAGGGAGAGATATAGACGCCAATCTAAAGGGAGATAAAAATGGCAACTGTAGATACAGGTAGAAACGAAGTCGAAATAGATTTAGATAAGTATACCGAAATGGTTTTGAAACTGGACGAAGCACAGGACAAAATCAAAGAAATGGAAAAAGTTTCTAAAGAACTTAAAATCGCAACTGCGGCCGCTCAACCACAAGAAAGATTTTCTTTTGGGGCATTGTTTAGAGATGAGAATGATATTAATGAAAAAGCAATCATTGGTTTTATATCTTTTGGTCTCATGACAGTATTCGGTATTTGTGATTTAGTTACTGCATTTTGGGATATGGATTTAAGAGTTTCAGATACAATATACACATCATTTGTAGTAGTTACACTTGGTGCTTTTGGTATTAGTGAAGCAGGAAAGGCATTCGGTAAATAAAGATGAATCTTCAAGCACTTAGTCCTACATTAATAAACAATGTAAATGATCAGTTAAAAAGTAGTGTTAAATTTTACTCTACTTCAGGTGAAGTGCTTGAGCATCATAGTACAGTTGTTGAAGGTTCATACAAAACTCTAGAAGAACAAGAAAAAATAGTCAAGAAAACCACCTTCAATATGGACAAGTTCAATTCGAACTTAAAAGAAGGCGGTAATGCATTTAGTGATGGTGTAAAAGAATTGACTGGTGGTCTAGTTGATTTTGGTGGCATGTTCGAAACTGTCGGTAAAAAATTCAAAGCAATTGGAGACATTGGTCGAGGCATAGCATCTCCAGTTACAAGTTTATTCAAATCATTTGAAAAAGAAGAAGATGATCTAGAAGAACAAGATCAAAAAGATGGTGATATGAGTGCTGGTGAAGACGGTGAAAAACCAGGACTAGACGACCTTGTAGATCAAAAAGACCTCAAAGAAAAAAAGAAACTCGATAAAGAAAACAACAAACAAACAAAAACACAAAACAAAAACCTGAAAGCAAGTGGTAAAGGATTCAAAGGACTGCTTAGAGGTATTGGTTTAATGTCTCTAAAATTCTTACTCATTGTAGGTGTCGTTGCATTGCTCGTTGTTGGTTTTATGAAACTAATATCAGCATTATCAGATAATGGTGGACTACAATCTGTTTTCGATTTTATTTCTAATATAATAGGAAGAGTCCGTAATGCATTTGAGGCCACAATTTTAGGTCTTAATAAAGCACTTAGTTATGTGAATCTAGATTTCTTAAGTAAAGAAGAAGTTGCAGAAAAAGAAGGCAGAATGAGAGACAGAACTGCCCAGAGAGCATTTAAAAAACAAAGAGCGGACGATGCAGATGAAGTTGCGGCAATTAGAGCAAGAATCGAAAAAGAAAATCCTGGTATGTCGAAATCGGCAATCGATGCAAGAGTAGATACCGAAGCAATGGAAAAAGGTCTGATAACAGACAGAATGTTTTTAGCAAACGAAGAAGAACGAGCGGCAGGTATGAAGGGTGTCTTGATCGAAGGTAAAGATGGTATACAGAGTGCTGGTGAGGCAACTAACATGGGATTCTTACAACAAGCAGTAAAAGAAACTGGCGATGAAGAATATCGAGAAAATATGATCGATGATTTAACTGATGATCCTGAACAAGCAAAAACACTTATTGCTGATGCTAATGCAGACTCCCAACAACTTATTAAAGCATTAAGTATGATTGATGATAAAGAGAGAGTCCAGAGACTTCTTGATCAGGCAAAAGATCGTTACGATAATGCTATGGAAAAATTTGGACCAGAAGACAGTAGAACTATTGACGCATACAATGATCTCCAATTACAAGTACAAAGACTTTCTACAATTCAAAGTTACCTAGATAATTTTAAAGCAGTTACTGGTGATGATGCAGAAGAAGTACTTGAAAAAATGAAAATGGGTAAAGGTTCTGATGAGTTTGGTAAAGGTGAGAAAGGATTTTTCTCATTTGATCCTAATGATTTCGAAAGAGAGTTTAACGAATATGCCGCAACTAAAGACAATGTATCAGAAATCGATAGAGATCAAGCATATCATTTTGACGAAAGAAATCTTGTTGATCACAGATATATCGATATGCATGGCGAGGCATTGGAAAAAGAACGTAATCTAACAGATGAACAAAGAGCAGATTTTCAAAGTCGAGTTGGGTTTGGTAATCAAGCACAAATTTATGCAAATGCTAATCAGTATACTGAAACCTACATGAGCACAATCAACAATTCAAATACTTCAACAACTAACGTTGATATAAAAACTTAATTATTCTTCTATTTTTCTTTTTCTACTGTATGCTTTTTTATTAGTGTGGACTTGAGTACGTCCTTGAGGTGGTGTTTTCTTTCTAACAAATATCTTATCCCATGCATCAGCAAAAGCATTATCTGAAATAATTTGTGGCCTTCTTTTACTTCCTTTACCCATATCTTTCACCCGTATCTTCTTTTATAGGGTAATCATAATAATTATTGTAATCAGGTTTCTGCATGTAATAAATTAAAAACAGGACTGTTATTGCTAATAGTCCTGCTAAAAATAATCTTTTAAAATTATCTGACACTTCTATAACCTTTTTGTTCTGACTTCATACGATCAAGTTTCTTTCTTCTCTTGATTGCCTGATTCTTTTGATTCTTCAGATCATTAGGTTTTACATAGTATTGTCTATCTCTACATTCTTTAACAATACCTTTCTTATCGCAAATCTTTTTAAATCTACGCAACATTCTATCAAACGATTCTACTTGTTTAGTTTTAGGATTTCGCCTTGGTTTTACCATTGTCATATTACTATTATAATAAAAAGTTCATCTCATTGTCAAGTGTATAGTCGCCCCAATCACTTTATCGCAACCCGCTCTATACTAGATAACTCCGCATGAATTGTGTTATCTTTTCCCAGACTAAGTACCCCCATTTTGCAATCCGCGGTCTTAGTTTGCGATGTCTAACCCACATCGCCCCTAATAGAAACTTACTTACTCAGTAGCAAGTTTCTTAAAGTAATCCATCGCATCATCTTCAGATTCTCCTACTGAAGGTTCTGCTGATGAGATTACAGGTTCATCTGCTACTGACTCAGTATTCACGTTTGACCAAGGCACTTCGTCTTGATCTTCTGCGATAGATTCAGCAGTTGATGTTGCAACTCCACCAGTTAGTCCTAGAACTCTGTCAAGTTTTGTTTTCAACTCTTCATAAGTTTTGAACTGACTAGGTGAGATGATCTCAGTTAATGAGTTAAGTGAAGTATATATATCATTTAACTTATTTTCATCATCAAAAAGTGGTGCAGGTGTATCGAACTCTGACTTGTCATAGTTCCAGTAACCATCAACTTTTCTGATCTTAATCTTAAAGTTGGCACCTTCGCCTCTGAGATCAAATGGGTTAATAGCACTCTCATCTTCAAAAGCAGGTGAGATTGCTTCTTTTAACATCTCAAAAATCTTTTTACCATATCTATATGTAAAGACTTTACCCTCATTGTGAGGATTCTTTGGGTCAGAAACAACATAGATGTTAGACACATAATGCAGTCTTCTCTTCTGCTTACGTGCTTGTTCTTTGTTTGCTTCAATTCCTGTATTCCAAAGTTGAGTGTTATACTCAGACACAGGGTCTTGTTTTCCAATAGTGGTTAATGATTTCTCAATATACCAACCACCTGGACCTTGAAAACCATGATCGAAATAAGATACCCATGGCATCTCTTCTTCACTTGGTGTAGGTAAGAAACGAACTACTGCATAACCATTACCACTTTTATCTAGTTCTGGTTTCCAATAGTTGTCATCGGAATAGGACTTTTTTTCTCCTGTTGGAGAGGCAGATTCCATTGCCTGCCTTAATTTATCTAATGATGTCGACATTGTATTCTCCTATTATATCGCATTGTATTTGCATTGTATTGCATTTTATTAATAATCGAGTTCATCGTGAAACCCTTCACCAAGAACCCATTCTCTACTACTTTCGTAGTAAGATAATTCATTATACTTTACTTCATACATTTCGTCTAGTGGGTTTTTAAAATAAACTTTACTATCTGGAAAGTATTTTAAAAGTGCAATGAATTGACTTTTCTGACAGGTAAAAACTCTGTCTTCTTCTGTATATTTATCTTCGTAAGAACCGCCAGTTCCCTCATAAACATTACCAGGACTCATGTAATCATCTTGTAAACAATCTACTCCTAATAACAATATCTCTTTCTCACCTGAATCTAATGCATAACCTAATGCTAACATTCCTGTAAAGAGATTCCTGAGGATCTTTTTTTCATATATAACTATGTTATTTGCATGGGTGGTACATATACCTAATAGGTCGCAGTACGTTTGATTACCCTGTACAACGAACTTATCATCTTCCGGGTTGCGAAACTCTCTGATATTATCATGCGACTCGGCAAATCCAAACTTCATCATGTCCCACATATCCATATCTAATAGTTCCATACCCGCCCAAAACAATTTGTTTTCGTAATAGTATTTCGCATTATTAACAATTTCATTCTGCATTGGTATATCAGCGGCGAACAATAAGTCTGGTGTGTAGTCTAGATATATTTTATTACAACCCCACCATCGATCTAATTTGTTTAGATCATACTTTAATCTACTTGGTCCATTACCTACTATTGTGAGCATAATTCTTTTAACCTCTCTTTGAACTTTGCAAAGTCATAAGATATAAATGGTCTATACTTCTGTATCTTGTTATTGACTTCTGGATAAATGATTGTATCACTTATCAACTCGTTCCATTTTTTTGTACAGTTTGTGATCTCAGTTAACATTACCATTGTCTCTAGTGATATGTTTTTACCCATGTATTGTTTTAAAAGATATGGGTGTTGTCCTCTTGTAACTGTTAATACTTCTTGTATTGTTTTCTTTTCTAATAGTCTACTCACATCTGTTTCGAACTGATATGAAAGTCTTTGTCTTCTCTTCTTCCATTCAGTAAATCTTTTATGTGATTCAGGTTCTAGCATCTCACCTGCCCACATATCTTTAAAAGATAATTGTGATATGTAAAAATCTTTTAACTCTTCTTTATATTTACGAGAGAGTTTAGCAAAGTGAAACTTATCATTACGTTTAAGAAACGATGGTAAGTCTGCTTTTACTTTGCCATTGTATTTGATGAAATCATAATCTTCAGTATTAAAATGTAACTTAATACCTAGATATAAACGATAAGCATCGAAACCTTCTCTCGAAGACATTACTTAACTAACTTTGGTTTGCCGGGTGTAACAATAGAACTTGTTGCCTCTTGCCATGCTTTTACAACTTTGTCGTTTGCTGGTGTGGCAAAAACTATATTGTGTAAAACCACGGACTCTGGACTTTCTGTCCCTGTAACTGCGATACCCTTTGCGAATCCCATTTCACCCGTCTGTGGGTTTTGTAAGATCATTCTAGGGTGTTCTAATTCAAAACTGCCAATGACATCATCACTATTCAGTTTGCCTACATATTCGCCACTTACTGTAACGACCGATATAACATCGCCTCTTTCCATAATATACTCCTACTTACTGAAGAAACCAGATAGACTTGCTCTACTTGACTTCTCACGATTAACAAGTTTCAACTTTTCTGCTTCTGCTTGTAACTTCTCTTTTAATGGTGGTGTTAAGAGTCTCTTAGCACCCTCAGGTTCGATCTGATTTACTTCACATGTTTTTAGTATGGCGTCCATCACATCTACATTTCTGTCTCGCATAAGTTTCTCAACTTGTTCGCAAAACTCTTTTTTTGTTATCATTCTATACTCCGTAAAGTGTTCTATATTGTTGTCTTAAACCATATAGACTTTCAACATAATCTTTTGGATCAGCAGTAAACACTTGATATTGTCCATCTTCCATACTGACAATAGCATTTACTTCTTCGATCGGTTGACCTGTAAGTTCTTCGACCATAATAGCATATGCAGTCATTTGATGATACCATGGTTGTGCCATTTCTTCTGTCTTGATCTTACTACTTGTTTTAAAATCTATGATCGATAATGTACCATCAAATAGTCCAACACAATCTACACGACCTGCCATTTGTAAGTTCTCAGAAAACAATGGCGCCTCTAGGGCGATTGGTATGATCTCGTTTAGTAATGGTTGAATTGCTTTGAATTGTGCCTCTTGCATCACATCATCGAACTCTATATAATCTTTTTCTTTTCTAAGATAGTCTTCTACTAGTTGATGAAACTTTGTACCTCTTCGTGCGGCACGTGTAGAAATCTTGTTTGCAGTTTCTTCACCGACACGTTCTCTCCATAGTTTGATCTGATCTTTAGTAAGTAAAGATGTTACAGTTGTAACAGAAGGATATCTGATCTCACCTGCATCATCTGTATAGAATCTTTTGCCATCTTCTTGAATTGTTTTGAGTTGAATACTCTCTAGATCATTTAACTCAATGAGATTAGTTCTCATTTTTAATTTAGTCATAATATATTTTAATACTTAATTGTGCCTTTGTCTACATACTTTTTGACAACTTGCTTAGTCTTTATATCTTTGATAGATTTACTTGTATTTAGTTTTGATCCAGGGTGTGCATCACCTATCTTTGATAAGACTTCTTTGAAACCATCATCTGTCTTGACTCGATCACCATGACCGCCTACAATTTGTGGGGTGTTGATTTGCTGAGTTAGATGTGGGTTATCTTCTTTGAACTTATCTAAATCTTTCCAAGACATGGTGTATTCTTTGATCTCACCAGTCTCAGTATTTAAAAAATCATATCTGGGCATCTATATCTTCTATTCTTTTTTGTGCTATCTCTAGTACAGTTTTTTTATTGTACCACACACCAGAAAATGTTTGCTCATTTCTAAATCCAAAATCTGGGTCTATTGTCTCAATAATGAATCTTGGTACACCAAGAATGTTTCTGTCTTTAAATACTCTGACATCACCATAATTTTCTACTAATACTCTCATGCTACTCCTTGATATCCTTGCCACCAATCTGGTGCTTTACGTTTCCATTCCCACTTTGCAAATGGTTTTGCCTGATGATAATAATTGCGATATGCAGTTACAGGATCAGGGTCTTTGCATTGTGGATAATGACTCATTGCTTGAGCAAACTCTGTTAACCCACGGTCTTTTATATTTAGTGGGGGTTTTGCTAGTAGTATTCCGATCTTACGAAACGTCTCATGCATCTTACCGTTTCTACGATACTGATACTCTAACGCCATTTCGTGAAAGTGTTCGTAATGCCATTCATAGTTTGCTTTTGAATGCATAGTCCATGTTGTACATGGGTGATACTTATGTACTGCAAGATAATAAAGATTATCACGTTCATCATCAAATGTATAATATGTTTGTATTGTTTTACCAGATTTACTTGGACGTTTGATTGGTGTCCCATCTAGCATTCTATGTGCAGTTGATAACATTTGTCCAGACTCGACAATCATTTTAGGGACATGCTTATCGCATAGCATTCTTGCCGCCTCTCTTGGGTCTTTATCTAGAACAAATATATTCATTAGTGTATCTGTTTTGTTTCTTCTTCATTATTATATGATACACTATCAAGTACAGAAAGTAAAGAGTCTAAATCAGAATTTAATTGAGAAAGTTTTTTCTCCATAAAATCTAATTGTTCTGATTGTTTCTTTTGCATTCTAGTTATATCTTCTAAAATTTTATCTAACGTTTTCAATAAGTTATCCATAATGTCTCCTACTTATAAAATATATGGTTGTTGATATGCACAGTTTCATTCAAACTATCTGCCCAATACGGGTAAATATAATCTGCATGGTAATGTGTAGCACCCTCTGTAATGTCAGGATACTTACTTAATAAAACATCTTGAGCAATTTTATAAGACTCAAAAAAAGTATCTGTATCTAATGGATCATCTGATCTGCCATCGCAGAACCAACTGAACTGACACATACCTCTTTTAGGAATTACATTACCTGTCCATGAAGTGTAATAATCTTTTGCTTGATACACTACACCACAAACATCTTTAGGGTACGAACTATGTTCCATTCTGTTTAGAACTACATGTGCAACTGCAACTTTACCTGCAAGTGGTTGATTACCTGCTTCAAAGTAAATATTCTTTGCTAGACAAACTGCATCACCGTCTTCGTCCCATGCATAAAGTTTTTGAAAACTCAAACCAAATGCCATACCTAAGATCGCACCTAATACAAAAAATACATAACGTATTCTTACAAGTTGAGTTTCGTTTCTACTGCCTTTAAAAAATTTCATTTATTTTTTCTCCCATGGTAAAGGTATACGTTTACCTTCTTTATATTCTGCTGATACGTGTGCACTCATGTAACAAAAAAATCCCATGAATACAACTACGAACAAACCAAATATTGTATTAATATCCACTTGTATAATGTGCATATTCATCGGGACAATCTTTCTCCCCACATACACATTCGTCTCCCGTTTCATCATCTAAACTATCGAGAGCGGCGTCTACATGTGCTTGTTCACTCTCTGATAGATTATCATAATTTTTTATTGCATCTTTTAACCAATCCATAATTACTCCTATAAATATCTTGGACCATATATGATCATTGAATTTGGGTCAATAGGAAACTCTTCGAAAAGATTTCCTCTTGCTTTGTTAAGTGCCGGTTTTGACCAACTACTTGCTTTTAAGACATCGCCAAATTCAAACTTATCGTTTGAAACATTAATAAAACCCCATACACTAGTACTAAAATCCTTACCCTTTTCATCTTTAATGATCTTAATATACTTACTACCTTTCTTAGCATAGTAATAAACATTATCTGCATGAGACCAACGTTCGTGCATCGCACACGTTAGATCGTTACAAAGTTTATCAACTAACTTATTCAAGTCTTGTTCTTGATTTACTTCATTTACTAACTCTGATAATTTCATATTGTCTCCTGTGTTAACTTTATTATTCATTATGTACATTATATAAAAAAGTGCAGGTCATTGTCAAGTCTTTTGTGAATGGTTTTCTAGATAGTGTAACATTGCTTTACGTTCATCTAATGTTAGATCATCTATAGTTTTGATACGAGTCCACGTGGTACCAATAGTAGTGAGTTTATTACCACACACTACTGCTTGGTTCCACATGTAATCATCTTTTGGAAATAGTTTATTTTCTTCGCATAGTGAGATCATATTACGACCTATCTCTACGAGTTTCTTAACTTGGGGTGAATCATCATAGTAACTCTGTTTCATTTCATTCTCCTGAATTAAATATGAAACATAGTTTATCAAAAAGTTAAGGTCAAAGTCAAATGCTTTTTTGAATATTATTTAATTTATCGATTTGTTTTTGAATCATCTCTGCTCGATTCGGCCAATAAATGTAATCTTTATCAGAATCTTTCATGAGATTTTCTAGCAATGGTCTGATGAAGTCGTCCATCTGTTCGATGACTTCAACCGCACTAGTTGTTTTTTCTACGATCTTCGTATCAACTGATGCGAGTTCATCGGCGTCCATTGCGGTAAAACCAAAATCGTTGTACTCTATATCTGCCATTTAGTCCTCTCTTGGTTGATTGTCCCAACGATAATACTTCTTAGTCTTATGATCCCAATACCAACCTTTATACTTTTGTTGATCTTGAGGTAAATCAGACTCTACGTATTTACTTGGGTCTTCATGTTGTTGAATACTTATCATATCTTTATTTATAGATCAATTGCCATTACATACCACCCATCAAAGATAGATAGTTCTTCGTAATCATGTAAAACTTTTAATATTGCTTTGTTATCTTTGTGAACAAGAACTCTAACTTTTTTGAATCCCATTTCTTTTACTTTTTCATGTACAATCTCTTTTACTTTTTTACCTGTCCCCTTAGGTGCATTGTCAAAGTTACAAACTGCCCATGATACATAATCAAGTTCGTCTTTAAATTCATTTGCTATACAAGTGGTGTTTGGATATATTTCAAACCAACTACAATCTTTGTAGATAAAGTTATTCATCTTGTCGGCGTTTTCCCACCAGTTTAACGTTGTATTAAACATTACTTCTCTGTTGTCTATATGTCCAGGCATAAAACGTCTGGTACGGGCGGACCATCGATTACGATGATATGTAAGAAGGTCTTGATAGTTCATATATCTAACATCGTCTTCTACTGATACAGTAAACTTTCTTTCTGTTACACCATTATCACCAAGATAACGAAACGTTACTTTCTGATCTATATCAAATGGTACTAAGTCTTTAGACAAAAGAAAAAATTGATAATCTTCGTCTATGCTTATATTAGATTTTAAAGACCTGTGTTTATTACTACAATAATATAGAGGGACTTTGAAATGATATTCGTCTCTATGACCGAGATGTGATAATGTGATAACATCGTTTTCTATAGAACACATAAGAAAGGGTTGTTCTATTCGAGTGCCTAATAATGTAGAATATGTCCAGGGAATATCAAAACGAATCATACCCTCGATGTTCGAGAGTGATGATTCATAATGATAATAAACTTCTTTGTGATCAAACGATCTAAGAGGGACTACTTTAGAAGTACCCGCCGTCTTGTTTATCGTCTTCAGTCGGTGAGGACTCACTACTATCTGTTGATTCAGCACTTACAAATTCTCCAGATTCTTGTAAACTTTCAATGTATTCATTAGTTTGTGATACAAATACTTCGATCATAACTGCTTTAGTATTACTAGGATTTACTTTATCGAATCCTAATTCTTGAGCAGTTTCATGTATTTGTGCCTTAGTCATTTTGTTTAACTCTGACTCTGAAGGTATTGTAATCTCTTCGTACTCTTCTTCAGCATTCTTCTCATCAATAGCGGCCTGCAATTCTTCTTCTGACTCATATGATTTGATTTCAGGCAATTGACTGTTTGATATTACAGGTGCACTATCTGGTCGTTGTAGTTCTTCTTCTACTCTAGCAACTTCTTCTAGAAACTCTTCTGTACCTTTAGCATCTGCTGGTACATCTAGTTCTAATTCGTCTTGCATCGGGTGTCCGTTCTCTTCTTCCCATTCTTTAAAAGACTTCTTTGTTGCTTGAACTTTTTCTTCGAACTGTTCTTGTTCAGTAGGTGTTGGATTCATAGCACGTGCCATTTCAAATGCTCTTGATCTTTCTTTTGGTTCTTGATGAATATCTAACTCTGCTTTGAGTTTGTTTATTTCTGCTTGTAGTTCTTCTACTTGTCTATCAGCATTCTTACGTGCAACTCTTTCTTCAGTAAGTCTTTGCCTTTGTTCAGCATTTACTTTCTCTCTCGCCTCTCTATTCTGTTCGGCCTGTTCTGCTTGAAGTTCTTGAGTTCTTTTAGTCATTCTTTCCATATGTTGCTGATACTCTAGAGTTGTTCTGGTTAATTCATCACGTGCAAATACTAGAGCATCTAGTTCAGATGTTTTCACGTTACCACTTTGTAAATGATTGTTCAGTAAATTCTGAATTAAATTCAGCATTTCTGGTTTCATGCCAATAGTGTGTTTTTGTAATCTCTCGATATGTTTTTCGAGTTCGGTAGGTTCAACCATTTCGGTTGAAAAATTTGATTTCACTTCTTCTGCCATATTAAATCTCCATGGAGTCGGACCCGACTAGAAAGTTTACACACTGGAAAGTTTATGTACTCTTTCCCTATTTTATGTATAGTCTCTGCCGACATAATATATTTATTAAAACTGCTCGTTAGGAAATGCCTTTTGAGCAATCTCTTTAGTGATGTGTTTAAATGGATTTACTTTATCTTTAACTAAGTCCATCAACTCTGCCTCTTTAGCAGGTATACCTTCTAACAGTTCAATCCACATTGTTTCTCTTCTAACTTGTGGTACTTGCTCTGTAACAAAGTACTTAAATTTTCTATGCTCAAATCTTAACTGTGTTTCTGTTAAGTCTGGCCCTGGTGCATCGTTTACGGTATATGGTGTTTTACCTACTGGTAATAATGATTTGATATTATCATTAAACAACCACATTAATACTTTACTTACTGCACCATTACGTTCACCAAATGTCATAAGACCATTGATTGCATGATCTTCATTTGTTTGTGCAACTAGTTCTGCTTGACATAGTATTTCATACACGTCTGCATTCTTAGTTAAGTTGACTCTCTCTGTAACGAGGTCTAACTTTGGTTTATTAGGGGCACCCTTTGGTCTCCCTCTTCCTCTTTTTTTCTCGGTCATAACGAAAAATCTCCAATGTTATCTAGTAGTTGAGTGATTCTTTTTTCTCTGAGAAAGTCATATACTTTGCCTTGAACAGGTTCTGTATTGTCGAACTCAGTATTAATACTATCGATTATCTCGTTAGGTATTAAATCAAAATCAATCAATGTTCGATTTCTAATATAATTACGAAAGTATTTATCGTCATTTTCAATACTAATCCTCATATATTTTTCTAAGATGTTTTTTCTAAGTGGTGTTTGTCTTATACCTAAATCTAAACAATCATCGTTAGATAAGATATTTGGTATGCCATCACCCTTATCACCTTTCAATATGTGTTCTTTTAGAAAATGTTTTGCACCACCTTCTGGTGTGATAAAGTCATTTCTATTTGGACTATATTGTTGTACGTTGTCATACTTTAATAGTTGTTGAAAGTCTTTGTCTCCTGATACTATGAGTATATCTTCTTCTTCGTGAAATCTTTGTGTCAATACTGCAATGATGTCGTCTGCTTCACAATTAGGGACATACATGTAATGATAGGGAAAGTTCTCACGTATCTCGTCTTTGACAATCTGTAATGTATCAAAGATTAACTTCCAATCATTATCATCATTGTCTCTTGCTTTCTTTCTACCTGCTTTGTATAGGGGAAAGAAATCTCTACGCCAGGGATTACCAGCATCAGTACATAATACGATCTTGCCGTATGTAGGACTATATCTCTTCTGATAATTTCTGAGAGAGTTAAGAATTAAATATCTAAGAAAGTCTTCTGATATTTCTCCCTCGTTTCTTTTTAAGTTCACCATTAACGATGCAATGATGGTTTGAGTGAAGTCAATTAAAATCATAATGTAATTATACTATAGAAAGGTACTAATCGTCAAGTAACTTTCATGTTATATTTTTTTTCTATCTCTGCGATACGTTCTTTATTTCTTTTCTTAATTCTGTTTTGTACTCTACGTATTTGTGAGTCTTTGTCCCATTGTGGTTGTTTTAACACAATATACTTATCACAACCATCTATAATACTTTGTACAAACTTTCTAAACTTATTCATCTGAGCAGTAGTCATAAAGTCGTATGCTTCTTTTACTTGCTCGTCTTCATCGTTTAACTCTGCTAACATATCTACATAGTTAACTCTCATGATCTCTATAATTTTCTTCTTGTAATCTAATTGTTTAAGATACTTTAGCATACTGAAACTAGACTTATAGTTATTGTCCACAAATAAATCTATTTGATATTCGACTTCGCCTAAGGCAAGATTTGCCTTTGTATGCATTGCTTGTTGTATCTTGTTCATCTACTTATGTAGTTTTAAAAACTCCTCAGCATCAATTACTATTAATGGTTTTCTACGATTCTTCTTCATAACAACTATAGGTTCATAACCCTTACAGTTCTCAGTTGCTTGATCGTAGGCGTCCCATACATTTAATTTTTCTTGATTCTTACATTCTATACTATAAGGAAATATTTGTCTAGTCTGTTTACCCATAATCACATCTTCACCCTGTGATCCCATTGGTCTGCTTTCAATATCTTCTTGATCTGCCGAGAGATGCTCGACTAACTTTTGCACAACCCACTTCTGTAGATTACGCCCCTTTGCTTTTGCTGAACTCGTTTTCATCGTTTAACCATTTTGTAAAATTATCTCTATCCCACATTGGAGATAGTCTCAATATTATTTCATCTTTAGTATTAGTTATTGAGTACCCTAATACTGTTGTACCTTCACCGTATTTATAACCAGATAACCACTCATCGAAACTGAGATGATCTGAAACATAATCATTATGCTTATCCCATATGTCAAAGTAACCTGTACCCTTTTCATATTGTACAAAACTTTTTACTGATCCTGGTTCAAAAAACATTGGTGCTTCTTTATCTCCCATAACTACGGATTGTGATGGGTGATACCAATCATCTTCTTGAGACTGTAACCAATCATACTTTGCTCTAGCATATTCATTACGTCTCAAACCTTGTTTGTCCCAACTACTAAGAAAGTCCCTTGTTGCATCATTTAGAATAGGGTGATCATCGTGTGGTTTTATACGAACAGGTCGACATGGTTTATTATTATATAAATGTCTGACATCTTCTATGTCTCTCCATTTAAAATGTTCTTCTGGTAATTTGTTTTCTGATTTAAGTGGCAATACAACATATTGAGTAAGATAACCCATTGTATTAATTTTGTTTAGATTGGAATTAGATGCTGATTGCTTGTATTCTTTTTTCATCATGTTCTACTTGAGATAAATCAAAGTTTATAGAAACACCACACCCACACGATGCCTCTTCTTTTGGGTTTATAAACTTAAACACTTCGTTAAGTCCTTCTTTTTGAAAATCTAAAGTCATGCCAAGAATATATGGTATAGATATTTTATCTATGACAAATTGTATTGGACCATAATCTACTATTACGTCTGTATCTTCTTTTGCTTGTACTGAGTCAAAGATGTATTCGAATCCAGCACAACCCCCACCAGTAATTCCTATTCTGATGTATTCAAAGTTGTCTTGAGATTTTTTCTCTAGTAGTTTTTGTATTGCGTTATCTGTAACTTCAATAATAGTCATATAGATATTTATCTATAACGTTATTTTACTTTTATCTTTTATCTGTTCAAATGGTATATGAATCTCTTGATCTTCAGGAATATAAAGATGATTGATCATACAACGATTGCATGTGTCGATTGCATCGTATACTGTTTCTACGATTGCCTCACCACCTAGATTAAAAGATGTGTTGAACAAAATCGGGACACCAGTCTTATCGCCAAATGCTTTGATAAGATCATAATAGTTTTTGTTTTGTTCTTCAGTTACAGTTTGCATACGACATGTGTTGTCTGCATGGACAAGAGTTGGTATATCTTCCATTGCTTTCTTTTTACATTGAACTGCAAAGGACATATATGGCGATTCTTCAAGTTGTAACATCTCGAAGTATTCGTGTGCATGTTCTTTTAGAACTGTACATGCGAAAGGTCTGTAGTCTTCTCTTTGCTTTACTTCGTTGACAATTCTTTTTGCTTGAGGGTTTCTTGGGTCAAAGAGTATTGATCTATTACCTAATGCTCTTGGTCCCCACTCAGAATTGCCTTGAAAGATTCCTACAATCTGTTTGTGATCAGTAAGTAACTCTACTACTGTATCTACGTCTCTATGAATTTCAGTCATCAACATTTTCTTTTCTCCATAAATCTAATGCGGCACCAACTGCGGTTCCACCATCATGTGGGACAGGGTCAACAAAGAATTGACAATCAGGAAATGCCTGTAGATATTTGTAATTGTTTGTACAGTTAAGTGAGTAACCACCTGATAGAACAATGTTCTTACAATCTGGTACTAAGTCTATTGCTTTTTGTATGACTGTCTTTGAATGCTCTAATGCATCGATCTCTAATTTTTGTGCCATTGTATGTCTAGAGAAAACATTAGGTATCTGTGGGTTAGAACTATAAGATGCCATGCCCATAACTTTACCTGCTGATCTCCCGTAGTCATCACAACCAAGTGATACTGACATATTACTGAAGTTCATTCCGTTGCTTGGAAGAGCAACAAACTCGTACTCGACATCATCTATAACTTGAACGTCTGGTTCTAAACAGTACAGACAATCTTCTGAATAACCACGAAAGTAATACTGACATATTTGATCTAACTCTCTAGTGTTACACATACGTTTGTATAATGGTTTGATGATGCCATCTTTAGAATGAAAGATACATTCTATCTCTTGATGTCCAGGGTAAAGATCAAATTGTGATCTCCAACCACCACCGTCCCATGTAATAATTATTGACTCATCGTATGGACTAAAATGATCGGCACAAACCGCATGAAAATAATGATGCTCAGGTTCGAATGATACTTTAGGGTTGCCTTCGATGTGAGAGTTATTCATTACTGCTTCGTTGATAGATTCATCAGTACCAATATCAAGATCGATTCTTTTCACAATCGTACTGCCAAACTCTTTCTCCATTTCTAAGTATCTTTCCCATGACATTTGTTTTGCACTTATAAAATCTATAATATCTTTTTGTAGTACTCTGTCATTGTGAACTGTACTAGAGAACTCTACACCAACACCTCTTCTGTCGAAAGATGTAAATGCAACTTGATCTGGATTGTGTAGACCTTTAATTGGTATAGCAGTATAACCACATTGCTCAATTGGTGGTCCGTTTTCTTCTAATGGTGACCACCACTTATCTCTACGAACTCTGCCTTCTTCGTATAAGTGAATGAGTTTATTGTCTTCGACCCAAGCAACTGTTGAGTCATGAGATGTATTGATTCCCAAAATTTTCATAATATATCTTTATTTATAGTTCGTATTCTTTTTTTAATTTATCCATTGTTATCAGTTTTCGATCAATTAGGTCTTCGACCATTTCACTACGACCTGTGTGAGCACCTTGTTTGAATGAGTAGTAACTACAAACAATTATAAATGCTGAGAATACTAAGTATGTTTCTATGCCCATAATAATATTTATACTCCCCAATTATCTCTATTTCCTTGATCTGATTCTTCTGCTTCTTTTTCGTTTCGCATAGTCTCTAACCATTTCTCAGTACCCCATTTCAATATCATGAATATTAGTGCACCAATAGATACCCAAAAAAATAAATTCAACGATAACTCCCATAAGAATATAGGAACGTTCCATAAAAACTCTAACATAAAAACTCCTCTAGTGAACTCTCACTACGTTGTTGCCATTGCTTATATGCTTTTGACCAATGACATCTCCATTTACCAAGGTTTCTAAAACCACCCTCTTGTCTTACACCATCTTCGTCATATAATATTTCAAAGATACCAGGAAACATTTCTTCTATAACTTTATGATCTCTTAATACAGATTCGATTGTTTGATTGTCCCATATCTGCGATGCTTTTGTTTTCTTCATAACACTATCGTTGTAAAAACAAAACTCTTGACTGATACGATTACCAAAACCATTTGATAATAAAGATAAGACAAAGACATTGTCCTGTGCTACACGTGTTCTTGTCAACTCAAAGTCTGGTAACTTATGTGCGAAGTCTTTACCATTAATCCAGAACTGCGACCCGATACTTGAGTTAGTTGTAAATTGCTTACCTGAGGGCGGGTTCTCTGAGTGAGAACAACCGCAGAACGTCACCTCAGGTAAGTCTAACCATTCTGTGTAAAGATCAAACATCTCTAAGATGTCGTCTTCTTCACACTTACGTTTACTTTTCTCCATGTTACTCACACCTGTCCAATACTTTGCATTACGTCTGCCAAATGTTATATCATCATCAAGCATTGCATACTTCATTGTCGTTGAGTTATCATAGATGAACTGTCGAGAAAAAGATACAGGTCTTGGGTGTGTATCAACATGAATATCTTTTGGTAAGACAAGATACTCTGCATCATAATTATATTGTTCACGTTCCCAATCTTGGACAACGAAACAAACTTTCTCTTTTAATTTTTGTGGTAAGGCATTGTAGGTGATCTGATCATCTACACGTCTGCATGTGAGAATATAAATCTTATCTAAATCTTGCATCGTGAAAGTCTCCGTCAAATACCATTTCATAATTATTATGACCTTCTGGTAATACAACACCCTCTTTGAGTTTAAGTACATTACCTTTAAATGGTTCGTAGTTCACGTGATGATGCCATCTGCCATATTTCCAAACAACTGTTGTAACGTCTGGGTGCATATCGTATAGCATCTGTGATTTGTTTATTGTGCCGTCTGCATTGTAACCTGTCTTCTGAAACTCTTCATTGTCTTCGTTCTCTGCATGATAAAACTCAGCAGTATTACCACCCTTGATAACTTGAGTAGCAACTTTACCTTGTAAGAAAGCATTGAACTGAACTGTACATAGTCCGTCTTTGAGTAGACGTAAGCAAATATCTGTGTCTTCATTATAACGACCACGCCATCTATGTGGACAATCGTTACGTATTAATAGACAAGAATAGATACGTGTGTTTGCAACATACTCTGGTCTCTCTGCATTACTTGGAATAAAGAAACGATATTGTGGACCAGAGATATAAACATTATCATATCGATCAACAAAATCTTCCATAACTCTGAACCCAACACCACTTTCAAATCGTACACGTTGATTCTCATGTAGTCGATAGAAGTCTGAGATGTTATCGTCCATAACCCAATGTGCATCAGCACCAATACTCATACTATGATCCCAACACCAGTTACGAGCACGACCAGGACCATCACCATGATTTGAGAAAGGGGCAACTAGAAGTGTAACATAATCTCGTATCTTAAAGTTATCAAGTGCTTGTTCGTATAACTCTTCGTCTTGTGGTTCGATAGCAATATAATGTGGCACTTTCATACGTGCAAGTGATCTTGATGTAATCATTGACTCATGACGCCCTTTACTAACAATATAAACAGGGTACTTAGGATTAAAATTATTATCACCACTTTGTACCCAACGTAACTTATGATTCTTTGTAACTTCTAATTTAGGAAACCATGTTGCTTTTGATCTGTCTGATAGATCAGGATTAATTAACTTTGCAAAGTGATCGTAGTCTGCTTTTGTTCTAAACTTCACATCGATAGAACGCCATGTATGTAAGTCTTCTTGTACAAACTCTGGCATACCTTTCCAATGTATGTCTGGTAAATTCAGTCTGTGGTTTGAATTTGTCTCTTCCCGTGTAACACCCTTCTTTTTCTTTTTGGGTATCAGTACACGATTATCTGGTATCTCGATGCGAGACGGGTAATCTGTATCTCCAAATAGATTTGTGGCAGGGTCAGCAAGTGGATAAAATGTTTCTTTAGTATTATTATCTACGATCTGCCCGATAAGACAACAGAACTCTGTAAAATCTTCTAGATTACGAAAGTGGCAATATAATATTTTATATAACCCTTGCTCTGTTGCAGGGTCAACTTTCTTTTCTGGTAAGACAACATCGATCTCTTCGCCGACAAATTTATCTAAGGTTGCTTTGTAATCATTATCAAGACGTTTATCGGTGTCAAGATAATTATCGTATGTGGTATTTTCTTTGACGTTCATAGTATTATTATATTATATAGGTATTATTTTGTCTATAGGGTTTTGTGCTACAGATACACCAGGCATATCAGTAATAAACTGTCTACGTACACCTGGTTTTTTATTTTCTGGGTCGACATATAAATTAATCATGTAGACGTATCGATTTTCTTTTTGATTATTTTTATAACTATGCCAACTAAAAGTATTAGGTTTAAAAATATAACCTGTATTATATTCCCATTTATATTCTGTGGTCTTATCTTGATCTCGTCCATTAAATACTGTCCCATTGCCATAATATTTAGGTTGAAGATAAATTAAACAGGTCATCTTCTTACTTGGTAAGTCTTGATGTGGTCGATAATCTTTACCAGGTGTTGTCTGTCGAATTGTTTCGTGTGTAACAAGTGGTTCACGATTTGGTTCTGGGTCTAACCATTTCCATTGTGTCTCACTTTCGTTCATCATGTCCCACATTGTGAGTTCTATACCTTTATAATTATGCAAAAGATACTGTGCAAGACCTGTAGTAAATCCATAGTCAGAATAAACTTCTACGGACCGAGTTACAGGTTCTGTTTGTTTATAATTTTTTGTGCATTGCGATTCGAGACGATGAATATATGCATTAATATTATTCAGTTCAATCTCTGAGAATGCATTCTCGACACGAAACACGGGTCCGTAGACACTCGGGTCCAACGCCATATCGGGTTCTAAAGTAAATCCTGTATTAAGTTGTGGTTCTGTCAAAGTAACTCCTCACCATAAAGACACGTATATATGCTACAACTGTCATATAAGCAGTAACAGTAGTACCAATCCAAAAGGGATCAGTCATATTTAGGTAATCTATACAGACAAATAATCCCAATAAATTCAAGGGATAATTGATCAATAGACCTGTGAAAACTGTTGTAAATGTCTCTTTATGTCTCTTTCTTACTCTCGCCGTCATACACTTTTGCTCTCAAATTTGATGTGGAGAACGAATGTTTACGATTAGTATAGTGTACTTTAATCGGTAAATAGTCTCCTGTGAACGATTTATCGACATAATCTTCACCAATAAATCGAATATCGATGTCTTGAGACTCTAATAAATCGATTAAACTTTGCTCTGTGTCGTATGGAATGACCTTATCTACGACTCCTATTGCTGATAATTGGACATAACGTTCATATACCGACTGTATAGGAGCATTCTTCTCTTGTCTATCAATAGATGGATCAGTTTGTAAACCAACTATGAGATAATCACAATGCCGTTTTGCTTCTTTGAGCATAACAACATGACCTGCATGTAACAGATCAAAACAACCGCATGTAAATCCTCTTGTCATAACTTTAATAAAGGTACGAGTGTGCGTACCAATGTATCCAAAAATGTGCTGATAGAAATAATATCAAAAAGCATATTACGTAAAAAAAATATCGAAAAAATTTTTTCATCACATATAGTATAACAGGACCGAAGTCTGGAGTCAATAGTATTTGGCAAAAAAAATTTTAGAAAAAGTTACCGAACGTAAATGGTCTTGCCTGCTTAACACTAGTGGAACAAGACATAATATTCCGCACCAACTGTTTTAAGACGTTAGACGGGTCACTTCTACTATACACCCCTGCTTCTCTAAGGTCTTTGCGACCTCGATGCTCTCCTTGAGTCCTAGAGGTGTTTCGGAGGTATTGTAGAGATTCCATATGCGATCACCGCCTATAGTCTCTACCTGTTTATCAAAATATCTTATTGTATATTGGTGGTAGTCCATATCATCAGACATATACTCTGCATCTCCTATAATATTGGTGGTGCATTTTCATACCACCACCAGGGAGTTCGGGATCCGCCCCTCTGAGACTTCACTATCTACATGATGAAACCAGTACTCTCAGATGACTGGTGTATATATCCATTATACTATAGGGCGGCCCTAATTGCAAGTACTTTTTTGGCCATTGGTAGGGTGGCGCCTCTATGCTCGGCACCTATGCTTCCGATCATTATACCCTATATACACACCACCCCGACTAGAGTTGCGATCTCTCGTCTGTGGTGCTTGAATGACTATCGACCTCTGTCATATGCCGTTACATTAATACTAGAACACTATCTCCTTCTCTCATCATGGTTATAGTATACGAAAAAGTAGGGGTCATTGTCAAGGGGTCACCCTCAGAAACACTCCGAGCACCCTTGACACCCAATAAAAGGTGTGATTAAGATCCCCGAACATGGTCAGCAAAATGCAATATATTACACCTTTCGCCTGAGAAACCCTCTTATAATATATTTGCACATATGCTATACTACTCGTATGAAATATATTAATACTATAACTACACGTCTCAGAAAAATATTCGGAGAACGCATTCCTACAGTCTTTTCAGAGGAAGAACAACTCAATACTACTCGCATATTCAAGTCAAAGACACCTAAGTATGATCTCTCATGGTATGTAAAGTGGATTGCCAGTCTCTTTATATTACTTGCTATGAGCATACGTGGTATGGTTGATTACATATATTATGATATGATATTCTCTATGGTGGGGTTAATTCTCTGGACATGGGTATCAATTATGTGGAATGATCGTGCTTTGATAATGCTTAACGTGGTCGGGTTCTTTCTCGTTCTACGTAATTTTCTAAACTATCTGGCGGGCGTATAAGTGTCTACGGTGGCGGCGTCTTAGTATGTCCCACCCTCTATCAATAAGGGTATTATAGTAATGCCTTTATAATGGAGTAGATTATGATAAATACTAGTATGATTCAATCACTAGGTAAAATAGCAAAAGCAGAAGTCGTTCTGAATAAGACCTATTCGTCTTCTAAACGTGATGTCTTTTATTTTCGTGTCAAAGATCGTGATGTCGCACGGACAAAAGTCGCAAAACAACTTAAAAAACTTCTCATACCCTATACGCAGGAGATCACTTCTCTCAGTGGTGAAGAATTAATATCTCTCGAAAAAGGACAATTATCTGAGAAAAAGACAATGATTGTTTTTAAACCTTTATCTGGTGGTATGACCGAAACCACCCTCAATAGTACGATTACAGAATTATTACCATGTCTTGCTTTTCTGAATAAAATTAAAACACGGAATAGAGAGAAGTTCTATAAAGATTGCACAAATGCACGAATTAAAACTTGCTATGTGAAGTCTGCTGAGATCAAAGTTGGTGATGCATTTATGACACAAATGCCTGACAGTAGTAAATTTAAAGAAAAACTCGATAATGCGATTGCGATTACTCAGTATCTTGAAGCAATGCATAAACAAAAATCAATAGATAATGTCTTCTGGTCATATCGTACTAAACCTGCTGGTGTCGATGCAGATAGTCCAGCAGATATTGTTGTTAAGTTTACAGATGGTGAACTTCTTGGGATATCATTAAAAGCAGGTGATGCCACATCAAAAGAACCATTACTCAACTCGTATGTTAACCCGATCATGGACGTACTTGCATCAGAACGTGATAAAACAACATTAAGAAACTTTCTCTTCGAACAAGTCTATTCAAAAATCCCTGGTATACAACCTACATATGACACACGTAAATACAAGAAAGCAACACGTGATATATTATATGACTTCGAAACAAATAATAGAGCAAGATACGAACAGTACTATGATGCGATGCTTGAGATCGGTCGACAAAACATTATGGAAGTATTTACAAATGATGTCGATGATTTTTGTCAATATATTTCAAAGAAAGTATTAAAGGTTACAAGTACACCTACTAAGATTGTTAAGGCCATCGGTAAAACAACCAAAGAAATAGAGGACAGTAATCTTTTAGGGACACTTATGCCCTTGACTAAGAGCATAGAAGCAGAAGCAAGTAAGACCTCGAAACAACAATTCATGATTCATTTAATGGACAAGAATAAAAAACGGATCGGCACAATGAATATGTCGATCCGTTCGAATCAAGTCGGTAAGAATCACAAACTAGGGCAATTCTTTAACCTTGCAGTCAAATATAATGGTTTAGATTAACCAGAGTTCTACATAACGATCAGACAAAGGATTGATATACTCATCACCTCTATCGAAATACAAGATACTACATTGTCTTGTAACATCTCTATATTCATGGTCGTATACACACCATTGCTCGTCTTTCTCTCCACCTAATCCTCTCCATTGAGTTTCTAATAAGGGTCTGACGTTCTTTTCGTAAACACCAGCAAGTCTTTCATTCTCATCTTGATCACCTACGACAAATGGTCCTGTTAGACCTGCAGGTTGTTGTAATACGTACCCTTTATAGTTTTCTTCTATCCAGTGCATAAACGTTTCTGCACCATCAAAGACATTCTCTTCTCGCATTGCTTTTTGTAATCTGATCTGATCACCATAATTAAAGCAATAGAACCAAGGTTGAAATTGTGTTTCGCACTTCTCAGTCCAGTCTTTTTGTAAGAACAATGTTTCTAGGTTCTCTGTCTCGATAAGATCAATATCTTCTGCTGATAACTCGTATTGTGAGTGTTCAGCATTTCCTCTCTCTGGTAATCCACTATAGACTACAGTTTGAAATAAATCTCTTACTATACAGTTTGCATCTAGATACAATACTTTATCATCTCTCGAAAAGAAATGATTGTCGAAAGCAAACCTTTGATAAAACGATGGGTGTGAATACCCTTGTTCGCCTTCTTCTAATTCAACACTAATTATTTTGGGTGTTACTGCACCAAATCCTTCGTTGAACTCGTCTCTGTCATAGTCGGTGATCACAAAGAATTTAGCAGACAACATACCATCAGCATTGAATATTCTCTCTCTATCAAGAGAAAGTTTTAGTCTTCTCACGTCATCAAGACTCACGTTAGGGTCGTCTTTCATACATGATGTAACAATATTATATGCCATTATCTATCTCCTCATTCTTGCTAAGTCTTTAGCATAGTCTTTATCTTCTTCAAAAACGGGTACTAGGTTTGATTTGTGCATCGCCGCTATACCCAACAATTTTCTTTCACCTGTGTACTGCAATGGTTCTTTACGTGGTGTGCAATTACCTGTCGCAGTGGACTCAAGTGAAGGATATTCTTCTGCTACTTCTTTTACCACTTGATCATAAATCTTTTGTTGTTGAAGTATCAGTTCATTATATTTAGTCTTCTTTTTAGTAAATGCCTTCGTCTTACGTTTTTTACCATGTGGTCCATAACGTAAAGATGATGATAAATTTAAAAATCCCATAATATAATTATACGTAAATCACTGGTTATTGTCAATACTTAATTTAAAAATAATCACACCAACCTGTGATAACAAATTTGTTTTGTCTAAGTGGTGGGTTACCCCTGTGCATATGTGTAAAATATGCTGGCCACATGACTAGTTGGTTCTTGACAGGTTTCATTCTTATATGTTGAAATAGAAACTCTGTCTCACCACCCTCATCGACATCATTCAGATATACCATCCATGCCAATATAGCATTTCGATTTGCATTCTGATATCCATGTTCGTGATGCCAGACGTGATACCCTTCTCCTGGGCAAGTCTTTTGCATCTTAGCACCTGATACATATATCTCTCTGTATTCAGGTATGTTCATTATATTGTATTTACGATCATATTCACCTAGTCCAAAGTGATTTACATATTGTATCACGATGTCCATATCTGTCGATAACATTCTAGGCATATCGTAGTGTGTAATTGCTTGATCTTTGATCTCGAACTGATCTTGATTATGACCCTGTTCTCTTCTTGAGTATGTGTAACCTCTTTCTTCTGCTTTTTTCCAAGCATCGAATAATACTTCGATAGTCTCGTCCATGAGAAAATTGTCTATGGTCATGATGTGATCTTTAAAATGCACATCTTCCATATCAAACGTTCTTTCTAGTTCATGTTCCACTTTGTAAATTCTCCACATCTTCTATAGTTGGTCTCTGAAAAAAGAGTTGTAATAAGTATCTCTCACCAAAATATATAGGTTCCATATTATATAATACAGATGTAGGGTTGTTGAACCCTAGAAATGAACCTCTTGGTAAATCAAAACTAGCACCTGGGTCAACATTTATTTTACCACCTCGAAACATATCATTTAATGTGATAAAACAAGTAGCAGAATCGGACATGTCCTCTTGCTCTTTTCTAAAATCGATATAATGACCATCTGTAATGTGATGTATCACACCATGTACGATCATACCAAAATCGTGCATATCTGGTAATACACAATTCATAATATCGATTACTTTTGTCATTTCTGGTTCTTTGAGTACAGTTACATCATGACCTTCATTGATATTACATTTATAACTACGAATCATCGTATCTCTGATACTACGAGGTGTCTGATCTTCTTCTAGTTTTTGGTATCTTTGCTGATAATGTATGTCGATGATCTCGCCAAGACCCTCATCGACAATCACCATAGGGAGAGAAATTATCGTGTCAAAACTAGGATCGTCAAAGTCTGTCTCTTGTGGTGTATTCGCCTCGAAAGCACCTCTGGCCATCTGATCCAATTGTTGTTCGTTAAGTTCTTTTACCCCTACAGGTGACCCTACTTTCATTCTGTAAGTCTATCTAACTCTTCAATGTCATGTTCACCTTTGATCATAACATGATACATGCTATCAATGAGATCATAGTCGAACTCCATTTTGTAATCTTTACTTTTGAGTGTGTCGACCTTCTCACAAAAGGTGTTAAAGTCTGCTTGATTTAATATTGCTTTCATTATGCCTCCCTATCGATGTCCCACTTGATTCTTTTCTCGTAGTTTGATCTGCTCAAGTTCTCGTCTTGCTGATCTAACTTTTGATTCAATCTCCATCGATGATACCATGGTGCATGTTCTCTTTCTGCATCTATGAATACTGCATTAGTAAACCCGACCGGTATCAATACCGCCATGTGCACAATAATACTCGTAACAGTCGAGTATCCTAACCAACCCATATAATATGATGCTACAAATCCAAAATATACAGACCACATTGTGAATAATACCAATGTGAAATACATTTGTAGACTTGGGTCTGGTATGTATTTTAATGGATTATATCTATGATCCATTACCACTCTCCAACAATCGACAACCCACATTATGAATCTGGTTGCGATGTTATTTCTCTTCTCTTTTTTTCTCATAATCAACTCCTAGGGTGAAAAAAACGTACTTGAGTGAATCTCCATTTATCACCTACGTACTTTGAATAATCATTTATATATGCACCATGCATTGAGTTACCTGGGAAGATAACTGCACGGTTGTACTTATGTTCGACTATCTGACGTATCTTAAAACGATCTCCTACGGGATATAGGACGTTCATATCTTCGTCATTAGTGATCCATTCGCCATCATAGATAGCAGTACCACCATCTTCTTCTTTATCTAGATATACTAGAAAATTCAATGTAGAAAAATTATCAGGTGCCTGTAGTTCAGAATCCAAGTGTGGATAATGTTGAATTTTGTTATCGAATATTTCTTTTGCTTGAAAACAGTTGACTTCAAATGCATGTTGACAATCATAGTGTCCTTTATGCCAGTATTTTCTGCAAACTTCTAATACTCTGTTGAGATCATTAAAATATTGTCTTGTAGGAAATGGTATATTGTCTACAATACGACAATCAAGATAGTCTTTACCATTTCTAGATAGTTCTCTTTCACCATTATATTTCCATAATGGATAATCACGTGCCATCAAATGATCGTAGATCATATCTGGGTTCTCGTAAAAGTTGTCAATATAGACGACATTATCTTTAAACACAGGTTTAAATACTGGTCCTAGTCTAAACATTTCGTCTTGAGAGAAAGGCATTCTCATCTTTTTTGCTCCTTAAAACTGTAACTCATGTTATCACCACTCTCATTGTGATTGATTATTATATTGTGATATAGGTTGAAGGAGATCCCGTACCTTTTATAGTTATCATTGGGTTCATATGATCTATCAACTGAGTGTAGGACATACGAAGGCCATAATAAGAAATCGCCATTTCGACCATGAAATCTCATCTCGTTATGAGTACCTGGTGCACCAGCAACTCGCATTTGTTCTGATATTTCTATATCTCTGTTGTTTGTTCTATGACTGAAGGTCGTTGTTTGCCCTGGACTCTGGAAACATATTGGTTCTGCATTTGGACCCATATCTACGTAATATGTACCACTTACTAGAGAGTTTACGTGATCATGTGTAGAATGAGTGGTGAGTCCATCGTATCTGTTGACCCATGCAAACAGATGTATATCATGTCTAGATAAGTGATCTACTGGACATTCGAATTGTGTACAACAATATTCGATGTATGAGTCTTTGATCTGATTTGCAAAGTCATTATACCATGCAGAATTTACCATTTTTTCTTGTAGATCACCATCAAAATACGATGTGTAATTACGTTTACCATCTTCTGGATATCTTTTCTCGACTTCATCGATTATTATATCGATGTCTCGTTTGACTTCTAAATGATTGAGTCTGAGTTTACCATGAAAAAATGGTGTAGGAAACAGATGATAATAAGTTCCCTCACATGGTTCATAATATTTTTTTGATTTGTCAATCTGAATTGGTTTCATTCTTTTTCACTTTTGCCCCTACGCCTTGTTCTCCATTCGGCATAGTAACATTTCTATAATATACAATGACTTCTCCCATTTGCTTTATGTATCGTTTTAATTCTTGCATATCTTCTGCCATGACTTTGTAATCACCAACAGTAGTTGCAACGAAGACGACCTCTCCGTTATTCATATCTTTCATATCATCTAGAAATCTATCTAGATATGTGTAACCCTCTGGCCAATCTGGATTTTCTCTTTCTTCTGGATTACAGACTTTTGGTCTTTTGAGTTGTTCGACCCCATTTTCGTCAAATCTTTTCGGTTCAAAACTGAGTGATTTCTTACATGGGTTTGTAATTCTGGCCTCTGATACAACATACCATTTTGGTGCTATCAGATTGACTGGTCTAGGAAGATCGGGTTGTAAAATCTCGATCTCTAAAGGTTTACTAACTATTTCTACTTGCTTTGTACCAAGTAATGAACAACCACTAGTCGTCAGTAGTAGGATTGCTAAGATCGTATAATTTCTTAGTGTCATCTTCTATACCCTCCATTACTAATTCACTTGCATCGTTAAATCTGTTCTCGATTAGACCAGGTTTTTTAAGTGCAAGATTGTCTAAATTGTGTCTACTGAATATCGCAAGATATTCTGCTTTCTCTTGTTCGATGAGTGCCATCTCTCTCGACATATTGAGCAATGATTGACCCTGTCTCTCAAAGTTCTCTCTAAGAGTGTTCATTGCTTGTTTCTGTTCCTCTACGGCGTATTCTAGTTTGACATTATTTTCTTTGAGTGTCTCGTTCTCTGTGTATAACCACCAACAACCAAGACCTAATACTAATATCAAACCAATAAAAAATTGTTGCATTATTGCTCCTCAGTATTTTGTTTTAACCAATCTCTGTAGATCATAGGATTTTCTGTTGTTTCTAAATATTCTTGATACTTCTCTTTATTCTCTTTTGATTTAGTCATAGTATCGACCCAACCAGTAGATGATTCTTCCCATTGTTTTGTATTCTGATATAAATCTTCCCAATCATGTGGTGTACCAGAATTTAGTTTACTAACATTCATAGCACGTTTCCATGCTTGATTGTGTAGTGTACTAGGTGATTCTTTTTCTTTGCTCATACATCTTCTATAATATAGTTTAAACCAGCGGCACTTCTGTACTCTATTATTTTACCATGTTCGTCTTTAAACTTCAAGTGCTTTTCTTTCTGTACTAATATTTTTTTTGTGATGTAAGAACGATCATCAGCATCGCCCCATTCTTTGTTGAATGACACGGTCACTTTATATCTAGTCTGAAATAAGGATTTAATCCATTTCCATAATCTTTTCAATCGATCTTTCATATTTGTATTTAGTCGTTTTTTCTAAGTTCTTTTAGAGCATTGATAGTCTTGTTAGCAGATTTGTGGACAATACCAATACCACCTGCTTTTTCCCAAGCATCAATATTCTTTTGTCTGTCGTCTATCAAGACTGACCCTTCGAAAGCAAAGGCCGCTTTCTGAGTACCAGTCATAGTACAAGTAACTACTACACTAGGATCAACATATCTTTTGATCCACTCGTTTTTATCATGAACTACAAGTTCTCTATTGACAACACCGGCGGCAGTTAGAATCTCCCAAGGTAAATTAGTGTGCTTTACATAACCAATTAGATCATACATATCAACCATTGGTGGTAAGTTTGCAAATAATCTTTTGTTTGTGAGTTCTTCTTTTCTGAGGTCATATTCAGTATGCCCTGCATCGTCATTTGTTAGAGGGTGACCAATATATTCAGGTTTTTCGACACCCCTCAAGAAGTCTGCTAAAACTCCGTCCATGTCGATAAATATTCTTTTCACATTATTTTTCATACTGTTATAATACACTTTTTTGCTGGTCATTGTCAAGGGTTTTTTCGAGTAAATATGCTTCGTGTTCATCGATAGGTTGCTTGAATAACACTTGTCTGGCGTGTACCATTTCGTGTGCTAGAGAGATATATCTCTCGTCATCATACTTGACCCATATGTTCAAATATATGTCGTTGTCTAGTTCTCTTGGGTGTTCTATGAGACCTTGTTGGCCGAAAGATGGTGGTAATCTTTTGATGTAGATTATAGCAGGTTCATTATCTATACCGAGTGTTTTTGAGTATTGAACTGCTTTCTCTAATATTAATTTATTCTTACAATATATCTCCATAATATAATGTCATAATCATTCTTCTAGGGTGTCGTAGTAATAGTCGTCTATTTCTTCCCCTGTTAATACACACTTTACTGGTGTATGATCTTCTATATCAAACTCTTTGTTTAATGCTCTTACTTCTATTTCTGTATCTAGTTTTTCGCAATAGTATATTAGTCTAGTTACCATGCCAACCTCTCTTGTAATCTATTTTGTACAGTTCGACAACTCTGCTTTCTTGGTCTTTTGTCAATTCAAATCCACCAAGTTGTTTTTGATCGTGTGTCATATTTGCTTGTAAATTACACACTAGATCATGAGGTATCATCTCTGCTTCTGTTGATCTATTTTTCCATAACATATCTAATAAAGTTATAGTATCTTTTATATCGATAACTTGATCATATGTTTCTGGGTTACCTAAAAAATAACTTTGAGACATATAATGTGGTTCGTACTTATGCTCACCTGTCTCAAGTTTATCTATTGTCTCATCGATGCTCATGGTTACCCCATGATGCAACTTTAAGAATCGATATGCTGATAAAAATCTTTCTATAGGGTCTCTCTTAATCGCATATCTTTTTGACCCTTTTCTAAATGGTGGTGTTATACGATCACATTTCTCTCGTACATTTTGCACTCTCCACATTGCTGGTAAAGTCTTATTATCGTGATGATCATCGTTCAGTAAATGTGCAACGTTCTTGATTGTTGACATTGCATTTTTTGGACATATTCTGACATCAATATTATTATTAAAATAATAAACGTTATTATCAGGTGATATAGTCTTTACAATATGATCAGTATTTTGGGACATAATCGTCTTCTGCTTTACCCTGCTCTATGATATATTTTGTGTACATAGTCTCAAATGATCTCTTTTTAGGTTTCTCACCTGGTAATGTCTCGATACAGTATGGTAAATCATGCTCTGCATCTGCATATTTAAAATCAGAACCTGCTATGTAAACTCGTACTTCACAAAACTCTCTATCTATTTTCTTGAGTACATGTTTCCATCTTTCGCAAATGACATCTTGTTTATACTCAGTTGGTAAATAAAGATGTACTTGTCGCATCAGACTCTTCTGAGTCCATTAGACCACTGTTCAAATTCTGTGTAACCACCTAAGTATTCACCATGTGCAGTAATCTGTGGAAAAGTTCTTGCACTAGGAAATCTCTCAAAGAGTTCTTCTCTAGTGAAATCTTCATCTAACATGTAGTATTTGTATTCGTACCCTTGTTGTTCGCACAAATTCTTTGCTCGAACACAATAAGGACATGCTGGTTTACTCCATATTTCAATCATTATATCTCCTTAATATTTTGCATTACCTCTTAATGCAAAGTATAATCCACCTACATATAAACTAACATGTAGATAATCTTTATATATTACGTCCCACAAACTCGCAGGACTTAATATCCATATCACTCCGGTTGCAATACAAGTCATAGTGATACCACTAAATCTAGTGATTATATCTCCTAACTCTTCTACAAACCATCTGAAATTTTCATATCTTCTTCCTAGTCTTGCTAAAAAGAAATGTCTAAAATGCCAGGGTATCAACCCTAACAATCCGCCAGCAATCAGTCCGATTGCCGCCCCTATTTCACCCCATGTAACAAACCACCATACGATATATGGTAATCCCCATGCTTCTGCCACTGCACCATCTACAGGTAATTTACTCAACCCCTGTTGCATAAACATTGCTGATAATGGTATTCTTAAAAAGAAAGTGGCAACTGGTGCCGATATTTTTGGTAAAAATTTACTCATTCATTGTCTCTTGTATAAAATCGCCGAGTGTTTTAATCTCTGCTTCACTTAATTGACCTGCTTGGGCCCACATTGTAGACGACATATTACCAACTTCGCCTCTATTTTTATATATTGTAAGTTTACTAATTATGTCTTCTGATGACTGACCAGCAAGTTTAGGAAATATACCCATACCTTGTCCACTTTGACCATGACATGCCGCACAACCTGCCCAGAGACCTTTGATAGATGAAAAAGGATCATCTGCCGCGGCCGCTTGTTTTTTCTGCTCGATCTGTGCTGGTGTACCATTCTCTTCTACGTATTTTACGTAACAATCTCCAGTACAACTATGTGCACTTTCGTAACCTTTGTAATCTAGTTCACTATGAGTCCATGATATGAGACCAAACATGAATCCCACTATTCCTATGACTAGATAAAATGCTTCATTATTCATAATATTCCTTATAATTTAAAATCGTTAAAAGTATCATCGGTAACATCTTGTTTGATACCACCAATTACATAAGACTCAATCTCAGTTTCCTGAGGTGCATTCTGTAAACCACGACTATTGAACCAGTGCTTAGTCCACGGAAGTGGGTTGTTAGAACTGGATATATCATATATTGGGTTTAGTCCAATTGCTCTGAGTCTTTTGTTTGCTATAAATTCTACATATTGTCCAAGAAGTGGTACTGAAAGACCAATCATTGATCCATCTTTGAATAGATATTCTGCCCATTCTTTCTCTTGATTTACTGCATCTTCGTACATCTGATAAACTTCTTTCTCACAATCTTTCATAACCTTGTTCATAAGTTTATCGTTCTCATGGTTTTTATATGCTTTGAGTATATGTTGCGATACTGCTAAATGTTGGGCCTCGTCTCTTGCGATAAATGATATGATCTTTGCTGATCCTTCCATGACTTTGAGTTCACCAAATCCAAAACTACATGCAAACGATACAAAAAATCTGATACCTTCTAAAATATTTACAGATATAAGTGCTAGATATAATGCTTTGTATAGATCATAATCTTCGACTTTGAGTCCTAATAATCTTCTACGTCCAAGTTCTATAAACTTATCGTATTTTTCTGTAACCATTTCTGCTCTCTTAATGATTGCTGGTTCGTCAATAATCGTATCAAAAATATCACTCGGGTCTGCATACACATTTTTAATGATGTGAGTATAAGACCTACTGTGTATTGTCTCCATGAAGTCCCAAGTGATAATACATGACTCAAGTTCAGGTAGGGTCACGAAAGGTAAAAATGCTATGGATGGTGCCCTGCCCTGAACTGAATCTAAAAGAGTTTGATAACGTAGATTCGATGTGAAGATATGCTTTTGTGCATCAGTTAATGTCTGATAATCTGCTCTATCTTTTTGTAATGATACTTCTTCTGGTCTCCAGAAGAATCCTAATTGTGTTTGTGTAAGTTTGTCAAAGATCGGATATTTAAACTCATCAAATCTTTGTGTATTCAAAGGTTCACCAAAAAATGGTTTTGCTTTTTTAAAGTCTACGTTGTTTTTGTTAAATACTGTCATTCTGATTTCTCTATGTTTCTGTAATTGTTTACTATTTCTCTATATGCCGCTTTAGGGTCTTCTTCGTATACCTTTATTGCTTCGTACTCATTTATGAACCGATCAAATGCCTCTGTTCTATCGCCATCTGGGTCAAGTCTGTCCACTCGTCCGTCTAATTCTAGAGAAGAATACTTATACTTTGCTGGTTTTTCTTTTTTTGTTTTACCATTAATCACATCATTATCATCGATGTAGAAGTTTGATAATCTTCTCATCTCTGTTTGCATATTGTAAAAATGCAAAAATATATGATAACTATACTCACCTAACAAATAGTCTCTCCAATGAGGCGCATTTGGACCCTGGTATAACAATATATCACCAGGTTCTAACATTACTTTTGTACAGTTATTTTTTTCTCTTGATCTGTTTGGTATTTTTTGAGTGATTGCTTGTACTTCATCACCACCCCAACCAGCATAATTATCGTCCCCTCGAATCCATATCGGCCAAGGTTTTTGATCGTCTGTGCGATAGTCAAGACATAACGTTGCACTTACCTCACATGATGGTCTATCTAAATGTGAGGCCAGATAAGCACCTCTGTCATATTTTCTAGAATATGAATACGTTTGTCTTAAAGGTAAATCTATATAGTCATCTAGTTTCTTCCACACGTACTGATGTAATGATATTCCCCATGGTGTGCAATATCCACCCCTGGATTTACCGATAGAACTTTCAGGATTCTTAAATGTTATATCCCTATTTTCATGTTCTACTATTTCATTGTATTGTTTTGTTCTTTCGAATGCTTTCCATGTATCTAACGTCAATTCTATAACATCTTCTGGTATAAAATTACGTATAACAGTATATCTGTTTTTCATGAACTCCCATGTGTAAGTGTTAAACTTATATGGTGCTGGTTTACGATCAGGATCAGTAGGGTCTACTAATACTGCTTTTATATTTCTATCTTCATATGGCACAGGCATCGCAATCTTCTCCATCATCTACTGAGTCAATTAAAGGTGGTACGTAATCATTCATTGCTGATGCTGGATCGGCGATCACGTCTTCAGTTTTACCATCCATAGTATTTTGATAATAACTAGTTTTCCACCCGTACTTATATGTAGTGAGTAAATCTCTCGCCATTATAGATACTGGTACTTCGTTATTATCATAGTTTTCTGGATTATAAGACCAATTACCACTAATTGCTTGATCAAAAAATTTCTGCATTACTGCAACTACATTGATATATCCTGTATTGTCAGGCATATCCCATAGAAGAGTATATGCAGATTTCAAATGTGATATTTGTGGTACAATTTGTTTCAACGTACCCTTTTTACTTTTCTTAACAGACAAGTAATCTCTAGGTGGTTCGATACCATTTGTAGCATTTGATACTACACTAGATGATTCACTTGGCATTTGAGCAGTTAGTGTTGAGTGTCTAAGACCATGAACATTTATGCTCGTTCTTAGTTTTTCCCAATCACACTTTAATTTATTTGGTGTGATTTCATCAACCTCTTTTTTGTACGTGTCGATTGGTAATAAACCTTCTGAATATTTTGTTCTACTGAACCAATCACATGGTCCTTTCTCTAATGCTATCTGATTTGATGATTTCAATAAATTGTATTGAAATCTTTCTGTAAGATCATGGACAAGTTCCCATGCTTTTGGGTCATCATATTTTACTTTGTTCTTTGCAAGATAATGTGCTAGTCCGATATAACCTATACCAAGACTTCTACGTGCAAGTGTAGAACGTTTAGCGGCCTCTACAGGATATTCTTGATAGTCTATCAATTCTTCTAGACCTCTAACTGCTAAGTCGCACATATCGTCTAACTCATCATCTTTTACAATACCAACATTGATTGCAGATAAAATACATAATGCTATTTCACCACTTCCGTCAATGTGATCGATCGGATCAGTTGGCAAAGTGATTTCTTGACATAAGTTACTCATGTTCACTTTGTCAAGAAAACTACTATGCGAATTGCAATGATCTATATTCATGATGTATATTCTGCCAGTCTCCGCTCTTTCTTTTAATAGATCAGTAATCAATTCTCTTGCACTTATTTTCTTCTTTGGTATTGAGGTTGCTCTCTCATATTTTTCGTAAAGTTCATCGAACCCTTCACCGCCGAAAGACTCGTAGAGACCAGGGACATCGTGAGGACTGAACAAAGTAATATCTTCATTATTTAAAAACCTCTCGTAAAATAATTTACTCAACTGAATCGAGTAATCTAATTTTCTAACTCTATTGTCTTCTGTACCTTTATTGTTTTTTAAGACAATAATATCTTCTATTTCTTGATGCCATATAGGAAAGTGAACTGTAGCACTTCCGCCTCTGACACCATTTTGTGTACAACATCTTACTGTTGACTCAAACTTTTTCAGAAATGGTATAACTCCTGTATGTTGTACTTCACCACCCCTAATTCTTGATCCGATACCTCGTATTCGACCTGCGTTGATACCGATACCTGCTCTCTGGGCCACATATCGACCGATTGCCATATCACTACTGAAGATTGAGGGTAATGAGTCGTCTGTGTCGACAAGTACGCATGATGCAAATTGTCGTAATGGAGTTCTAACACCCGCCATGATTGGTGTTGGTATGTTAATTTTGAAAGATGATATTGCATCATAGTATCGTTTAACGTAATCAAGTCTATTTTCTCCGTAATCTTTAAATAATGTCATTGCTATTAACATGTACATAAACTGAGGTGTTTCGTAGATATTACCTGATGATCTATCTTGCACTAGATATTTGTCTACGACTTGTTGTAAACCAGCATATGTAAAGTCAAAATCTCTGCTATGTCTTAGGTATGTGTTGAGTTTTTTAAATTCTTCTTTATTGTAATGATTTAGAATGTCTGCATCATATACACCTTTGTCTATATTTCTTTCGACTAATTCTCTGAGATCAGGATATATTTCTGCATCTTTCCATTTTGTGTTGAATACTTGTTTTTGTATAGCAAATAATAATAGACGTGCGGCAACAAATTGGTAATTTGGTGATTCTAAACTGATCAAATCACTTGCTGACTTGACTAATATTTTCTGTATTTCTTTTGTTGTTATACCATCGAAGAATTGTAGACCAGAGTTCATCTCTACTAAAGACTCTGATACACCTGTTATACCTCTACAGGCCTTTTCTACCATTTTGTGAATTTTATCTAATTCAATGTCTACTTTTGTGCCGTCTGATTTTACGACTAATATTACTGAGTTCATACCCTTTTGTACTCCGTTAGTTTAAGTTTTGCTGAGAGACCAAACGTTGTACAGTCATTAATTATATCAATCAACTCTGATTCAGAAATACCACTCTGAATCATGTCGTTTATATCTTTGCAGTCTTCTACTCTTTTATCTGACCATATGCACACTTTATACCCAAGATCAATGACTTCATCGATCTTCTTTACGATCTCTCTGTTTCTTGGTTCGTTGTCGTATATGAGTATTGCATTTTCTTTATACTGATCACTTAGTTTTTTAAAATCACTTCCCGCAACTGCGATACTGTTTGGGAGGAATAAACTGTCTATGGGTCCCTCTGTTACATAGATAGTTTTTGTTTTGTCCACATTATTAGCATTAAAGATGAGTGGAACGTCATCTCGAAATCTCATGGTCAAATATCTGAGTGGCGAATCATTGATTGCACGACCAGTAAGACCAATCATTTCACCATCTTCTGAAAAGAATGGTAACAATATTCTAGGGTCGTCCCCTAGTTGTCTATCCCTATAGTTCTTATGTAGATGAGATAGAGAAGATGCGTTTCTGACAAACCACAAACCTTGCATCTTAAACTCTGGTATACCTCTATCTAAGAGATAGTTTCTAGCATCTGAGTTCTCTGATACAGGAACTGCAATTGCTTTCAAGTCTTCAGATTTATTTAGAAGATCGTAACGTGGAGTGAACTTAAATTTAGTAGAAGGTGGTAATTTTTTCTTCTTTGGTTTACGACCACTCTCAGTCAACCATTCTTTAACATATTCTTTGTGCACCATAGGAAAGTGATCTTTGATAAAATTTACTGATGATGTACTTTTACCACAATTATGGCACTTGTAGATCATTGACTGATCTTTCACAAAATGATACCCACGTGCTTTGTAGAGATTCTTCTGTGAATCGCCACAATACGGGCATCTGTGATTTAATGTATTTTCATTTATCCATTTGGCCCTGTCTAGATTCGACATGACCATAGATAAGTATTTCTTTTCTAACCATAGCATTGTATATAGTATACTATACTTTGACTACTTTTGTAAGTCTTTTTTGCTAACTTTTTTGATTTGATCTTTGGGTACTTGTAAAACGTATCTATTTTCTACAACTTTTGGTTTTTCGTCTTCAACTCTACGTGCAATTAACCCTGTACTGGACACTAATAATAGGACAGCAAGGGGGTCAAACACGAAAATAAGGGCATAAATCACCCATCGAACCGCATTGTCAAGATACTTGACACTCTCATCTTCACCATAAATGACTTCTGCAACGTATTTTATTGGTCCAATTTTACTTTCTTGCTCTAATTGTCTACGTTGTATGGGTAATTTTTCTTCTGTATACTCTGAGATCAGATCAAGAGATACATCAATATCTGTAGCAATCTGTGATCTCTCTTCTCTTTGTACTCTATTGATATAGTTTCTGTCTTGTGGACGACCCGTGGTAACAACCAGGTCGAGTCCAGAGAGTCGATCTTGTAGTCTCTGTATCTTTGACTCTTCTGCTTTTATACGGGTGTCTATGATCGATAATTCTAGATTATTACCATCTCCTACAAGTGTAGTTTCTATATTTGCTTTAGATAGATACCCAAATATACCAAGAGATGTGATCAACATCAATACACCTACAGATGCAAGTAAATAGTATTTTAGATAATTAAGTTTATCCCATACGAGATGTAGATATGCCGCGGTAACTAATTTACCAACTTCTAAAGCAGTCATCATGACTATCGTACCGATATATGCACCAGCAAATATAGTCGCCATTCCTATAACTGAGAAGTATGCCGCGATTCCTGCGATAGTGATTGAGGTCACCAATGCAAGATAATTTAGAAATTTAATCATATCTAATTATATCTTTTTTTTAGTAATTTGTATAGTCGTTTTGTGTCTTGTTGATTTTTACGTCTGTATAATGATTTACTATGCATTAATGGGTGATTAGTTTGTACTGCATCACCTGTAGAATTAAGTGGTGCATCTTCAGATATTGTATCAAACTTGATGTACTGATAAAGTTGATCTGCTAACATAATACCTGCTTTGTAATCTGATGGATAATGTAATCCAGCAATCACACGACCAAAACCACTAATATCGGCCGCTTGTCTGAGTTCTGATTTTAGTTCAGGATATAATTTACCATAATAGTTTGCTACTACGTATGGTTGAACTGTATGTCCTGATGGATATGAAGGTGTTTTTGATGTACCCGTTTCATACTTTTCGAAATCTATACCCAACGCCTCTGCAACTTGATATGGTCTAGGTCTATTGTAATGATTTTTGTAATGTCTAATAATTGGTCGACATTGATCTTCGATATATTCTACAGTATTGCTATCGTAGTCCATATTGTTTTCTTCTAGTACTAACTTTATATAATAACTAGAGTCTTCATCAGAATTGATATATTGTTGTATATCTTCATCAGTTTTCTGATCATATCTTTTCTTGATCTCTTCGATTTCGTTACGTGTTTCTGTAGATGAATTTTTTGGTGGATTTGGTAAGATGATATTTTGCCAACCATCTTCGAACAGTTCGATACGATTGTATTTTGCTTTTTTCAATTCATCTTGTGGTTTGAATACAAGATTATCGATCTTTAATATTTCTTCAATAAACATCTTCTGCCGTGAATAATACTGTCTCTTCTTCGATCATACCTTGATATATTGTTATACCATATCCTATACTATGCTCTTTGACATTGAGAACTTCTGTTTTTTCTGGATAAACTCTTATATCACCTACTTCGTCCCAGTTCTGTTTGATCTGTCTTCGTAAATGATATGGTCTATCTTCGTATAATTTACCTACATCGATTGCTTCTGAAATCATCTCTGCATTCATGACATTATTTTCTTTTAGATATTTGTAAAAATCTTCGAATAGTTGATCTGTTTGTTCTTGATCTAAATTAGTTTCTTCTTTCAGAAGTAATAATGCCACTGCATATGAGGCAAAAGCAGTTTTACCAAATGGAACTTTTTCTATGATTCTCTTGAGATTAAATACTAATCTATGTAGTGGTGTAAGTGATGCTTTTTCTTTTGCAGTTTCTGGATTGTTTGGTACATCTAGTCCGTCTTCGTTTTTAATCTTCTTGATACGATTACCACGTTCGTCTATAAAACCAAACTTATACGCCTGTTGTTTTCTAAAAGGTGTTGTTAGCATCTTTAGAATACGAAAAACAATTAAACTGTCTATTACTCGATTGACCATAATACTATTTATGATTATAAATCACGTAGTCTTTCAACAAGTGATTGATCTATCTTAATTTCTGGTTTCCAAGACTCTTCAATGTACCCTAGATATAGTAATAATGTTTTGATTGATGACCAGTGTGCCTCTTCTTTGATCTTGAAATCTAGCATTCTCATACATGGTTCAAAACCAAAAACATTAAAAAGACATATTGTATGATTTAACATAAGTCTTTCTCTGAGTTCTCCAAGGTCGTGATAACGATGTAATAATCGTTTGAGATACCTGAATCTGCGTAAATCTTCTTTGAAGTCTTCTATGTCCTCACATTGAGGATCGTCATAATGCTTCATCGCATATGCAGAAAAGTTTTTTGGTGTTAGTTTGTCAAATAGACCCATAATATAATATATTTAGATTGCCCGAAGGCAGTAGATAGAGAAGTCTCTATCTACTAAACAATTTGTCCGTAGACTTTGAATGTTCCTGTATCTAATTGCTCGTATCTTACTTTTAAGTCTACAAGTCTTTCTTCTTTATCGAGTTCGTCCATTGGTGTATCTACTGATTTACCAATAACTTCACCATGTGAAAATGAGATCATGAACTCACCATTACCAGAAAATTCTACATCTGAACTTTCATTTCTTGGGTCATCTGATGGTACATCTTTTCTCATTAATCCGATTTGACCAAGTTTTGCTTCCATATGAGCAATAGCGGCCTTTGGATTTAAGAACTCAGAAACAGCAACATGTCCTAGAACTGCATTTACGGCATTTTTAACATCGTTGTCTTCAAGTGAATAAGGCATTTTATTACTTGATAAACCTGCAGTTGACATTAGTCCTTGTTCTACGATATATTCTTTAAAAGATTTCATAATTTCTCCTACGTAGTAATTGCTACCCCGACTCCCTTTACGTCAGCACTGGCCGCGAAAATTTCATCAGATGCATTTTTCTCTACGAATTCGGTTTTGCCCGCAGATAGTGTAAAAGTTCCTATCAAACTGTTTGATGAGTTTTCTATTGAAACTAATTGAGCAGATGCGTTTGAATTATATAGTCGTACAACTGTAGCAGAACCAAAATTTGATCCATTAGTTGTACTTGTTCCGCATGCCGCTTCTGATCCTAATACTTTAGTTTTCATTATGCTACACTAATATTTGCGTATGTGCCAGTTCCTGTAGCACCTAATCTATCACCAACTACGAATACTTTATCAGATGCAGTAGATGTGCCATCGTCTACGATAGTTCCACTGATTGTCTGAGCACCGATAGATAGTGTATGTGTTCTTGATGGTACTGTAAATGCAAACTCAATTAAGTTTTTACCGTCATGTGCCGCGGCAGTTGCAGTTACATCTGATCCACCTGTTGCACCAACAGTTAATGTTGCACCATTAGTTACGTCTACATTCTCGTTATAAACAACGATAACTTTACCTGCATCACCTTGACTGTAAGTTGCTGAGTCAAAGTATACGCCTGTAATATCTGCATTACCCAATGCACCTGCTAGGCCTAGTCCTTGAGTGATTGCTACTAGAACTTCTTCTTGATTTCTAGAACCAACTTTCTTCTTTAGAACCCAACCTTCTGGTTTGGCCACGCAGTTATTTTTATCTGCTTGTTTTAGGTATTTTGGTCTTGACTCGTCTGAGTCGGTTACTCCCCATAATGCCATGATTTTCTCCTCTCTTATTTTTTATTGACTACTTTTAATATAGTCTTAAATGCTTTATCAAAGGACTTTTTGTCCTTTTGTAATAGTTGTAAGTATTTAGCACGAATTGGACCTTTAAGAGACATTAATGCATCATAAACTTTGACTGCATCATCTCTTTTGATCTTCTGAGTTTTCATATCATCAGTTCTAACGTCTCCGTCTTTCGTGTAATCTTTAAACTTTCCTAATTGAACTAATATGTTCGCATCAGGTCTGTTTTGGACACCTCTCGCCTTACTTGCGAATGCATCAAGTGCCCTTTGATAAACTTCATCTTCTTGGGCCTCTGAATATTTACCACCCGCCATAGTTGAAATTTTATCTAATCTTTTCTTTAAATCTTTTTCGTCTTTTGCCTGTGAAACCGCACGTGCAATCTTTTTGTTACCTGTGTCGGACATCATTCCAAAATCACCAATCTTTTCCATGACTGCGTTAACTTTGGCCGCGTCTTTCTTCACGTAACCTAATTTTAACAACTTCTGTCTAAATGCTTTTGTTCTTGCATCAGATGTTAAAATCTTTTCTATTTGTGCTTTTGTCGGTTCTTGCATTACTTTAAACCTTTAGTCAACATTTTATCTATTTGTGGTGTTGACATATCTTTTTCTGTTGGGTCACCATATGATGATTTACCAATAACTACTCTTAAGAAGTCATTAACTTTTTTCTTAGGACCCTTAATTCTAACGTGTTTATGCATAACAGAAGATTTCAGTCCAAATCTTCTCGCCTGTTTTGCTATTTCCATACCATGATATGCTTGTTGTTGTCCACTATTGATCTTATTTCTTGGGTCAACTGTAATGTTTGCAACTTCTTCATTGATCACCATATCTTTGTATGCATCAAGAATATTTGCTGATTCTGGAAGTTTTGCGTATGCTTGTCCTGGTTTTGGTTTATTGATATATTGTGCAAAATTACGACCAAATGATTTTTCATACTTCTTAGGATTCTTTGCTATGTCTCTCAACCTATTTAAGTAATCTTTTGGATTCTTTTTATATGCTTTCATATTGTCAACAAAACCATCTTGCGATACTAATTGTGCTAATACTCTGTATAGTTTTGCATCTCTTGTCGCCCATACGTTTGGAAAGTCTTTTCTCAACATATTATTACCAAGAGATACTTCTTGTAGTGATTCGTTTGCTGGTCTTTTAGGTGCAGGATTCTTTTTTCTCATATCAACGATTGCAGTCCAGAGTTCTTCTCTAGTCATTGTATCGCCTGCACCTGCATCTTTGAATTGCATTGAAAAATACTTTTCCATTCTATCAAAGATTTCATCTTCATCTAAAAATGATTTGATATACTTTCTAAGTTCTCTGTTTGCTTTTGCGTTGTATTGTGCGTTGACTCTTGGTTTATCATGAATAAATGCAAAGTAATAATCACCATCATAGATAGGGTAACTTAAAGATGACCATGCATTTTTTAATGCACTATTGTTATAATAATGAGTATCTTTATCGTTATCTAAAATCCACTGTTCTTCTTTAGGATTCCACCTATACTGTTTTGCAAAAACTTTAAGTGGCATTTCTTTTGACATTTTTGCCATGTTTTACCTCGGCATACCTTTTGCTACTCGACCCTTTCGCATCTTCTTCATGATGCTTCTTTCCATATTTTCTTCGATTGGTGCGTATTTCTCACCGTCTTCCCACATCTGTCTGTATGAATCCATGACGTTCATTTTACTTTTCATTAAGTCTGTAGGTGTTAATGCTTTCTTTCTGAAATCTCTCATACCTTTTGGCATTCTTTCACCCTCAAATCCTTTATGTGGGTGTTGAGAAAATCCTAATGCTTTGAAAGGACTCTTTTTTGCTTTGTCTACGTCTTTAAACTCTTCGTATACTTCACCTATCTCTTGTTGTACTGCTTTTAATCCTTTTTTAGCAGTTGCCTTTGAGACTCCTAGTTTATTGACTGCAAATTGAATTAGTTTTTTATCTGGTCCAGTCATTACAACATTTCTGCCACCTCTTGGATCAGAACCAACTGTCTTAACTTGCATACCTATAGGGTTTTTACCTGTGAACATTGATACATATAATTTACCCTCTTTAACTGTCTCGTCTGATAATGCTTCTTTTTCTCTTGCTTGTTTGGCCTTCAACTTCTCCATATCTTGAGTATGTTTGAGATTAAGTTTTGCTTTTGCTTCAGCATCTTCGTTCTTAGGTTTTTCACCTTTTTCTTTTTTAGATATTGCTATAGCGGCCTGTTGAGCAGGTGATACTGCTTCTTGAACTTCTTCGTTTGCATATTTAAGTGCGTTCTGCACTTCTTTAGATTTGAGAATTTTATCTCCGTAGAATTTCTTGATCTCTTTTGATGCAACACTAAATGCACCACCTAGATCAAGAGCAACTTCTACTGCTTTTCTAAGTTTAGCATCTTTGACTTTATTTCTTCTGAAATAAGTAGAAGTTTCACGACCTGTAAGTTTTTGTCTTCCGTATGGGCCAAGGGGATTGACCTTACCATCTTTATCTAATATGTTTTTAGATTCTTGAAATAAGTTCATGTTACTTACCTGCGTTTTTCTTGAGAAAGTTATCTATCTCTGCTTTTTTCTGTTTAAACTCTTTAGAACCGTGTTTGAACTTCATCATGTCATTCATCATATCGATCATTTTCATAGTGCGTGGTTCTAATTTAGATGCATTTAATTCTGATAGATCAAAGAACTCTTTAACGTCTTTCTTTTCGTCTTCGTCTTCTTTTTCTTTATCTAGTTCTTTGATGTCTTTTTTCTTAGGATCATGTTCCATATCCTCGATTTCTTTTACGTGATAAGTTTCACCACCAACTTCGAATGTTTTATCTCCATTCTTTTTAGCGGCCATTAACTTTTCTGTAAACTTATTGCCTTCTTTCTTCATTGCTTTCGCAATTGCATCTCTTCTTTTTCCTAGATACTCATCAGAATCATCGACATCTCCATCGTTGTCTACGTCTGCATCTCTTTTTCCAACTGGATCAAGTTTTTTACCTTCGAGAACTGATCTTGAGTCCTCTATAAGTTTTTTTGTTAGTTCATCAATCATTACTTCAATTCCCCTTTTTCGAAGTATTCAAATAACTTATTTTTTCCTTCGTTTGTTAATCTTAGTGATTTTGCTAATCTACCTAGCATGTTTCTTTCTGCGAGTTTTTCTATAGAGAGAGTTGGTTCTTCGATTTCAACTTCTTCCATTGCAGGTAATTCACCCATTTTCTTGGCCATTCTTTCGAACCCCTTAGGATTATCTTTCTGCATTTTTTGTAGAACTTTTACAGAAGTCATATTTAAAAGATTTGCTATACCCATGGTTGCTTTCTTATCTTTTAATCTGAATGCTTTCTGTATCATTGCCTCACTTTCATCTAAATTAAGTGGTTCTTCTACAAACTCATTACGTAATAGTTCTTCTATCTCTTCGTTTACAGTCTCATCGTTAGATTCAACAATCTGTTCAACTGGTTCTTCAACAACAGTTTCGTCTTTTTTTACAAAAGAACGAACCTGTTCAAGAGACTCTTGCCAACTTTCTTTTTTGATACTCATAGTAGTTATTTATATTTCTTTGATTCTTATTATCAGGTCTGATACACCTTTTATTAGTCGGTGGTATATACCTCTTATTATATAGACATCTGATCCTGGTTGTAAATCTACAGGAAGTTTGTCATCTTCTTGAAATTTCCAACCTTTACCACTTAAAACTTTGATTTGACGAGATTTACGATCTCTATGCCATACCAGTTCATCTGCATTAACCTCTGAAGAAAAGGTGCGATATATGTATTCTACACCTGTTCCATGTTGCTCTACAATTTCCTCTGTATAGGGTTTGATCATTTGATTCATAATATACTCCTTATTTTACCAGAAGAATGAACCACCACCAGATAACCCTAATTGTTTTGCATAGTAAGGGAGTCTGCATGACCAATAACTAGGTTTAGTTTTATCGTTTGCCGTATCGCAATTGTGTCTAGCAACATATGATGCTCTAGATTTTGTGTCGTCAAACTTAACACTTAAACCAGTTGTATCGCCAAATGAAACTTTCTTTACTTTGTCTCCGTCTTTTACATAGACGTAGAACTTTTTAGGTCCACCTCGTTTTGGTTTATTCAATTCTTTCTTTTCTTCTTCTGATATATTCATCATAGGACAATCTAGTGGTACTAGTTCATTGCCATAAACTTCATACTCTCCTAAATCTGTCTCTAAAATGTTCTTATCCACTTCAGTAAGTCTGTATTTACCCTCTAATTGTAGTCTTCGTGCTTCTTTGATAACTTCAAAGTACATCATCGATCCAAGTCTGAACGGATTATCTAAGAGATTAGTCTTAGTTTCTTGCATATCTGCAAGTGTTTGATCGATTGCTACTTCTTTGAAGGTTTTCATTAACTTACCTTAGATGCTAAGTCTTTGTCTGCTCCACCCCAAGTACCTTTTGATTTTGTTACAAAAGAGTTGACTCTTGCCAATCCCCATTGTGTTGGGTTAGTACCCGGTCTGTGTCCAGTTCTCCAAGCGGCAACACCTCTATTGAATACTTTCTTTAGTACTCCAAATGGCATACCACTTTTATCTGCTTTTTTTCTGATCGCCGCATCTGTATCACCTTCTTCAAGTGTTTCAGATTCTTCTTTTGCTTCTTTAAGTTCTACATCGAACTCTTCGTTATATGGGAACCCTTTTAACGGGTTACCAAATACTTGAGAGAAATGTTTTTTAGCATTGATCAATTCGTCTTTCTTTTGACTTCTGATATACTTTTCTACTTTCTCTGCTTGTCCTGGTGTATCTGCTTTATATGATGCACAAATCTCTTCTGTACCAATTTCAAGAACACCTTTGTCTGTCTTATTTCCGTTCATTATTTCTCCTTTGAGTCAAGATAAGCGGCAACTGCCATCTTTCTTATTTTCTCTGCTGATTTATTTTTAAATTGTGGTGCATCTGATTTCTGAAAATCATCTATGTAATCATCTACAGTTGCATCTTTACCTAAAACTTCGTTTCTTAATCTAGGTTCTGTTCTGTTATATTTTTGTGAGACAACTGATAAATTAGATTTATCGTTGTTCATAGGGTTTCCGTCTTTATGATGTACATCTTTACCCTTTATGTCTTTTCTATCTTGAAGACTTCTACGTGCTTTGTTTCTTTCTTGTCTTCTCTTTACTTGATCTGGTTTAGAATGATAATTTTCGTATTCTTTCTTATAGTTTCTTTCTTCGTTCTGTTCGCCACGTGCTCTTTTAAAATCTCCTGGTTTTGGTGCACCTTTCTCTCCAGGTTTTCTCATTCTCTCACCACGTTTTCTTTTATTGTGTATGTTTTTCCACAATGATTCTTCTACTTCTTTTTCTGATGCTAAAGTAGATAGTTGTTGTATCAAAGACATGAGAGTTGGTGATGGTATAGATGCAATTATCTCTGCTTGTTTTTTAGTTACACCTTTGACTTTCTTCAATACTTTTTTCACATCTACTTTTTCGTAATTGAAATGTAACCCTGTGCTTCCCTCATCAAGATCAGGCATCTTATCGTATTCATCTACAATAACATCTGCATTACCCTCTACTAAGTCCATGATCGCAAACTTGGCATCTCTAACTGCATCTCTGGCCTTTTTCATATCGCCACTATCTGCACCACGAATACGTATCAATCTGCTTTGTAATTTATCTAATTCTCTATATCTTTTGATCAGATATCCTACATCTCTGCCTTGTAATTCTTCTTTGATTGTCTCTTCACCAAATTTTAAGAAGAGTCTATTTTTTTGTTGTTTCTTATCTGTAACTTTTGCATTTACAAATTTACCAAGTTGGTTAGCAAAAGCAAGACCATCTTCTGTATTTCTTTTGTATCTTTTGCCAACTTCACTCTTGAGTTTTTTCATGATAACGTCTAGAACATCACCAAAGTTTGCTACTAATTTACCCTCTTCCATGTCCAGGGTGGTTTCGCCAAACATTGCTTTGAATTTCTTAGTATGTTTAGAAGGTTTAGTTTTTGCATTTGCATCACCAGGTGCTGGTTTGTATGCCGCTGGATTATCATCGTCCATTTTTGCACCCTTTTTAAAGTGTGCATCTCTTTTGTCTTTTGTAGATTTCTTCAGACCTTTATAATAAACATCAGGTTGTGTCCCCTTTTTATCTTTAATATCGGGGTCCTGTCTGACTTTATCTCTTTGTTTTTCTCTGAGTATCTTTAAAACTTTCATACTTCTATTTATCTCTTTTTGAGATTTAATTGTGCATGTTTCCATGCAGTTGCTACTTTGTTCCCTGGTAATGCAGTTGACCAAGACATCAACTTACCAAATAATTTTTGTGTTTTTGCTTGTAAAGATTTTAGATCATCATCATTTCTAATCTCTATAAAGTTTTTACCAAATATACTACGATAATCCTTGACATTTTTCTGAGCGGCGTCCCAATCATTTTTAACTATTTCTGCTGGTAACTTTCTTGCTCTTGCTTTGTTTCTTTTTTGTGCATTTTCTAATGAAGTATTGACATATACCATTTTGTATTCATAACCTAATGCATCAAGCATCTTCTTATATGCTTTAATTTTACCTGATTTTGCAGAAGTTGTATCGAAGATAAGACCTAGTCGGCCGTCAATGTATCTGTCCATAAAGTTCTTCGTTATCTTTTTTGCTTTTGCTCTGATAGGGTCTCTGACGACTGCATCGAGTTTTCTAAGATCAAGAGAGACTCCTGCTTTTTTCAGACCATTCTCAAATGCTCTATCTGTATTTACTAATTTGAGTCCAAGAGTATCAAGTCCTAGTCCTTTTACAACTGTTGACTTACCACTTCCTGGACCACCAGATAGAAATACTGCTTTGAATATACCAGGATCATATACGCCTTCTGTAATTAAATCTTCGATCATGTATAATGGTAATGTTGCTTCTGCTATACCCATACCTTTACGAACTGCTCTGTATACACCTTCAATATCTTTTTTGTTTCTTGATGGTACGCCCTTTGCAAACTCTGAAAAATTATCTGTTTCTGCATAGTGTCTCATTTTCGATGCTGACATTCCAGAAACATCATCGGCATCAGGGTCACGTTCACCTGCAGAAATAATATTGATCTCTTCGAAATCGTAAAAACCATGTCTTGCTTTTACACCATTATATTTCTTTAATAGTGTATCAAACTCTCTGATTCTATCAGACCCAACGATCATATTTACGTGAGTGTAACCCTGATTTTGTAGTGCATTTGCAATTTCAAATACTGTTCTAGCATTTGCATTTGGCACATTGACTTTGCTCTTAAAAAACTTTCTGAGATATTTAATTTTGTCTTTATGAGATAGTGGATTCTTTTTCTTATCGTTTGAGTGTGATGTGAAAAGCATTTTATCACCACGACCTTTTGCCAGTTTTGCTACAAGTTTAGCATGTCCTGTTGTTGGTGGATTAAATCTTCCGAATGCAAATGTTACTTCTTTCACTTGTTCATTTCCTTTGTTTTCTTTTTCATCTTATTGATGTATGATCTGTAAACTGCCGCGGCAGATGTTTTTCCCATTTCTTTTGCTCTTTGTTCCATAGCAATCGCGGCCTGTATTTTATGTGCATGTTTTTTGCCAGAGTTTTCTATCTTCTTAACACTTTTCTCTGCATCATCTACTGTTGCAAATTTCAATCCATGAATCGTACCCTTTGGATTTTCATCTGTGTATAGATCAGAATGTTTTTTAGAATTAGCAGGTTGTCCTTTTTTTCTAGGAATTCTAGGGTTACTATTCTCTAAAAATTCTTTAAAACTTATCATTATTTATCCCAGTCTTTTGCTACTGTAAAGTTATTTAGTGAGAACTCCATACGATCAACGAGTTTTACTGCATTGCCTTCTTTGTCGATTGCTACGTATCCTTCTGGATTTACAACTTTATATCCTGTGCTAGTTTTAACAAAAGTACCAATACTTTTTACTCTGTTTAAAGCATTGATGATGATCTGTTTTGATTCGATCATCAATCTCTGAAACTCTGTTAATGCTACAAAAAACTTCTTCAGTCTTCTGATCTCTGCTAATAATTGTTGTTTGATTTCTCTCTTGATCTGTTTTGTTTTTTCCATTTTAACTTTTTTGATTATCTTTGTTTCATAGTATTTGTCTACGTATTTTAAATAATCATCATATGATGGATTAAATTTACCTGCTCTAATCTTAGAGTTAACATATGTTTTATATGAGGCACCTACTGCTGATTTACTAGCAAATGTATCCATGATTTTTCTCATGCGATTCAAATCGTTCTTTGTAATTTTTCGGAAAGTCTTACCTAAGTTGGACAAACTTGATGATAGTAAAACCGATTCTTTGGCAGTCATAGCACTATTACCAGATACATCTTTATATGATGCATCGTCCATCCATATAGAATTGGAATGTCCAAGTGTGCTAATATCTACACCAAAACTTGCTGATAAATCTGCTATTGTTGTACCTGTATATGTTGTATGCCACACTACACCAATATCTGCATTATCAATTGCTTTTGCTAATGGTGATCCTTCTAGGGCGGCATACTTGATTGTGTTTGGTTGAAATGTAATGTAAGATAAATTTCCTATCTTCTCACTACTCTTATCGCCACTAGTAAACATCAGATCACCCTGTAATATCTTATTACCCCAAGATAATTTAGAAAAGTGTTTGTATGCTTCTAAAAATTTATCTTTTAGTGTTCCTGAAAGTTCTGATGCATTTTTAATTTCTGATTCTGAAGTATAAAACAATGGTGTTTTGTTGAATAGTGATTTCTTTGCGACAAAGAATCTGCCGTCTTCTGGGTGTTTACCACACCATATTGCTGGTGCTCCGTCCCACTTTACTGTCATGTTGACTCTTTTACTTCCATGTCCTTTTAACATGTTACGAAGTTCTCTTAGAAAATTTATTGCATTACGACCACCATTAATACCATTATTAATGATCTCGTCTTCTAAATGTTCTAAGTGTAAATTTTTTGCCATAATACTATTATAACACAATAATTGGTGTAATACTACTATTTATATTAATTGAGTTTATACTTCTGGTGGGGGATCACCAACGGGTGTATAATCTGAGTCTGTAATACCAAGTGATATTTGGGCGTTCATGTGATCTATCTGTGCTTGAAAACCATCTATGATAAGTTGTAATCTAGCACAATACTCTGACTCTGTTTCACCATTATCTAGAGAATGACCATTTGCTTCCCAATGTTGCCAACCTTCATATTTCCAACCAGAATCAACACTAGGATTATTACTTCTCCAATCTGCCCAAAGTGCACCAAGTCCACCTGTACCAGTAAATGTTATTGTGTCTGATGTATTAGATGGATCATACAATTCAAATGTGTTAGAATTAACACCAGCAACTGAATCGATCTGTCTCTGAGTTTTACTTATTTCTGCTTGTAATTCTGCTATAAGGTCTGTATATAAGGCCATAGTTTTCTCCGTATAGTACTATTTAGTTTTTTGATAACGGCCTGGAATGAAGTTCATCATCTAATTGATCTATTTTTAATAAAAGCATTTGTGCTTTCTTAGATTGTCCAGAAGATTTTAGTTCTTTCAATTCTTTTTTGAGAGTAACTTTCTTCTGTATAATTTCAATCACTTCACTTGATTTCAAATTTTTATTCATACTACTATTTATGTGTTTTTTAAAAATCTCCGTCTGCTACTTGGACTACAGTAAAACCTTTTGATCTCCACATATCAACAACTTTTTGTCTGTCGTCAAAGATCAAATCAATCTTACCACCCATCTCTATAAACTTGTCTGCTAGATCAGATTTAAACTCTGCATCGCATCTGTAATCACCATTAGGTCTTAAGAATAACCCTTTGTGATCTTCACCAATCCAATCTAAAATTTGTTTTTCAGTAACCTCTCTTTCTGATTCGTTTCTTGCACTAAAGAATGCAACATCATCACCTTGTTCAATAAATCTTCTAGCAATAGCACAAACCCACTCAACAGGAGTATCATTAACAGTTGCTTTTCTAAATGCAGTCCAGTCGGGTTTAAACCCTTTATCACCATTTACAAGATGTCTTCTATGCTCTACATCAGCAATAGTTCCATCTACATCAAATATAATACACTTTTTATCCATTAGTGAAAATCTCTCCATTCACCGTCTATAGAAATTTTTTCTACAGACATTTTACCGATTGGGTTCATAAAACCATATTCTGGTAATTTAGAACACATTAAGTCCCAATCATCACCATCGCCTAAAGCAAGTTCTGATATTGCATCAGGTATAGGTATCTCAATGATAGCATCTTCTCTGACAACGCCATTGTAAATTGGGAAACCTTTTATTTTTACTTTTTTCATACTGTTAGTATACAAAAAAATGATGGTTATTGTCAAGGGTTTTTAAATAAAAAGGAGGGGTTGGGTCTCACACATCAATCGTGTAAATACTTGTGGATTTTGTGATACTTGACCCTTATCCCACTCCCGAGTCTTGCGACCCTAAACTTTAAAATCTGAATACTTTTGTGATCTGTCCATGATAGGTGTATCTTCATTTATATCTACACTATCTACTAGTTCTTCCTGTGCCTCTTGTTCGACATCATAGAACTTCATTCTTGATCTATCTACACCGATAACAAATCTTTTGAATATTGTTGGATCGTTGTATCTGTTTTTTAACTGCTTAACAACCATTTGATCTAGTTCTTCTAATTCATCTGAAGTAATCAATGCAAACATTAAATCAGCAGTTGCTGGTAACCCGAAGGACTCTGAAGTGTCTTCGAGTCCGATGTCTGTTGAACCATAACCTGATCTGGTTGTTTGTGTCGCACTAATTATTGGTAAGTCATATTCTACTGCAAGACCTCTAAGTTCTTCTGCAATACTCTTGACTAGTGTGTAAGAGTTTGCACCAGCACCTGGTCTGATACGATAACTTGCACATATGTTTAGATAATCAACAAAGATCATATCTGGTTGAAAGTCTTTCTTAATATCTAATTCTTGTAATAAATGTCTAAAATGCCCTACATGTGCTGATGCAGTTGGGTATTCTTTGACAATCAATTTACCCTTAGTTTTGTTTTTAAGTCTATTGATCTTTGTATCATATTGTTTCTTTGATAAGTCTGGTAAGTCTTTGATTGGTATGTTTAATACATTTGCATCAACACGTTCAGCAATCTTTTCTTCAGACATTTCCATAGATAGATACAATACATTTTTACCCATCATCAAGGCACTTGATGCCATATGACACATAAACATTGATTTACCAACACCTGTACCTGCTAAACAAATATTAAGTGTCTTGTTCGGTAAACCACCTTTTGTAATTTTGTTGAAGTATTCTAAATCGAATGGTATCTTCTCTTCTTCTTTATTATAAAACTCAAATCTCTCATCTGCATCTTCAATCACATCATGACCGATGTGAGTATCAAAAGATACAGACAAGGCATCTTTGAGTAAGTCTGGTATTTCACCTGTTGATCTTTGAGACTTCTTATCAATGACATCGATTGAGTTCATTACTGCAATGTAAATTGCTCTATCTTTACACCATTGTTCAGTCTCATTGATCACCCACTCGTAAGCGGACTCTTCTGCTTGGTTAGACAAATCATCTATCAACTGTTTTGAAGACTCGATAACTTTGTCATTGACATTAGTTACCTTGTCTAGGTTTATGAGAAGTGCCTCAGTTGTTGGATTCTTTGTGTACTGATCAAAGTACTCTTTAGTTAGTTTGTAAACTAACTGTTCAGAAGAGTCGGTGAAATACTCAGACTTAAGAAATGGAATACACTTCCGTGTAAATTCTTCATTCTGTATCAGATTCTTCAGTATCGTCTGTTCTATTCTCATTCTTGTTTCCATATTTAAAGTGTGATTGAACTACTGTTTCTAATCTTTCCATCACGTCTTCAGTAAAATATTTTTCTGGATTGTTATTAATAGTTTTCCCAAACTCTGTTTTACCATTTGGGAGTTTAACTCTTGTAGATGCTTTCTCAAATATACCACTTGCTAGTGCTAGATCAAGTAACCCGTAGTATCTATCGAGACCTTTATCATATGTCAATCTGACATCTACGATTCTGTTCTCTACTGTAAGTCTAGATTTAGCATTCTTACAATGTATAATATTACCAATCACTTCAGTACCATCTTTCTCTTTTTTCTTTGAGAGATAAACGATTGAAGATGCGGCGTATTTAAGTCCTGACCCACCACCCATTTCTTTTTGAGGGAACATGGATCCGATAACATCGTACGTGTGATTTGTAACAATCATAGGTACTTTAGCACGACCTAGTTTGAGAGTCAATACCCTAAATGCACCTTTTACAATTTGTGCTCTAGTCATATCTCTTGTTTCTTTACCAGCGGCCGTGTCTTCGATCTCTTTAGTAGTTGATAACATACCAAGTGAATCTAAACAGAACATCATTGGTGGTCTCTCAGACTCGTCTGTTTCAAGATACCTATCAAGAATAGATATTGCCTGCATTCTAAATTCTTGAACTGTTACTACAGGCACAATAACAATTCTGTTTGAATCGATTCCTCTGTCTTCAATCATATCTTTTGTGATTGCAGATTCAGATTCGAAATAGATTACTGCTGAATCAGGATTATCAGCAAGAAACTGTTTGACCATTCCTAATGCAAAGAATGTTTTACCAGTTGCTGATTCACCTGCGATTGCAGTAATTTTGTTTTTTGGAAGTCCACCGTATAGTGAACCTGATAATAAGGCGTTGAAAATATATGATCCACTATCTACAAATGAATCAACATCTCCAGCGGCGACACCATCTGCAACTATATTTGCATATTCGTTACCAGATGCTTTAACTAATTCGTCAATAAATTTCATATGCACCTCTCATAATTTATACATTCAGTATATCATTGAATTGTTTTTTAGTCTAGTGATTTTTTGACATCTTTTAAAGATTCACATTTGGTGTGTTCTTTCATCATCTCCATTAATATCTTAATGTTAGTTTCGATATGTACTATAAAACCAAAAATAATTACTATCGAAGTCAAATAAAAAATGTCCATGTATGATACGATCATACTGATAATTCTCCCTGTACCTCTACAGTTCCATTTTCTTGAAGTATTTTTCTGTTTTCAAGATGTTGTAATTTTATATCATCTTTTGATTGACCACTATAAGGTACTGCATGGTGATCATCTATCATTCTTTGATTGATACTAAATTCTTCTTCTTCATGATGGGCAAATATTTCACCAAGTATTCTTCCAAACTTACCTTTATCATGAGACATAAGTGTTAACCTTTCTGCTTCTGATAATAAGTTTTGAAGATGTTTCTTCGATGCTTTACCAAATTTCTTTTCTACTAAATCTCTTGTTCGAGATTCCGGGGTATCGATACCCATCATTCTAACTCTTTGCTTTTTATAAGTCATACCAAAACCGAGATCGATGTCCACATCAACAGTATCGCCGTCTACGACTTTTACTATTGTTACATTATATTCATACATCTTTTTTACTCTCCCAGTTTTCTATTGCTTTTCTGATACTATCTTCTGCTAAAACAGAACAATGTAATTTAATTGGTGGTAAATCTAATGCTTTAGCAATGTCTCTGTCTTTTACAAGTTTTGCTTCTTCTATAGTTTTACCCTTTAACATTTCTACAAATAGTGTAGAAGATGCTATTGCACTTCCACAACCATAAGTCTTAAATTTAACGTCTATTATTCTTTCGTCTTTATCTAGTTTCAATTGTAGTTTCATGACATCACCACATGCTGGTGCACCAGTCATACCTGTTGCTACATCAGGATCATTTGGATCAAATCGTCCTACACTAAATTGTTTTGGTGAGTTAAGTACTTCTTCAAATCTCTTAACTACTTCTTTTGAGTATGGCATTTTCTAACTTTTCTATTCTCCTACATAATTCTCTAAAACCGTCAAATTCTCTAAGTCCTATCGGCGGGTGAGAATCTTTTTCGAGTTTCTCAATACGCCTTATTAGTTCTTTGTATTCTTCTTGCACATAGTTATTTATGCAAAGAAAGAATCGAGACTTGCGACTGGTTCTACGTTCCAATCAATTAATTCTACTATATTCTTTAGTGGTTCAACAAATGATTTGTTGAATTGCATATCGTAATCTATAAATCTATGCAGATCAAATTCTCTTGGTAATACATTAATAAAAGATATTACATTTTCATTGATTGGATTAGGAACGGTGAGATAAGAAAAATGTATCTTCTCACCATTCTTAATCATTTCATACCTCATGTCGAGGTTCTTGGATTTCAACAAATGGTTGTATAATAGTGAACCTCGAACATGAATTGGCGTACCCTTAGAATATATGTTTGTCGCATCTTTATATTGTGCAAGACCTCTACAACCACGAGGGAATGCGACTTCTTCGGGTGGTAAGTTTCTAAATTCTTTACGTGCAGTTTCTACGAATGCCCATAAGTCTTGTTCTGTCTGAGTCATTACTACATTCAATGCTTCTGTAAGTTTGTTTCTTACCCATTGTGGGGTTGACGACTTTGCAGTTTCAATACCCATCATCTTGAGTTTTGGTTTTGCTAGACGGACACCCTCGTTATCGTGAACGTTTAGAATATATCTTTTCTTCGCAGTCCAGATACCACGATCAGCAATCACTTCTCTACCCATCTGCATCTTGTTCTGAAATGCATTTGTATACTCTGCAAGTTCATCAAAACCTTTAGCAAGGACATCTTCGATTTGTCCCTCTGCTTTAGATAAAAAGTCTATAACTTTTTCTGTTGGGGCATCTGGTAATACTTTCTGTACTAGTTTGTCCATTGTAATATAAACTGAATCAGTATCCATAGCAATTACATAATCTTCATCTTCTGTTTCAAGTATCTTATTAAGATAATCATTAATAGTTTTCTCTGACCATTTAATAATCATCTGACCAGACATTGTGATTGCCTCTGCAAGATCAATAGAGAAAAAAGCAAAGTATTGATTTGCCATGGCGCCATATGCCGAGTTGAGTGCGATCTTTCTAACTTGTTGATTGTTGTATGCTCTTTTGATTAGTGTATCAAGTTGTCTTTTACGTTTTGTATCACTACATGTTTGTAGTTCTTTTTGATAAGCAATCATCTTACCTTTCCATTCTTTACGTTCTTCATAGAAAGTTTCCATAAGTTCTGGAAACATACCTTGTTTATCACGTGAGAATAATACACCATTTGGTGTTACAGTTGTATTTGTTTGTTTGCAATATGATAGATCATTTTCTTTATTGAGCATACGATCTATCGATACATCTTTACGTTCACCTTTAATTAGTTTTTCTGGTGAGATATTGTATTGCATTATGATATGTGGATATAGAGAGTTCAAGTCAAAAGACATAACCCAATTATGACCACCAACAAGTGGTTCTTTTACATATGCACCAACAATAGGTTTAGTTTTATCATTACCTGTTTTGAGTCTTTGTGGTGGGGTCTGAATACCTTGATCTTTTAAAAAGTTGTATATAATAGTTTCCCAATACTTTACCATACCAAACGTATCTGAATAATTACATTTGGCAGTATATGCCTGAGACATAATCAATTCTAAGAAACCAAGTTTGTTGTCTAGTTCTTCTACGAGTTCTACATCACGAACATTATATTCAAGAAACTTTGCATAGTCTTGTCTGTATAAAGTATGTAATGAACCATACTCTGAGTAATCTAATTTACCTTTACCAAGTTCTACGTTTGCAATATGATCTAAACGATATGATTCTTGATTAGAAAATGTTCTTTTACGATATAGTTCTAGATAATCAATTACATTGACACCGAGTAGATCATAGACTTGTTGTTTCTGATAACCTTGAGTTGTAAACTCACGAACACTTGATTGAGACCATGGTGAAAGTTTACGATGTTCATCTTCGCCCATAAGTCTGTCGATACGATTACAAAGATATGTAATGTCAAAACTATTTACATTCCAACCTGTAATGACATCGAACGATTCTGTTCGCCAATACTTAATAAATTTTTGTAGAAGATCAAACTCGTTTTTGCATTCTACATAGATTACATCTGTTTTCTGATGATTCCATGGACCAATACCAAAAACTACAGTTTCTTTTCTAAATGGTTTGATTGATATTGCATTGACTTTTTCACCTGCAATCATAGGGTCTGGGAAACCCTCTTCACATTCACATTCTATATCAAGAGTTGCTATCTTAATACGATTGAAGTCCCAATCGATTGTGCCTTGAAATTTATCTGAGATATATGTGTAAACATATCTGTCATAACCATGTATCTCAAATCCTTCTACACCATCATATCGTTCTCTGAACTTACGAGCACCACCCATAGAGTTGAGTTCAACAACTTCTAAGTATCTGCCGTCAAGTGAACGATATGGTGTTTGACCTTTTTTAGATGGTATAAAATGTTTAGGTCTATAGTTGACCTGAAGTTTTTGTTTTTTATTACCTTTATAACCCGTGACCAGAATTTTATCACGTGTACGACAAACGTTTGTGTAGAAATCCATACTGTAAGTATACTACAGTAGGGTTATTCTGTCAATGTTCTTTTGCCTTCAAATTCGAAATGTTTTCTGATTACAGACTTTATTTCTTCGTAATGACCTATCTTGTTTAGTTCATCTTCAACTGTCTGCATCAAGTTTGGGTGATCTGCTACACCACTTGCATTTTTGGTTAGTACTTCGATGTTGATCTTATGTTTTTCGATCATTGCATCTGCTTGTTTTAATTGTGCCATCAGCACTCTGTTTTCAAAATCTATCATAATTACTCCGGGGCAACAGGTAATGATTGAGCATTAAGATTTTCTTTTTCTGGATAGATAGGTTGTTGTCCTTCCATTTTATCTAAAATAGCATTCAACTTATCTATGTAAGGTTGACAAGAACTATCTCCATAATTTACCATTTGTCTGATCATATTTTTGATCGTTCCTGGATCTTCAGGCGATGTTAAAAGATTTAGATCATTATACAATCTATCTGCCTCGACTTTGTGAGCGGCGATAAAATCATCTTGAACTGTCATTTCTTTCCTCTTACTCCTCTGTTGCCTGTTGCAACTTTAAAATTTGTTTCTAGTTGTGGTTTAGGATCAAAAACTGTTTGAATTAAAGGTTTCATGATCTTAAACTTATACTCTTTAGCATATGGTATCCATGGTGCAAAGTTTACTTCCATTTTACCACTATCTGCGACTGTGAGTATTATTTGTGGGTCAGTAATTATATAGTTGCCTAATAATGTCTTCTTGACAAATCCCATAATTACTTCGCCTGTATTGAGACGAATGCATTTAACTTCCGACACTTAGCACAATTTCCTGTAACTCTTTTGATCTACGACCTACTTGACCGTACCATCTTGAGTCTTCCATTTGACGTGCCATTTCTTCCCAATCACTTACAGAACATGCATATAGCATATTTCTAAATTTACCTAGTCTATTCGCCCCTAGGTTAAAACACATATTAACAAGGACGTGTTGAATATCTTCTGGAAGATTTTCAAAGTCCATATTGTGGTTTTGGCATACATGTTTAGTTTCTTCAACATGTTTATCGAAGTCATAATCGTAGACTAAATCTACTCTATCTTGACTTACAGGTGTACCTTCTGGTTCACCAAATTCTGGGTCTTCTTCTCTGACGAGATGTCCGACACCAAAAGTTAAATAACCAAGAGAATCCTTGTATATCTCGAGGACTTCGCCCTCATGTCTCTTGATCTGTTCCTTTAATAACTCTCTGTTCATACTTATCTTTCTCTAATTGTTCATCAATTAATTCAAGGAGAATATCACCCATCAATTGATTTAGATCACTATTATTTAGTAGTTCTTGTATGTTCTCCTCTGTTTCTTCTACGTCTTCAGGCAGTCTTCTTATTGTTCTTTGAAAGTTTATTTCTGGTTGACCTTCTACAAACTGAACATCACCATACTGATAAACTAATCCTTTCCATTCTGAATCAATTAGTTCTATACCCGCATCTTTTTCGAACGGGTTCTCGACTACTCTATAAATTTTTCCAAATAATTTTGCCATAAAAATAGGGCACTTGATGTGCCCTTATATTTAGATGTTTGCTAAAACATTCTCTGGTGCAGATACTTCATATGGATCAGTATCGATATTATCACCGAATCCTTCTTCTGCAAATACGTGTTCAACAACATTGTCGTTTACAACCATTGCATATCTCCATGATCTTACACCAAAACCTAAGTTTGCTTTTTTCACACTTGCACCTACAAGTTCTGTAAATTCACCATTACCATCTGGAAGTGGTCTCACGTTTTGTACACCCTGTGCTTCAAACCATGAGTTCATTACGAATGAATCATTTACAGATAAACAATACACCTCATCAACTCCCTTTTCTTGAAACTGTGAAAACATTGTTTCAAATCCTGGTAATTGAAATGATGAACATGTTGGCGTATATGCACCCGGTAGTGCGAATATAACAACTCTTTTACCAGCAAACTGTTCAGTAGTATTAAGAAGAACAAATTCTCCATCAACTCTTACTGGCATGTTTACGTCTGGTAAATTATCACCTACATTTATCATAATAAAATCTCCTAATTAATTAAGATACTCCTATTATATTACAAACAGGAGTATCTGTAAATAGGGTTTTATTTAATTTTGATTGTCTGAGGTTTCTCTGACTCAGGTATCTCTCTTTCTAAAGATAAAACTAACAAACCATTTACTACTGTAGCAGATTTGACTTTGACATGATCGCCAAGTGTCCATGATCTCCTGAAACTTCTTTCTGAGATACCTTTATGAACAAAGTCTAAGTCTTGTCTTGTAGTATTATCACCTGTTACAGTTAGAATTGCATCTTTGTATTCAATATTGAGTTCATCTTTATTGAATCCTGCAACTGCTAATTCAATGAGATATGAATCTTCTGAAGATTTAATCACATTGTATGGTGGAAAGTTATCGTTGATACTTGATACTCTTTCGATGTCTTCGAAAAATCTATCAAATCCTATTGCGAACGGTCTGAATCGACCAAATGAGTCTATTGCTGTCATAATTTCTCCTATTTTATAGCAAGTAATTACTAGTCCTCTTATGAGCAACTAGGCGTATGATCTCATGTACTATTATAGTAGTCCTGTACTAACATCTTTTGCCCGAGGCACTTTCAATCATTACACTTCTACAAGTACATGAGTCATACTAAAACTTATCAGTTTTGTGTGGTGCTGTGAGTAGTAGGATTTCATCACTTACGATCTGATCTCCCTTACTCGGTGAACCTATCTGCTGATAAGGGCGAACTTCAATAGTAGGTTTTCTTCACTTACGATCTGATTACCCTTATATCAGTTCTAAATGCAGTTTGATCATCTTACGAATTTCTTACTGCATTTGTATTTATATATTATATATGCTCAACCACCTTTTTTTCAAGGGGTTTTTTTCAAAAAGTTGCTTTTATTACCTTATTCAGTCTTCCTGACTTCATAAGACTGTGAAATTTGTCTGCGTAGTAGGCAGACAATGATGCTAATTTACGCATTTTTATCCCCTATAATGTTTGTAACTATCCGTAACTGCTCTTCGGTTACCCTACTTCGTCTTGTTACATAATTGTTACAATTGTAACACAATTGTTACATAAGTATTTAGACATTATATCAGTTGAATCTGATATTTGCAATACCTTTTTTATTTCTTCTTACAATTTCGTTCTTGACCTTCTGTCTGAGTTTAGGTTTCACTGGTTTATTATATGCTTCTATCAACTCATTATTAGTTTTTGTATGCATGTATTCGTGAATAATACTAACTTTTTTGGTGTTACGATCTATTCTTTTTTCTGTTTTACCGAATTTTATTGGCATGATTTCCTTTGTTATAATGTACTAATTTTAGGACATTTATCTATATTTCTTTCAACTCTATCTAAGACTTTTTTATTATGCATTATTACTAGTGCCATAAACATACTTGCTTGTCGTATCTGTCTGTCTGTAACAACGTGTCTATTGAATACAGGGTGATAAACAGGAACTAAAGTTACAACTTTATGAGCAACTAATCTTTCCATATTAGGTCGATTTGGTAATAATGGATTTACTTCATATACACATGAATATTTCAATGCTTTATTTGTGTAATGAATATCTCCAGCATGTAGAAGTGTGAAAAATGCCCAAGAGGTCCAATGAGCAGGTTCTATGAATTTATATTGTGTATACTGTAATCGTTTCTGATTTCCCTTTAACCTGGATTTCATCAACTCTAGTGAATAATCCCTCTTCACATGATCCAACAGTTCTTGCCGATAGCAACACTCGTATCCCCGGATAATTGCGTGTTTGTCCTTCGAGTCGAGATGCCAAGTTGACGGCGTCTCCAATGACGGAATAGTCAAATCGAAGTTCTGATCCCATGTTTCCAACGATACACTCCCCAGTATTGATCCCGATGCCAACATCAATCCTAGGAAGACCTTGTTCTTCAAGTTCTTTAATAAGTTCATCTGCTTTCTCTGATATTTCTCTCGATGCATCAACTGCCTTTTGTGCATGATCTTCACAATCAAGTGGAGCATTCCAAAATGCCATAATACAATCGCCCATATATTTGTCTATGGTTCCCCCATGACTCAATATAATTTTTGTCATAGTATCTAGATATTTATTAATTAAATTTACTAACCCTTCTGGATCATTATTGTTCTTATAATGTTCTGATACAGGAGTAAAACCACATATGTCCATAAAAAGAAATGTCATCACTCTTTTATCCCCACCCAATCTAAGTTTACTTGGGTCTTTTTGCAGTTCTTCAACCATGTCAGGAGATAAATATTTCTGGAACTGTTTCTTAATTTGTTCTTTGAGTTGATATGTTACATAGTATTTGTTGAAAGAAGCATGTCCAAATACAATCATGGAGGATATCGATGACCAGAAAGTATCGAAAAGAACGTAATCATAAGTCCAAATCCAGAATCCACCACCCAACTGAAGTCCAACAATACCTAAACTCATTAACGCCGAAAGAGTTGTGGGAAGCATGTAAACCGCTCCCAATATTCCTAGCAAAACTGTCAAGAGAAGAACAACTTCGAGAAATTCAAGATAGTAGGATTGTTGTATTCGAACTTCTTGTAGAACGGTTTGGATTAGGTTTGCTTGAACTTGATGAGGATATAATACACCCACTGGAGTTGAAATTGGATTATTCAATCCCTCAGCAGTCAGACCCCATACTAAAACCTTGTTTGTGAGATTAGCAGTTTCTAAATCACTTGCTGATACACTATCAAACTCGTTCCAATAACTGATCATGACATCACTAGTTGGAGTAGTTTCGATTGGTTTCGCCTTACCCATTCTAATCCATTCTATTCCAACTTCTGGTGTAACTTTAGTATTGTAATTCTGCATATCATACAATGCTCTGAGAGTTTCTAAAGCAAGAGATGGATATATCTGATCATTTGCTTTTACTATTAATGGTGCTGATCTAATAGTACCATCAAAGTTTGCAGTACCCATTTGTTGAGGTGTAGCAACTGTTACACCAACACCATAAGTATTGTTTTTCAACATTGGTACAGGCGAAGCAATACCCTCAAAACTCCATACAGATTCATCAATCTGTCCACCACCAAATGTTGTAGTCTTTACAAACGGTGCTGACCCAGAACCTTTTTGATTCGTAGGTTGCGATGATAGTATCGACAATCTATTGATCAGACCCAATGCAAAATCTTCATCTTGTTCGAATCTATCTGGTTCAGTAAATCCTATCGCAAAGACGTGAGTTAAAGATGGGTCGGTATTAAGAAGAATATCCCCGTAAATTTTTCTCGGCCAAGGATATTGACCATATTTTTCTAATGACTTTTCATCGATATTTACAAGGACAATGTCCTCTACTTTTTCTACTTTTTGTTGTTGATGTAAAAAGTCAAACCAGGACCAAGATATGTTTTCTATAAAATATGGATTCCAAATTTTGAGACCAACGCATAAACCTATGGTTACTAGGACTGTTTTCCAATTGTACATTAATTACCTTGCGTAACTGTTACTGAACAACCACCGACTGTTTGGCAGTTTTGTGTAAGATTATATGATTGATTCGTTGCGCCTTGTTGAGTAAGATTGAGTGTAGTTAAATAATTTCCTGTTAAAGTTATGTATGCTGAGTGTTGACCTGAACCCTTTTGCATGAGATCAACTTCTGAATTGTTTGTGTTTCCGTAATAGTAAACTCTAGAATATTTTCCGCCTTGTCCTTCTTGCCATACATCTGTTTCAGTATAACTAGCATGAATATCTAGATATGTTTCATGATCACCAGTTTGATATACATCGACATCGTTATAATTACCCCATACGTGAGCACCGTATGTAGCACCATTTTCTTGATCAATGCTGATGTTATTGTTTGTTCCATCGACATCACCACCCCAACTTTTACCTGAACCCCACCATGGGACCCATGAGATTGTGTTGCCTGCTCCTTTCTGACTTAGATTGAAAGTATTACTTCCATGATCTGTAGAGAATTGTATAAGATTACCATAACCTATCTGCTCAACATTTATGTTGAGACTATCTCCACCGCCTACTTGCTCAATATGAACATGATTGTCATCACTAGGTCCTGCAAAAATCATAGGGATAGATAATGTCCCTAT